>Ga0302202_10002771_pt1 | contig 19822 bp, 16 predicted proteins | sample II_Bog_N3_3_FD_194579 | JGI IMG/M metagenome (GOLD analysis project Ga0302202, IMG submission 194579) | Peat permafrost microbial communities from Stordalen Mire near Abisko, Sweden - II_Bog_N3_3 | ecosystem: Environmental > Terrestrial > Soil > Wetlands > Peat | place: Sweden: Abisko...
GACGCCTGTTTTTCGCAAGCCGGAGTTGCGCGTTCCTACAACTCCCGGAATGGTAGAAATCTGGACAGGTCTGGTCGCGACTGCGGTCTAGAATTGGCGCCCTCACTGCGTACCCCCTACCCCCCCATTTTTCGTGCATAATCTTCCAAACAAACCACTTACGGCGTTTCATGCTGCATAATCCTGAAAACAAACGGGATAGCTTCCAGGACACGCAAAATGCTGGCTTTGTGGCTTCTTTGGAGCTTTGGGAGACACAAGCCTGACGCTGGTGGATTCTGTCTCTACCTAAATACAATTGTACGCCGGGGTGTCAAGGGATGGAGGCGGCGCGACGGCGGCGGCGGGTTGGTGCGGGTGCGATTGTATTAGCCTGCAAATATCGTCCCCAGCGCTTTGCCGATACAACCTGCACGAGTCCGACGAGGACAACCAGGACTGCTACTGCGGCGTGCAACTCTCCCGCGGCACCATGTTCAGCGATCATGAACTCAAATGGCGCGCCCGCATCGCCAAACGCAAAGCGGCCAAGCTCGCCAACTGAGCCGCGCTCACTAGTTGTCGCTCAGCACATCCGCGTTGTAGTTGACCATCATTGCCTTGGCCGGTGAAGGTAACTTACCCAACTTGAGCATCTGATCGATCGTGCCGTTCCCGTGCATCACCACCATGAACAGCCGCCTCGTCTGCCCATTCTGTAGCTGCAGATAGATGGGCACTCGCATCACGAACTTGTCCGAAACATTGCTCTGCGCCAGCTTGAGGTGGACCAGGGTCTCCCCATCGACGACCGAGAAATCGGTGTTCACCGTGTAATGAGGAAGTTCAGTTCCATAGACGTACTCATCGAAGTACCAGTCCAGCTTGCCATCTCCCCGCAAGTTCAGTTCCTTGGGCATGCTCTTCTCCATCGATGCCTTGAAGTCCTCGGTGGTCGCGGCCTTGCCGGAGTAATCTGAAACAAACTGCTGCATCGCCCGCTTGAACGGTTCGCCCTGCTCTTGTGGGGTCCAGAACTGCATCTCCAGCATATGCAGCACGTACGCACCCTTGCTGTAGATCAGGTTCTGGTAGACGTTCCCGTTTTTCTCATTCGCCACACGGGCACCCATGGTCAGTGCTCCCACATCGATCGGACGCTTGCCCTGCGCATTCTTTTCAAGCAGGTTGTTCTGCTGCTCCTTCCAGAACGCCCTGTAGTCATCCATCTTCGGCGACGTGTTCAGCAGGAAGATGCCTACCGAAAAATTCGCAAATCCCTCGCTCATCCACTGATCGCGGTAGCTTTTAAAGCCCACCAGGTTACCCCACCACTGATGTGAAACCTCGTGTGGCGTGACTTCCTTCCAGTAGTTGGCATCAAAGTCCAGCAAGCCGGTCTCCTGCAATGCGGTCGAATCCCAGAAGGCGCAGGCCGGCAAATACACCAGCATCGGCCAACTCTGGCCGTAGTTGCATACGGGTTGCGGAGTCAGCACCACGTGGTCGTAAGGCAGCGTGCCGAAATAATCGGAGTAGATTTGTATCGCTGCCATCCCCTCTGAGACTTCTTTCGGCAGCGCCTGCACTCCCGTCTCCATACTTTGAGCATTCCCAACACTGGCATAGGCGCTCACCCCAAATCCCCTCGGCGTCTTTTCCATGCGGTCCTTGAAGTCGCCCAGATTGAATCCGGCCACGGGAATGGGTGCGGAGGTCTGCCATACCGCCTTTGTGATGCCGGCGCTGTCCGGAGTCAGGCTCTCCTGATTGCCCGTAGCAATGATCTGCAGGTTCCTGGGAATATGGAAAGTCATATGGAAGTTGGCGAAGTCGCCCATGACTCCCTCCCCACTCGGATACCAACTATCCCGCGCGCCAGGCATAAGGTAGTAGGTCTCATTCCCTTCCGCGACCAGCGCGTCGTTGCCGCTGTAGACAGACAGCAACCGCAGCGTGTCGCCCTTTTTCGCGGCCTGCGGCAGAATCACGCCGAATTCAGCATCGAGCTTCTTGTCCTCCTGCACAAAATCCAGCGGTGCACCGGTCTCGCTGAACACGCCGGAGACGCGCAGCGTCGGATACAAATTTAAGTGAATGACGCGCACACCATCGCGCAAGATTTTTATCGTCGTCTCCGCCGAGACCTTCATCATTGCACCACGGTCTATGGACGTATCCAGCCGCTCGTCGGTCACCTGTATCCTCTTGCCGCTCTCCTCCGCATGCTGCATTCGATACGCTGCCCACGTCTGCAACTCCACATCGCTCCACGTCGTCAGCTCTACCTGGTCCGGTGACGCATGAAACGTTCCCTCAGGGTCGACAATAAAGAGGAGATTCCGACCGGTGAGCATGTTGCCCATGCGGAAAGATGCCAGAAAGAACTGCCCCTGCCCGCCGAGCACATCCGCCAACATCCGCAGTTCAAGGTTGTCGCTCAGGTCCTTGCGATAGTTCTTGGCCAGGTCCTCTGCGGCACTCAGAACATGGCTATCCGGTGCCGTGCCCGCGCCAGCCGATGCCTTGCGAATCTCATCCGCGGTGCCATCGGTAAAGCGCAGCACCAGCGAGGTAAAGTCCTGCGTCAAGCCTGTGCTCTTGGTCAGCAGCGCCAGCGATTTCTGCTCGCTCGCGCCCTTCACTGTCAGCTCAAACCGGCCTCTACCCACGAACACCGCACCCGTCACATGACCGTCCACAGGCGCATAAAAGTAAAACGTGCCGTCTTCAAAGTGAAAGACTCCACCCTCGCGTTCGAGCGAGAGATCTTTGACCATCACACTCTCGGCCCCGGGCAAGTCGGCTCGCAAGGCTACATAGGTCTTTTGTGCATTGGCCGGACGCGCTGGTCCGTTGGGTTCGATGGGTTTGGCTGCAGTCTGCGCACGCGCACTGACCGCCAGAAACAACACTGGGAGGAGGCCGGGTCTTAAGAACATGCCTCCCAACTTACCCGACTGTGCTGCCACTGCAAAGAGAAATAATCCATGGGTGCGAATATCGCGCAAAGTGAACCACTATCGCCCATCGCTCCATCACGCCGAATGCAGCCGCGTCCTATTTCCACTCCGGAAAACGTAACGCCCCGCAGGCGATACAATCGACTTTGACTGCACAATGGCCTACCAGGTATTAGCCCGCAAATATCGTCCCCAGCGTTTTGCCGACGTCGTTGGACAGGACCACGTGACCGTGACCCTGATGAACGCGCTCACCCAGAACCGCATTGCGCACGGCTACATCTTCAGCGGCCACCGCGGCATTGGCAAGACCACCATCGCGCGCATCCTGGCCATGGCGCTGAACTGCCGCAGCGCGATTGGCTCGGCAGTGCGCCCCACCGCCGAGCCGTGCGAGGTCTGCGAGAGCTGCACCGAGATCAAGGCTGGCAACGCCGTCGACGTGATCGAGATTGACGCGGCCACCAACCGCGGCATCGACGAGATTCGCGAGCTGCGCGATGCTGCGCGCTACCGCCCCGCGCGCGACCGCTACAAGATCTACATCCTGGACGAGGCTCACCAGATCACGGACGCCGCCTTCAACGCGCTGCTGAAGACGCTGGAGGAGCCGCCCGACCACATCGTCTTTATGATGGCCACCACGCAGCCTGAGGACATTCCGCAGACCGTCCGCTCGCGCTGCCAGCACTTCAGCTTCCACGCGGTGAAGCTGGTGGACATCCTGGGGCAGCTTCGCTCCATCGCCGCCGCGGAGGGGGTCTACGCCGATGACACCGCGCTCTCCCTGCTGGCGGAGGCCGGCGACGGCTCCATGCGCGACGCGCTCTCCATCATGGACCAGGCCATTGCCAGTGCGCCCACGGAGCTCTCCGCCGACGGGGGCGAAGGCCATGCCCGCCTGGACGCCGCGCAGATTCGCGAGCTGATGGGCTCCGTGCCCAACGCCGTCTTTGAGCGCATGATGGAGGCCGTGGATGGCAACCGCTCCGCCGAAGTGATGACAGTGGCCAACCAACTGCTGGATGCGGGCAACTCGCCCGCGCAGCTTGCGCGGCAGTGCGTCCGTTACCTGCGCAACGCGCTTATCGCCAAGGTCGCCGGGCTCTCTGCCGAAGGCGAATCCGCCGACGGGCTCGGTGCCGAACTCCTCCAGATCTCGCCCGACGAGCAGCGCCGCGCCGCCCGTACCGCCGCGCTCTTTGGCGAGGAGGAGCTCACGCGCTTCCTGCAGATGATGCTGCGCACCTTCGACGAGCTGGGCTACCGGCAGGAGCAGCGCTTCCACTTTGAGCTGGGCCTGCTGAAGCTGGTGCACCTGCGCCGCCTGCTGCCGCTTGAGGAAGCCCTGAGCCAGTCCGGCGCAGCCCGCAGCGCCATGGCTGCCGCGCGGCCTGCGCCGTCCGCAGCGCGGCCCGTTGCCGTGGAGCAGCCCGCCGCCGCACCCGCCAAGCCTGCGTTCTCGCCCTTCGAGCAGGACCGCTTCCGCCGTCGGCCGGAGGGCACCGCCAGCGCGCCTATCCATGTCGCCGCAGCGGCCGCGCACCCCATCGCGGAGACCCGCGGCGCGACCGCTGTCTCCGTTGCGCCTGCGGCACGTCCAGCTCTGCCGACACTGGTGCCGGCTCTTGCGGCTGCGCCGACGCCGATTTCCCAGCCAGTGCCGGATGTCTTGCCCGCGCTGGCAGCGGTCGCGGGCGAGGCCACTCCGCAGGATGCCGTGGTCGCTGCACTCGCCGCGGCGCGGCAGTCTTCCGCGGCGGATGCCATGGCCGATGCTGTCTGGACAGTCGCCGATGGCGAGGCCAGCGTTCAGACCGAGCTCTCGAAAACCATGCTGCCCGTGGTGATGAACGCAGACGCCGAGAAGATCGTCCGGAGCACCCTTCGCGATGCGGGCGTCTCCCGGCTCACCGTGCTGGCCGGCGCGGCCACCGCAGCCGCCAAAAAGCGGCGCCCTGCGCGCACCGGCTCTATCCATGCCAAGGCGCTCGAGCATCCCATGGTGCAGCAGGCGCAAAAGCTCTTCGACGCCGAGATCCAAACTGTCATCGACCTACGCGAAGACGGCTGAACCATTCTCACAGCCGTCATTCTGATTCGCAGAGTCAGAGTCTCAGTATTTGTACTTCGCCTCTAAGGATTGCCCATGAACCTCTCCGATCTTGGCAAGATGAAAGAGATGATGTCGCAGGCGCGCGAGATGCAGGCGCAGGTGGAGCAGAAGCTCGCCGCAACCATCGTGGAAGCCGAAACCGGCGGTGGCATGGTCAAGGTGCGGATGAACGGCAAGAAGGAGGTCCTGCGCCTGACCATCGAACCCACCGCGCTCGGCGCCTCCAGCGGCGACATCGAGCTGCTCGAAGACCTCATCGCCGCCGCCGTCAACGAGGCCGGCCGCCGCGCCGACGAGGCGATGAAGTCCTCCGTCAGCGGTATGCTGGGCGGCCTGAACCTACCGGGATTGGAATAGGCCGCATGAACCGATTTGCTGAGCCCATGTCCCGCCTGATCGACGAGCTGCGCAAGCTGCCCGGCGTGGGCACCAAGTCCGCACAGCGGCTGGCGTTCCATGTGCTGCGCGGCAGCGATGCCGATGCGCGCGCCCTCGCCGAAGCTATCCTGCTGCTGCGCGAGAAGCTGCGCCTCTGCTCCATCTGCAACAACATCACCGACGTCGATCCCTGCGGCTACTGCACGAGTGCCGTCCGCGATCAGCATATTGTCTGCGTTGTCGAAGAGCCCACCAATATCGCCACCATCGAGAAGACGCGCAGCTACAACGGCGTCTACCATGTGCTGCACGGCACGCTTTCGCCCATCGGCGGCGTGGGACCGGAGCAGCTCCGCATTGCCAATCTGCTCACCCGCCTGACTACTCCGCCGTTGACCGGCGAGGCCGCGCAGCAGGACCCGGGCCCCGACCCCGGTCTCGACGCTGTCGGCCTCAACCAGGAGATACTCGAAACCACCGGCGATATCCGCGAAGTCATCCTCGCCACGTCGCCTACCACCGAGGGCGAGGCCACAGCCGCGTATCTGGCCCAGGAGATTCACCGCGTCGCTCCCACCCTCCGCGTCACCCGCATCGCTACGGGCGTCCCCGCCGGCTCCGATATCGAGTACGCCGACGAGGTCACCATGACCCGCGCCATGGAAGGCCGCCGCGAGTTCTAAGGAAGGCCTGAATGAGTCCCAACATTATTTCGGCGGCAATCCAACGACAGAGATTCTGACCCAAAATCAGGTCAGAATGACTCTTCCATTTTGGTTCGCAGACTTAATCGGAGCCTCCTTAAACCAGGCTGCCGTACTTTGGAGCCCAAACCAGTGCGAGGCAGGAGTCCGCCGATGAACATCGCCATGGCAATCTTTGCGGCCGTCGCTCCTGGCATCTCGTACCATCCCGTGGTCAAGGGGCCTCCGCCGCCCGCGGCGCATCCCACACTGACCCTGCTAGCGATGGGCTGCGTCTTCGTCCTGATCGCCGCCGGCGTCGTCTCCTCGCTCGTCACGCCCGCCAGGCCCAGTGAGCCCGGACGCGGAACCACACCGCCTAAGACGAAATAATCCAGCCGCATGTAATCTCCGCGGCCTCGGCCCGCGTCAGACTGTGCGATCATCGCCCATGCTCCCACCACGAGACGCGGCGCAATGAGTTTCCGGAGGACGACTATGAGTGAAACAGCCGCTGCTGCATCCCAGCCACGCCGAAAGACCCTGTTGTCCCACGCAGTTGTCACCCTGTGCGCCACCGCGCTGGCCCTGGGCTGCGGCGCCGGCACACCTTCGTCAAGTTCCACATCCACATCTACCGGGACACCCAACGCCTATACAACCTTTTACAAGTCAATGACGTGGGGCTCAACCATTACGGCGACCTTTCCCAGCACCTGCGAGATGACGCTGACCACTACCGGCAAGCCGGACTACACCCCCAACGCCTACTACCTGGCGCCCGCCAGCACGGGCCAGAACATCGTCGCCTACACCTCCAGCACCAATACCGCGCTGACGGTGATCTCCTACGCGAGCACGATTGCCCCCACGCTCAAGGGCTCATCCGCTACGATCAACATCTGCCCTGCCCAGGCCTCCAGCACCACATCCACGGGCCTCGGGGCCATCGGCTACCTCATCTCCGGCACCGCCATGTTCAACCCGTATGAGATGAACGGCAGCACGCCCGCCGTCGCCGACAACGCCTCCTACACGTTTACCGACACCAACGGCGCCATGCAGACCGCTTACTTCCTGGACCAGTGCAACTCGCACAGCAATGGCAGCACCTGGCACGCGCACGGCAATCCCAACTGCGTCACCTCACAGGTGGACACCGGCGCGGGCCCGTCGCACATCATCGGCATCGCGCTGGACGGCTACCCGATCTACGGTGGCCGCGACATCAACGGCAACATCGTCACCACGTCGCAGCTGGACGCCTGCAACGGCATCACCAGCGCCACGCCGGAGTTTCCCTCCGGGGCGTACCACTATGTGCTGCCCATTGGCGTCACCACCAAGAATGCGTCCATCAACTGCTACGCCGGTACGGTGTCATCCAGTACCATGGCCCAGGCGCGCAAGCTCGCCTGCAACATGAAGACGATGTTCGCCATGGCGCCCAGCGTGCCGGCCAGCAACCGGCCCGGCCTGCCGCAGCGCAAGCAGACCATGAACGCCATGGTGATGCCAGACGGCACCACCATGCCCATGGGTTCGATGTAGGCGGAACTCCGGAACGGCAGCTAGACGGCGGCGGGACGCACAATCCGCAGATCGCCGCCCGTCATCTGTGCCGGCTTGCCCATCTGGAGCAACCCGAGCACCGTTGGCGAGATGTCCCGCAGGCTTCCGTCCGGCCGCAAACTCACCGTCCCGGTCTTCGCATCCGTCACCAGGATGAAAGGCACCGGGTTGGTGGTATGCGCCGTATGCGGTCCGCCCGTCACCGGATCGATCAGCATCTCGGCATTGCCGTGATCTGCGGTGACGAGAAGCGAACCACCGCGTTGCTTCACTGCCTGATAGACGCGCCCCAGCTCGCGATCCACCGTCTCCACCGCGCGAATGGTCGGCTCCAGTTTGCCGGAGTGGCCCACCATATCCGCGTTGGCAAAGTTGACGATGATGACGTCGAAGGCCGTGTCCGCGACCGCCTTCACCACCGCGTCCGCGATGCCTGCTGCGGACATCTCCGGGGCCAGGTCGTACGTGGCCACCTTCTGCGAAGGCACCAGCGCGCGGTCTTCGCCGCCAAACGGCTTCTCGATGCCGCCGTTGAAGAAGTAGGTCACGTGAGCATACTTCTCCGTCTCGGCCACGCGCAGGTTGCGCAGGTTGGCCTGCGCCATCAGGTGCGCCAGCAGATTGTCCATCGACTCCGCCGGAATCACGATGGGCAGCTTGTAGCTCTTGTCGTACTGGGTCATGCAGACGTAGTGGAGGCCACTTGGCACGAGACTCTTCGGAATCTCAGCGTCGAGTTCCGCCGCCTTCGGCAGGTCGGCGCCTGCATTCGCCGTCAGGCCGGAGTTGCGTGCCAGCACCCGCGTAATCTGCCGCGCGCGATCCGCGCGGTAGTTGAAATTGATCACCACATCGTTGTCGCGAATCGGGCCCACGGCATGGCCGGCTGCGTCGATCACCGTGAACGGCGGGATGAACTCGTCGGTCACGCCACTGTTGTACAGCTCCTTCACCCGCACCAGCGCATCGGCATATCTGCCACCCTCGGGATGCCCGGTCACCAGCGCGTCGAAGGCCTGCTTCTCCTTCTCCCAGCGCAGGTCCCGGTCCATGGCGTAGTAGCGGCCGCTGACGCTGGCCAGTTTGCCCACGCCGGTCTCGCGGAAGGTCTTGTCCAACTGCTCCAGGTACCCCAGCCCCCCGGTCGGCGAGGTGTCGCGGCCGTCCATGAAAGCATGCACAAAGACACGGGGGACCTTCTGCTGCGCGCACAGCCGCAGCAGCGCGTTCAGATGACGTTGCTGCGAATGCACGCCTCCGTCCGACAGCAACCCGATAAAGTGGATCGCGCTTCCGTGCGCCTGCGCGTGCGCCACCGCGGCCAGCAGAGTCGGGTCCTGGTAGAACGCGCCCGTCTCAATTGCCAGGTCGATGCGCATAATGTCCATCAGCACAATGCGGCCCGCGCCAAGGTTCAGATGCCCAACCTCGGAGTTCCCCATCTGCCCATCGGGCAGGCCCACAAAGTGGTCGCTCGCATGCAGCAGCGTGTTCGGGAAATCGCGCATCAAGCTGTCGTACACCGGCTTGCGTGCCAGAGCAATCGCGTTGCCGTGCGTGTCGGCCCGGTATCCCCAGCCGTCAAGAATCGTCAGAACAATAGGTTTCGCCATGTGTACAGTCAGGATACCAAGACTCGCGCCGGCGGCGTGTGAGGCCGGTCACTGAGGGCGCAGGCGCGCCGGAAAATAAAGCGGAGCCGGCAATCCCCCGACTCCGCTTCATTCTGTCATTCGCCTGTAGCGCTACGCGTAGCTGGAAACGCTATTCGCGTTCTTCGCGCCGCGTTCCTTGCCGATCTTCTCCACATAGCCGCTCTTCTTCAACTCCTCCAGCGGCTCGGCCGGGAGTTTGCGCGCCTGGCGCCACTCCTTCACGATCGGCCGAACGTCCGTCCAGAAGGCTCCGCGGAAGGTCTCCTCCGCCGCCACCAGATCGCACGACTGCTGCTGCACGGCAAGCTTCTCCTGGTCGATCAGCGCGGCCTTGGCAAACAGCTCCTGCGCCATTACCACGGTCTGCACCATCGCCTCCATCTTGCCCTTCAGGTTGTGGCTCTGGTCGATCATGTAGGCGATGCCCGCCACTGCCGGCGAGGTCGCCGTCTGGATCTCGCTGAAGATGCGGAAGACCTGGTAGGGGTCAATCGAGCCCAGCGTCAGATCGTCGTCCGCATACTTGCGATCATTGAAATGGAAGCCGCCCAGCGCGTCGCAGTGCAGCAGCCAGGTCACAATCTGCTCGATATTCGTTCCCTGCAGGTGGTGGCCCGTGTCGACCAGCACCTTGGCCTTGGGGCCCGCGCGGCGCGCCAACTCCAGCGCCATGCCCCAGTCCGCGATGTCCGTATGGTAGAAGGCGGGCTCAAACGGCTTGTACTCCACCAGCATGCGCTGATCGGCGCTCAAAGCCGCGTGGGTGGAGGCCAGCACCTCTTCCATCCACTCGATCCGCTTGCGCATGGACTGCGAGCCCGGATAATTCGATCCGTCGGCAATCCACAGCGAAACGTCTTTCGACCCAAGCTCGTGCCCAATCTCGACGGAATCCAGCAGATGGGCCAGCGCATTGCCGCGAATCTCCGCGCTGGGGTTGCAGATGGAGCCAAACTTGTACTCCTGCGCCTGGAAGAGATTCGGGTTGATCGATCCCGCCTTCACTCCGTAGCGGCTCTCCAGCCGCTTGATCTCCGGCACATCGCCCTTGCCGTTGGGCAGGTCCCACAGCACATGCAGCGCCACCGTCGGGCTCGCACCGGTCAGCTTGTTCACCTCGGATGCATCGGCGAACTTCTCCTCGGTTGTCGTCGCTGCGCCAGGCTGCGAGAACTTGCCAAACCGCGTCCCTGTATTGGCAAAGCCCCACGAAGGGACCTCAATTCGGAACCCGTCCAGCGCCGCCCAAACCCGCTCCGTCGCCCGCGCGCCGGCACCTGCTCCATTCGTACCCATAGCAAACCCCTCAAAACTTCAATTACGGAAATATACTCCGTATTGAAACAACTCGTCCAAATGCCACTCTGGGTTAGCGTTGACCTGAAAGCTTTTGACGGTTTCGTCCGCTACGCGGACAGAATCACGTCCAGAAACCGCGGCCCATGCACTCCCTTGATCCGTGTCATTTCAATATCCGCCGTCGCCGAAGGCCCGGACACAAACGTCGTCGCCAGGGAGGCCGTCGGCTCCAGCCGCGCCATCGCCTCCGGAACCGTCTCCACCACGTCCGCCGTCCGCACCACGCACAGGTGGTAGTCCGGCGCCAGGGTCGGCGCCCGGCGCCCCTGCCCGGGAACGCGCTGCAGCACAATCGTTCCTGTCTCCGCGATGGCCACGGTGGAGGCCGTCACCACGCCGTCGAATCCGTCCAGATCTGCATTCGTCAGGCCATGGTCCACGCCAAATTCAAAGCCATCCGGCAGTGCTTCGCCCAGCGCCTCTGGCAGTCCCTCCGGAACGACGAGCTTGCGCTTGCCGCGCTCGGTCAGCATCCGCGCAATCTCCGCGCTCACTTCGCCGGCCTTTACCCGGACCACGGTGGCGTCATAGTCGCGCAACCGGTCCTCCAGCAACTCCAGAATCGCTTCGCGGTCCAGCGATGCCGTCCGCTTGTAGTCTCGTGGAAGCGACTCCCATTCGCTGCGAACCGCCGCGGCATCCATCGCGGGCGTATCCGCAATCGCCACGCGAATCCGTCGCAGCACTTCCTCCCGCGCAGTCCCTGCAGCCAGTTCAGTGCCCATTCTTGCCCCCCTCGCCGGCCTTATCTCCGGAGCGGCGGCCCGGCGCGGTCTTGGCCCGTTCTTCAAACCACTCCCGGAAGGTCTGTTTCGGCATTACGCGCAGGTCGCGCACCTGGGTCCATCCCCCCAGCATCCCGGGCAGCCAGCCGATCCAGCCAACGCCCTGGCCGTCCTTGCGCGACAGCGGCAACTCCGCCAGCCGCCCCATCTTCTGCGACACCCGGAAGACCGCCTCGCTCTGAAAGACCTTGGCGACGGCCTTCAGCGCCATCACCTCGGGATTGGCGAGAATGTTGAAGCCCGACGATTGTTGCTTCACCACCTTATTGCGCAGATGAATCAGCACCTCCGGGATGTTGATCTTCACCGGGCAAACTTCATAGCACGCGCCGCACAGGCTGGAGGCATACGGCAGGCTCTGCGCGTGGTGCATCTCCATCAACTGCGGCGTCAGGATCGCCCCGATCGGCCCCGCGTAGACGCTGCCGTAGGCGTGGCCACCGGTCTGCTGATACACAGGGCACGCATTCTGGCAGGCCCCGCAGCGGATGCAGTGCAGCGTCTGCCGCGACTCCTCATCCGCCAGAATCTCCGTGCGCGCATTGTCCATCAGCACCACGTGAAACGCCCGTGGCCCGTCGCCGCCACTGGGAGCCTTGTCCACGCCCGTCCAGATGGAGTTGTACGGATTCATCCGCTCGCCGGTGGCGCTGCGCGGCAGCAACTGCAGCAGCACCTCCAGGTCCTGAAAGGTCGGGACCACCTTGTCGATGCCGGCCACCGAAATCAGCGTCTCCGGCAGCGTCAGGCACATGCGGCCGTTGCCCTCGCTCTCGACGATGCACACTCCACCCGTCTCCGCGACCAGGAAGTTCGCGCCGCTCACCGCGGTCTGGACCCGCAGAAACTTCTCGCGCAGAAATTTGCGCGCCGCATCCGCCAGGTCCTGCGGTGTCCCGCCCAACTCCGAGAAATCGACGCCCGGCAGCTTCATCTCGCGCTTGAAGATCTCGCGAATCTGCGACCGGTTCTTGTGCAGCGCAGGCACCACAATGTGCGATGGCTGATCGTGCCCGAGCTGGATAATCAACTCCGCCAGATCGGTCTCATAGGCGTGGATTCCGGCCGCCTCCAGCGCCTTGTTGAGCTGAATCTCCTCCGTCGTCATCGACTTGATCTTGATGACCTCGGTCGGAGACACGCCGTTGGCCCCGCTCGCCTTCACCAGGCCCACAACAATCTGCCGCGCCTCCTCTGCATTCCGCGCCCAGTGAACCACTCCGCCGGCCGCCGTGCAGTTGCGCTCAAACATCTCCAGGTAGTAGTCCAGGTGCCGCATCGTGTGTCGGCGAATCTGCTTGCCCGACTCCCGCAGCTCCTGCCAGTCCGGCATCTCCTGCACCACGCGCGCGCGCTTGGCCTGGATGACATTGGTGGCATGGCGCACGTTCTTCCGCAACTGCGAGTCGCCCATCAGGGCCTTCGCCGCCACCTGAAACTTCGGTGCTGTGGTCGGGTCCAATGCCTGTCCGCTCATAGCCCGTCGCCCTCTTCGCTGGCCAGAATCTCAGCCAGATGCACCGGCCGCACTCCTGTGCGCTCCCGATGCAGGCCGCCGCCGATGTGCATCAGGCAGGAGTTATCGCACCCCGTCACCGCCTCGGCCCGCGTATTCAGCACGCCGCGTATTTTCTCCGAAAGCATCGCGCTCGATACCTCGGCGTTCTTGATGGCAAAGGTCCCGCCAAATCCGCAGCACTGCTCCAGGTTCTCAATCTCCACCAGGTCGATGCCGCGCACCGCCCGCAACAGCCGCTGCGGGCCATCGCCCAGGTGCAAGCTGCGCAGGCCGTGGCAACTGGCGTGGTAGGTCACGCGATGCGGGTAGTAGGCGCCCACGTCCTCCAGTCCCAGCTTCTGCGTCAAAAACTGGGAAAACTCCCAGACCCGCGGCAGCAGTTCTGCCACCTCGGCCTTCAACTTCTCATCCTTCAGGCGCTCGGCCATCAGCGGGTAATGGTCCTTCATCATCGCGATGCAACTGGTGGACGGGCTAACCACCGCCTCCGAATCCCGGAACTGGTCCACAAACCGCTGCAGCAGCGGCATCGCCTCATCCTGGTAGCCCGTGTTCCAGTGCATCTGCCCGCAGCAGGTCTGGCCCGCGGGAAAGTCCACCGTATGGCCCAGTCGCTCCAGCACTCGAACGACTGCCTTGCCCGTCTCCGGAAACAGCGTGTCGTTATAACAGGTAATAAACAGCGAAACTCGCAAACTCGTTCTCCGCTTCCTGGACTCCAGCCGGGGTCTTTCTCATGGTATCGCTGTAGACGGGCCGCATCGGTGTCGTGCGACACAGGCCCGGAGCCATCCAAGTCCACCTTAGTCCAATAGACAATCTATTTCCACATTCGAGTTCCACTCAGGTACGATTGAATCGCGTTTCACACAGAATCTATTCTTTCCGCAGCGAGGCATCTTGGGACCGAATCCGCTTTTAGGCGTCATCTTTCATTGGATTGGTGGCTTTTGCTCCGCCACCAACTTCATCCCCTTCCGGCGCATCAAGCGTTGGTCGTGGGAGGTCTACTGGATTATTCAGGGCTTCGCCGCGTGGATCGTCGCACCGTCCCTGCTGGCATGGATCTTCATCCCGCACGCCTGGTCAATCCTTGGCGAAATCTGGCGCACGCAGCCCTCCAGCATCGGCTACGCCATCCTGTTCGGCGTGCTCTGGGGCGTTGGCGGCATCACATTTGGACTGGCCATCCGCTATCTCGGCATCGCCCTGGGCTATGCCATCGCGCTGGGCCTGTGCGCGTTCTTCGGCACGCTGGTGCCCCCGATCTACCATCGCGAGATCGGCACCCTTCTCCACCAGACCTCCGGCAAGATCATCCTGCTGGGCGTCTTCATCTGCCTGATCGGCGTAGCCGTCAACGGAGCCGCCGGTTACTCCAAGGAAAATGAGATTACGCCCGAGGAAAAAGCCGAAGCCGGAGAACGCGACTACAACTTCGGCAAGGGCATCGCTATCGCTGTGCTGGCAGGCTTTATGAGCTCCTTCTTCGCCTTCGGCCTGGATGCAGGCAAGCCCATCGGCGACCTGACCGCAACCCACCTCATCGCCGCCGGCCTGGCATCGCGCCTGGTGCTCAAGAACCTGCCCATCCTGATCGTGGTGCTGATGGGCGGCTTCATCACCAACTTCATCTGGTCCTCCATCCTCATCTTCCAGAACAGCTCCATTCGCCAGTTCTTTGGCGAACCCGGAGTTAACCCCATGCGCGCCGCCGCCACCTCCGGCGACACCCTGGTCGACTTTGATCCTCTGGACGCCTCCACCTACGACCGCCTGGCCCCGGCAACCCTGTTCTTCAACTACATCTTTGCCGCCATGGCCGGGGTCATCTGGTACTTCCAGTTCTTCTTCTACTCCATGGGCCAGACCAAGATGGGCAAGTACGACTTCTCCTCTTGGACCCTGCACATGGCGTCCATCATCATCTTCGCCACGCTCTGGGGCCTGGTGCTGAAGGAGTGGCATGGCACCAGCATCCGCACCAAGCTGCTGGTCACCTGCGGCCTGATGCTTCTGGTCGGGTCCACCGTCGTCGTTGGCTACGGCAACTACATCCACGCCGTCTTTGGAAACTAACTCATTCGCTGCCCCGAAGATCCCCCAAAATGGGTATCTTCGGGGCTTCCCTGTTGCCGCATATTCACACGGCTGTTTCACATCTGCGTCACAATAGAGGCCGATACGATTATTCGCCAGGGAGGCGAAGCGATGCCCCGTATTCATTTTCATCAGCAGCTGGCCGCACTGAAGGACAAACTCCTCGCCATGGCCGCGCTCTCCCAGCAGGCGCTGGAGTTCTCGGTCGAGGCATACCTGGAACGAGACAGGGCGCTGTGCGATCATGTGCTCGAGATCGAAGACGCCATCAACTCCGCGGAGACGATCGTCGACGAGATGGCGTACGAGCTGCTGGCCAAGGAACAACCCATGGCCATCGACCTGCGCTTCATCCTCTCCGTCATCAAGATCAACGGCGACCTGGAGCGCATCGGCGACCAGTCGGCCAACATTGCGGAAAAGGTGCTCAAGATGCAGAACGACCCCGAACTCTCGCTGCCCATCGATATCAACGAGATGGGCGAGCGCGTCGGGGTCATGATCCGCACCGCCATCCAGGCGCTGCTGGAGGCGGACGCCAAGATGGCCGAGAGTGTGCTCTCCATGGACGACGCCGTGGACGACATGAACCGCGCGCTGCAGTCCGAACTGGTGGACGTGATGATGCAGCACCCGGAGGTGACCGAGCAGGCGCTGCATGCCATCATCATCGGCCGCAATCTGGAACGTGCCGCCGACCACGCCACCAACATCGCGGAAGATGTCATCTTCTGGCTGCGCGGGTCGGACGTGCGTCACAAGATGTCTCTGGCCGGGGCGGAGTGATTGGCCGCCAAGCCGAACCGATCGCCTTGACTCTCGATAGCCAGCCCAATTAAGCTGGAGGCAATGAGGATGTGCGACCAGTTCCGGTGTGCCTGCGGTTCGAGCTGTTGTTGTACGGCTTCGCTCCGTCGCCCCTGTCCCGCCTCGTAAGATCGCATTCCGCGAAGCCCAGACAAGCAGCACGAGCGCCCACATATCTGGTGGGCGTTTTCCGTTTGAGTCCGCGACAACACCGCTTCCCGTAACGCTTAGCCGTCGCAACAAGGAATCCAGGAACCCATATGACCGATGTAGCCACCCCCATCCCGCCGAAACCGGCCGCCAAGGAAACCAAAGCCCAGAAGGCCGAGCGTCTGAAGATCGCCAAGAACCCCTGGGAGAGCTGGGACGAAGTCCGGCAGTACGCCCGCGAAGGCCGCAGCGCCGTCCCGCAGGAGTGGGGGGAGTTCTACTTCAAGTGGTGGGGCGTGTATTCGCAGGGCGACGGCCTCGGCGTCACCGGCGGCAAGGACGGCGTGGGCAAGGCGACCGAGTACTTCATGATGCGCATCGGCCTGCCCAACGGCCTGCTCTCCTCGCACCAGCTTCGCGTCATCGGCGACCTGACGAAGAAGTACGCGCGCAACCTGGCCGACATCACCACGCGGCAAAATATCCAGCTCCATTGGCTCACCATCGAGTCGCTGCCGGAGGTCGTGGACGCCCTGACCGAGATCGGCCTCAGCCCCAAGGGCGCCTGCGGCGACGTCGTCCGCAACGTCACCGGCTGCCCGCTCGCCGGCCTGGACGGCCACGAGTTGCTCGATGCCAGTCCGCTGGCCCTGGAAATCGCGCACGGACTGACCGCCAACCCGGAGTTCTACAACCTGCCGCGCAAGTTCAAGATCACCGCCTCCGGCTGCCCGCTGTGGTGCTCCTACCCGGAGATCAACGACGTCGCCCTGACCGCGATCAAACGCGAAGTCAACGGGCTCGAAGAGATCGGCTACACCCTGCGCGTGGGCGGCGGCCTCTCCACCGAACCGCACATCGCGGAGCGCATCCCCGCCTTCATCCCGCAGGATAAGGCCTATGCCGTCGTGGAGGCCGTCCTCCGCATCTTCAAGGAGCAGACCGAGCTGCGCGAGAACCGCACCCGCGCCCGCATCAAGTACCTCTTCATGCGCCACGGCTGGACCGCGGAGACCATGCTCGAAGCCATCGAGACCAAACTCGGTTACAAATTGGACCCCTCGCCAGTCGAGGAAGATGTGGTGCCCGCAGATGTCTACCGCGACCACATTGGCATCACGCCGCAACTCCAGCCCGGCCTGTCCGCCGTCGGCGCCTCTGTCATGGGCGGACGCCTCACCGGCGACCAGCTCATCCAACTCGCCGATCTCGCGGAAGAGTTTGGCGACGGCCAACTCCGCGCCACCATCATGCAGAACATCGTCCTCGTGAACGTGCCCAACGCCCGCACCCGCGACCTGGTTCATGCGCTCGGCGAGATCGGCCTGCACGTCGAGGTTACCCCCTTCTGGCGCGGCGCCATCGCCTGCACCGGCACCGAGTTCTGCAAGCTCGCCATCGCCGAAACCAAGGCCTTCTCCAAGTGGCTCACCAGCGAGATGGAAGAGCGCCTGCCCGGCTTCGATCAGCAGATTAAACTGCACGTCACCGGCTGCACCAACTCCTGTGGTCAGAGCTGGATCGCCGACATCGGCCTCGAAGGCAAGAAGATCAAGAAGGACGGCAAGATGGTCGATGCCTTCTACTTCTGCGTCGGCGGGGCCGTCGGCAAATACGCCGCCATCGCTCGCCAGATCGGCTACCGCGCCGCCGCCGAGGACTGCCCGGCGGCCATCGAAAGCCTGCTCCGCGCCTACCTGGCCGCCCGCACCCCCGGCGAAGACCTGCGCGCCTATTTCGCCCGAACCGACGACGAGAGCCTCCGCGCCCAGCTCAACGGCACCGTCATCGCCGCCGTCGAGCGCGATCCCGCCCCCGCAGGCGCTGGCCGCCATGCCCCGGGCGAGTAGCGTCCAGAGTGTAGCGTAACGACACTTCTCGTTAAGGGCACGGCTTCAGCCGTGCCGTAACCGCCAGTTGAAGCAAGGGGCTTTAGCCCCTGAGGTACGCTCTTGATAAGGCGAATTCACTATGGCTGTTGATGAACCGGGCACAATCGACTTCGTCGCTCAAGCGGTCAACGGGGAATTCTCTCTGGTTATCAGTGACCATCTGGATTGGACAGACAGTCTGCAGCATCAACGAATACTTCAAAGTAAGCTCAACGCATACCTACGATTCGTGGAGAGCGGCGAAGTATTTGAAAAATATCCTGACGCCAAAGACAAGCCTCTTTCGGTTGAGATTTTCTTATTTGAAGAACCTGACAGTGATGGCATCATTTTCTTGAAACGATGGCAAGAAACCTTCAATGAGGCCAACGTGTTGTTGACACATCGACGATCAACATTAGCTCCTCCAAGCTAGGACTATCTTTCGCATGTCCCTCTTCCCCATCTTCCTCAAACTCACCAACCGCCCTTGCACCGTCATCGGCGCGGGCCACCTCGCTGAGTCGAAGATCGAGTCCCTGCTTGCCGCCAGCGCCGCCGTCACTGTCATCGCCCCACACGCCACCGAACGCATCGCCACCATGGCCGAGGCGGGCGAACTCGCCTGGCACCAGCGCGAGTACGCCACCGGAGACCTCGCCGGGCAGTTCCTCGCGGTCGCCGCCACCAACATCCCCGCCGTCAATCGCGCCGTCTTCGCCGAAGCCGAAGCCTCCGGCATCCTGGTCAACGCCGTCGACGATCCTCCCTTCTGCGACTTCTACTTCCCTTCCGTGGTCCGCCGCGGCGACCTCCAGATCGCCATCTCCACCGCTGGTCACAGCCCCGCCCTCGCCCAGCGCCTGCGCAAGGAGATCAACGCCATCCTGCCGCTCGACGCCGGCGACTGGCTGGCCGAACTCGGCAACCTCCGCCGCGAAGTTCTCCAGCTCGAACCCCTGAACGACGCCCGCAAGGAGCTCCTCCACCAGCTCGCCAGCCGCGACGTCTGCAGCTACGACGCCTGCCCCTCGCGCACCCTGGCCCGCCGCCACGCCAGGACCAACCCGCGCCCCGCTGAGGACCAATGATCGACAGTGCCACCGGGGACCAGCAGCCCACCACGGACCAGCAGCGTCATTCTGGAAGAAGTCCAGAATCTCCGTCGTTGCCTCGCGTCGTGCATCCGGATTTTAACGGGAATACCCTCTCATGACCTCTGCAGCCCAGTCCGGCACGGTCTACCTCGTCGGCGCTGGCCCTGGCGACCCCGAGCTACTGACCCTGCGCGCCCTGCGCCTGCTGCAGACAGCCGACGTCATCCTCCCCGACGACCTTGTCTCCGACGCAGTCCTCGCCCTCGCATCCCCCTCCGCGCTCGTCGTGCCTGTTGGCAAACGCTGCGGCCAGCCGCGCATCACCCAGGCCGGCATCCACGAGTTGATGTTGGAACACGCCAGCCCCAAGGATGGAAAACCTGGCCGGTCCGTTGTCCGGCTCAAGTCGGGCGACCCGCTCATCTTCGGCCGCGCCGGCGAAGAGATAGCCGCGCTCACCGCAGCCAACATCCCCTTCGAGATCGTCCCCGGAATTACCGCTGCCTTCGCCGTCGCAGCCGCGCTCAAAACGCCGCTCACCGACCGGGGCTCCGCCTCCAAGCTCATCTTCGCCACCGCGCACCACGCAGCGCCCAGCCCTGACCATCCGGGCCGGCTCGAACTCACACCCAAGTGGGAAGGCGCGTTTCCGCCCGACGCCACGCTGGTCATCTACATGCCCGGCCGCCGCTTCCGCATACTGGCTGACGAACTTATCGCCTCCGGCGTCGACCCACAGACACCTTGCATCGCCGTGTCCAAGGCGAGTACTCCGGAAGAGCTGGTCC
>Ga0302202_10002792_pt1 | contig 19743 bp, 19 predicted proteins | sample II_Bog_N3_3_FD_194579 | JGI IMG/M metagenome (GOLD analysis project Ga0302202, IMG submission 194579) | Peat permafrost microbial communities from Stordalen Mire near Abisko, Sweden - II_Bog_N3_3 | ecosystem: Environmental > Terrestrial > Soil > Wetlands > Peat | place: Sweden: Abisko...
TCGGGCTGGCCGAACGTCAGCGCGCCGCTGCCCGCCTTGACCAGCAGCGAATCCACATGGCCGTGATAGCAGCCGTCGAACTTGATGATCTTGTCGCGCTTCGTGAACCCGCGCGCCAGCCGGATGGCAGTCATGCACGCCTCCGTGCCGCTGCTCGTCATGCGGATTTTTTTGACGCTCGGCACCAGTTCGCAGATGAGCTTGGCCATCGTGACCTCGTGCGGATTCGGGATGCCGAAGCTCGTGCCCAATTCGGCGGCGGCCTTGACGGCGGCAATGATTTTTGGATGCGCGTGGCCGAGGATGGCCGGCCCCCACGTCAGCACATAATCAATCAGCTCATTGCCGTCCACGTCCCAGACCTTGGAGCCGCTGGCCCGGTTGACGAAAAACGGATTGCCGCCCACCGCGCGGAAGGCGCGCACCGGCGAATTGACGCCGCCGGGAATATATTTCAACGCCTCGGCAAACAGTTGTTCAGATTGAACGCGATTCATGCGGATAAATTAACAACGAAGACGCAAAGACACAAAGCAGAATGAAAAAGCAGAGAGAATGTTCGCAGACTATCTTGAAACTAGGCGGGGAAATCTTGATATCAAAAATTTGTCTGTCCGGCGGTTTTCGCCAACACCTCATCAAGATTTCTATCCCAGTTGGTCATCCCAGAAGAGTCTGGAAATCTAGCTCGGTATTCCCGAATATTCTCAAGCATATAATAATAACGGGTAGCCAATTCAGAGTGCGGATGCGCTGCTACATACGGCAGAGCTGTAACCACCCCATATTCCATCTTAAACAGGAAACCTCTGTAAAGATAATTGGTGTATCCATGCTGCCAGTCATCCAAATTAACGAGTGCTTGTCCGGCCAAGTCAAAATCTTGAGACGCATTTAACTCACGAACTTTATCGTCGAACCGGCCTTGATTGAACCAAATGCCAAAAAATGCTCCGATGAAAAAAACAGCCAGGCCTGCGACAAAAACAAAGGATGCTTTCATATTCACGATGCCGCCAAACATTTAGTTCGGCCAAATTGTTTGCAGTCCATTCCAGTTCATGTCCGCAACGGTATGCGGGACGGGAAATCCTGTCCATCGCATTTTCGCCGCCCAAAGCGCCAGAGGACTGGCGCACTCCAAGACGCTCCGCGTTCGCCAAGCAACCGACCTTCGCGCCAGCGTCTTGGACTGCGGCGGCCCTCCGCCGCTTTTGCCCTGTCTTCGTTCGCGTGGTTGGCGTATTTCGCGGTTTCCATTCACCGCGAACCACGCGAAATACGCGAACCGGAATCCCCAGCGCCGTCAGGCGCGGCAGATAGTAGCCCACGGTGAAACCGTGGGTTAAAGGAACAAAACAAACCAAGCCCCGGCAGGGGCGACAGAATGTTTTCGCGGTTGATTTTCTATCGCCCCATCCGGGGCTTGAGCCGCTCTGATTGTCCACCCACGGTTTCACCGTGGGCTACTTTCTTTCGTCGCTCCGCGACTTCGCCGCCTCCGGTGCCGTCAAAACCGGTGCTTTAGCAGTTTTGAGGTAAATTGGCGTAATTCGTTGGTTTCCATACATCTGTCGTCACCGGATGCGTTTCCGGCGTCACCGGATGCGCCTCTGGCGTCGTCGGGGTCACATCTTTTCCCGTCAGGCGCACCCCTGACGATGTCCGGCGTGCATCTTTTGTCGTCAGGGGCGCTCCCGTCGTCGTCGGATGCGCCGCCGGTGATGCCGGACGTGCCTCCGGCATGGCCGGAGGTGCGTCGGACGATGCCGGGGATGCCCCCGGTGTGGCCGGAGGTGCGGTCGGGCTGGCCGGGCGTGTCCCCGGCGATGTCCGGCGTGCATCTTTCGCCGTGGAATGTGTTCGCCGAGAAGCCGGATGTGACCCGCATCACTTTTCCACGGTGATCTTTGATACCGTATCTTCCACGGTTCCGCCCGGCGGCAATTCAATCCACTCACAATTGCCGTGGCGGCGGAACCACGTCAGTTGCCGCTTGGCAAACTGGCGCGTGCGGATTTTCACCAACTCAATCGTCTCCGCCAGCCCGCGTTCGCCGCGCAGATGCTCGACCACCTGCCGGTAGCCGATGGCCTGCATGGCGAATTTATTTCCCGCCAAGCCGTGTTTCAAAAGTTGCTCCGTCTCTGCCACAATTCCGCGCCGAAACATTTCATCCACGCGGGTGTTGATGCGCGCGTGCATGTCCGCCGCCGGACGTGTGAAGCAGTAAAAGTGACGGATGGCAAGTGGCGAGTGATGAGTGTTCCAGTCAGAGCGCTGCTCGGAAAACTTTTTGCCGGTCAGCCGGATGACTTCCACGGCGCGGACGACGCGGCGCGGGTTTTGCCGGTCAATTTTTTCAAACGTCGCCGGGTCGCGGGCGCGCAATTCTTCCAGCAACTTTTCCAGCGGCGCGGCCTCCAGTTCCGCGCGCAATTTCGCGTCGGTGGCGGGCGCGTCGCCGAGGCCGTCGAGAAATGCCTTGAAATAAAGCCCGGTGCCGCCGCAGAAAACGGGCGTTTTGCTTCGCGACTGGATTTCGGCCACGACTTTTTGCGCGAGGCGAATAAACTGCGCGGCGTCGAAGGCCTCCGTCAAATCACAGACATCAATCAGGTGGTGCGACACGCGGGCGCGTTCGTCCGCCGTCGGTTTGGCCGTGCCGATGTCCAGCCCGCGATACACCTGCATCGAGTCCACGGAGACGATTTCACCGCCGATTTTTTCCACGAGCGCCAGCGCGATGGCGGATTTGCCCACGGCGGTCGGCCCGGCGAGAAAAATCGGTTGGGTGTTGAATGTTGAGTGTTGAATGTTGAATGTTTTTTCCATCTTCAACCTTACATTCTTTATCCGCGTTTTGTCGGCGCGCGGCGAGATAGGATCAAGGCCAGAATAATTCCGGTGACAAAAATCGGCACGCTGACGAGCTGCGCCGAGGTCAGCCCAGCGTGGACATGGTCGGCCGGATAATCGCCGCGAAAATATTCGGCGATGGATCGGAAGACGGCGTAAATAATCAGGTAAGTTGCGAAAATCTGGCCGTCGAATTTTTTCCGGCGGAACAGCCACGCGAGAAAAACGTAGAGAATTAAATTTAAGAGTGCGTCGTAGATTTCCGTCGGATGGACGCCGGCACCGTGGGTTTCGTGGTCGGCGGGAAAATGGATGGCCCACGGCAAGTCGCAGGCGCGGCCGTAGCAGCAGCCGTTGAGCAGGCAGCCGATGCGTCCGAACACGCTGCCGAGCGCGATGCTGGGCGCGAGGATGTCGGCGATTTTCCAGACGGGAAGTTTTTTCCAATACAGGTAGCCGAAGGCGGAAATCATTGCGCCGATGAGGCCGCCGTAATAAACCAGCCCGCCGTGCTGGATCATGAAAACCTCGGAGAACGGCTGGTCGGCAAATTCCTGTTTCCAATAGGTCGTCACATAGACGAACCGCGCGCCGATGATGCTGCCGGCCATCAGCCACATGGTCACGTCGGCGATGACGTCGCCGTGGACGTTGGCGAGCCGGGCGCGGCGCGTGGCCGTCCACAGCCCGGCGAGAAACGCGCACGCCATCATCACGCCATACCAGCGGACGGGCAGGGTGGGCGAAGAACCAAAATAAAAAGCAATCGGATGCACGGCGGGAAGTTAGGGTGCGGCGGCGGAAATTGAAATTTCAAACTGCGGGTCAGTTTGAGTTCGTCGCCACGCCCGGACTCGGCAGGCCGAGCGGCAGCGGTGGCGCGGCGGGCGGAACCGGATTGGGCGGATCGAATCCCGGCGGCAGCGGTGGCCAGATCGGCACCGTCTGCACGAGGTCGCGCCAGGCCTGGCGTTCCGAGGGCGACATCTTTGACCAGCTTTCCGCGTTCTTGAGAAATTCGGCGCGCTCGGCCGTGCCCATGCCGGCGAACTTCGCGTAGTTGCGCACGCAGGTGAGGCGCTGCTGCGGCGGGAGCTTTTCAAATGATTTCAAGGTCGCCTGCATCTGCGCGCGTTCGGCCTCGGAAAGCGTGTTGAGCGTCTGTTCCTTTTCCGCAGGCGTGAGTTCGAAGAACTGGCTGAACTGGCCGGCAATTCTTTGCTGCTGGGCGGTGGCGGCGGGCTGGTTGGTCGTCTCGACGAGCGCGAAATAATGCAGCGCGGTCTCGTTGGACAAAATTTCGTCCTGCAACGGCGGCGGCAAAATGCTCCACTGCATCAGCCGGGACTCGACGAGTTCGCGCAAATTGGCCGGCACCTGGGCCAGCCGGGCGGCGCGTTCCGCCGCCGGCGCGCGGAGCATCGGCATGAGCCACCAGTGCAGTTCCGTGGCGCGCAGCCGCAGCTCCCGCTCGTCCGGATCGAGCGACTCATACTCGGCCAGCTTGGCGATGATGCGTTCGCGGGCTGCGGGCGGGCGGCTGGCCAGGGCTTTTTCCTGCGCCTCGGGCGGCAGCGCGAGCAGTTGCCGGAAAAAATCCACCGGCGATGAAATGGCCGTGGAATATTTTTTCTGGCCGGCAGAAGAATCCGAATTGTGCGGAGACTGTGAATGAACCGTGACCACCACGAACACGGCGGCCAGACATAAAAGCGGCTGGCGCAACCGGCTCATTGCAGCGCGGCCAGCAGTTCGCCGTCCGCGCGGGCCGGCCGGCTCATGCGCTGGATGGCGTCGAGATTTTCCAGCGCGTCCACGCTGGGCAGCGGCTGCGCCGCCACCAGGGCGATGCTTCTGGCCAGGGAAGCACGCTGTGAATGTGACTCGTGCCACTGGACGCTGACGCCGGCAAAAATCAAGATCGCCGCAACCGCCGCGACGCGCGGCCACAGCAATCGCCAATGCAAAGCCCAGCCGCGCGAACGCGCCGCTTGCGCTTCCTCAAGCTCGACGGCGGCCAGGACGCGGGCGGTGAAGTTGGACGGCGCGGGCGCGTCGGGAATCTGGCAGAGCGCCGCCGTCAGCCGCGCTTCCAGTTCCAGTTCCGGCTGCGCGCGCAACGCGTCACGCTCGGCCGCAGAAAGCTTCCGCCGCCACAGCGCTTCGCCCGGATTTGAAGGTTGGTTTTCCATCGCTCCAAATTAAAAACCGCGCGGCGCGTAAAGTTGCAATTTTTTTTTGCCGGTGCGCGGCCGGTGCGGGCCATCCAAAAAATGTGCCGTCATTGCCAAAATCGAGGCTGTTTTCCGGCGGGAGCCTGTTATGCTGTGGCCGTTGAATTTGCCCATGAATTTCCCTGAAAAAATCGGCCTGGCGGTCAAACCGGCCTTGACCGCCCGCGAACGCTTCAACCGCGCCGCGCGCTGCCTGCCGGTGGACCGTCCGCCGCTGTGGCTCATGCGCCAGGCCGGCCGCGCGCTGCCGGAATACCGCAAGCTCAAGGAAAAATACACATTCGTCCAGCTTTGCCAGAATCCTGATTTGGCAGTCGAGGTGACGCTCCAGCCGGTGCGCCGGTTCGGCTTCGATGCCGCAATTTTGTTTAGCGACATCCTGGTGATTCCCGAGGCGATGGGGCAGAAATATCATTTTAAGGAGACCGGTGGCGTGCGGATGGATTTCGCGGTGACGAGCAAGGCAGACATCGAAAAACTTTCCGTTGAGCGCGTCGTTGAACGCTTGAGCTATGTGGACAAAGCCTTGCGAATTTTACGCAAAGAACTTGGTGATCAAACGGCGCTGCTCGGCTTCACCGGTTCGCCGTGGACGCTGGCGACGTTCATGATGGAAGGCGCCAGCGTGCCGAAATACAGCCGCGCGCTGCAACTCTTTCGCGAAGATAAGAAAACCTATTTCGCGCTGGCCGAAAAACTCGCCGCCGCCGTCACCGCCTATTTGCAGATGCAAATTGCCACCGGCATTGACGCGCTGCAAATCTTCGACAGCCACGGCGGTCATCTTGCGCCGACGGAATTTCAGGAAGCTTCCGGTCGCTGGACGGATCAAATCATTGCCAATTTCGGCGGCAAGGTCCCGGTCATCAATTTCTCGCTCGGCACGCACGGCAACTGGCCGGATCTGATCGCCAGCGGCGCGAACGTGCTTGGCATTGACTGGCAGACCGATTTGGCCGAGGCGCGAAAAATCATTCCGTCACACCTCGCCATGCAGGGAAATCTATCGCCCGTCCACATTGCCGAGTCCACGCCGGAAGTTGTTGCGGCGGAGACGAAGAAGATTCTCGAAGCCATGCGCGGCCGGCCCGGACACATTTTCAACCTCGGCCACGGTCTGACGCCGGCGGCCAAACTGGAAAACATCGCCGCCTTGGTGGAGACTGTGAAAGGTTTCAAATGAAGACGCTGAACGTAGATCTCGATCTGGTGAAAAAATACAACGTGGCCGGGCCGCGTTACACGAGTTATCCGCCCGCGACCAAGTTCACCGACACCGTGACGTGGGGGCAGCTTTCGGAAAAAATTGAGTTCAATAACCAGACGCCGCGCGACCTTTCGGTTTATTTTCACATCCCGTTCTGCGAAACGCTCTGTTGGTTTTGCGGCTGCACCACCGTCATCACTCTCAATCATGACAGGGGCATGGCTTACATCGAGGCGCTGGGTCGCGAAGTCGCCCGGCTCGCGCCGATGCTGAACAAGGAACGCAAAGCCGTCCAACTGCACTTTGGCGGCGGTTCGCCGACATTTTTGCGGCCGGACGAAATCCGCCGCCTCGGCGAAATCATCCACAAACATTTTTCCTTTTCGCCGGACATTGAAGCGAGCGTGGAGGTTGACCCGCGCCGGCTCACACGCGAGCACATGGTGGCGCTGCGCGAAATCGGTTTCAACCGCGCCTCGATGGGCGTGCAGGATTTCAATCCAAAAGTGCAGGAAGCCGTTCATCGCATCCAGCCGCGCGAAATGACGCAGCAGGCGATGGATTGGATGCGCGAACTTGGCTACGGTTCGATCAACCTCGATTTGATTTACGGCTTGCCGCATCAGACGCCGGCGTCGTTTAACGAAACGCTCGACACTGTCTTGGAAATGAAGCCCGACCGGCTCGCGGTTTTCAGCTACGCACATGTGCCGTGGATCAAGCCGTCGCAGAAAATTCTGGAGCAAAAAGTTTTGCCCACGCCGCAAAGCAAATTGGAGGTTCTCAAGCTCGTCATCGAACGACTCACGGCGGACAATCAATACGTCTATATCGGCATGGATCATTTCGCGAAGCCGAACGACGAACTGACCATTTCGCAGCGCGAGAAAAAATTGCAGCGCAATTTCCAAGGCTACAGCACCCGCGCCGGCTCGGACATTTATGCGTTCGGCATGAGCGCTGTTTCGCAAACGCCCGATGTTTATTGGCAAAACGAGAAGGAACTGCCGAAGTGGCAGGCCGCCGTGGACGCCGGCAAAGTGCCGTTGCACAAGGCCTACCTCGTGAGCGACGAGGACAAAATCCGCCGCGAAACCATCATGCGGACGATGTGCGACCTCTCGCTCAATTTTGCCGCGATGAGCACGAAACTCGGCATCAGCTTCGAGCAGCATTTTGAAAAGGAACTGGCGTCGCTTGCGCCGTTTGCCGCCGACGGCCTCGTGAAACTCAAGCCCGGCGGCCTCGAAGTGACCGACGCCGGCCGCCTCTTCATCCGCAACATCGCAATGTGTTTCGACAACACGCTCGGCGCGGCGAATGAACGGCGGCATTCAAAAACAATTTAATTTTCAGCCACAGATGAAACACAGATTGAACACAGATTCAGTCCGCTACATTTTTTTATCTGTGTTTCATTTGTGTGAATCTGTGGCTGATTCAGCTTCATGAAATCGGTCGCCATCATCGGGGCTGGCATCACGGGGTTGACTGCGGCGTTTTATCTGAAACGCCAGGGCGTGCCGGTCACGGTTTATGAAGCGGGCGGGCGCGTTGGCGGCGTGATTCAGTCCATCCGCAAGGACGGCTTTCTCGCCGAGTTCGGGCCGAACACGATTCTCGAAACGTCGCCAAAAATCGCGCAGCTCGTCCGCGACGCCGGACTTGAAGCGCGCAAATTAAATACTGATCCGAAAGCCGATGCGCGTTACGTCGTGCGCTATGGCCGGCCGATTGAAATGCCCGGCAAGCCGCTCGGTTTTTTCACGACGCCGCTGTTCACCGCCAAGGCCAAGCTCGCCGTGCTGCGCGAGCCGTTCATCAAGCCGCGCCGCGATGGCGTGGAAGAAAGCATCGCGCAATTTGTCGTGCGCCGGTTCAATCAGGAATTTCTCGATCACGCGATTGACGCGCTGGTGGCCGGAATTTACGCGGGCGATCCGCACAAGCTCTCGCTGCCGCACGCGTTTCCGAAATTAAAGGCGCTGGAGGATAATTACGGCTCGATGATCAAAGGTCAGATTTTCGGCGCGCGCGACCGGAAAAAATCCGGCGAAGTGGCGAAAGACCGTGCGGCGAAATTTTCCTTCGACGAAGGCTTGCAGGTGTTGCCGGACACGCTGGCGGCGCAGCTTGGCGATTCGGTGAAACTGAATACGCCGGTGACAAAGCTCACGCAAACGAACAATGGTTGGCGAGTGACAACGGCGCAAGGCGAAACCGAATTTGGCGCGGTGATTTATTGCGGCACGGCGCACCGATTGGCGGAGTTGGTCATTGAGGCGGTGCCGCAGCGCTGCCCTACCGACGTTTTTTCTGAAATCAGCTATCCGCCGGTGGCGAGCGTGGTGCTCGGTTTCCGGAGTGAGGACGTGGCGCATTCGTGCCAGGGTTTCGGGATGCTGATTCCGAAAATCGAGGGCTTTAAAATTCTCGGCACGATTTTTTCATCGGCGCTGTTTCCGAACCGCGCTCCAGCGGGGCATTTGAATTTGACGAGTTATGTCGGCGGCGCGCGTTATCCGGAACTCGCTTCGCTGTCACCGGACCAGCTTGTGGAAGTTGTGCTGGCGGATTTGCGCGTGCTGCTCGGCGTGAAAGGCAAACCGACGTTTGTCCACACGGCGTTTTGGCCGCACGCGATTCCGCAATACAATGTCGGCTATGGCAAATACCGCGCGCTGCTGAACGAAATCGAACGCACTTCGCCGAATCTCTTTTTCGCCGGGCATTATCGCGACGGCGTTTCGCTGGGCGATTCGATTGTTTCGGGCGTGAACATTGCCGAGCGTATGGGCAAAACTTTTTAGCCACAGATAAACACAGATTTTCGGAAAAGAGTTTTTGCATCTGTGCCCATCTGTGCAAATCTGTGGCTGATTTTTTATGAGCAAAGCAATTTTACTGGTCAATCTCGGTTCGCCGGACTCGCCGTCGGTGCCGGATGTGCGGCTGTATCTAAACGAATTTTTGATGGATGGCCGGGTGATTGACGTGCCGTGGCTGGTGCGGCGGTTTGTCGTTGGCATGATTTTGATCAAGCGTCCGGCGGAGTCCGCGCACGCCTACGAAAAAGTCTGGACGAAGGAAGGTTCACCGTTGGTCGTCACCAGCCGGCACGTTCAAGAACTTTTGCAACAGCGCGTCAGCGTTCCGGTGGAACTGGCGATGCGGTATCAAAACCCGTCCATCGCATCCGCCGTGAAAAAACTGGCGGCGAAAGGCGCGACGGAAGTTTTGCTCATCCCGCTGTTTCCGCATTACGCGATGTCCAGCTACGAAACCGCCGTCGTGCGCGTTCACGAAGTGGTCGCACAACTGGCGCCACAGATGAAAATCACCGTGCAGCCGCCGTATTACAACCAGCCGGACTACATTGCCGCGCTGGTGGCGAGCGCGGCGGATTATTTCAAAAAAGATTACGACCATCTGCTCTTCAGCTTTCACGGCATCCCGGAGCGGCACATTAAAAAGTCGGACACGACGGGCTGCCACTGTCTCGCCACGCCGAATTGCTGCGAGACGCCGAGTCCGGCGCATGCGCATTGTTATCGCGCGCAGTGTTTCAAGACGGCGGCGTTGTTCATCGAAAAGGCCGGCGTGCCGGCGGGCAAATGGTCGGTGTCGTTTCAATCGCGGCTGGGCAAAGATCCGTGGCTGAAACCTTACACGGATTACGAACTGCCGCGGCTGGCGACGGAAGGCAAAAAACGGATGCTGGTGATTTGTCCGGCGTTTGTTTCGGACTGTTTGGAGACGATTGAAGAAATCGGCATTCGCGGCTGCGCGGAATTCATGGCGGGGAACGGTCAGGAATTCACGCGGATTCCGTGCATGAACGAGCATCCGGCGTGGATTGACGCATTGGAGAAAATGGTGGGGAAATTTCTGGCGTGAAGCCGGATTATTTTTTGCGGCCGGTGCGTTCCTTCCAGTAGAGCAGCGGCATCCGGATTGTCCGCCCCAGCCGGCTGAACAGGTCTTTCTTCGGCGGCTCGGTTTTCTTCTGGAGCCGCTCGCATTTGTGGCTGCACAGCGGGCAGAGAAAGAGCGGTTGGCCACCGCCTTGCAGGCGCAGGATGTGGATGCAGGCGGTGCAAAGCTGTTCGCGGCAATGAGTGCACCGGAATGTCACCGCCGCCTCGGGATGCCGGCGGCACAGCAGCGCGCCATCCGGCTGCATCAGTGGCGGCGCAGGAATGTCGCGCTCGATTTTCGGGATGGCGATGGTCACGTCGGTGGACTCGACGGCCAACTCCACATCGCCGAGACGCACGGATTGGCCGGGCTGCAGATGGGCGGCCTTGACCAGTTCGTTGTTCACGAATGTGCCGTTGGTGGAATTGCAGTCGCGCACGAACACGCCGTCGTGCGACAAAATAAATTCACAGTGGGTGATTGAAACCGAGGGGTGTGCCAGGGTGAAATCGGCGTCAGGATCGCGGCCCACACGGTTGGCACCGAGCCGCAGTTCGAGCGTGCGGAGTTTCAGACCGTCGTTTTTGACCAGCAGGCGCGCCATGAAATTTGGGTTCGGTTGGGAAAACTTGCGCTGGTTTCGCCGCCAAGTCGAGCCGAAATCACCGCAGCGGATTTTCGGCGAAGGCAAATTCCGCCACCGGTTTTCCGCCGACCAGATGCTCGCGGATGATGCGCTCCAAAACCTCCGGCGTGCAGCTGTGATACCACACACCTTCGGGATAGACCACGGCGATGGGGCCGCGCGTGCAGACGCGCAGGCAGCTCGCCTTGGTGCGATACACCAGCGGCTGCGCGCCGACAAGGTTCAATTCCTTCAAACGCGCCTTCAAAAAATCCCACGATGCGAGGGTCTGTTCGCGCGGGCAGCATTTCGGCTCGTCCGCGTCCACGCACAGGAAAATGTGGCGGCGGAATTTTTCCAGGCCGAGCGATTCGGCGGCGGCTTGCAGTTCGTCTTTCATCTTTCATGAATTTGCCACAGAGACACAGAGAACACAGAGAAAAAAGTTAAGTCGGATTTCCGCTCTGTGAACTCTGTGCCTTGGTGGCAAAAGTTACCGGCAGAATGTCAGCCCGATCACCCCGCCGACGGCCACGAGCGCGCCGAGCAGCGAACGGAAGCCGATTTTTTCGCCCTCGACAATGCGCGTCATCGGCAGCAGCACCAGCGGCGTGGTGGCGATGATGGCGGCGACGACGGCGGCTGGCGTGGTCTTGAGCGCCCATTGCATGCAGGTCACGCCGAGCGTCTGGCCGGCGAGCGCGTTGGCCAAAACCCACGGCCAGAGGCGCACCCATTTTGCACGCGAGATGGCAAAGGTTTTTTCCTCAAACCAGCCGCCGTGCGCGGGCGCGGAACGCCATGTGAAAATAATCAGCGCGATGGTAGGAATCAAAATGCCGCCGAGCACGCGCTGGTAGCCGGTGGTGCCGGCGTCAATCTGTAGGCCGGCGGTGGCAATGGCCGCGTAGCCTTTGCGAATGATGACCGCGCCAAGCGCGCCGCCGAGCGCGGCAAAGCCGCCGGCGGTGAGGCCGATTTTCCAGTCGCGTGCGGAAATCGTCAGGTGGTCGTCCGGTGCGAGCGCGATGGCGACGCCAGCGAGGATGACGACAATGCAAAAAATTTCCGGCAAATTCAATTTAGTGCCGAGCCACAGCCATTCAATGAGTGCGGCGAACGGCGCGGTCAGGCATTGCGTAATCAGCACGGTGCGGCGGCTGCCGAGGCGCGGCAACGCCTGAAAATAGGCCGAATCGCCGAGGCCGATGCCGAAGAGGCCGCTCAACATGAACCAACCCGGTGCGCCGGCGAAGCCCGCTCCGAAAGTGAACGCCCAGACGGTCAGAAAAATGGTGGCGAGCGTGATGCGCCAGAAATTCGCCTCGATCCCGCCGACTTGTTTGGCGGTGCGGTAGCCGCAGACGGCGGAGGTGGCGAAGAGGAGGGTGGTGAGCAGCGCTGCGAGCATCAGAGCTGGTCGTAGTGGTCGTCGGCGGTCGGATTCTCGCCGGCGCCGTCTATTTCGACGCCGTTGTCATTGAGGATTTTTTCGATGTCGGGCGATACCCAGCGCTGCTTGCGGCCTTTTTTGGGTTCGGCCTTGATGCGGAACCGGCCGCTCAGGTCGCTTTCGAGGACGCCGCGTTCCACCATGGCCAGCATCAGGGGTTTCGCCCAGTCGGGGTCTTCGTGAAAACGCTTTTTGGTGCCGGCCCGGCGGCTGACTTCCTTGGCATTGATGAATTCTCCGCCCCATGTCTGCAGGTAGTTGAAAATTTCGCGCTCGTCCGAACTCATGCCAGCAATATGGCCCAAGAATCAGCTCGCGTCGAGCAATTAGCCGGGCACGTTCCGCCATTGCCAAGCCGCCCGCTTCAATCTACGCTCCTTGTCCGTTTAATGGCCGAATACAAAGTTCAATTCGAGGTTTTCGAGGGACCGCTCGACCTGCTTCTTTATCTCATCAAGAAGGAGGAAGTGGACATCTATGAGGTCAACCTCACCAAGCTCGCCACGCAGTTCATCGAATACATTGATTTGATGCGCGCGTTCGATCTCGAGGTCGCCGGCGAATTTCTCGTGATGGCCTCGACGCTCATGTATATCAAGAGCCGCGAGCTGCTGCCCGCCGACCAGCAGGTCGTTGTCGAAGCCGAGGACGAAGGCGAAGACCCGCGCTGGGAACTCATCCGCCAGCTGGTCGAATATAAAAAGTTCAAGGACGCCGCCGCGAAATTGCAGACGCTCGAGGAACGCCAGGAAAATGTCTTCCCGCGTCTGCCGGGAAAAATAGAATTTGAAAGCGACGCGCCCGCGCCGAAACCGGAGGTCGGCATTTTCGATCTGTTGAACGCGGTGAATTCCGTCCTCAAGCGTTTTCAAGACAAGACCGCCGGCACACGCGAGATTTACGAGGACAAGTGGACGGTCAGCGAGAAAATTGAGTTCGTCCTCAAGACGATCACCGAGCGCGGCTCCGTGAAATTTTCCGAGCTGTTTGAAACCGCCGCCAACCGCGCGGAGGTCGTCTGCACGTTTCTCGCACTGCTGGAATTGATCCGCTTGAAACAGCTTGCCTGCGTGCAACCGGAGCCGTTTGCGGAAATTGAAATCGGCAAGGCCGTCGCTTCCGAGGTGCCCACGGAAATCGCCGCGACCGCACCCGAAACCGAAGTTGACGCCGTTAAATCCGCGCCACCGTCGCCCGAACCTGCCGCCGCCGTCGCCGAAGAAGAAGAGGTGGAAGATGAGTTTGACGATGAAGATGATGACGATGAGGATGATGAGGACGACGAAGATGGCGATGAAGAAGAAGCCGGCGCTGACGATCAAAAACCAAATTAATTTTTTCGCATGGAACTGAAATTCATTCTCGAATCCCTGTTGTTCTCCGCCCAGAAACCGATGAGCGTAAAAGAGCTTCGCGACCTGCTCGCCAACGCCGCCACGGCGGAAGACGCGGATGAGGCCGCCAAGCCGTTCAAGAAAACCAAGGACGACGACCTCACCGCCGCGCTCGAAGAGCTCGCGCGCGAACACGCCGCCGCCGCGCGCAGCTACCGGCTTGCGTGCGTCGCGGGTGCGTGGCAGTTCGTCACGCAGCCGGAATTTGCGCCGTGGCTTAAGGCGTTGGTCGGCGTCAAAAACCGTCCCACGCGGCTGTCGCAGGCGGCGCTGGAGACGCTGGCCATTATCGCGTATCGCCAGCCGGTCACGCGGGCGGAAGTCGAGCAGGTGCGCGGCGTGAACATTGACGGCACAATACAGACGATCTTGGAACGCGGCCTCGTCGTGCAAAGCGGTCGCGCGGAAGTGGTCGGTCGTCCCGCGCTTTACAGCACCACGCCGTTGTTTCTGGAATATTTTGGCCTGCGTGGCCTGGAAGATTTGCCGGCGGCGGATGAACTGCGGCGCATTCCGGTGGAGCGACCGCCCGCGCCCGTCACGGCCGATGCCGGTCTGGCCACCGTGCCGCCGGAGCAGCTTCAACTGAATGAAGAAGCAAAAGCGCCGGTGGAAGAAGCGCCCGTCGCTCCATCGGAGCCTTCGGCGGTGAACTGAATTTCACCGGCGGGAATCGCGGTTTTCGTTTGCAATCTGCTGTTGGCGATGGCATGAATGGATTGTAATCAAAACTTAAACAGTCCATGAAAGCCGCTTTTCAAAAAATCCTGTTGCTGGCCGTCGTCGCACTCTTTATCACCGGCTGCGCGCCGGAACGACCGGTGGATGTCGGCCCGCAGGTGGCCACGGGCGACGACCTTTATTTTGGCGCACCAACGCAGCCGCCGCCCAAGGACCAGAAGGATGTCAAGCCGTCGCCGCCGGGTTCAGGCGCGCTGTGGTGGTTTATTCCGGGGCATTGGGCGTGGCGCGGTCAATGGGTCTGGATTGCCGGCCACTGGCGTCCGCGCCCGCATCCGGGCGATTATTGGTTGGGCGGCCAATGGCAACTGCAGACGAATACAACCCTGCAGACGAATGTCTATGTCTGGAAAAAAGGCCACTGGCATTCCGGTTCGCAGGACGGCGAGGAATCCAACGGCAGCCGCTGAACCTGTCCTTTACGCCGCGACCGCTTCGGCGGTTTCCGACCAGATGACTTTGCCGCTGACGATGGTGGCGACGGCCTTGCCCTTTAGCTTCCAGCCGAAGAACGGGTTGTTCTTAGATTTGCTCGCGGAATCTTCGCGCCGGTAAATCCATTCCACATTTTCGTCAAACACCGTCACGTCCGCGTCCGCGCCGATGCTCAACGTGCCTTTGGCGAGGTTCAGCAGCCGCGCGGGATTGACGGTGAATTTCGCAATCATGTCCGCCAGCGAAATTCGTTTCGTGTGGACGAGCTGCATGAGCGAGAGCGCCAGTTCCGTTTCCAAGCCGGTGATGCCGAACGGCGCGTAGTCGAACTCGACTTCCTTTTCGTAATCGCAGTGCGGCGCGTGGTCGCTGCACAAAATCTCAATCGTGCCATCCGCCAAACCATCGAGAATCGCCTCGCGATCCTTGGCGGTGCGGAGCGGGGGATTCATTTTGAAATTGGTGTCGTAAGCCGGCCATTGGGGAAGTGACGGGTGGCGAGTGACGAGTGACGAGCCAAGTGATTTGCCGTCGTCCGCCCAAAATTTCTCGCTGCCGGCCACCGCCGCGTCCGTAAGCGTGAAGTGATGCGGGCACGCCTCGCCGGAAATGGTCACGCCGCGTTTTTTTGCTTCACGAATCAAGGCGACGCTGCCCGCCGCGCTCAAATGCTGGCAGTGGATTCTTGCGCCGGTCAGTTCCGCTAGCAGGATGTTCCGCGCCACGATCATCTCCTCGCCCGCTGCTGGCCAGCCGCGCAAGCCAAGCGCGAGATTCCAATAACCTTCGTGCATCACGCCGTCAGTCACGAGCGAGTAATCCTGACAGTGGTCGAACAGCGGCAGGTCGAACATCTTCGCGTATTCGCAGGCGCGGCGCATGAGGTCGTTGTTCTGCACGCAATGGCCGTCGTCTGTGATGGCCACCACGCCGGCCTTTTTCAAGCCGCCGATGGGGGCGAGTTCTTCGCCGGCGATGTTTTTTGTGATCGCGCCGGTGACGAAGACATTGACCACGCCTTCGCGTTCCGCGCGTTCGTGAATGAGCGCAACGGTGCCGGCGGAGTCAATCGCCGGTGACGTGTTGGGCATGCAGACGACGGAGGTGAAGCCGCCGCGCGCCGCCGCCGCCGTGCCGCTGGCGACGTTTTCCTTGGCCGTCTGGCCGGGTTCGCGGAAGTGGACGTGCAAATCAATCAGGCCGGGCGAAACAATTTTCCCCGTCGCGTCAAAAGTCTCCACGCCGGCGGGGGCGGAGAGTTTTTTGCCGACGGCGGAGATTTTGCCGTCGAGGATGAGGACGTCGGCAATGGCGTCAAATTTGTTGGCGGGATCCACCACGCGCCCGCCGGTGAGAAGCAGCGAATTCATCGCGTCGAGTTTAGCGGCGGCGGATTGACAAGGCAAGCACGGGCGATTTAGTATTGGCGCGTGCAAGCCTGCGGGCTTGCCGCGCCGAAGCGCAAAGCGCGAAGGCGGGTGTAGTTCAATGGTAGAACGGCAGTTTTCCAAACTGCTCACGAGGGTTCGATTCCCTTCACCCGCTCCATTCATTAATCCGCTTGCCAGACTTTCCACCTCATGGTGCCGTTTCCAAAATAGCTTCTAACCGGCCAGACCTCGGCTCGGCGGAGCTTGATGGGTCGTTTCGTTCCGCCGGTTCACGCGCTCAGCCCGACGTCCTTGGAGATTTTCTCGGCGGCGGCGGCGTCCACCCAGCGCACGAGCGCAATGAAGTTCACCAGCGCGGGGCTGTCGGCCTTCACCTTGAAAAGATTTTTCAGTGCGTGGACGGTCTTGGCATAGACCGCCGCATATTTTTCATGCGTGAGGCGCGTGACAAATGTTTCCAGGACCGCCCGGGCGAGGGGATCGGCGTGGCCGTCGGGCAGATACGGAAACAGGCAGAACACGCGCACGAAAATCATCGGGTCCGCCTCCGTCAGCACCAGCCAGCAGGCCTTCACCTCGTCGGCGTCATAACGGCCGTTGAGCCGCTTGCGGATGGTGGCGATGATCTCGTTGGGCGTGGCGCGTGTGCCGATGAGATCCTTGATGTGGTCCCAGGCGAGCTGCCGTTCGCGTTCCGGCGAGAGTGCGGACTGCTCGTTCCACCGGTCCACCATCTCCTTCAGGCCGATTTCCGCCGCGACGGCCTTGCCGAGCTTCTCCGCGTCCTCCTTGCGCAACCGGTCGGTCGCCGCAATGGCGCGGATGACGGCCTGCTGCATGTGCGGGTTAAATAATTTTATGACCGCGGCCAGCGCGGCGGGTGCGGGCGGCTGGTTGCGCGGGATAAAATGCTTGATGCACTCCAGCGTCAGCGGATCCATTTCGGAAAGTTTTTCCGCGCGAAACGCCAGCGTGTAGCGCAGCGTGCGCGGCAAACCGCCGGCCTTGCCCAGGTTATTGATGACGGCCTTGCGGTGGTCGGTGCCGATGATAAGCGCGAGCAGCGCCTCGGCGGCGATCACCTTCTTGTCGTCCAGCACCTCGCTCTCGCCGCTGATGACGAGCTGCTCAATGAGCGGCGGCAGGCGCTGCGCGAACACCACGTCCGGCGACTCTGTGCTTTGGTTTTCGTAGTAGTGCAGCAGTTCGAGGAAAAAGGACAGCCGCACGAACGCCGTCTTCTGCGCGCGTGCCAGATCGGAATTTTCCCGGCTCTGGTGGAGCTGCCGGTGCAATGCCTCCAGCTCCTTCCGGCGGGTTAGGTTCGGCTGCTGCTGGAGCAGTTCGGCGAAGTCCGGCTTGAACGCCAGCATGATCTCCTCCGGCCGGGGGCGCGGGTTGAACTTCACATCCGTCGTCACATCCTTGAAAAAGATCAGCGCCTCCGCGCCAAACTCCTTGAGGATACGCTCGCGCGGCAACTGCCCCTTCACGAACGCGCGGTTGGCGCGCACCAGGTGCGGCGAAAAGAAATTGTCTGGCTTCTCCAGCAGCGATGCCAGCACGCCCGGCTCGAACGGCGCATCCAGCTTGAGCAGCGTCTCCACTTCCGGCTTGAACGCGTCCGTGAGCTCGCGCTTCGTCCGGTCAAGGTTCTTGAGCAGCGCCGGCTGTAGCACATTGTCCTCCAGCCGGCCCTTGACGAGACTCGCGCAAGCCTCGGTCACGTGCTGGTTATGTTCCACCAACCGCGCGACAATGACGCCAATGTCATTGAGCGGCAATTTGCTGACCAGCGAGGTGAGGAGGTTGACCAGTTCGCCGTGGGATTTCTGGCGATGCTCGATGACGCGTTCCAGCAGCGCGCGCAGCGCCTTGTTGTCCGCCTCCAGCGCCGCGCGTTCCGTCTCCGCCTGCGCCATCCGCAACGTCAGGTTCATCCAGTCCCGCTGGATTTTTTCCACGGAAACCATGGCGATCGTGTTGTCGGGCTCGGCGGACATGAAGACATATTCATCCAACTGCGGAATTCTTTCCATTCATTTTTTGCGAATAAACAATCGCCGGGACAAACATTTTTGTTCCGGCGGTTGGCGATTGGATCTTGGCGGCCTTCCGCAAGGTCACACCACCATCAGGCTGGTGGCCGGACTCCAGTCGCTGGTGCCGGCGGTGCCGACCACGTTGGCCTGCACGATGCAGACCTGGCCGGGCGGCAGGCCGGGAAAGGTCGCGCTGGCCGACGAGGTTTCCATTTCCTGCACTACCACCGACGGGGCGGCGGCGAGCATCACCTGCCAGTTGTAGGTCAGTGCGCCATAGATGGGCGGCACGCTGGCATCCAGTTCGCCGCTGTGGGTTCCCAGCGAGAGCGCGGGCGCGGCCGGCGCGGGCAGTTCGCCGATGGGATAACGCTCCGGTTTCTGGATGGGAAAACCGCTGGTGAGCAGCACCGTGAGGTCGCCGTGGCATTCGTCCGTGACATCGAGGGCGAGGGAGCGCACGGGCAGGCAGAGCGCCGCGCGCATCTGATCTTTCAGCGAGAACGCCGACTGGCCGCCGTCGGCGGTGTTCGCCAGCGCGGTCTCAAATTCGGCCAGCGCCGCCTGCACCAGCAGCAGCAACGCCGCCGCCTTGGGATAGGACGCATTGCCGGTCATGCTGGCGATGATTTTTTTGAGCGCCTGCACCAGGTCGGAATCGCTGTCCTGGGTGAGGAAACGGATGGATGGTTTTACGATCATAACAGTGGGCCTTGCATAATGAGGTTTGTTTAATTTTTAATTTTTCATGTTATCGGAGACATTTTTAAGGTTAGCTTAAACGATGCCAGCCCAAATTCGCCGCCCGGCCACCGGTGCCCCTGGCAAAAAACGGTTTCGCCCGGATTTTTTCACCTGACAAAGCGTCCGGCTCAAGTTACGGGGAGCCTGCCTCACCTGAACCGGCGGCTTCCTCAGGTGACGAACCAATTTCCTCACCTGACGCGGCGGTTTTCTCACTTGAAATTTTCCGGCCATCAGGTGAAGCGGGGGGTGCCGGATGTGTTGGCCGGCCGGCTTCACCTGAGCCATTGGGGTTGTCACCTGAAAAACCCGCCGGCTCACCTGAGCCGGAGCGCGGCTCGGGTGAGGCGCACAAAGTTACACCTGACGAAACGCGTCTGTCACCTGACGAAACCGAGCCGCCATTTTAAGGCCGTCTGGTTTCAGGACAGCCGGCCAGACTCAAAGGTCAATAAACAGGACAGTCACCGAAGCCGGAAGTGGTCATATACAGGGAAATTGATGGCCAAGGCGAATGACGGCGCGAAGCAGACGGGCGGAGGGGATTGGCCGTTGCGGAGCGACGCCGAAAACGGCAACCGGGATGTGCGCGCTCCCCAGCCAAGTCCCAGTTGGTGGCCGTGTGCAAACACCGGCCAATGGCAGTTTGGGGTGGACGAACGGGGCAAAGGGCACGGCGCGGAATATCCCAAAGGGATTT
>Ga0302202_10002797_pt1 | contig 19727 bp, 18 predicted proteins | sample II_Bog_N3_3_FD_194579 | JGI IMG/M metagenome (GOLD analysis project Ga0302202, IMG submission 194579) | Peat permafrost microbial communities from Stordalen Mire near Abisko, Sweden - II_Bog_N3_3 | ecosystem: Environmental > Terrestrial > Soil > Wetlands > Peat | place: Sweden: Abisko...
GTTCGACGATGTCGTCGACCAGTTGTTCGCGGGTGATGTGGGCCAGCTGCCCGGTGAGCAGGCCTTGCTCGGCCAGCATCACCACGCCGTGCAGCGCGGCCCAGATTTTCAGGGCGTGCCGTTCGCGCAAGAATCCGACCGCTGGAGCTTCGAGAGCCTCCAGTACCAGAGCGAAGGTTTCCAGGGTCGCGGCATGCAGCTCGCCATCCCTGGGCGCACAGGCGACGATCCGCGACGCGAACATCAGGCGGTAGATCCCGTTGCGGCGCAGGCCGAAGGCCAGGGTAGCCTGCGCCAGCCGCGACAGCCTGGAAAGTTTCGACGGCTTTCCGAGCGCTTCCCGCAGCATGGCGCTGAACTGGCGGAAGGCCTCGGCGGTTGCCGCCGCGAGCAGCGCGTCGCGGTCGGCAAAGTGCCGGTAGGGAGCCGGTTGCGAGACGCCGAGCTTCTTGGCCAGCGCGCTGATGCTGACGGCTTCCGGGCCGCCAAGCTCGACGTCCTGCAGCGCAGCCTGCACCAGGGCATCCCGGAGATCCCCGTGGTGATAGGCATTGAGCGGCTTGCGGGCGGGTCGGGGCGGCATCTGGTGTAATGATCTATAACATTTCGCTTGACAGCACAATCGCGATCGGAATGTAATATGGTATAACTTGCCGCCCCGGCCGATCGGCGCCGGGAGCACAAGACCCGCGGCGAACCGCGCGACAGGGAGCACACGCATCATGCCGGGAAAGCTGACCATCCGCGTCGACCAGGACAAGTGCCAGGGACACGCGCGCTGCAAATCGCTGGCGCCGGAACTGTTCGAGCTCGACGAATTCGGCAACGCGCATGAAATCGGGGATGGCGCGGTGCCGGCGGGCCTGGAGGACAAGGCCTGGCTGGCGCGATCCAACTGTCCGGAAATTGCCATCGAGATCACCGAACAATGAACCGGTCCTCGCAACCGCATTCAAGCCGCGAAGATTGATGCGCGCGAGCCAAGTAGAGGAAATGTTTTGATGTCCGATCCCGTCAGCACCATGCCCGGGCACCCCCCGGTAACCGACTGGCTCCACGATTTCGACCATACCGATCCGCGCTGGACCGAGAATCCGTTTCCGATCTGGGATGAATTGCGCGCGCAAAGTCCGGTGGTTCACACTGAGCGTTTTCTCGGCTGCTATTTGCCGACCACCTATCAGGCGGTGAAGGAGATCGCCTACGACACCGAACATTTCTCCTCGCGCCGCGTCCTGGTCCGCGACGAGCGGCCGGAGGTGAAGCGCAACGCCGCTCCGCCGATCACTTCCGATCCTCCGGAGCACAAGCCCGCCAAGCAGTTGCTGCTGCCGCCATTCACGCCGGACGCGATGAAGAAGCTGGAACCGCGGGTTCGCGCGATCTGCAACGAACTGATCGACGGATTCCTCGCCGACGGAAAATGCGATGCCGCGGCGCAATACACCAAGTACATTCCGGTGCGCGCGATCGCCCACATGCTCGGCATCCCGGAAGCCGACAGCGATCGCTTCATCACCTGGATCCACCAGATCCTCGAACTGGGCATCAAGGACGAGAGCATACTGATCCAGGCGGTCCAGGAGATGACCGCCTATTTCGCCGACCACATCGAACGGCGCAAGCAGCATCCGACCGACGACCTGATCTCGACGCTGATGAACGCCAGGGACAAGGACGGCCAGCCGTTGGAGGACGCCCATGTGCTGGGCTCGCTGCGGCTTCTGCTCGTCGCCGGCATCGACACCACCTGGAGCGCGATCGGCGCCTCCTTGTGGCATCTGGCCAGGACACCATCCGACCGCGCGCGCCTGATCGCGGAGCCGGGACTGATGCCGGTGGCGATCGAGGAGTTCCTGCGCGCCTATTCGCCGGTGACGATGGCGCGCGAAGTGATCGGGGAAACCACCGTCAGCGGCTGCCCGGTAAAGCCCGGCAACATGGTGCTGCTGTCGTTTCCCGCCGCCAACCGCGACCCGGCTGTGTTCCCTGACGCCGACAAGGTGGTGATCGACCGCAAGGAGAACCGGCACGTCGCCTTCGGCCTCGGCATTCACCGCTGCGTCGGCTCCAACCTCGCGCGCATGGAGATGACGGTGGCGATCGAGGAATGGCTGAAGCGGATTCCGGATTTCAGGCTGGATCCGGCCGGGAAGGTGAAGTGGTCGGAAGGCACCGTGCGCGGGCCGCGATATCTCCCGTTCCTGTTCGGCGACGAGAATTGAGCGGGCTTTGGCCGGCCGCAGCCGACCCCGCCGTCATATCGCTCGCGCCGCCCGCAGCTTTTCGATCGCGACGGAGTCGTAGCCCAGCGACCGCAGAACCTCGTCGGTGTGTTCGCCAGGGTCGGGCGTCGCGGTGCGGATGGCGCGATCGAAGCCGGTGATCTCGCAGGGCTGCGCGATCAGGTCGATGTCGCCGAGCCGCGGATGGGCGACGGATCGCCTGATCCTCAATTGTTCGACCTGCGGATCGGCGAAGACTTCGCCGATATCGTAGACCGGACCGCAGGGAATGCCCTCGGCGACCATGATCTCGAACCATGCGCGGCTGGTTTTCGCGCGCAGGGCGTCGGCGATCAGTTCATTGAGCGCCTGCCTGTTGCGGCCGCGCAGCGCGGCCGAGGCGAAGCGCGGATCGGCGGCGATGTTCTCGCGTTCGATCAGCCGGCAAAACTTCCGGAAATTGGTGTCGCTGGTCGCGGCGAGATTGAGGAATCCGTCGGCGGTCGGATACAGCCCCATCGGCGTGACGGTGGGATGAAAGTTGCCCTGCTGCGTCGGGACTTGTCCGTCCATGGTCCAGCGCGCGGCCTGGAAATCGAGCAGCGCGATGCCGGATTCGATCAGCGAGGTCTGCACCCAGCGGCCTTGCCCGCTGACTTCGCGGTCGAGCAGGGCGATCAGGATGCCCTGCGCCAGGAACGCGCCCGCCATGACGTCGGTGACGGCGACGCCGACCCGGAGCGGACCCTGGCCGGGAATGCCCGTCACCGACATGATCCCGCTCATGCCCTGCGCTACCTGATCGATCGACGGCCGCCCGGCATAGGGGCCGTATTGGCCGAAGCCGGAAATGCTGCCGTAGATGATGCGCGGGTTGCGCTTCCTGACCTGCTCGAAATCGACCCCGAGCCTTGCGGTGACGCCGGGCCGCATGTTCTCGACGATGACGTCGGCCCGCTCGGCAAGGCGCATCAGGACTTCGCGGCCCTCGTCGGTTTTCAGGTTCAGCGCGATGGCGCGCTTGTTGCGGTGCAGGTTCTGGAAATCCGAGCCGTCGCGGTTGCCGAGTATTTCGCTCGACTCGGCTCCGCCGGGAGGCGGCTCGACCCGGATCACGTCGGCGCCCCAGTCCGCCAGGGTTCGCACGCAGGACGGTCCGGCACGCGCCAGCGTCAGGTCGATCACCTTGAACCGCGACAGCGGCAGCCGGGATTGGGCTTGCGCGCCGGCATCGGCGGACGGCTTGACGGGAGTTTGCATGAAGGTCGCCCTGGGTGGGATGATCGCGACGGGTTGGATGATCTCGGGCCGGCCTGTTTGGTCGACGGTAAGACGCCTGCGGCTGCGACACCACGCCATAGCCTAGCATCGCCGCTGCCCGGCCGGAAGGCGTCGTCCTGCAACGCCGTGCGGCGGCCTGTTCAGGAGGTGACGAAGGGACCGAAATCGGCACGGCCGAAGGCCGGGCGGGCCTGCAGTTGGCGCCACCATGCGTGGACCCGTGGATGCCGGTCCGCAGTCACCTCATCGGGGGCGATTTCCTCTTCGATTCGCTTGACGAAAGGCGCCGCCGCGATGTCGGCGATCGAATAGGCGTTGCCGACCAGCCAGCCGAGCGGCGTCAGCGCGTCTTCCATCCTGTCCAGAAGCCCGACCAGCCTGGCGCGCGCGGCGTCGCGTTCCTCCTCGGTGTAGGGCTTGCGTGCCACCCGCAGCCACGCCTCCTGGCGTTCCCGGCTCGGGATGTTCTTGAGTTTTTCCGCGAGTTCCTGGTCCGTCCATTGCGAGGCGGTTTTCTGCAGGTGATGCCGCCAGTTGAAGATGATGAGGTTGTGGATCAGGCCGTCGATATGCCTGATCCAGTTGCGCATCAGGGCGCGTTGATAGGGCGTATCCGGCCGCAGCGGCGGGTCGGGAAAGCTCTCGTCGAGATATTCGCAGATCGTGCCGCTCTCGTGCAGCGGCCGGCCGTCGTGAATCAGCGTCGGGATCACGCCGAGCGGATTGATCGCCAGATATTCCGGCGAATGGTGCTCCATCTTCGCCATGTCGACGACATGGCCCTGATAGGCGAGGCCCTTCTCCTCGAGGCATAGCCGCACCCGGCGCGAAGCGCTCGAACGCCGGCCGTGGTGCAGGATGATCATGTGTTTCAGCGCCGCGATCCGAATCCCGGCAATTGTAGGGCTGAACCACAGGGGGTGTCGAGCAAGCCGCCGACCGCCGGGCGGCGGCCTGACCTCATCGGCTATATCCCTTAGAATAGATATATGAGATATCACTTATTGACATTTTAACATGATTAATTAGGATGCAACCCTGATGGACGGCGGTGCCGGGGGCCCCGAAAGCGAGGCGGATCGATGATCACAGCGGCTCAATTGCGGGCTGCCAGGGTGCTTCTCGGCATCGATCAGCGCCGGCTCGCCGAACTGTCCGGGCTTTCCGTGCCGACCATCCAGCGCATGGAGGCGAGTGAAACGATGGTCCGGGGCAACGTCGATTCACTGGTCAGGCTGATCGCAGCATTCGACCTCGCCGGCATCGAGATGATCGACGAAGGCGCCGTCAGCGATTCGCGCGGACGCGGGGTGCGGCTGAGATTGCCGCGGGGGTCCGCCAAGGCCGAGCCGGGCGCTCGATCGCCGAACAAGGCATCGGGCGCAGCCAGGGCGCGGACATGATTTCTGCCGTCATTTTGCAACTCTCCTGCGCCGCAGCGCTGTTGGCAATTGCCGTGCTGGCGATCGCGCTGAGCCGATCGAGGGGCGCCACCGGCATCGTCTACGGCGCGACCCTGGCGGTCTCTGCGGTCGCCCTGGCCGGCTCGCTGCGCCGGCTGGTCGATGGCGCGTCGACGGCTTCGCTCGCGAGCTTGCCGATCGGATTGCCGTGGCTTGGCGCGCATTTCCGGCTCGACGCGCTGGCGGCGTTTTTCCTCATTGTGGTCAATCTCGGGGGAGCCGCAGCAAGCCTTTATGGCCTGGGTTATGGCCGGCACGAACAGGCTCCCCAGCGCGTGCTTGCCTTCTTTCCCGCCTTTCTCGCCGGGATGAATCTCGTGGTGCTGGCGGACGACGCGTTTTCCTATCTGCTGTGCTGGGAATTCATGTCGCTGGCTTCCTGGGCGCTGGTCATGGCGCACCACCGGGAAGCCGGCAATGCGAGGGCAGGGTACGTCTATCTGGTGATGGCAAGCTTCGGCACGCTGGCACTGCTGCTGGCCTTTGGCCTGTTGGCGGGACCGGCCGGAGATTACGGATTCGCCGCCATTCGCACCGCGCCACACACACCCTATGCGGCAACCCTGGTGCTGATCCTGATGCTGCTCGGAGCCGGTTCAAAGGCCGGCCTGGTGCCGCTGCATGTCTGGCTGCCGCTCGCGCATCCGGCCGCCCCCAGCCACGTCTCGGCGCTGATGAGCGGCGTCATGACCAAGGTTGCGGTCTACGGTTTCGTCCGCGTCGTGTTCGATCTGCTGGGACAGCCGAGCTGGTCGGCAAGCGTGATCGTGCTTTTCCTCGGCGGCATCACCGCGGTGATGGGAATTCTCTACGCCATGATGGAAAAGGACCTCAAGCGCCTGCTCGCCTACAGCACGATTGAAAACATCGGCATCATCTTCGTCGGCCTCGGCCTTGCGCTGGCGTTCCAGGCCAACGGCCAGAAACTGGCGGCGGCGCTGGCGTTCACGGCGGCGCTGTTCCACGTCCTCAACCACTCGTTCTTCAAAAGCCTGCTGTTCTTCGGGGCCGGCGCCGTGCTGACGGCGACCGGCGAGCGCGACATGGACAGGCTGGGCGGACTGATTCACCGCATGCCATTCACCAGCTTTGCCTTTCTGATCGGCTGCGTCGCGATCTCGGCGCTTCCGCCCTTCAACGGCTTCGTCTCGGAATGGCTGATGTTCCAGGCCGTGCTGCAAAGCCCGGAGTTGCCGCAATGGGGCGTGAAGATCATGGTGCCCGCGGTCGGAGCCATGCTGGCGCTGGCCGCGGCGCTGGCGGCGGCGTGTTTCGTCAAGGCATTCGGCGTGACTTTCCTGGGGCGTCCGCGCGGCGCGGCGGCCGAGACCGCCCATGAGGTCGACCGCTGCTCGCTTGCGGCGATGTTCATCCTCGCCGCGCTCTGCCTGCTGGCAGGAATCCTGCCGGGACTGGTGATCGATGCGCTGTCACCGATCACGCTGCAGCTGCTCGGCGGCCGCATGCCGATACAGGCCCGGGAGTCCTGGCTTTCGATCGCGCCGATTGCGGAAAGCCGCAGCTCCTACAATGGATTGCTGGTGATGGTCTTCATTACGGTGTCGGCGTCAGCGGCGGTCTATTTCATTCATCGTTTCGCCTCGCGCGCGCTGCGACGGGCGCCGGCCTGGGGCTGCGGCTTTTCCGATCCGACCCCCGCGGCCCAGTATTCCGCGGTCAGCTTCGCCCAGCCGATCCGGCGCGTGTTCGGTACGTTCGGTTTCCACGCCCGCGATCACGTCGAGATGCCGGCCCCCGGAGATACCGCGCCGGCGCGGCTTCGGATCGAACTGCATGATCTGATCTGGGAGGGGCTGTATCAGCCGCTGGCGGCCGCGGTTGGACTGGCCGCCGATCGACTCAATCGGCTGCAGTTCCTCACCATCCGGCAATATCTCAGCCTGGTTTTTGGCACCCTCGTCACGCTGCTGCTGGTGCTGGCGATATGGTCATGATTTCCGACCTCCTGGTGCAGGGCGTCCAGATGGCGCTGGTGCTGCTGCTGGCGCCGCTGCTGACCGGCTTTGTGCGCAAGATCAAGGCGCGGCTGACCCGTCGCCAGGGCGCTTCGGTGTTTCAGCCCTACCGCGACCTGTTGCGGTTGCTGCGCAAGGAAGTGGTGCTGGCCGACAACGCGTCGTGGCTGTTCCGGGTGACGCCCTATGTGACCTTCGCCGCGATCTGGGTTGCCGCCGCGCTGGTGCCGACCTTTGCCACGGGCCTGCTGTTCAACTGGACGGCGGATCTGATTGCCATCGTTGCCCTGCTGGGGACCGCGCGCTTCTTTCTGGCGCTGGCCGGGATGGACATCGGCACCAGTTTCGGCGGCATCGGCGCCAGCCGCGAGGTCATGATCGCGGCGCTGGCGGAGCCCGCGATGCTGCTGATCGTGTTCTGCATGGCGCTGGTTGCCGGCTCGACCGAGCTTTCCACCGTGGCGAACTTCATGGCCTCGTCCTATGTCGGCTTGCGGGTATCGCTGGGAATGGCGGTGATCGCCCTGATCATGGTGGCGCTGGCGGAGAACGGGCGAATCCCGGTCGACAATCCGGCCACCCATCTCGAGCTCACCATGGTGCATGAGGCGATGGTTCTCGAATATTCGGGGCGCCACCTCGCGATGATCGAGTTCGGCGCCTTTCTCAAGCTGCTGCTCTATATCTCGCTGATCGCCTGCGTGTTTCTGCCCTGGAAGATCGCGGTGTCCGGGACCGGCCCGCTGGCCTATGCGGTGGGCGCCGGCGCCTACGTCGTCAAGCTGGCGGTGGCCGGCTTCTTCCTCGCGCTGTTCGAGACGGCGACGGCGAAGATGCGGGTGTTTCGCATTCCGCAGTTTCTCGGCGCGGCGCTGATGCTGGGCCTGCTCGGCACCCTGCTGCTGTTCGTGTCGAGGAGCTTCTGATGCAGATGCACAGCCTGTCCTTCGACGTCTCCCATACGCTGGCCGGCGGGCTGGTGCTGATCAGCTTCATGATGCTGTACCAGGACCGGCTCTATTCGCTGCTCAACGTCTTCGCGCTGCACGCTCTGGTGCTGGCGCTTTCCGTCGCCTGGCAGGCCCTGATCCAGAACGCGCCGCATCTTTACGTCACCGCGGCCATCGCCCTGGGGTTCAAGGCGATCATCATTCCGGTGGCGCTGCACCGCATCGTCAAGCAGCTCGGGATTCACCGCGACATCGAGTCGGCCGTGGGCATCGGCCCGACCATGCTGGCCGGGATGGGGCTGGTCGCGCTCTCGATGGTGCTGATGCTGCGGGTCACCGCGGATGCCGACCCGCTGGCGCGCGAGGATCTGGCCTTTGCGCTGTCGGTCGTGCTGCTCGGACTTCTGGTGATGGTGACCCGCCGCAACGCCGTCAGCCAGGTGGTGGGATTCATGTCGCTCGAGAACGGGCTGGTGCTGGCGGCGACCGGCGCCAAGGGCATGCCGCTGGTGGTCGAGATCAGCGTCGCGTTCTCGATCCTGATCGCCTTCATCGTGATCGGCATCTTCCTGTTCCGGATCCGCGAACGCTTCGATTCGGTGGATGTCTCCGCGCTCGACGATTTCCGGGGCGAGCGGCGATGAACATGTCTTCCTTCAATCCGGTGGCGGCCGTGCTGCTGATCCCGATCGGCGCGGCGGCGTTGCTGGCGCTGCTGCCGGGCTATCGGCTGACCGCGCGCCTGAACGTGGTGGCGAGCCTTTTGACCTTTCTTTCGGCGATCTCGCTGTTGCTGATCCAGCGCCCGCAGCCGACGCCCTACGTGCTGGTCGACGACCTCAACATCGTCTTCATCGTGCTCAATACCTTCGTCGGATTCACCACCAGCATCTTCAGCGCCAGCTATATCGCCCATGAGCTCGAAACCGGCCGGTTGACGCCCGCCTACCTGCGTTTCTACCATGCCATGTACCAGATCATGATGTTCGGCATGAACCTCGCTTTCGTGTCGAACAATATCGGTTTGATGTGGGTCGCGGTGGAAATCGCCACCCTGAGCACGGTGCTGATGGTCGGCATCTATCGTACCCACGCCGCGCTGGAAGCGGCGTGGAAATATTTCATCCTGGGCAGCGTCGGGATAGCGCTGGCGCTGTTCGGCACCATCCTGGTCTACATGGCGGCGCGCCCGGTGATCGGCGAGGGCCAGGACGCCATGGTCTGGACGCTGCTGATCGAACATGCCGCGCGGTTCGATCCCGCGCTGCTCAACGTCGCCTTCATATTCCTGTTTCTCGGCTACGGAACCAAGGTCGGCCTGGCGCCGTTGCACGCCTGGCTGCCCGACGCGCATGCCGAGGGTCCGACTCCGATATCGGCCGTGCTGTCGGGCCTGCTGCTGAATGTCGCGCTCTATGCGCTGCTGCGCTTCAAGATATTGCTCGCCGCCAGCCCGAACGCGATTGCGCCGGGGCCGCTGATGGTGACGATAGGCCTGATCTCGCTGGTGTTCGCGGCCTTCATGCTGTACCGCCGCCGCGACATCAAGCGCCTGTTTGCCTATTCCTCGATCGAGCACATGGGCATCATCGTGTTCGCGTTCGGCATGGGCGGCCCGCTTGCCAACTTCGCCGGCCTACTGCACATGGTGATGCACAGCCTGACGAAATCGGCGATCTTCTATGCCGTCGGTCATATCTCGCAGGTCAAGGGCACCCAGAGGATCGTCAAGCTCCGGGGCTTGACGGTGACCCATCCGGTGCTTGGCTGGGGTCTGGTGGTGGGCGTGGTCGCGATTGCCGGGCTGCCGCCGCTCGGCATCTTCATGAGCGAATTCCTGGTGGTCAGCTCCACCTTTGCCCGGCAGCCCTTGCTCGCGATCGTCCTTGTGTTGGGCATCCTGCTGGCCTTCGGCGCGCTGACCTTGCGGCTGACCAGCGTCGCGTTCGGCAACCCGCGCGGCAGCACGGCGCCGGTCGAGGCTTCCTATGTGCCGATGTTTGCCCATCTCTCGCTGGTCCTGATCGCGGGCATCTATCTGCCCGCGCCGCTCGTGGTCTGGTTCCAGCACGTGGCTCGCCTTCTTGGATAGTCTCGAGGATTACAGCAGATGCCATCTCTGATCGATCTTGCGCTGGAGGGCCGCCAGGTTCGGCACCACGCGCCCTGGCCGCGATCGGTGGTCGACACCCGGGCGTGGAATTTTGCAGCGACCGAGCTGGCGCGGGGACGCTGGAACCTGCTCGGCCTGTGGGGCGAACCCGCGACGGTGCACATGGCGGTGATGGATGAACAGACGGCGGAAATCGCCGTTCTCAGCCTGGATTGTCCCGATCACAGCTATCCTTCGGTCGGCCTGCGCCACCCGCCGGCCGTTCGACTGGAACGCGCCGTCAATGATCTGTTCGGATTGGCCGCGGACGGCTCGCCCGATCGCCGCCCCTGGCTCGATCACGATCAATGGGGCGCGCGCTTCCCGCTGGGAGACCGCATCGAGACGCCGTCGAAGGCGCCGCTTTATCGCTTCCTGCCGGCGCAAGGCGACGGCCTGCATCAGATCGCGGTCGGCCCGGTGCATGCCGGCATCATCGAACCCGGGCATTTTCGTTTTACCGCAAGCGGGGAGACCGTGGTCCGGCTGGAGCAGCGGCTGGGATACACCCACAAGGGTATCGAGGGGCTGATGACCGGCGCCGGTCTCGCGCGCGCCGCGGAACTGGCCGGACGGGTGTCGGGCGACAGCACGGTGGCCTATGCCTTTGCATTTTCGCGGGCGGCCGAGGCGGCGCTGGGGCTTGTCGTGCCGCCTCGCGCAGTCTGGCTGCGGGCCCTGCTTGCCGAACTCGAGCGGCTTGCCAACCATCTCGGCGACGTCGGAGCGATCTGCAACGATGCGTCCTTTGCGCTGATGCACGCCCATTGCAGCATATTGCGCGAGAGCGTGCTGCGCGCCTGCGACAGCGCATTCGGCCATCGGTTGATGCGGGATATCATCGTACCCGGTGGCGTGCGCCGCGACCTCGATCCTGATGGCACGGAAGTCATCCAGGCGACGCTGGCCGAGATCCGGCTGCGCTTTCCCGCCCTCGTCGAATTATACGACAACACCGCATCGCTGCAGGATCGCACCGTCGATACCGGTGTGCTGAAGCCCGCCCTGGCCAGGCAATATGCGGCGGGAGGCTATATCGGCCGCGCCTCCGGTCGATCCTTCGATACCCGCCGGAACCTTGCCTATCCGCCCTACGACGAACTGCGCTTTGAGGTCCCGGCGCTGAATGAGGGCGACGTCAACGCCCGGGTCTGGATCCGCGTGCGCGAGGTCGAGCAGACACTTTCATTGATCGACCAGATCCTGCAGCGCCTGCCGAAAGGCCCGGCGGCAACGGATCCGGGGCTGCAGCCGGAGCCGCGGGAAGCCTTGGCGATGGTCGAGGGATTTCGCGGCGATGTCCTGGTCTGGCTCCGCCTGCGCAACGGCCTTGTCGAACGCTGCCACTTGCGCGATCCGTCGTGGTTCCAGTGGCCACTGCTCGAGGCAATCATCGAGAACAACATCGTGGCGGACTTTCCGCTCTGCAACAAGTCTTTCAACTGCTCCTATTCGGGTCACGATCTCTAGCGCCAGGTGGGTAGCGGTTCGCGTGAGCAAAACACGTCGAACAACAAGGACAGCACGGGATGCGCAAGCTGCTTTTTCAAAGCCTGTTCCGCCGGCCGGTCACCGAGCAGGCGCCGTCTTCGGATGCCGCCGCAGTGACCGAACTCGCAACCGCCGTCGGCCGCGCGTCACGGCGGCGGCTCGGGCGGAGTCTCTCGATTCGCGAGGTCGATGCCGGCTCCTGCAACGGATGCGAACTGGAGATCCACGCCCTGAACAATGCCTATTACGACCTCGAGCGCTTCGGCATCCGGTTCGTGGCCTCGCCGCGCCATGCCGATGTTTTGCTGGTAACCGGCCCGGTGACGCGGAACATGCGCGAAGCGCTGCAGCGCAGCTATGACGCCATGCCGAATCCGAAATGGGTGGTCGCGACCGGAGACTGCGCCCGTGACGGCGGCTGTTTCGCCGGCAGCTATGCGGTCGTGGGCGGTGTCGCCGAAGTCATTCCCGTCGACCTGCACATCCCGGGCTGTCCTCCCGCACCGACGGTGATGCTGAAAGGCCTTCTGGCGCTGCTGGAACAGGCCGAACTGGGCGCGGTGACGCCCTAGAGACTGCTTCGATGCTGCGATGGTTGCAGGCGCGGGCGACGCCGCGCGGCACCATGGACTATCGTGCCCGCGCTACCGGCCGGGAGGAAGCGGACTTTGGTTGCCGCATCGTCCGGGCCTTTGGCTTTGCGACGTGCTCCTTGAGGCGCACGCCCCGGCCGCCGGCCAGACTGGACACGCCCGGATTGATCAGCTCGATCCCGGCCTGCTCGAGCGCGGAAACCAGCTTCATGAGGGAATCGACGTTGGCGCGGATGACGCCGTCGCTGGCTTCCATGCGCTGGATGGTCGGAACCGACAGGTCCGCCAGATCGGCGGTCTGCCGCTGATCGATATTCAGGAGGGCGCGAGCGGCCCTGAGCTGATTGGCGGTGATCATGAACGTCGTCTCTCCCCGGCCATGCCTGCATCGCATAAAATACCGCTTGAAGCATCAATTTACAAGCATAGCATATCAACAAGGCGGCGGCGCGGGCAGCGGATCGCGGTGGCGGTCGCCCCGCCGGCGGCGCCCGCGCCGGACCGGTCAGGTGGGGCAAACCTCGGCCAGCGGCCAAGTGCCGTGCCGGCAAGGCGAGCGTTTGGCATCGGATTTGCCTGCATGATAAGAGATGCATAATGCATCGGATTTAATGCATCATCCAGAGCGGGGGCATCGGCGGTGCGATTGCTGGGGCGTTATCAGGGCAGGAACGGCGAGATCGAAATCGTCGAATGTTCGTGGGACGGAACCCGGATTTATTTCGAAGAGGGCGTGCGGCAGAGTCAGGCCACGCCCAACGGCGAGAGCGTATTCACCTATGTCAAGCTGATGGACGAGTTCTTGCACCGCTCGGCCAGTGTCCTCGTGCTGGGATGCGGCGGCGGAAACCTCGCCACCAGGCTGGCCCGTCTTGGCAAAGACCTGACGATCGTCGACAACAATCCGATCAGTTTTGTGATCGCCCAGAAGTTTTTCGAGCTGCCGGAGGAGATACCGTGCATGGTGTCCGATTTCCGCAGCTTCATCTACCAGGACACGGCGCTCTATGACGGCATCGCCATCGATGTCGGGGGGCCGGGCTTTCAGTTCAATGACGAGTTCGATGCCGAAACCTGCCACGCCCTCCGCGACCGCCTGGCACCCGGCGGTCGCATCGTGATGAATGTCACGGTCATGAACGATATCGATCCCACCCCCGATCGAATCGCGGCGCGGCTGGCCGGCGACCGCATGCGGGTATGGATCGTCGATGAGCAGGGCATCGAAGACCGCAACGCCGTCATCGCATGCCTGCCGGAAAGACGGCTGAACGCGCGCGCGGTGCTCAACGAGGTGATGCGCAACAATCATGAGCGCTGGTCGATCCGGCGCGGCCGACCGCGCAGCGGGGAGCCGCGGCAGCGGTGATCCATTGGCAACGCGCGTGACATGGACTGCGGACTTGCGTCAGCCCTTTGCCCGTGAGAGAAGCCGCGCCTGCGCTTTATCCCCCGGTGCATGTTTCTCCGCCAGGCCTGGCCATCTCCGGAAGCCGCCATGAAGCTGTTCATGTTTTACGTCGGAGGCGACTGCGCCAATTCGAACATCGAATTGCATGATGTCCGATTCTCGATCGGGAATACGCCGGAGGATTGCTACGAGGATTTGCGTCGGCAATGGTGGGGCGAGCCGAAAAGCCTGCACCTGGATTGCTGGGGGGCGATCGAACAGGCCGACGGATACGATGTAACGCTGACAGCCGAACCCGCCGGCGATACGCCGTTAAGGCTTTTTTTCGTCAATCTCGGCGGCTACGACCCGCAGCAGTTTTCCGAGTTGCACGAGAACGTGCTGATCGTCGCGGCCGATCCGGCCACCGCGAAAAAGCAGGCGCTGGCGCAGATCGGCGACTGGGCGCAGCCGCACAAGGACCGGCTGTTCGAGATTGAAAAGGCGGTGGATCTGACCGAGCTGTTGCGAAGCTACGGGCGCCGTCTCGGCCTTAGGCGCGCGATCGCGCCAAAGCCGTTCGTGTTTCACTGCAAATATCTGCCGATCGGACGATGACCGCTTTTGCAACGTCTCTGCCTCCGTTGCAGCCGCCGACACAGCCGCGGCAGGTTTGGCGCCGGCTCGCCATGCGCCCGACCCAGGAATCGTCCTCGTGCCGGCGTCGCTGGAGGAGCAGCCAGGGAGGTTTGCCGTCCGGCGCACGACCTCGCCCGCCAACTGCCGCAAAATTCAAACCCGGCGGCCGGCGGCCATCGTTGGCAACGCTATATTCATTGAAATATAGCGAGTCAAACGCTGGCTCGGGATGGGTGGCATTCCGCCACGTCACGGTGCCGGCATTGCGCTTTGGCTGAAAGCAGGGAAGACTGCCGCGCCGACGGGCGACGCTGGCGGTCCTCGCTTCGTCGTCCGATGGCAGCCGAAACGGTCGGTTGCTCGACATTCGGTGAATGGCAAAGGCACGGCATCATCGCCATATGGCGATTGAGCTCCGAGGCGCCGCAGCACAAGGGTGGAAGATGTCCGACGTGAAGGGAAAAGTAGTCGCGATCACCGGAGCTTCCAGCGGCATCGGCGAAGCGGCGGCGCGGTTGCTGGCGGCATCGGGCGCCAGGGTCATGCTCGGTGCACGGCGTGCCGACCGGCTCGCGCTCATCGCCGATGACATCCGCCGGAAAAACGGCGAGGCCGATGTTCTGGCGATCGACGTCAGCAGGCGCGCGGACCTGGCGCTGCTGGTGACCAGGGCGCAGGATCGGTTCGGCCGGCTCGACGTGTTGATCAGCAATGCCGGCTTGATGCCGCTGTCTCCGCTCGACGATCTCAGGGTCGACGAGTGGGACCGCATGATCGACGTCAATATCAAGGGCGTGCTTTACGGAATAGCCGCGGCACTTCCGGTTTTCCGCAAGCAGGGCAGCGGTCATTTCATCAACGTCTCGTCGGTGGCGGGCCATCGGGTCGGGCCGAACGGCGCGGTGTATTCCGCAACCAAGTTCGCGGTGCGCGCGCTTTCCGAAGGGCTGCGGCAGGAGGCCGGCGACAGGATCAGGGTAACGATCATCTCTCCCGGTGCGGTCGAATCCGAGCTTGCCGAAACCATATCCAATCCGGACGTCAAGCAACGGATCCAGGACTATCGCAAGATGGCCATCCCGGCGGAGGCGATCGCGGCCGCGATGGCCTACGCCATTGGGCAACCCGGCAATGTCGACGTCAACGAGATCCTGATACGGCCAACCGCGCAGCCAAACTAGATCGCGGCGACGGCAAACAGGGAACTGAGGAGTGCCAGCATGGACTATGTGAAATTCGGCAAAACCGGCCTCGGCGTCTCGCGGCTGTGCATCGGCTGCATGACCTACGGCATCCCCGATCGGGGTGGCCACCCGTGGACGCTCGATGAGGAGAAAAGCCGGCCGCTCATCAGGCAGGCCATCGAGCTCGGCATCAATTTCTTCGATACCGCCAATGTCTATTCCGACGGCACGTCGGAGGAAATCCTGGGCCGCGCGCTCAAGGAGTTCACGCGCCGCCAAGACGTCGTGATCGCGACCAAGGTCCATGGCCGCATGCGGCCCGGGCCCAATGGCGCGGGATTGTCGCGCAAGGCGATCATTGGCGAATTGGACGACAGCCTGCGGCGCCTCGGAACCGATTTCGTCGATCTCTATCAAATTCATCGGTGGGATCCGACGGTCCCGATCGAGGAAACCATGGAAGCGCTTCACGACGTCGTCAAGGCCGGAAAGGTCCGCTATATCGGGGCTTCCAGCATGTATGCGTGGCAGTTTTCCAAGGCGCTCTACACCTGCCGCCTGCGCGGCTGGACCGAATTCGTCAGCATGCAAAACCACATCAACCTGCTGAACCGGGAGGAGGAGCGCGAAATGCTGCCGCTCTGTGCCGACCAGGGCATCGCGGTGATGCCGTGGAGCCCGCTGGCGCGGGGCCGGCTGACGCGGGCCTGGAACGAAACCAGTTCGCGGCAGGAAACCGACGAGTTCGGCAAGAAGCTCTACACGCAGTTTCCGGACTCCGACCGGCTTGTCGTCGACCAGGTGGGAGCGATCGCGACCGCCAGGGGCGTGCCGCGCGCCCAGGTCGCGCTGGCCTGGCTGGTGCAGAAGAAGGGGGTGACATCCCCGATCGTCGGCGCGTCGAAGCCGGAGCACTTGAAGGACGCGGTTGCCGCGTTGTCGCTGAACCTCGGGTCCGACGAGATTGCCGCGCTGGAACGCCCCTACGTGCCGCACGGCATATCGGGGTTTTGAAGCGTCCGGATCCGGATTCAGGCAAGTCCTGACATCCCTCATCGCGGTGGGAACAGGTTTCTTTCCAAACCGTGATCGGTCCGCGGGCTTGCAAGCATTGATCGCGCGCCGGCAACTTGTCTATCTTGCGGGCGACGCCCGACAGGCGGTTGGTCGCAATCGGCGCGGGCGCAACAGCGGTGCCCGCTCTGGGCTTTCCTTGTTGCGAGGATCCATCCATGGCCTCAAATCCGTTCGCGCAGGCGCCGTCGCGTCGAGCCGTCCTTTATGCCGGCCTCGGCGCCGCGATGGCGTCGCTGGCAAGCCGCGTATCGCCCGCACGCGCTCAAGCCGGCTCGCCTGTTGCCACGCGCGCGATCCCGCATTCGGGCGAGCGGATCCCGGTGATCGGTCTTGGCACCGCGAACGAATTCCAGGTGGCGCCGCAGGGCGAAGCCAAAGCCAACCTCAGGAAAGTCGTCGATGACCTGCTGGCGCAGGGCTGCAAGCTGATCGATACCGCCTCGTCCTACGGCGCGGCCGAGAGCGTGCTGGGAGATCTCTTGTCCGATCAGGATCGCGCCAGGATATTCCTGGCCACCAAGCTGGAGAACGACGGCGAGAAAGCCGGCACGATCGAGTTCAAGCGTTCGCTCGAGCGGCTGCGCGTTCCGTCGGTCGACCTGTTGCAGTTGCACAACGTGCAGGATCCCAACCAGAGTCTGGCGGCCTTTCGCGACTGGAAGGCCCAAGGCCTTTGCCGCTATATCGGCATCACCACCACGTTCAAACAGGATTATGCCGCCGCCGAAGCCGTCCTGCGCAGGGAAAAACCCGACTTCTTCGAGGTGGACTATTCGCTCGGCGACCGGGGGGCGGAAAAGCGGCTGCTACCCGCCGCGGCAGAGGTCGGCGCCGCCGTCCTGACGGCGCTGCCGTTCGGGCGCAGCTCCGTATTCGCCGCCGTCCGCGGCAGGAGTGTCCCGGAATGGGCTGAAGATTTCGATGCGACGACCTGGCCGCAATTCTTCCTGAAATTCCTGCTGGGCCACGCGGCGGTGACCGCGGTCATTCCCGGCACCACCAATCCGGCCCACCTGGCCGACGACATCAGCGCCGGCCGCGGACGTTTTCCCGATGCCGGGCAACGCGAGGCGATGATCAAATTCTTCGACGGGCTTTGATGGCGGGATTACAGGATCGTTATTTGGCCCCGCGGTTTTGCCATGCTTGGCTGAAACATCGAACAAAGGGCCGGATAGCGGACGATCAGGTTTCATGAAAGTCTCTGGAGAGCAGGACATGCGCCATTCCGAAGGCGGCGGTTTCAGCCGCCGCAGGCTTTTGCAGCTCGGCTCGGTCGCGGGGCTCGGTATTGCCGCGCTGGCTGTTTCGCGGGGGGCTTCCGGCCAGAGTGCCGCGCCGCCGCTGAAAATCGGGATCATCGGATCCGGCCATATCGGCAGCACGCTGGGCACGCTCTGGGTGAAGGCTGGCCATCCCGTGATGTTCTCCTCCCGCCATCCCGAAGAGCTCGCGCCCCTGGTGCAGGAACTCGGAGCGCTGGCCAGGAGCGGCGCGGTTGCGGATGCGATCGCGTTTGGCGACGTGGTTTTCCTGGCCGTGCCGTATGGCGCCTATCCGCAGATCGGCAAGGATTACGGAAGCCTGCTGTCGGGCAAGGTGGTGCTTGATGCCGGCAATGCCGTCGCCCGGCGCGACGGAGATATCACCAACGAGGTGAACGAGGAGGGCATCGGCCTCGTATCGGCCAAGTACCTTCCCGGCGCCCGCATCGTCCGCGCGTTCAACAGCATGAGCTACAAGTTCTTCGTCTCGGAAGCGAACCGGGCCGGCGAGCGCATGGCGATTCCGCTGGCAGGCGACGACAAGGAGGCGCTCGCCACCGCTTCGACGCTGGTCCGTGACGCCGGTTTCGATCCCGTCGTCGTCGGGCCGCTTTCCAGCGCCAAGGAATTCGCGCAGGGCGGTCCGCTCTACGGCCTGCAACTGACCGCGCAGGAATTGGGCAAGCGCCTCGAAGCGATGAAGTGAGGGTATCGGACTGATGGCCTTTGCCGACGCGCCGCCAGCCCCCGGGTCCGCCCTGCATCGTCTCTTGAACAGGATGATCGACGTCAGGCCCAGCGAAGTGCCGGCGCTGGGATGGTCCTGGCTCTATATTTTCTCGGTTCTTTCGTCCTATTACATCATGCGTCCGATTCGCGACCAGATGGGGGTCGCGGGCGGCGTCAATAACCTGCAATGGCTGTTCACCGGCACCCTGATCGGAATGCTGCTGCTGAACATTCCGTTTTCCTATCTGGTCAAGACCTACCCGCGCGCGAAATTCATTTCGATCTCATACCGGTTCTTCAGCGCCAACATCCTGTTGTTCGTGCTGGCGTTGTACGCCGCGACGCCGGAACAGACGGTCTGGGTCGGGCGGATCTTCTTCATCTGGACCTCGATCTTCAATTTGTTCGTGGTTTCGATCTTCTGGCAGATGATCGTCGATATCTTCACCTCCGAGCAGGGCAAGCGGCTGTTCGGCTTTATCGCCGCAGGCGCCACGCTGGGGGCAATCTCGGGCTCGGTCTTTACCGTGTCGACGGTCGAGCACATGGCGCCAGGCTATCTCATGACCGGCGCGGCGCTGATGCTGGAGGTCGCGGTGTTCTGCGTGCGCCGTCTGTCGGCCTTGTCGGACGCCCTCGCGTCACGGCCACGGAACGATCGACCGGAGATGCCGATCGGCGGAACATTGCTCGCCGGCTTCCGCGATGCGCTGTCCTCGAGCTATCTGCTGAATGTCAGCCTGTTCCTTTTGCTCTACGCGGTGACGTCGACATTCCTGTATTTCCAGCAGGCGGCCGTGGTCGGCCAAAGCTTCCAGAACCGCGCGGCGCAGACCGCGTTTTTCGCAACCGTCGACCTCGGCGTCAACCTGCTGACGCTGGGCGTGCAGCTTTTCCTGACCGGGCGCATCCTCAGGCGGTTCGGGGTCGCGACGACGCTCTCCCTGCTGCCGGTCTTCAGCATGCTGGGCTTCGGGACCGTCGCCGCGCTGCCCACGCTGTCGTCCGTCGTCGGGTTCCAGCTGTTCAGGCGCGCCGGCAATTTTGCGATCGCACGGCCGACACGCGAAGTGTTGTTCACCGTGCTTCCGCGCGAGGACCGCTACAAGGCGAAGAGCTTTATCGATACCGCCGTCTATCGGCTGGGCGATCAGATCGGGGCCTGGTCCTTTGCTCTTCTCGCCGGATTGGGTCTCGGGCTGACAAGAGTTTCGTTCGTCGCGGCGGCGATCTCGGCGGTTTGGCTGGTCAACGGCTTGTGGCTCGGACGCAGGCAAGAGGGGCTGGCGCGACAGCAGCAGGCAGAGCCGGG
>Ga0302202_10002813_pt1 | contig 19663 bp, 16 predicted proteins | sample II_Bog_N3_3_FD_194579 | JGI IMG/M metagenome (GOLD analysis project Ga0302202, IMG submission 194579) | Peat permafrost microbial communities from Stordalen Mire near Abisko, Sweden - II_Bog_N3_3 | ecosystem: Environmental > Terrestrial > Soil > Wetlands > Peat | place: Sweden: Abisko...
TGTGGCTCGGTACCCGGCATGCATAAGCAATGGGACCGAATCGGGCAGGCGGGAGAGGCCTTCCTCCAGCAACGCATGTGCTTCATTATGACGGCAAAGGCGGTCGAGGACCGTGGAACCATGCACGTAGCCATCTGGGATGTTGGGGTGAGTGTCGCGTACTTGAGACCACAGAAGAAGTGCGGCAGGCCAGTCGCCACCGGTATGGGATGCGTAGGCGGCGGTGAGAAGGGGTTGTGCCGTCTCAGATTCGTCCATTTCTTCGGGCCTTTGATTTCTCTAAATTTGCCGTGTAACCCAGCTGTCTATATCTGATATCCTAGTACGATAGGATAATCAACAGATTCGGGTTGCTGTCGGCACTACTACCACGCCCCCAGCGCGGTACGCTTCCACGAATTTGTCGCGGTACATAAGTAGATGTAGTTGGCGTCCGCACTGATCTGTCCAACCACGCAGGCAGATGAGGACGTGGCTGGTGTGGTGGGCGTGATGTGCAGGCCGTTGCTGTTGCCGTAGAAGGATGCGACAGTCCCAATCGTGCCGATGCCATTGAACTGCACCGCCGGTAGGTTCCAGGCAGAGAACCCAGCCGGCAATTTGTAATTCCCGGAAACCATCCATCGTGACGGGCCATCGAATACTTTGGAAGCGCGAAGGCCGCCGATCTCGATATCAGCATTCGTCAGCGCAACACCTCCAGTCAAAGCTGCGTCGAGCCTGAAAATTGCGCTGTTGGCCTGGGAGTTGTGGTCGCGGAACCGCAGGCCGTCTATGATCGTTGATGTTGTACCGCTCGGCGCTGTAACATAGAACATGTCCGTGAGATACCCAAATGCTTCGCCGTGGATATCGGCGTTCAAAAAGCCATTATAGCCATACAGAACCATTCCATAATTAGTTACCTCACCAACTGCACTGTTACCGATGTAGCCGCCAATATACGCATGCCGGCTCGTGAAGCCGGACCAGACCGCCGCGCCTGGGCCAACGCGACGGAAATCTGGGGTGATGAAGGTATTCTCGTTGAACGAGTTGGCGACATCCCGTTGCAGCGTAACGATCTGGAAGGCGGACTGCACGTTCCAGTGGTTGTAGCCGTCCATTACCAGGTCATAGGCAGCCCCCCCGCTGTAGGAGTTCCATGCCAGCAGATGGTTCCATAATGTCGTTTCAGAAGAGCGATTGTAGACAGCCGTGATGGAAAAGTGGCCGGAAGCGGTAAGGTTATCGATTTCGTTGCAATCTGACACGACGGTCGCATTGATAAGCCCGAGCTGCAGGCCAATGGTTGGGACCGCCGGGCCGTTGGCGGTGATGGTGAGGTTTCTGATGTGCAGATAGCGAGTGTAAAGTGCATCCACGCAGGGGCCACCGCTGACTTCGCAGTCAAGCACGGAGCCTCCTCCGTCGATTTCGGTCGGGAAGTTGCGTAAGCCCGTGAAATTCAGCGTTCCGGTATGGCGACACACGCCTGCAGGAGAGAACACGACGCGCGCCACGATTTGTCCGGCGACGGTGTGGGCGCGAGCATAGTTAAGGGCTGCGTTGAGGGCAGGTGTGTCATCGGTGCTGCCGTCGCATTTCGCGCCAAAATCTTTCACATTCACCACACCGCCGTCTGCCTGCACTGCCGGAGACACAGGGACGTCGGGCTGCGCTACAGCAGTGGGGGACGCGACGATGGTCGCCACATAGGCCAATCCCGTCAAAAGGATATTCGATGTGGCGGTGCTGCCTGGTCTGCGGTAAATAGCCCCCATGTCACTCACTTTTGCGATCATCGGCGGCGGTTGGTACGGTTGCCACATAGCCGCCTCCCTCCGCGCCCTGGGCTTCGGTGTGACGGTCTTCGAACACCAGCCCCGCCTGCTGCACCTCGCCTCCGGCAACAACCAGTTCCGCCTGCATCTCGGCTTCCACTACCCGCGCCATTATGGCACGCGGATGCAGTCGCGGGAAGGTTTCTCCCGCTTCGTGGAGCGCTACCCTGCGCTCAGCCGCCCGGTCGCCGAGAACATCTACGCGGTTCCCCGCGGTGACTCGCTGATCGACTTCCTGACCTACAAGCTCATCATGACCTCCTCCGGCATCGAGTTCACCGAACTGCCGGACCATCCGCCCATGCTGGCCAACCTGGAAGGCTGCCTGCTGGCGCCGGAGCGTGTGCTGCTGATCGACCGGGCGCGCCGCTACTTCGCCGACCGGCTCAGCGGCAACCTGGTTCTCGGCCATCGCGTCGCGGCGGTCACGGAAACCGAAGGTGCGGTGCATATCGACGGCCAGCGCTTCGATTTCCTCATCGACGCCACCTGGGGCCACTTCACCAAGCCGCCGATCGAGCTGTTCTACGAGCCGACGTTGCTGCTGTACTACGAAGCGAACTGCGAGTTCCCGGCGATCACCATGGTGGACGGCCCACTCTGCTCGATCTACCCGACCGAGGATCCCGGCCTCTACACGCTCTCCAGCGTGCCGCACACCCCGCTCGGGCGGTTCAGCACCAGCGCGGCGGCGCGCCAGGCGCTGGACGCGGTGGACCCGGCGCTGATCGCCAACAAGGTCGAGCTGATGGAGCAGCAGATCATGCGCTACGTCCCCGGCTTCAAGGACGTGTTCCGCTTCATCGGGCCGCAGCTTTCCATCAAGACCAAGCCCGCCGGCAGCTTCGATGACCGCAGCTGCTATGTGTTCAAGACCGGCCGGGTGTTTTCCGTCATGTCAGGCAAAATCGACACGATCTTCTTCGCGGTGGAGCGCATCCTGTCGCTGATCGAGGCGATGCCGGATGCGTCCGACCCGCCGGCCTCCGGCAGCCTGCGGGAGGAGGTGCTGCGTTCGGCCGCCGCCCTGGCGCCGGTCTGATCCGATGCCGGGCACCGCGCTGATTGGTCATACCGGGTTCGTTGGCGGCACCCTGCTGCGCCAGTGTCCCTTCGATGCCACGTTCAACTCCCGCAATATACAGGATATCCGCGGCGGCCACTTCGACCGGATCGTCTGCGCCGGCGTCTCCGCGGTCAAATGGCTGGCCAACAAGGAGCCGGAGGCGGATTGGCAGGGCATCCAGCGCCTGATCGACAGCCTGGCGGATGTGTCCGCCGATCACTTCGTGCTGATTTCGACGATCGACGTCTATCGGGATCCCGCCGGCCAGACCGAACGCGACCTGCCGTCCACCGACGGGCTGCACCCCTATGGCCGGCATCGCCTGGCGCTGGAGGCGTTCATCGCCGAGCGGTTCCCGTCACATACGATCGTGCGGCTGCCGGCGCTGTTCGGCACCGGGCTGAAAAAGAACGCGATCTTCGACCTGATGACCGGGAACATGACCGACCGCATCGTCCCCAATGCGGCCTTCCAGTGGTATCCGCTGCGGCGCCTCGGTTCCGACCTCACGACGATCGTCGGCGCGGATCTTCGCCTGATCAACGTCACCGCCGAACCAGTCACGATGGAGGCGATCCGGACGCGGTTCTTCCCCGGGGTCGTCATCGCCGAACCCGTGGCATCCCCGCCGCGCTATGATCTGCGCAGCATCCATGACGCATTGCTGGGTGGGCACGACGGCTATCACCTTGATGCGGCGTCGGTATTCCAGGAAATGGCGGCGTTCCTCGCCGCACCGGAGGCCTAGACATGCGCCTGGCAATCTCCAATCTGGCCTGGCCATCGGCGCAGGACGACATCGTGTTCGACCGGCTGGCACGCCTTGGGGTCAGCGGGGTGGAAGTGGCGCCGACGCGGCTGGCCGCCTGGGATGCGCTGCCGGCCTCTCTGCTCATCGACTACCGGACTCGGCTGGAGGCGGCTGGACTGGTGGTGAGCTCGTTGCAGGCCGTGCTGTTTGGCCGGCCGGCGCTGCAGTTGCTGGGCGAGGGCGCCGCTTTCGAAGGCATGGTGGAGCATATGCGCCACGTGGCCGACATTGGGGCGATCCTCGGGGCGGGGGTCCTGGTCTTCGGGGCGCCGCGCAACCGGCTGCGGTCCGGGATGGAACTGGACAGCGCCTGGGACCGAGCCCGCGAACGGCTTCGGTTGCTGGGGGACGTCACGTTCCCGGCCGGCATCGCCATTGGCATCGAGCCGGTGCCGGCGGTGTATGGCGGTGATTTCCTGACGTCATGGTCCGACGTGCTGCGCATGGTGCGGGACGTCGATCATCCGGGCGTGCGCGTTCATTTGGATACCGGGTGTGTGGCGCTGGGTGGCGACTCGATCGAGACGGCGATCGCCGAATCCAAGGACGTGCTGGCACATTTCCATGCCGCCCAGCCGCAGTTGGGTGACTTTCGGGATCCGTTGCCGAATCACGGGGCAGCGGCGGCAGCGCTGCACGCGACGGGCTACGATCGTTGGGTCGCGATCGAAATGCGGGAGCAGCCCGAGGACCCGGTCGGCGCGGCGGAGCAGGCGATCCGGGCGGTGCGTGGACTCTACGGATTGTAAGGGATCGCTAGATCCAAACCAATCCGTTTGCCTCATCGCCAGGCCGATAATATTTTGAGTCGGTGCTGTATCCGTACACCGCCATGGTCTCGGCGCAAGCGCGTTCGAAATCCTGAATTTGCGCCTGCTGCCATCCCATGCTCGAGATATCCATGTCGGCCTGCCGGCTGGTCGATGTCCGTTCCGGATAATCGTACCGGAACGCCTGCCCAAGACGCTCCTGCTCCGTGTCGGTCAGATGCAAAAGACCTTGTACGGCAGCCGCGACTTCATTCGGGTGGTCTTTCAAATATCTTTGGTCGATCTCAATTGCGGCACCCTGAAGCTGCGATCGGACCTTGAACCACCCCGTCATCACATTATTCCACTCCCAGCAATTTTGCGAGAAGTCATAACTCGGGAACTTAACGGCCCGCGATGCCGCATTCTCCAGGAATCGCCGTTTCATGAAGATAAACCGGCTGTTGGGCCAGATCCCGAGAAAGCGTGGCGCCAAATGGATCATGTCCGAGTTGGGTGTCTTATCGATCCACGAGGCCTCCGGGAAAACCGCCCTGATCGTCCGGATGAACAGTTCGTCGAGCGAGCTCTGAAAATACTCCCTGGGAACAAGGGACACGGTCGTATCCCGGCCCGGTGCAAGTTCGTCCGCCTTCCCATCATAGAACTTGTCCAAAGCAACCGACAGATGCGCCAACAGATCGAGCAAATGGCCTTCCTGATGACCTGTGAAGCGATCCAGTTTCAGCAAGGCCTGCGCCATGGCACTGGTTCCGGAGCGGGCCGCGCCCAGCACGAAAACAGGGTGCTGGTTGCTGTCGGACGTGAGGCCAGCAAAGCTCAGCGGAGGCACCGGCGGAGCAGCATTCGTCTCCAGGACGGGGATAGAACTCAAGGTCACGAAAGAGCCGTCACCCGCCGCCACCCGGGCAGACACGTGCGCCATGTCCGTGGGGTCAAGCTTCTGATCGAAGTTATATATGAATGCATGGTTGCCCGAGCCGATACCGGCTTGCTCGAGATCTTTCCGGTGCAGATCCGCCAGAACCGACCCGATCGTTTGGCCATTCAGCAAGATTTCAACCATCAACGCGCGTTGGGGCCAGGCCGGATCATGCACCCAGCCCCTCGCTTGAAAGGGTTCCACCGCCTCCAGGTAGCCGTTCATACCCATCACGCGCAAAATCCATCTTCGTTGGGGAGTCTCATTACCTGGACACGGACCGGGTTGTCCAGCCCGAAGACGAGCGGCCATTCGTCCGCGCGCCGCAGACCGACGGTGCAATGTTCCCTTTCATTGCACCGCGGGAAGAAGAAAAGCGGGCCAGGTGCTGGTTTGGCGAATTCCGCCCCGTAACCCCGCCCTTATTGCAGAATCTCCGCCACCACACGTTCCCAGGTTTCACGCCCGCACTCGGATCGGATACGCTCTGCCGCACCGGTTCGGATGTGGTTCCAAAGTGTCTCCGACCGGTACAGCGCCAGCACCTGCCGCGCGAACGCGACCGGATCGGTGGGCTCCGCGGCGAGCAGGTCCTGCCCATCCTCCCAGCCAAGTTGCCGGCGCAGCAAGTCCGTTGCCACCACGGGCAGGCCATGGGATGCCGCTTCGTGCACCTTGTACGGCAGTCCGGCGGCATAGCGGGTCGGTGCGACGAAAACCCGATGCGTATTATACAGCGGGGTCAGGTCCGCCATCGCACCGCGCAGGGTGATCCGCGGATGATCGTGGAAGCGGCCCATATCGACATCGGTGCCGATGAAGCCCGCGATCGTCAGGCGGGTTTCGTAGCCGAGCGCCTGCTCGATCAGCGGCAGCACCTCGTCGACGAACCAGCAAAGTGAGTCATAGTTGGGGGTGTCCATGGCCGGCATGGCGCCGACGAACAACAGCCCGGCGCGTTCGTGCCAGTCCCGCGGTGTCAGGGCCAGCGGGCGCAGATGTCCCAGCACTTTGACATCGGCAAAACCGAGAAACGCCAACTGGCGAGCTTCCTGCTGGTTCACCGCGACGATATTCTGGCAGAAATAGGCGTTGCGCAGTTCCTGCTGCACGGCCTGGCCGACGTCGAAGGGTGCCGGCAATCCAAGCAGGGCCAGCCGTTGCGCTTCGCGTGTGGCGCCGATCGCTTCGGTATCCAGCACCACGCGGACACCGCCCAGGACATCGACGCCGCCCTTTTCCAGGATCGGCTTGACCAGGTCGAGATTATGCGTGCGCGCGATCCAGATCGTGTTGTAATAGCCGCGCCGGTTTTTCAGGAACTGTTCCAGGTCCCGCAGGCTGCGGTCGTGAATGACCTCGACCGTATCGGGGAAATCGGCATAGACCGACGCGAGGTTGTGGTCCTTTTGCTGCACGGGATAAACGGTTACGTGGTAGCCGAGCCCTGCCATGATGCCGATGATATCGTTGGAGCGGACGAAGCCGGAGCCCAGTCTGCGCAGCGGCAGTTGATCTTCAATCAGCAGCACCCGGCCCGGTACCGCGCCGACAGACCGAGCGAATAACTGGGCCCGGATATCTGATGTATAGCAAAGACGCAGCCAATTCCTGTGCTTTTGGGCGAATATCCGATGCGCTTCGTTGATGCGCTGATGCGGGTCGGCGACATTTTGCGAGGTGCCGTATTCCAGGTGGTGCACCAGCACGGCGGGATCGTAGACGATGCGGTAGCCGGCTTCGCGAATGCGAAGACACAGGTCGGCATCCTCAAAATACGCCGGTGCGAAGGCGTCGTCGAACCCGCCGAGATCATGCAGCACGGAAGCACGAGCCAGCAGGAAGACCGCTGAGCAGAAGTCAACATCGCGCACGAAGTTCGCTTCCGGAATCAAGGGCGATTGATCGCGCTGATAGCCGACGGTCCAGCCGTCGCGCCACATGATGCAGCCGGCTTCCTGCAACTGTCCGTGCGTCCGCAGCACCTTGGCGCCGACGGCGCCGATCGCGGCATCGGACTGCAGCCGGCGCAGCGCGTTTGCGATGGCACCTTCTGCCAGTTCCACGTCGTTGTTAAGATACAGCACCGTATCGGCGGTCGCGATTTCCAGGCCCGTGTTGCAGCCGCGGACAAAACCGATATTGCTTTCGAACCGCAGCAGGCATGCGCCGGTGACGTATTGCGCCAGGTGGCGCGTTTCGTCCGTGGAACCGGAGTCAACCAGAATCAGCTCGATGGGCCCTGGGTAGTTCGTGCGCAACGATGCCAGCGTCTGAAGCGTCAAGGTAAAATTATTATGGATGACGATGATCACGCTCAGATCCGGCGTTCCGGCAAAACCAAAATGCAGCGGGTTCTGCTTATGGAATAATTGTGTCGTTTCCGCATTCATCCTGAACAAGGTCTTTGCCTGACCTTCGGTCGGGGGCTCTCTCGCAGCTTCTTGTGTTACACTGGCAGAAAGCACAAAAAGACGCAAAGATGAACGGACATCGAAGGTCTTGCCTTCGACCCAGCGGTAATAAGACAGCGGATCGAATGACGCGTTGGGCTTAAGTCCGCGCAACAGCCCGGTCTCAAGAAAGTGGCGCAGCAAACCGCCTTGAAGGGGCTCCGATAAGTCCAACTGGCTTTTATAAAATTCCAGCGAAAAGACCGGCCCGGGATCGATGATGTCGCGACATAGCACGTCGTACAGGGCATCGACCGTCAGGGGATCCGGGAACAAAGTCGGATCCGTCGCGATCATGTGCGCGATATTGATCATGGGATGCGGCGCGCGCTTTTCGGCGACACCCCATCCCATGAAATGCACCAGCGGGTCGATTTCGACCGTTCGGATATCGGGGTAGCGCTGCCAGTAAAACTCCCGGTCGAAGAAGACCGAGAGTGCGGGCCGCGCTGCGATCGGCAGGCTCAGATAGCGCCGGATTGTTTCCGGATCGGTTTTGCTGCCGCCCAGACGCTCGATGAACAGGGTCTCATCGGCAAAAGCCGATGCGAAGACCTCGAGCACCAGGTTTTCTGGATAGTCCGCCACAGGTTTGGATATTTATCGGATGGGCGGCACCAGGCCGCTCACACCCAGACCCTGCCGCCGGATTCCAACGTGATTTCCTTGCGGGATCCATCGATCATGCGGTCCAGCGGCGCGATGCGCGATGGTGTGCAATGCACGCGCAGCGCGGCGGTCCCGGGTTCGGTGCGAACGCGGTGAATCAGGCCGGGGCCGATGATCGCGACACTGCCGGGCGGCACCGTGTATTGATCGATCATGCCGTGCTGGCGCAGGGCCACATCGATTGCCACTGCCGCCGATGGATTGATCCAGCGGGACTGGCCTTCCGCCGAGAATTCGGGGAACTGATGGCTGTCGCGGATGATATCCAGTTCGACGGGCCGGTCGTCCAGCGGGATCACAAGTGCCAGACATTCCGTCGGAGACGGCAACACCTCCATCGCGCTTGGCTGGCGGAAACCTTCATCGGTGCCTTCGACGAGTCCGGTGCTGAGGGCCAGTGGCGGGCCTTCAAGGATCGGGTGCAGAATGTCGAGCACCGGCTTCGATTGCAGGACGGCGCAGATGGTTTCAGCTAAATCGGGGGTCTTGCTGCGTCCGGTCGAAGCGCCGCCATTGCCGCCGCGCTTGGCGCTCGTTGGTGACTTGGCCGCAGTCGCTTGCGCCGGGCCCATCTCGACTATGGTGAAACCATTCTGCAGGAGACCGGATAGGACCGCGCCGGCATCCGGCGTCACCATACCGATCTCCATGCGGCTTTTCATCAAAGCCGCCGCATCCACCCGGTCGGTCCAGAGTCCGCCGAAGACACTGCGGGATCGCCCGGTGACAGGATGCTGCTTGAAGAGCGCGTTAAAAAATTCACTGTATCCGGATATTGTCGAACGCGGCAGGTCAACATCGCCGCCTTCCAGCTTGACCACGATGAAGGGCAGGTACAAAGGGTCGATTTCTTGATAAAAGACGATATGGTAGCCGCAGTTTCCGTCGCCAAACCCCACGGCCGCCAGGTCGGGACGATGCAGGTCGGCGATGGCTTCCCCGACAATAGTATGGTTCAGCAACGCCTGAACCGTCAGCTTTTCTCGGATATCGGTCGAAAATGCCCAGCCCATTGCACCTTGGGTGGAGACAACATCAAGTGAACCACGAACTGATGACACTGTGGGCTCTCTCTCTTCGCATGGCCATTGGTTACGGTCTAACGCGGACTGCAACCGACTTCTAGCCCTTACGGCATGCGACTATCCAGCGAAAATTGGTTAAGATCGGCCGGCGGGAACCAACCGGACGGTCACGGCCCCCGGGCAGGTCCGGCATTATCTATTTGCATCCGGCAAGAGCGTGCTGCATGACACGATGCCTGTGTCCCCGACCGCAAGGGCGGGCCACGCCTGTCTCGGACCCTTTGATGCTGACTGTTCTCATGCCCATGGCCGGCCTCGGCTCACGCTTCGCCGCCGTCGGGGAGACGGTGCCGAAGCCCCTGATCGCGGTCGCCGGCCTGCCGATGTTCCGCCTGGCGCTTTGCGCCGTTCGGGCCGAGCAGCCGGATGCGGCCGTCGTTTGCGTCGTGCTGGCGGCGCATCAGCGGGATTTCGGCATCGCTGACCGGCTGGTGGCGGCCGATCCCGCGATTCGGGTCGCGATCGTCCCCGAACTGACCGGCGGCGCTCTGCAGACCTGCCTGGCCGCCGAGGACCTGGTGCCCCCGGATGACGCGGTGATCGTGCTCGATTGCGACCTGACCTTCCAGGCCCCCGCCTATTTCGAGCGGCTGCGCGCCATCCATACCGGCCATGACCCGGCCGCCGGGGTGCTGCTGTCCTTCCGCTCACGCGAACCGCGTTACAGCTTCGCCGAACTCGCGGGCGACCGGGTGCTGCGCACCGCGGAGAAACAGCCGATCTCCGACCACGCTTTGATCGGCGCCTATGGCTTCGGGGCGGCGCGCGATTTCTTTGCCACCGCGCACGCCATCGTCAGCCGCAACGAGCGGACCGGCAACGGCGAATTTTACGTGTCGAGCGCCTATAACCACCTGATCCGGCAGGGCTCGGTTATCCGGCTGGTCGAGGCCAGCCGCTACTGGTCGATGGGCACGCCGGAGGAGTTGCGCGCCTGCCTGGCCGACCCGGATTTTCGCGCGCATGCCGAGACGCTCCGCCGCCTTGTCCTGGACCGGAACCGCCCATGAACGCACCCTTCAGCCCTTCCCCCGCGCCGCGGCCGGCGCCGCTGCGCTGGACCCTGGTGATCCCCTGCGCGGCCCGCCTGCAGCCCGGCACGCCGACGCGGCCGAAATACCTGCTGACCATGCCCAACGGCCACCTGCTGGCGCGCCGGGCCGCCGCCTCGATGCCGGCGGATCGGGTCAGCGAGATCGTGGTCGCGATCCTGCGCGACGCCGACGAACGCTACCAGGCCAGCGAGGCCGTGCGGCGGGCCTTCGACGGCGCGGTGCGCTGCGTCGTGCTGGATGAACCCACCGAGGGGCCCGCCCACACCGTGCGCGAGACCATCGAACGCGCCGGCATCACCGGCCCGGTCGCGATCAAGGACGCCGACTCCTTCTTCAGCATCGACAGCCTGCCGGACACCTCCTTCATGGCGGTCTCCGACCTGCGCAAGGTGGCCAAGCTGTCCGATCCGGCGCGCAAGAGCTACGTCCGGCTGAACGAGCAGGGCGTGATCTCCGACGTGGTGGAGAAGAGCGTTTCCTCCAATTTCATCTCGGTTGGGCTGTACGGGTTCAACGACAGCGCGGTATTCACCGCCACGTTCGACCGGATCGCCGGCCAGATCGGCCATAAACGGCTGTTCGTGTCGCATATCGTCGCCAATGCGATTTTCCATTCGCACGTGTTCCTGCCCTGCATGGCCGAGGACTGGGTGGATATCGGCACCCAGGCCGACTGGAACGATCACCGCATCAACTACGCGACGATCGTGCTGGACATCGACGGGGTCATCTTCCGCAACCAGAGCGGCTTCTTCGAGCCGCTGTGGGGCACGCCGGTCGAACCGATCGCGGAAAACGTCCGCCACGTGCGGGCGTTGCAGCAGCGCGGCGCGCAGCTCGTGTTCATGACGTCCCGCCCGGAGTCCTACCGTTCGGAGACCATCGCGGCGCTGGAGGGCCAGGGCCTGCGGGTGCATGCGCTGGTGATGGGCTGCAACCATGCGGCGCGCGTGCTGGTGAACGATTATGCGCAGTCGAACGGCTATCCCTCGGCGATCGCGGTGAACGTGGAGCGGAACAAGCCGCAGTTGCCGCATCTGCTGCTGGCCGACCTGCCGACCCGCGACCAGACGATCTGACGGTCTCGCGATGGCCATGCAACCCGAGCTTGTCCGCGCCGCGACCTTCGCGCTGAAGGGGCATTCCGGGGCGCAACTGACATTGATCGAGGCCGCGGGCGCGATCTATGTGCGCAAGTCCGCCACCCGTCCGGCGCAGAACGCGCGCCTGGCGGAACAGTGCCGCAAGCTGCAAACCGCTCGGGAGGCCGGATTGCCCTGTCCCGCCGTCTATCAGACCGGCGAGGCGGACGGCTGCTTCTTCTTCGATATGGCGTTCGTGCCGGGCGAGACGCTGGCGCATGCGATCCTGTCCGGCAAGGAGCTGCACTGGCCGGGATTGATCACCCAGATTACCGCCCTGTTGTCGCGCCTGCGCGCCACCGCGGCGGATGATATCCCCGAGCAGGCTTTCCACGACAAGCTGCGCGGCATACTGGGGCAGTGCCGCGACAATCCCGCCGCCGTGGGCGAGGTGGCGGCGGTGGAGCGGATCATGGATCGGCTGCTGGAAATGCCCTGGACGGACATTCCGCAAAGCCTGTGCCATGGCGACATGACGCTGGAGAACATGTTGCTGCGGCAGGACGATTCCCTGGTGTTCCTGGATTTCGACGTGCCGGAGCATAGTTCGTGGCAGTTGGATATCGGGAAGATGTACCAGGACGTGATCGGGCACTGGTGCCTGCGCAACCTGGCTTTGGCGCAGCCGGACAGCATGGAGCTGCTGAACGCACAGGTCGCGATGGCACGCACGGAAACGGCGCTGGCCCCGGCGATCGGGGCGATGGTGCCGGGGGGACGGGACCGGCTGGCGCAGTTGGCGAGCTTTCATTTGACGCGCACGCTGCCTTATGCGCGGTCGGCGGATATTGTCGGGTACGTGGTGCGGCGGATCGAAGTGTTGCTGGGGCTGCGGTAGGGGGTGGACGGAGGGGTGGGGAGGTCGGGAACCTCGAACTGCCTGTCGGTCGGGGGCTCCGTGCGGGAAGGCTGTTTCCAGCACGGAGCGGACATTCGTACCGACGTTCCGCACCGCGTAAGTTCTTGAAGAGGCTTCAGTCGCTGCGTGGTGTGTTTTTCTTGATTAATGCGGGGAGACGGTTAGCTCGGCATGTCGATTACCTTCATCACGGCATTCGAAATATCGAATGCGTGCTGCCGTAATATTCCAAACTCGGCGATCAATGCTTCCTGTACCTCAAATCCTTTCGCATGCTTTTGACGCTTTTTTAATGATGCTAGCCTCGCCAATAGATTAGTGGCGATGTCGTCCGCAAGTTTGGCATCGACGCTGAAGACTCTGCCGTCCGCTGCGTTGTGCCTGGCGATAGTATCTAAAACCGTCTGCCGGAGAGTATCGGCGTTTGGTTCATATTTATCATCGGGCATAGTGGGTGAATTCCTTAATCTCCGGTTGCCGGAAATGGCAACCGTTGGCCCATTCTAACACGCGCCTAGTAGTTCCTCCTATATGGCTATTGCAGAACCTTGTGCGCCTAAGAAGAACGGGCGTGTCCGGAATACTGTCGTTCTCCGGACAGAGACATCGGCTGCTCGCCTGCCAGACATTCAAGACGAGGACGTGCTCAATCCGGGCGCAGGCAGGCGGCTACGCCGTACGCGGCACGGTACGCGTGGCCCGCGTTTTCAGCGCCGCAATAAACTTCAGGCGGATTTCCTCGAACAAGGCATAAGGCAGGGAGCCATAGGCGACACTGGCCGCATCGCCCGGCGACGCCGGATACAAGTCCGGCCCCGGCCAGACAAAGCGATTGGCCTCGGTCAACACCACCCATGACCGAGCGTCGTCCAGGCCAAGCCGGCGCTTGACGGGATGCGGAATCTCCACCGCGAGCGCGGCGACAGCCGGCGGGGTGTGGGTGATCGGCAACACGGTCACCACCGGCTCGCCGGCGCTGTTGGCGGTCACGAGGACAACGGCTGCAGGTCGTTCCTTGACCCCTTCCTCCCGGCCGCGCGCATGCTCGCTGGCCCAGAGGTAACTGTAGCGGATGACCAGGCCGGGAACCGGGGCAGGAAACGCCACGAAGCTACTGTGTCAGTTCGTCATCGAACGCCTTCGACGCCTCGGGCGCACGCGTTGCCTCCAGGGCGGCAACATCGGCATCGGTAAAATCGTCGAGGGTGAGCACCTGGCGGTCGCGGCGCTTGAGCCGCTGGTACTCGTCCGCCGAGATCAGCACCGTACGGTCCCGGCCATTGCGGGTGATGGCGACGGCCTGGTTCAGGGCAAGGTCCTGGTAGCGGCCGGGATGTTTGTGGAATTCCGCCGCTGAAACCTTGAGCATGTCTGAGCGTCCGGAATTTATGTTGCTTTCAGGATACACGGGTTGCGCACGTTGCGCAACGTCTGGTGGTGTCACGGAACGACGACCGAACCACCCTTTCCTGCCCTGCATATGGCCCCCCCTACCGCCGCGCGGCGGCCTCCGCCTCGAACGACGCGCGCACCAGCTCCGGCGGCGGCGTGTGGCCCAGCAGCCGGCAGCGCAGCCCGGGAATATCGGCCGCCGCGAACCCATGCGCGAACAACGCATCGCTCAATGATCCCGTCGCCGTCAGCGACGTCTCCGTCGGCTCCCGCCCCGCCCCATCCCGCCGGCTCGGCCGCCACGGAAACAGATGCAGCCCCGCCATCATCGCCGCCGGGAAAACATCCGCGATGGCGCGGTACGCCGCACGCGGAAACACCGCCAGGTAGTCGCCGACGATCCGGTCCGAGACCCCGTTGGTGAACGCCATATCCGTGCGCTGAAGGCAGCGCCGCACGCTATCGGGGGGCAGCCGCTGGATATCCAGGTCCGGCCGGGCCCAGACCACATGCGAGAAAGCCTGGCCGTTCCGAGCCTCATGCAGCCGCAGCACCGCTTCCGTCCGCCACATCCGGGCGAGCATGCGGCAGACGCCGGCCACCAGTTCGGGCCGGTGCGCGACCATGCTCTCGTAGCTCGCCTCGCTGGCGGTCTCGACACAGATGGTCTCGACGTCATAGGGCTGCATGATGTCGCGCAACTGCGCGGCGGTGACCTCGAGATCCGCGAACAGCAGCTTCGACGTCTTCGGATAGGCTTTTTCGAAGACGTCGTCGTACTGCTCCTCCGGCGCCAGCCGCATCATGACATCGCGCGGCAGCAGGCGCCCCAACCGGTCGGCGTGACGGCCGCGGGCGTTGCTGGAACGGTCCCAGACGGACATCACCACCGGCATCTGCAACGGTCCGATCAGCCACTTGTGCAACGACGGCCAGGCCTGGGCGAAGCCACGCAACTGCCCGGACATGACCATCACCGGCCGAGGCGGCGGCGCGGCGCCACGGGTCACCGCGGGGGCGGCCAGCGATGTTTCCCAGGCGGCGAAACCGAAGGGGACGAAGCGGTTCAGCGCCTCCCGCTCCGCCGCCGTCAAAGACGGCTCGTGCCAGGGCGGGCAGGGGATGCCGATCGCCATCAGGCTGCGCTGCGCGAAGGCGCGGAACCGCGGGCTAGCCAGTGGCAGGGCGTCGGTGATCAGGTTCCGCAGCCGTTCCGCCACGCCGGCATCCTCGGGGGTCGCGGTGTCCGGATCCTGCTCCAGCCGCCGGATGCAGAAGATCGCCTGGTAGATCACCTCCTCGTCGAAGGCGCTGGCATCCATTGCGGCCAGCAGGGCCGCGCCGGCACGCCACAGCGTGTTGCCGGTGAGCTGGAACCGCAAATAGCGTTTGCGCAACGCCACCGAATCCGGGCAGGCCCGCAGCCCAAGCTGCAGCACATGCCGCCGGATGCGGTAATCCTCCCAGCTCGGCAGGGTTTGGGAGAATTGCAGGAAATCGACTTCCTCGGCCCGCGAACTGGCGACGAATTCGATCAGCGCGCGCCGGCCCCAGGCGACCTCGGCCGGCGTCGCGGGCACCAGCAGGCAGCGCCGCAGCGCCACGGCATCGGCGGCGCTGGTCGGACCCAGGGCGGCGGTGGCCTCGGCCAGGCGCTCGCGGCCACGCTCCGCGGTTTCCTTCAACGGCAGCAGAGTGGCCTGGAAACGGGGCTGGCGCTCCAGCACCTCCTTGATCAGGGCCAGCGCCTGGTCGAAGGCCTGCAGGAACAGCAGCAGGGTGACGGCGTTGTGCGCATCGCCATCGGTCCCCTTGCCGCGCGCCAGTTCCGACCAGGCCTCGACGGCGCCGGGATAATCGAATTCGGATTCCGTCAGGCGCGCCAGCCGGCGCAGCAGATGCGGCGAGACCGGCCCCTGGGTTTCCGCGATGCGGGCGGTGACGAACTGGCGCGCGGCGGCGGGTCCCTGTTCGGCGAGCACAATGTCGGCGTCCAGGGCGGAAAGGTCGGCGCGGGAGAAGCGCCGGCGTCCCGCCTCGGCCTGGATGGCCGCTCGGGCGAGGTCGCGCCGGCCCAGCCGGCCATAGACCTCGGTCAGCCAGACCAGGTCCTCGTAAAAATGGGTCTCGGCTTCGAGTTCGCGCAGCATGATCAGGGCGCGGACGATATCGCCCCGCTCGATCGCCGCGCTGGCGAGGGCCCGGGTGATGTCGGGCTGACCTGGCGTCAGCGTGGCCAGGGTGCGGAATTTGGCGTCGGCCGCGTCGTAGTCCTGCTGGCGCATGTCGAGCCAGGCCGCCCGCTTGAGGAAGGTGACGAAGGGTTCGCTGATCTTGACCAGTTCCCCCATCGCGGCCGCGGCCGCCCGAGCGTCGTGGCGGCGCATCGCGGCGTCATATTCCTGGACCTGGCGTTCGAACGCGTCGCTGGTCATGCGGACCTCGTAATCTGGTGGGCGTCTGCCGTTATGCCGCGGTTCGGGGCCGGCGCGATGATGGGCCGCGCGTCCTGCGCGGCGCCTGCTTGTCGTGTCAGGGGATGCTGTCCGGCAGGCCTCGCGATCGGTTCGGCAGGGGTGGGGAGACGTCGGGCGTGACGACAAGGCGTTTCACAGGCGACAACCTTCGCTTCGGGTGCTGGCGCCTGAAGTATCCCTTTTGAGACCCGACAAGCAAGCAATTGGACGGCTGCCAGGCGTGACCGGGACCTGTTGCCCTGCCAGTGTCCACACATGCACGGGATGGACGCCATCCCACCCCATCATGGCCAGCCATCTGTCCCGGTGCCGGACCGAGAACGCGGCAATACCCGTCAACCGGAAAAATGCGGAACGCCGAACCTGGTGATTGAGCCGGAACGACCGGGAACGCTGTCATGCCGGCTGCAATTTGAGGGCACCTTCCGAGTCAGCGGGTCGCCAATGGCGTGCTATGCCAGGACCTCATCAAGGCTTCCGGCGTCCAGCACGCGCAGGCCCCATGCCTCCAGCGCGGCGGTGTCGGCGGTGGCGATGCGGTCTCTTGCCCAATCTGGCAGTGGGCCGAACCGGCGCTCCAATTGGCGGAACAGAATGGCGGCCTCGCCGGCCCGCCGGCCCATCTGTTCACCTTCCTGACGGCCTCTCTGCTCGCCCTCCAGCCGGCCCTCTTGCAGCCACTGCTGCTTCCACGCCTCAGCCCGCGTTGCCAGCATGTTCCGTACCTCCAATAGCCCCTCCGGCACCCGGACCGCCGGGACCAGCGGCCCGATCAGCCCGCCCAGCAGGTCCGCAAACACCGACCGCAGCGCCTCGAACCCGGGATAGCGGGCAAACCACGCCAGCACCGCATCAGCCAGGACAACGACCTGCGCCGGATCAGGCGAACTTTCCAGCCGGAACAGCAACGCCGCCAGAGTGTCACGCCGCCCGAGGTCATCGTCGCTGAACCCGCCTTCGTCGATCAGATGGTAGCGCATCCCGGGCTGCCATTGCCACAATGGCGAATCCCCTGGCAGGCCGATGAGGTCGTGCAGCGCGACCGGTGCCGTCCAGCGGCGGTCGCCGTTGTACAACACCACAGGGAGGATCGGCGGCAGCCTCCCGTCGGCGGGCAGGCGCTGCTCCTTCACCAGATGCTGCCAGAGCAGCCCGGCATAGACCAGCGCCCGCAGTGCCATCCAGTGATCGGAGGTGGACTGGAACTCCAGCAGCAGGACCAGGTACGTATCGCCGCCTTCATGGCGCGGAATCCGCCAGATCATGTCGCCGTCACGGCGTTCTGTGGTCTCGGTGTGGAACTTGGCGTTCAGGCGTTCCATACGCGCCAGGTCGAGGTCGTCGAGCCAGGGGCCGGCGACGAACTCGCGCAGCAGTTCGGCCACCATGCGGGGATCGCTGAACAGGCGGTGGTAGAGCGTGTCGTGGTCGGGCATGGCGGGGGTTTAGCACGCGGCGTGCCGGGGCTCCGGCGGATGTCGTTCGGTGGGGACGATAGTCTGTATTTGCAACAAATGGCTGCCATAAATCCCTGGATTTTGCCGGTACCTGAATGAAGTGCGAATGACCGCCCCATCCGTCCGGAAGATGGTCCGGTGCAAGGACAGTCCCCGAACGCTAGGCGAACCCGGACAAACGTGAAAAGCTCGCCGCAAAGCTCTCCCGAGCCCCCCAACGAGGAAACCCCCATGACAGCGCACCTCATCGCCGGCGGCTTTCCCCCCGGCCAGCTTGCCGGCCACGACCACGACTATGCCCGCCTCCGCCTGCTTGGTTTGCTGGCGGAACGGGGCATCCCGGCCTCGGTTGCCAACGACTTCGCCGACATCGAAAAATGGCTGCCCGTCAGCCGGCTGTTGATCACCTACGTCGCCGGCCCCTATCCCGATGCGGCGCAATGCCAGGTCCTGCAGCGCTGGCTGGAGGCCGGCGGCCACTGGCTGGCCCTGCACGGCACCAGCGGCGGCAAAGCCGAACGGGTGGCGGGCTTCCGCCAGCGCCGCACCGTCAAAGCCGAACACCACGCGTTGCTCGGCAGCTATTTCCTGACCCATCCGCCGATCCGCAAGTTCCGCGTGGACGTGACGGAGCACCCGCTGACCAGCGGGGTCGGTTCGTCTTTCGAAGTGGAAGACGAGCCGTACTTCATCGAACTGCAGGACCCGGCGGCGACGCAGATCCTGCTCACCGCGGATTATGGGCCGGATGCGGTGTCACCCAGCATCGGGACGCTGTATCCCGCGGACACGTCGCTGCAAGCCGACGGCCGGACCCGGGTCCTGGGCTATACCAGGCCGGTCGGCGACGGCGCGGTGACGTATTTCGCCCTCGGCCATTGCCACAACCCGGCGATCCACGCGGCCAGAAGCGCGGCCCCGCAGGAGACGACGCCGCCCACCTTCCACGGCGCGTGGGAGAGCGGCGCCTTCGCGACCCTGCTGCGCAATGCCATCGCGCAGGGGGTGGAGGGCTGAGCGGCGGCGACGATTGTGGCCTCAGGCCACGCTTTGGGTCATGCCGCGCCGCACCGGGACAATCGGGCTTGTTGGGATCGAGCATTTCCAGCAGCCGTAACGCCGGACCGGACGGCCGCTTGGCGCCACGTTCCCATTGCGCGACGGCGGACTTGTCCACATCCAAAAGCCGATCGAACACGGGTTGACTGATGCGGGTCGCGGCCCTGATCCGCCGTACGTCAGGGCCCGTGTCGTCGGACTGTGCGGCAGACAAAGCCGGTCCATGTCACGCATGCCAGGCTCGCTCATGGCACCAACACGATGCAGCGCGCTGGCCAGACCATGCGCGGTCGCGAGCACGTCATCTTCCACGCTCTGTGCCACGTGTTCAGGTCTGTTCGCCGCCATCGCACACCACCTCCGTTACGTCGCCAGACACAAGCAGCGCCGCGAACTGTTTCTCGTCCGCGGGCACCCGCGCGGCACCACCCAGCCTCACGCCGCGGGCGGGGCGATCTCGGTTTCGAAGTTGAACGCCGCCGTCACGTCATCCAGTTGAAAATACGGCTGCAGCATGATCTTGCAGGTGAAGGCCCCCGGCTTGTCCGGCAGTTCCGACACGCTGACATTGGCGTCGTACAACGGATGCGTCGCGCGCGTCTCCGCCGTCGCCTGGGTGTTGC
>Ga0302202_10002814_pt1 | contig 19660 bp, 16 predicted proteins | sample II_Bog_N3_3_FD_194579 | JGI IMG/M metagenome (GOLD analysis project Ga0302202, IMG submission 194579) | Peat permafrost microbial communities from Stordalen Mire near Abisko, Sweden - II_Bog_N3_3 | ecosystem: Environmental > Terrestrial > Soil > Wetlands > Peat | place: Sweden: Abisko...
CTGGGCTATTTTCAAAGCCGTTTCCAACGGCGCCTACTGCCTGAAGCACAAAATCAATGTGGGCGCGCCGCTGGTGAGTTGAAGCATCTGACTGCCCGAGCTTTGCAGCCTATCAGCATATTAGGCCGCTCGCCTGTGATAAAAACCGATAATCTTTTTGATCTCATCTTTTTGTTCGGGACGACAGACGAAGGCTATCGTCCAACCTTTGCCATCGGCAACAAATATGATCGCCTGATTGTAGGTGGTCTGACTGCCTTGAGTAATCAAATATGTGAATGCCTTGGCATGATAACCAAGAAACATCACATCGCTCTCCGAAATCTCTTTAACGACCGGATTGGAAAAGGTGTCACGTATCCCAGCGCACAACTCGTCAAGCGATGAATCTGTCTGCTTCGCCAATACTGTCTTGATGACCACTGACTTCAAAAGTGTGTTCGTGTTGCTGATGGTGGCAGCTAAAAATACATCCTTCCCCATCGGCTGTGCCGTCGAATCCTGAATCTGCCAGTCGGCACTCGGAACAACTACACTGAAAGGCGCATCGTCGAGTGTGCCAGCGCATACCAAATGAGGAACGAATAGCACGGCGGAAAGTAATGCGAATATAAATCGTGATAGTTTCATAGTGTCTAGCGGCCTAACAGATAATGGCCGGCCGGCTTTGCAGCCTATCAATGGCCAAGAACCGCCTATCCATTTTCATGACTTTGAGTGTGTTTCGGTCTTAAGTTTTTGTCCAGCCTGCATTTGGCCGCCCGTTGCCGGTGGCTACCGGTTCCGGAAAGGCGGCGGGCAAAAAAGCGGCCTCCGTTTCCGGCGGCCGCTGTGATTTTTTGATAGGGCGGTGCTGCCGCGCCGCCCATTATTTGGGGCTGACCAGCAGGTCAGCCCCACCAGTTTTAGTTCACGCCTGCGCGGTGGCCTGCACGGCGATGCTTACGGACTGGCTCCAGATGCCCACGCGGGCGTCGTTCAACAGGTAGATGCCGCGGTAGGTCCAGACCGTGCGCGCGGCCGGAAACGGCTGGGTGTCGGTGTAGCCGGGCGTGGTGTCCATGGTCAGGGGACCAAAGCCCTTGCCGTCGTTGCGGTCCACCTGGAGTTCGATGGCGTCCAGAAACGCGGCGTAGCCGCCAAAGTTCCATTTGATGACCACCTGTCCGCCGACGATGCTGACGGTGAACACCGGCTGGAGGGTGGTGTAATCGGGTCCCGGCTGCGCGCTGCCGACGATGCCCAGGGTGGCCTGATCTTTGTCCGAGCATTTGCCGCCGTTCTTGATGTTCTGCACCTCCGCGAAGACGCGGTTCTGAGCGCCGGTGTTCACCGGCACCAGGCCGTCCGGCAGGGGCGGGGGCACAAAGGTGGGCAGCACCAGGAGGGCGGAGCCATCGCCGGATTGGGCTTCAATCAGCGTGTTGGTGCCGGTTTGCGACCAATTGCGGATGGCCGGCAGCCACTCTTGCAGCAGGTAGATCAGCCAGCGGCAATCCGCCACGATGGCGGCAATCTGCGCCGCCGAGTAGCCCAGACCGGGACCCAGCACCTGGATTTCTCTGGCAAAAGTCGTATACCAGACCATCTGGTCGGCTTGGCCACGGGGGAAGTATTTGCTGTTAATAACGGATTTTTTCATAATTTGTGCGGTATTTAATTCCGTGACTGCGTTGTTGTTGATGTTTTGGATGAATGCCGCCACGGAGACGGCAAAATGGCTTCCGGCCGGGTCGTGCCGGTCTGGACTCTAAAAATGGGACAGTGAGGCGGCGACGGGCGGTGGGAAAGGGGGTTTTTGGCGATAAAACGCGATCTTTCGGGAAAAACACGCGAAAAGCGGTGGTTTCCGCCCGGTTACGGACGGTCCGGGACCGGTTACGGACGGCTACGGACCGGTCACGGACGGTTCGTAACCGGGAACGGATGGCTACGGACCGGTCACGGACGGTTTGTAACCGGGAACGGATGGTTACGGACCGGTCACGGACGGTTCGTAACCGGGAACGGATGGTTACGGACCGGGAACCGGCGGCAGCGGACCGGGCGTTGTTGGCGGCAGTTTCGGCGGCGCTGGTGGCAACCGCCAAGAAAATCGGCGGACGCGGGGACAGTGGGGGCGCGGGGCGGTGAGGCGTTTGCGAAACTTTTTCCGAAACTTTCATGCCGAGGAACGCCGGCAAAATATCCAAGACCTTTGCCGGTGGAAAATGCTGGCTTGGCAAAAGGGAACCGTATTTTGTCATCCCGCTGGCGGCAGTTTCGGGGTGGCGCGGCAAATAATCATGGACAAGGGGCGGCCACCGCTAATATTGTCGAAACCGTAACAATGGTGAGAACGCCAGCGGGCGTTCGTTCTATGAAATTATTTTGGCCATTATTGATTTTGTTCCAGATTTGGCTCGCATCCGAGATTTCCTTCCGTGCATTCGATGCCGCTCATGTTTCTTATCGCCACGCAGAGTTAGTTGCGGCTTTGACAGCACAGGAGGAGCATCCTTCGCCAGAGACCCAAGCTGCCGTGCAGAATGAGATACACTTGGCTGGAAGGCATGTGATGCATCAGCAGCTTGCTCAATGCGGTGTTTTGTTTGTCTTTTTCTTGGCGCTTGATGTTGTTTTTTTTTATGCCATGAAAAACAGGAGATATAAATCACCACGCGTATAGTTCCACCTTTGCAGTGCGCCCGCTGCGCCGGCTTCGTTTGAAATCTTAAAACCCAGCCGCCAGCGTCTTGGACTGCGGTGGTAGGGTTTCACCCCATGGCTCGCGCCGGATTTTAAGGATATAGTCACGGTAATTCTTTACCGGTTCATTTGTGTGGGCGGGCCGACGGTAAATTTTCGGGCAACGATTTTTATGGCGGATGATTTTTCCCAGGCAACGGCGGCGGCAGGCGCGGCGCGGGCGGCGCGGGCGTTGTGTGTCTCGGAATTGAGTTATCGCCGGCTGTTCGAGGCGGCGCAGGATGGCATTTTAATTTTGGACGCCGCGACGGGCCGCGTCACGGATGTGAATCCGTTTCTGGTCAAGCTGCTGGGTTTTTCCCGCGACGAGATGGTGGGCAAGACGGTCGGAGAGTTGAGTCCGTTCAAGGACGTTGTTTCCAATCAAGCCATGCTGGAGCTGTTGCAAAAGGATCGGTATGTCCGCTATCACGACCTGCCGTTGGAAACGAAGGACGGCCGCAAGGTGGATGTGGAGTTTGTCAGCAACGTGTATTCGGTCGGCGAAAAACAAGTGATCCAATGCAACATCCGCGAAATCACGGATCGTAAACGGGCGGAAGAGGCCTTGCGCACGTCCCAGTTGATGCTCGGAGAAATTATCAACGCCCTGCCCGCGCGGGTGTTCTGGAAAGACAAGAATTTAGTTTATCTGGGTTGCAACACGGTCTTCGCGCGCGATGCGGGATTTGCCGGGCCGAAAGACATGATCGGAAAAAATGACAACCAAATGGTATGGCGGGAGCAGGCGGAAGCGTATCGCCGCGATGACTGGCAGGTCATTGAGAGCGGGCAACCCAAGTTGCTCGTCGAAGAATCCCAGACGACTCCCGCCGGGAAAACCATCACGCTGCTTTCAAGCAAGCTGCCGCTGCGCGATGCCAAGGGCAAGATCATCGGCATGCTCGGAACGTATTTGGACATCACCGCGCGCAAGGAGGCGGAAGCATCCCGCGACCGTCTGGCAACGGCCGTTGAGCAGGCCAGCGAGACCATCGTGATCACCGACACCAAGGGCACGATCCTCTATGCCAACCCGGCGTTTGAGAAAACCTCCGGCTACACCCGCGCCGAGGCGCTCGGCCAGAATCCCCGCGTGCTCAAGAGCGGAAAACAGGATGCTGAATTTTACCGCCAGATGTGGGCCGTCCTCCAGCGCGGTGAAGTCTGGAACGGCCATTTTATCAACCGGCGCAAGGATGGCACGCTTTACGAGGAGGAAGCCAACATCTCGCCTGTGCGGGATGCCGCTGGCAAGATTATCAACTATGTGGCCGTCAAGCGCGACGTGACGCACGAAGTGCAGCTCGAAACGCAGTTCCGTCAGGCGCAAAAAATGGAAGTCATCGGCCAGCTCGCCGGCGGCATTGCGCATGATTTCAACAACATCCTGGCGTGCATCGTCGGCTATCTCTTTCTCGCCAAGGCGGCGGCGAAGAGCCCGGAGGTCACGGGTTATTTGGAGCACATCACGAAGGCCACGGACCGCGCGGTGGATTTGGTGAACCAGATCCTGACCTTCAGCCGCCAGAACAAACCGGAACGCGAGCCGGTGGTGTTGAACCATGTGGTGTTGGAGGCGCTGAAATTGTTGCGGGCCAGCCTCCCGGCCAGCGTTCGGATCCAAACCGAGCTGACCGAAACGCCGGCGGTGCTGGCCAACGCCACGGCCATCCACCAGGTGATCATGAATCTCGGCACCAACGCCTGGCACGCCATGCGCGGCCAGCCGGGCACGCTGAAAGTGGAGATGAGCGTGCTGGACGTGGATGCCGCTTTCGCCAGTTCGCGCCCCGACCTGCGCCCGGGGCGCTATGTGCGGCTGGCGGTGAGCGACACGGGCTGCGGCATGGATGCGGCCACGCAGGCGCGAATCTTTGAACCTTTCTTCACGACCAATGGCGCGGGCGGCGGCACCGGCCTCGGCCTCGCGGTGGTGCATGGCATCATGAAAACCCATGAGGGGGCGATATCTGTTTATAGTCATCTGGGCGAAGGCACGACTTTCAATTTGTATTTCCCGGTTTTGGAAACGGCGGCGAGCGCTCCTAAAATTGCCAGCCGGCCCATCCCGCGCGGCGCGGGCGAACAGATTTTATTTGTGGATGACGAAGTGCCTTTGGCCACGCTGGGCCAACAGGTGCTGGACCGGCTGGGCTATCGGGTGACGATGATGACCAGCCCGGTGGCGGCGCTGGCCGCCGTGCGCGCGGAGCCGGAGAAGTTTGATCTGGTCATCACGGATTTGTCCATGCCGGTAATGGACGGGGCGAAGCTTGGCGCCGAGCTGCTGCTGCTTAGACCGGGACTGCCGATCATTTTGACGACGGGCTTCAGCAGCTTTATGACCGCCGGGAAAGTGCGGGAGCTCGGCTTCCGCGAGCTGATGGTCAAGCCCGGCACCGTGCAGACGCTGGGCGAAACGGTGCATCGGGTCTTGCACCCACCGGCGGCGGCTGGGGTGAACACCCCATAGCCGGCGGACTTGGGATTGAGCTACTCTCAATCCGTGAACAAGAATTTATCCCTCAAAGTCGCAATTAACCTCGGTCGTCTGGGCGGGCTGCTTTTGGTCGCCGGGCTGACCGGCTGCGTGGCTCAGGGAATCCGGCCGGTGCCGGGCAGCGTGTATATCGAACCCAATGCCACCTTCGCGGTGGCGGACGACTATGTTTATTATCCGGGCTATGAATGTTACTACAGCGCGAGCCGGAACCAATACGCCTACCGCGAAGGTAATGCCTGGGTGGCGCGTCCGGCTCCGCGCGGGGTCACGGTCAATGAACTAAGGGCTTCGCCGTCGGTGAAAATGAATTTCCACGATTCGCCGGCCAACCACCACGCGGCGGTGGCCCAGCAGTATCCGAAAAACTGGAAACCGTCCGGTGCGAATCCGGGCCCGCAGGGTGATCACAAAGACAACCAGCCCGGCGGCAACAACGGCCATTGACAGCCAACCCCAACCCAAACTGAAAGGAAAATTATGTTCGGAACCATCATCCTCGTGCTGCTCATTCTCATGCTCATCGGCGCGCTGCCCAACTGGCCGCACAGCAAAAACTGGGGCTATTACCCAAGCGGCGGGCTGGGCCTGCTGGTGGTGATTTTGCTCGTCCTGATTTTGCTGGGACGAGTTTGACGCGGTCATTGAAACTTAAAACCAAGGAATAAAATTATGTTACAAAGCCTCAAACAATTGAACGGAAACAAGCTCGCCGCGCTCGATGGTGACCTCGGCCATGTGAAGGACTTTTATTTTGACGACCGGACCTGGGCCGTGCGCTATGTCGTCGCCGACACCGGCAACTGGCTGCCGGGGCGGCTGGTGCTACTTTCGCCGCACGCCTTTTGCGCCAGCTACCAGCCCGAAACCGTCATGCCGGTGAACCTGTTCCGCAAACAGATCGAGGACAGTCCTTCCATTGAGCTGCACAAGCCGGTGTCGCGCCAATACGAGGAACAGTATCACCGCTATTACGGCTGGCCGTATTATTGGGAAGGCGACGGCCTGTGGGGCGGGATGCGCGATTTTCCGGTCCTAGAACTGCCGCCGAAGTTTGCCTCCGTCCAGCCGCCCGCCGCGACCGGCCCCAAGGCCGCCCGCTCCGACGCACACCTGCGCAGCGCGCAGGCCGTGAACGGCTATCATCTCCAGGCCACCGACGGCATCACCGGCCACGTCTGCGATTTTCTGATGGACACCAAGAGCTGGGCGATTCGCGAACTCGTCATCAAGGTCGGCCACCGGTTCACCGGCAAAGAAGTGCGGATTCCCGTCAGCCACGTGACACAGATCAGCTATGACGAATCCAAGGTCTATGTGAACCTGAACACGGACGCGGTGGAACATAGCCCCGCGCATGAACTGATCCTGGCACCGGAAACCATCGGCCTCAAAAAAGTCATCGCCGAAGTGCTGGCACCTTGAAAGCCCTCGGCTATCGCGGACCCGGAAATAAATCGTCGGCGCGGGCGACCACAGCGCCAACATCCGCATGCCTGGCGCGAGCGTGACCCTGCATTTGGAGAAACTCTGGTCGCAGAACATCACCATCACGACGCGGCTCGTGGATGCGGTCATCACGCCGATGCTGCTCAAAATCGTCCTGGCCGGCCAGCTCCAGCCGACGCCGCTCATCACCCACCACTTCGCGCTGACGGACATCTTGCAAGCCTACGACACCTTCGTCCACGCCGGCCGCGAGCCTGCGTTAAGACGCAAACCGGATTTGAAATGCAAGATTTCCATCTCGCAGCGGACGATGAGCGTCGTATCGCGTTTCTTGCCGTTGGAGTTTTAGCCCACGCCGATTCACGGTGAGCGGACGCGGTAGTAGCGGACGGAAGCGTTGCTGGCGGTCTGATCGAGAAACTGGAATTGGCCGGGCGCGGCTTCCGTGGTGGCGCCCAGCACCGTCCAGTTGGTCAGCGGCAAGGTTAGGTTGGTGGTGGTGAGCACGGTGAACCGGGTGCCGGGAAAATTGGTGAAGGTCAGGGCGCAGGTGCGGTTGCTGAAAATCATCTGGCCGTTGAGCTGCGGCGGGACGATGGCCAGCGGTGCCAGGCTGTAGGCGAGGGTCTGATCGTTGAAGGTGAAACGAAAGACGCCGTTGGAAACGACGTTGGCGGTGATGTTGGGGCCGAGGCTTTGCGCGGTGCCGGTGAGCGGGAGGTTGGTCTGCGTCTGGCTGCTGTCGCCCCAGTTGTCGGGCAGCCACGCGCCGTTGGCGGCGAACTTGAACTGGTTGGTGCCGGCGGGCAGCGCGGCGTCAAACTGCCAGGTGCTGTTGGTGACGAGAATCATGTTGGTCAGCGCGGGGTTCCAGCCGTTGAACGTGCCGGCCAGGGTCATGGTGGCATACGGGCTGGCGAGCAGCGGCACGACGCCGTAGGCAAGGGTCTGGTCGTTGAACGTGAACCGGTAGGTGCCGTTGAACGTGCCGTTGACGAGGATGTTGGAATTGCCGCCGAGCTTGCCGGTGCCGGAGAGCGGCACGGTGAACGACGCCTGCGAGCCGTTGTTCTCGCCCCAGTTCGTCGTCCAGTTGCCGTTGGCGGCGATCTTGAACTGGAGGTTGGTGGCATTGGCGAGCGCGGTGTCGAACTGCCAGTTGTCGGCGGCGACCTGCACCATGTTGCTCGCGGCGGGATTCCATTGCGGGTTCAAAAAATTTCCCGCCACGGTCATCGCGCCGTAGGAAATGGTGCTGGCGGCGGCCCAGTCCACATGGACGGCCTGCGCCGTGCCGGCGTCCACGACCTTGATGGCGAGCTTGCCGTCGCCGGTCATCATCCAGCCGGTCGTGGCGGAACCCAGGTCGCCGACCTGCGCGAGCGGCGAGCCGTTGAGGAGGACATCCTGCACGTTGGTCGGGTTATAGACGTAGATGTTGAAATTGGTGTGGCCGGGCGTGTAGCTGCCCGACCGCGCGCCGATGGTGAAATCCCAGGCGTTGGTCGTGCGCGAACTGGTGAAGGTGACGGCGGCATAGTTGCCGTTGGTGTAACTCCAGCCTTCGCCGGCGTCCTCGTAAAGCGTGAAGGCGGAACTGGTTTCCGGCCAGCAGTTGATGTCGAGATAGCCGGAGGCGGGCGCCGTGGTGTTCTGCATGGCCGGCCCCATCGGGATGATGGCGTCGCTGCGCACGAAGAGCGGCAGTTCGCCGAGCGGGGCATTGACGGTGACGGTCTGGCCGCCGCCGTAGCGGGTGTTGGTCCACCAATGATACCAGCCGACGCCGAGCGCATAGGGCAGATAGATGGTGCGGGTGCTCGCGCCGGCGGTATAGACAGGCCCGGCCAGCAGATAGTCGCCGACGAGGAAGTCGTAGTCGTTCAGCGACGAGGTGTTGTTGTCGCCGTAATAGCTGAAGACGGTCGGGGTGTTCATGGGCCGGCCGGTCTGGGCGCAGTTGTAGGCGAGCGTGTAAAGGTAGGGTAGCATCTTATAGCGGAGCTGGATGCAGTTGCGCATGGCGCTCTGATAGGGGTCGGCAAAGCGCCACGGTTCGCGGCCCTGGTCGCTGCCCACCACATTGTCGCCCTTGCGTGAATGGTTGCGGAAGAACGGGAGGAACGCGCCCCACTCGTGCCAGCGGGTGAGCAGTTCACCGCCCACGGTGTCGGCAAAGCCGCCGAGGTCGTGGCCATACCACGCCGCGCCGGAAATCATGGCGCTCAGGCCGAAGGGGATGCAGGTGCGGGCGTAGCCCATGGCAGAGTTGCCGCTGTTGTTGGGGCTGCCGTCGCCCCAGTTGGCCACGGTGTCACCGCTCCAACTCACGGCGTAGCGCTGGAGGCCGCAACTGCCGGAGCGGCTCAGGACGAACGGCCGCTTGTTCGGATTGGCCAGCAGCAGCGCGCCGTAGCTGGTGCCGGCGCAGCGCAAGCCGAAGTAATTATGCTCGTTGCTCCACTGCCGGCGGGAATCGGTGGCGGACGTGCCGTAATGCCCGTCGCACCAGAGCAGGCCGTTGTAGGGAATCTGGTCGCCTTGCTCCGGCTCGTCAATGTCGTTCCAGATGCCGGCGATGGCGAAGCTGCCCATCCAGTTGGTGATCTTACCCTGCCACCACTGCTGCATGGGCGTGCTGCTGAAGTCGAACCACGACATCGGGCCAAGATAGATGTTGCCGACGACGGTGTTGGCATTGTTGTCCTTGATGAAATGGAGGTCGGTGTTTGCCTCGTTGTAAAACGGATCCTGCGTTTCGAGGAGCGGCTCGATGAGCGGGATGATTTTCACGCCCTCGTTGGCGCAGTAGCTGACCATGCCGGCGGGATTCGGAAACTCAGTGGCGTTCATCGTCAACTGATGCAGGACATTGTTCGCCGTCGGGTTGTTGTCGCCATTGATGTTCATGTAATCAATGTCCAGATAGACGGCGTCCAGCGGGATGTTGCTGGAGATGGCGGTGTCGGCGAGATACTGCACCCAGCTCTGGTTGAGATAGCTGAAGCGCGAGAGCTGGTAGCCGAACGCCCATTTCGGCAGCATCGTCGGCCGGCCGGTCAGTTGGGAATAGCGGTCAATCACCGAGGCCATCGTGTGGTTCGTGCCGCCGCCGAAGAAGAAATAGTCCAGCTGCCCGTCGCCCGCCTCGAAGGAATACTGGCTGCCGGACTGCGTGCCGAACCGGAACAACGGCCGGCAGGGGTTGTCGAAAAAGAGGCCATAGACGAACGCCGGCACCGAACCGTTGGCCGGCTGGACGCCGTAGAAGAAGGGCGGGTTCATGTATTCGGGATTTTCGAACTCGGTCCAGTTGTAGGTTCCCTCGCTCCAGCATTCAATCTCCTTGCCGCGCCGGTTCAGCGGGCCGCCGTATTCGCCGAGACCGAAGATGGCCTGGTTGGCGGGCAGCACCTTGGTGCATTTCAGCTTGAAGTCGCCCGAAGTCCAGCCGCTCTGCCCGGTGTAGTTGTAGCTGGAATTAAACTGCGACTGGGAGTCGTTCAACAGGTCGAATCCGCTCTTGTCCTGGAAGTCCACCTTGAACGAAACCTTCGTGACGACGACATTCAGTTGCGGCGTCGCGATGAGATACGTCGCGCCCTGGTCGGTGAAGCTGACGCTGTTGGAAATGTTCGGCCAATAGCTCGGCTGCAGCGCGATCATCGGCTCCTCCTTGCTCCACAGGCTCGTGAAATAATACTGCACGCGCACCACGTCGGGCGCCACCGGCGTCACCGCCGCCTCGCCGCCGTTATCAATCCAGAAGTTCGCGGTGACGTTGCCGTTCGTGCCGTCCACCGAGAGCGTGACGTTGGTGACGTTGCCAACCGACTGGTCGGCGGCCTGGACAGCGAAGGCCGCGACGCCAGACCAGGCCGCGAGGGCGGCCAGCGTCAGGCGCTTGAGAAAAAGGCGCGGAAAAATCATGCAGGAATGGATGGGTTGATTGTCAGGCAATATAAAACCGGATTGAATCCTTTGCCATCGCATGAATATGCTTTGCGCCTTGGCGGCGCGGCCGGCGCGCTTGCTTTGACGTTTAACGGCCGTTTTGACGGATTAATTGTGACAGGCGGGAATTAAATTCCTTCGCCGTCTTCAATTTTTCCAGCGGCAGGTGCAGCCGGTAGCGCCAGTAGAAATTTGAAACGGCCGGCACGTTGATGCGCTCGGCCGCCACGTCCGCCCGCCGCAGGTGCTCGTCCATGCCCAGCAAATCCTGCAATTGGAAAATGCCCCACATCGCCGGTGACGCGAGATGCTGCCGCACCACGGCCTCGACGATTTCTGGCGTCGCCTCGCGCGGCGCTTCGCCGGCAAGGCCGAGTTCGGCGTTGAAAAATTTCTGCGTCAGTGCGCGGTCTTCCTCCCACCAGCCGCGGATCGTGCTCATGTCGTGCGTCGCGGGCGTGATGACGCTCAAATACGGCGCGTCCGCCGGCCGCGAAAACACCGCGCCTGGCGTCTTCGGCATCCGCTGGATTTCGAGGCCCAGCAGGCCGAGGTCGCGCATCACCTCCGGCACGCACGCCGGCACCATGCCGAGATCCTCGCCGCAGATGAGCATGTCCGTGTCGCGCTTGAGCGCGGGCAGCTTTTGCATCGCCTCGCGCATCCAGAAATCGTCCTGCCGCCGAAAAAAATAATCCACATACAGATCGCGCAGTTTCGCCTGCGCGTCCGGCGCAAGGTTTTTGAACGACCACGTCTGCTCCATGCCGAGGCGGAAATGGAATTTGTTTTCCACCTCCAGCAGGATCACGTTGCTAATCAAATCAAACAGGCCGGCCTTCAGTTTCGCGTTCCATTCACTTGGTTCCAGCGCGGCGAAATGATTTTCCACCTGCCGCGGCGTGGCGAATTCCGGTTTCAAGGAATAATTTCCATTTTCGCCAGCCAGCAAAAATTCGCGCCGGACAGAATCCGCTTCTTCGCCAAAAATTTCCTGCAGCACCGCGTCGTTGATGAACGGCTTTGTCAGGCGTTCCTGTTCTAGGTGGATGCCGCGCGCCAAAAATTCCTCCGGCTCAATCGCAATCGCCGGCACAAAATAACCGAGGATGCCTTCGACCGCGTGGGTCGGGATGCTCCAGATGCGGAAAAATCCGAGGATGTGGTCAATGCGGAACGCATCAAAATAATTTCCCATCTGGGCGAACCGCCGCTTCCACCAGGCGAAGCCGTCGTCGGCCATGCGCGGCCAGTTGTAAGTCGGGAAGCCCCAGTTCTGGCCTTTCGCGGCGAACGGGTCGGGCGGCGCGCCGGCCTGCATGTCCATGTGAAACAGCTCCGGCTCCTGCCACACGTCCGCACCGTGGCGATACACGCCGATGGCGATGTCGCCCTTTACGACGAGGCCGGCGGCGTGCGCGTGCGCCGTCGCGTCTTGCAGTTGCAAATGCAGGTGATACTGGAGGAAAAAATGGAACGCGATGCCGTCGTTGTCTATTGCCAGCGCGGCAATCTCGTCCGCGTCAAAGTTTTTGTGCTCCGGCCACCGGTTGAAATCCGCCGTGCCAAACTGGTCGCGCAGAAAGCAGAACGCGGCATAAGGAACCAGCCAGTGGTCGTTCTCGGCGAAGAACTTCTTGTATTCCGCCGCGCGGAAGGTCGCGGCTTTTTGCGCCGGGAAAATCTTTTTCAGAAAACCCAGCTTCGCCTTCAGCACCGCCTCGTAATCCACGGCGTCGAGGGCGTTGAGCCGCCGGCGCTCGGGCTCGAGCGACTTGAGCAGCGGCCGGTTTTTTGCATCCGCCACGGCGGCGAGGTTCAGGTAAAGCGGATGCAGCGCGAAGGCGGAGATGGCGGCGTAGGGATACGAGTCTTTCCAGGTGCCGGTGGCGCTGGTGTCGTTGACGGGCAGAAGCTGGATGAGCTTCAGGCCGGCCGCTTTGCCCCAGTCGGCCAGCGGCTTCAAGTCGGCGAACTCGCCGACGCCAAAACTGTTTTCGCTCTGCAGGCAGAAAACGGGAACGGCCACGCCCGCGCCGCGCCAGGTGTCCGCCGGCAGGACGGCAAAGCCGTCGTCCATGACCACCTGCTGCTGGCGTCCGACGCCGGCTTTCAGCCTGCGGTTGTCGCCGCCTTCAAAGCGGACAAAAATATTTTGTCCGACATCGAACACGCCGTATTTGTAGGCGCAGGGAAAATCCTGCCGGCGCAAATCGAGCGACACCGAGAAATAATCCTCGTCCCGCCGCCGGCCCAGCAAAACGGGCGCGGCGGTGTCCCAGTCGCCGAGAACCGCGCCTTCACCCAGCAGGCACAAGGTTTGGCCCTTGGCGAGCAGCGGCGCCTTGACGCGAAACGTGTGCGTGGTCTCCGCCGCCGGCCGGGCGGGAACTTCCGTGAAATTTTCCGCGAGCAAAACTTTTTTGAACGGCTCGGTGTAAAACGTGTTCGCCACGAAACCGGGATGGTTCCACGAATCCAGCAGCAGCAGTTCCGCACAGCGCCAGTCGGCAGGAACCAGCGAGCGGTTCTGACCCCAGTCGGTGGTCTGCGCGCCGTCGCCTTGGCGTAAAATATATGAATAATTCAGCGTTGCCGCCGTCGCCAGCATGGTCAGCGGGATGGCCGTCTCCCAGGATTCCTCGTCAACGTAGCGCAGCGGCACCGGATGAGCGGGCAGGGGATGCGCGCCCGCGAGCCAGAGCGACTGGCCCGGTTGCGTGCGGAAACGGAGACGGAAGGTGACAGTCATCGTCCACATTGTTACCAAGAACAGGCCCAAAGGCACGCCGCATAATGATGCGGGTGCAAGAAAGTTGATTTACGCTGGTGCAGGTTCAGGACATGGGTAACGGTTTGCTTCCGCAGCCGTGACGGCATACAATGTCAAGCAATTGGCGGGACTTGTTCAATCATGGTGATGCAGACCAATGCCGTTGGCGGCGGACTTGGCACCAACTGGTTCACCGTGCCGGGATTCACCAACATCATCCAGACCAACCTAGAACCACTGCCTGCTATGCTGCGAAAATTTTGCATCGTAATCATGATTGGCTTGCCGATGCTTGGTTCATCAGGCAAAGCCCAATCATTTGTCGCCCCGGCGCTACCGGAAATCCCCGGAAAAGTTTTCAACGTCACCAGCTACGGCGCGGTGGGCGACGGCGTGGCGACGAACACGGCGGCCATCCAGGCCGCCATCAATGCCGCGAGCGCCGCCGGCGGCGGAACCGTGGAGGTGCCGGCGGGTTTATTTTTGAGCGGCCCCGTCGGAATGGCCAGCCGCATCAATCTGCGCGTTGACGGGACATTGCGGATGCTGCCGCTGGAAAAATATCCCGGCGGCACCGCCGACCCGGCAAATTTCATCAGCGGCCGGGAGCTTCACGACATCGCCATCAGCGGTGCGGGCTTGATTGACGGCCAGGGTATTCCTTGGTGGCCTTACGCCAAGACACCGGGCGCGAAGCGGCCGCGGATGATTTCGTTTGCCTCGTGCGAGCGCGTGCTCATTGAAAATATTTTGCTGACCAATTCCCCAATGTTTCATATCGCCATCAGCGGCAAGACCACCGATGTCACGGTTCGCGGGGTGACAATCCGCGCCAATCCCTCGACCGATCCGGTCAACCCCGGCCACAACACGGACGCCTGCGATGTCACCGGCCGGCGCATCCTGATCCAGGACTGCGACGTCAGTGTGGGCGATGATGATTACACCTGCGGCGGCGGCACTTCGGATGTCCTCATCACCAACTGCACCTACGGCTATGGCCACGGCGTGTCCATCGGTAGCGGGACTTACGGCGGAGTATCGAACTTCACCGTCGTCAATTGCACCTTCAACAACACCGAGTCGGGCATCCGCATCAAGACCGACCGCGACCGGGGCGGCTTCGTGCACAATCTGACCTACCAGAATCTTCGTATGAACAATGTGGGCTGCCCGATTTTGATTTATTGTTCCTACAACTCCACCGGTGCTTATCGCAGCCTGAACAGCCTTACCGCCGCCATGACCGCGACCTATCCCCGCCGCGCCATCACCGCCAAGACCCCGATTTATCGCGACATCACTTTCAGCAACCTCACCGCCACGACGCAAGCCGGACGGCGGGCGGGATTGATCTGGGGCTTGCCGGAAATGGCCGTCACCAACGTCCGGTTGCAGCGGGTCAACATCACCGCCGACAAGCCGTTCGGCATCTACGACGCCCAAAACGTGCAGCTCGTGGACTCAAAAATCATTACGCCGGACGGCGTGAACAAGCTTTCCTTCACCAACGCTCAAGTCACAATAATTCCCTGACCGCCCGGCTTGCTGATTTTTCATATGCTCAAAGTGGGCCAAAAAGGTGGTCCCGATCCGGTCATTCAAATCTCCCCGCCCTGAACAATCTTCAGCCTTCTGCAATTTTCTGAAACTTGGCAAGGCCTATGCTTTAGGACAGGTATGTTGCATAATCCTGAAAAAAACCGCAGCGCCCTCTGCCATGTCATCACCGATTTCCATTCGGTGAGCGAGAAGCGGGCGGCGCGCTTCGATCTTTGGGGCGTGCTGGTTTCCGCGCTGATGTCCGCCCTGTTGGTGGAAGTCGTCCGCGTGCTGGTCTCGCGCTGAAACGAAATCAACCATTCTTCTTGGAAATGCTGCGCGGAGACTTTCATCCCCGGATTTTTCCATTCTTGATTTATTCCTGATTGATGCGCGGTGTGAAGGTGAGATTCAAGTCGCCCACGGCCACTTCCGCCGGTTTGCCCGACTCGGCGATGACCTGGGTGACGGCGAAGTTGTGCGTCTCGCCGTAGTCGTTTTTGGTTTCGAGGGCGAAGGTGAGCTGGACATTGTGCCGGTCGAGCAGCCGTGGTGTCAGCGTGCAGATTTCGCCGGTGGCCAGCCGGAAACAGGTTTCGTTGTGGTTGGTCAGGGAGATTTCCCCGAGATTGCGGCGGTCGGAAAGCACGCCGTTCGTTGCCGCCAGCGTCAGGGCGGGCGGTGCCGACTTTTGCTGCGGCGCGGACTTATGGCAACTGGCCGGCAGCAGGCCGGTCAGGAAAATCATGACGGCTGAGGTGGTTTGCGAAATACCCATGCCCTAAAACCAGCAGGAATCAGGCCGACTGGAAATCCGGCTGAATCCCCCGGATTTTTCTGGAAAAATGTCTCAAAAAAAGAATCCGCCGCCTCAAATCAGTCCGCCCGGTCAAAAACCAGCAAGTTCTTGCCGTCCTTGACCGACAAACGCAAATCCTCCGCCTTGGCCGTCATAAATTTGTCCGCGCCGTTGAGCGTCACATGCAGGTCGTAGGCGTCGCCGTTGGCGCTCCAGTCGCCTTTCCAGCTTTCCGGTTGGAACCAAGGTTGGCTGGGCTGCGTTTGCGTCAGGAATTTCGGCAGGTTCTTGATGAAAAGCTGGTTGTCGCCCGTCACCAGCACGCGGGTGTCGGCGTAGGCCTTCGTCCATCGGGCGCGGACCACCCGCATTTCGCTGGCGGGAATTTTCGGGTTGCTTTGCCGCAGCCACGCCATGGTCACCGCCGGATTGAACTCCCATTGGCCGATGATTTTTTCGCCGTCATATTTTGCCGACTTGCCGGTCTTCAGGTATTCCGTCAAATCGTCCAGGTTGGTTTGCAGGATGCCGGTTATCAATTTGGTCTGCTCCTTGTTTTCCAGGAACGCCCGCACCGTCGGGTCGTTCAGCAGTTCCGAGAGCGACACGCCGGAAGCCAGCGCGTTCGTCAGCGTGGCGTCCGTCACCAGCGGCTGAAAATCGTCGCGCTCCCACACCGAGGTCAGCGCCGGATACTCCACCAGCCGCGGGCCAACCTGTGGATTCTGCATGAGAAAGCCCGCCAGGTCGGCGAACTGGTAATACTCCGGCGGCAGCGTCCCCACCGCGCCGGCCACGCGCGCGAGGTGCGTCGCCTGCAAATCATTTCCCAACTGGTTCGCCAGCCGGATCATCAGCGGCTGATTCGGCGCCACCGCCACCTGCGTCGTCCAATACGTCAGGTTGAAAATAAAAAACGTGAGCAGGACAAAATAAAGCGCGCCGTTCAGCAGGCCGACGCAGATGCCCAGCCGCGTGTTCATCCGCTCCCACAGCGCCAGCCGCAAATCGCCCGCCTGATACTTGTAAAAATGCTCCACCTTGTTATGCACCGGCTGGCCAATCACCTTGAAGACGATGGACACGAGAATAAAACCCGCCACCGGCGCCAGCGCCCACGCCATGATGGGATTGCCCGCGCCGAGGTGCGGCAGCAGGGGATGGAACATTTTCCCCACCGGCACCGCCAGCAGCGCCGCGAACAAAATGCCGACAAATGAAATCGCCGCGCGGATCGCGCCCAGCCGCCAGCCGGCGAGCGCCGTCGAAATCATCACCACCATGGCCAGAATCCAGATGCTCATGCCGCCATTAAAAATCATCCCGCAAAAAATGCACGACGAAAATTGCACCCGGCGGTTGAAAACCCGCCCACAGCGGTTATCTTGCCGCCGCGTGAAAATCTCCGTCATCGTCCCCGCCTTCAATGAGGAAAAGCTTCTGGGCGCCTCGCTCGCGGAAATCAACGCCGCCGCCGCCGCCTTCACCGCGCGCGGCTGGTCATGCGAACTCGTCGTCTGCGACAACAATTCCACCGACCGCACCGCCGCCATCGCCCGCGCCGCCGGGGCGCAGGTCGTCTTTGAACCCATCAACCAGATCGCCCGCGCCCGCAATGCCGGCGCCGCCGCCGCTACCGGCGACTGGTTGGTCTTCGTGGACGCCGACTCGCATCCCGGCGAAAAACTGTTTGCCGATGTCGCCGACAACATTTCCACCGGCAAAGTCCTCGCCGGCGGCGTCACCATCCGGCTGGACGAAAAACTTTTCATTGCCGGCGGCATCACCCAGTTTTGGAATTATTCCAGTCGCCTTACCCGGCTCATGGCCGGCTCCTTTATTTTTGTCGAAGCGGCGGCGTTCCGGCAGGTGGGCGGCTTCAGCCATGAATTTTTCGCCGCCGAGGAACTGGACCTGAGCCTCCGCCTGAAAAAGCTCGCGCGCGCGACGCAGCGAAAAATTGTCATCCTCCACCGGCACCCCATCCAGACCTCCGCGCGCAAGATGAAGCTCTACACCGGCCGCGAGCTGGGCGGATTCTTCCTGCGCTCCATCTTCAACCATCGCCGCACCGTCCGCGACCGCGCGGCCGCGTTCATGTGGTATGACGGGCGGCGCTGAAAGTTTCCCCGGCCAATGACCCGACCGGTGGTGGCGCACGCGGCGCGTTTGGTGCGTTCGGGGACCCGCAGCTTTCCGCTTATAGGCCGCCCAGATGGGCGGCGGCTGACACAGCACCCCAGCCGGCGGCGTTGTGCGCCCGCACGGTCGCCGACCAGTTCGGGATGTAGTCCACGTTGAAATAGGTGGTCAGCGTCGTCCCTGACACCGAGTTGGTCAGGACGCTGCCGCTGTCGCTGGCGGCAACAATCTGATATTGGTCAACGGGGCTGTTGCCCGGAACGGTCGCCGGCCAGTTGACAACGAGCGAGTCCGTCGCGCCGGTGGGATCTAGGTTCGACCAGCTTGCCACAACATTGGTGGGGGCCGAAGGCGGGATGGTGGCGGGAGCGGACGTTACGCTGACCGGAGCCGACGCCGGACCGGAGCCGCTGATGGATGTGGTCACGACGGTAACCTGATAGGTGGTCGCGGGCGAGAGCGGCGAGAGGATTCCATTCGTGGCCGTGCCGGTCACGGTGGCGGTGAGCACCGGATTGGTTGAGCCGACCGGCGCGGCAGTGACGGTGGACGACGTGACGGCGAGAGGATTTATCCCCATGGGTGCCCAGGAAACCAGAAATGAATCCTCCGACTGGACGGCGACCACCCGGGCCGGTGCTGCCGGCAGGGGCACGACGAGATACGCCAGCGCGCCGACGTTGTAAACGGTGTTGCCGGACTTGTCGGTGGCGAGGAATGTTGAACTGACCGTCGCCGCGTTAAAGTTCGTCGTGGCGGAAACCACGTTGCCGGAGAAATCCCAGGTCACGGCGGCCGAGGCCGTGTGCGTGGTCGAATGCGCGCCGCGACCGCTGCCGCTGCAACTGGTCGAGAGATTCACGATGCCGGTCGGGCCGCCGGTGGCGGGATCGAAGCCGGTCAGGTAAACTTGTTCACTGATGCCGCCGCAGTCGTAACCAAGCAGGGCAAAGGCCGTGGCCTGCGGTAAAATCAGGCTGGCCGGCGACTGAACCACCAGCCGGTAAAACCCCTGGCCGGCCGCGAGCGCATTGGTAAGCGTGAGCGACTTCACGGTCCCGTCGCCCTGAGCCGCGGCCGGGCAATTGGTCCACGGCTGGACCAGGTCCGGCGACGCCTGCACGGTGTAGAGTTTCGGGCTGGTCGTGGGGAACGACAAAAGAAAATCCTTGCCCGCCGGCGTCGCGGTCAGGCCGCCCGGCGGGATAACCACCACGGCCCCGCTGGGCAACGCGCCCAACGTCAGACCCAGAAGCAGAGCCAGGGCGAAAGCGGCCGGGAAATTTACATTCACTCCTGAAATAGTGCGCATAAATCTAATTAATTTAGAATTAGCATAGGCGGGAGAAAAGTCAAACGAGCCGGCCTGACGGCAATGGCATGGTTTGAAAAACCGGTGGGACGAGCATCCTTGTGAGCCGGGCGTCGTCTTCCCCGGCCGTGCGCCCGATGGCTCTGCCGCAGGCAGTGGCCGTCCGCAAGCACCCACCAGCCGATATGAACCGCGAACCGGACGAACCACGCGAATTCAATCGCCTTCAGGTTTCCGCATTCCGGTTTGGTCTGTTTTCCCATTGACCTGCCGGGGCAACGGCGTAGGCTGGGCAAACAACTCAACGGGCGACGTGGCCATGAAAACAGGACATTAGTATTACTAGGTTAAGTGCTAGGCCGTATTATCGAAGCGTGTTTTACACCACGGGCACTGTCCGGCGAGGTGAATCAGCCTCACTTGCAATCGCGCTCGAATCTGGGGCAGCGTAATCAACAT
>Ga0302202_10002818_pt1 | contig 19636 bp, 16 predicted proteins | sample II_Bog_N3_3_FD_194579 | JGI IMG/M metagenome (GOLD analysis project Ga0302202, IMG submission 194579) | Peat permafrost microbial communities from Stordalen Mire near Abisko, Sweden - II_Bog_N3_3 | ecosystem: Environmental > Terrestrial > Soil > Wetlands > Peat | place: Sweden: Abisko...
GTCGCTGCGCGCGAGCTCGTCAGGCCGGCCGTCGTCCCCCACGCCCATCACCGTTCGGCGAGCTTGGCGATCGCGGGGGGCAACGGTTCTTCCGGCTTGTCCGGCAAGATCCAGTTGTCGCCCCACAGGTGCGAGCCGCCATCGATGTACCAGCACTCGCCGGTCACGAACTGGGCCGCGTCGCACGCCAGGTAGACCGCGAGCTGCGCGACTTCTTCGGGAGTTCCGAGACGCTTGGCGGGGGTCTTCTGGCGACTCAGCTCCACCAGCTCGGGCGGGTAACGGTCGGTGCCCGACGACCGGATCGTGCCCGGTGCGATGGCGTTCACCTGCACGTTGAAGGGGGCCCATTCGACCGCGAGCGTCTTGGTCATGTTCTCGACGCCGGCGCGCGCGGCGCCGGTGTGGACCATGCCGGGGAAGCCGCGCGCGATGTTGGCGATGATGTTGACGATGCGCCCGCGCTTCTTCGGGAGCATGTGGCGGGTGCCGACCGCGTGGGTGACGTAGAAGGTGCCGTTCAGGTTGTTGCGCACGACCGCGTCCCACCCTTTGGTGGCGAGGTGCTCGGCCGCGGTGGGGAACTGTCCCCCCGCGTTGTTCACCAGGATCGAGGCCGGGCCGAGCTCGCGCTCGACCGCGTCGACGAAGCGGGCGACGTGCTCGACGTCGCGGATGTCGCACGTCTCGGCCAGGACGCGCGCGCCGCTCTTGTACTCGGCCGCGCGCGACTCGAGATCGACGCGCGCGAGGTCGAGCTTCTCTTTGGTGCGCCCCCCGATGGCGACGCTGCACCCGAGCTCGACGAACGCGCGCGCAATCGACAGGCCGATACCGCTACCACCGCCGGTGACGATGGCGACGTGTCCTTCCAACAGACCGGGGCGAAAAATGCTGGGCATTTGCCGGGCCCACGTTAGCCGCGAGCGACGGCCCGATCCACTCGTGCGCGCTTATTGCGCCTGTCCGCAGTAGACGCTCTCGACGAGCCCTTTGTTGTTCTCGGTGTCGCAAACCGGGATGCCGTCGCCATCATTGGCGACGACCGTGATGTTCACGGCGCCTCCGCCCGACGTCGGCGGCGAGGCCCACGAGCACGCCACGACCTCGCATTGCCCGACGGCGAGCGCGGTCGTGGTCGTGGCGGTGCAGATCTTCGTCGTACCGTCGTAGAAGCCGACGACGACGCCCGCGCCGACCGGCGCCGTGCCGCGGTTGCAGATGGGGGCGTCGAGGACGGCGGTGCTCCCCTGGCAGACGAAGTTGGGCCCGGCCTGCGCGGTCAGGTCGCCGATGGACTGGCCGTTCGCTTCGCCGGGGACGTTCTGCCGGAAGTTGTTGAGGCCCGGGGTCGTCCAGTTCGACGCCCAGGTGCTCGTGCTCGGGATGGTGCCGTTCTCGTTCACGTTGGTGACCGCGTAGGCGTCCTGGTTCCAAATGGTGCGCGAGCGCACCCAGCGGTTCTTGGCGTCTTTGTAGACGGTGATGCCGCTCACGCCGTGCGGGTGGGGCGCACGACACGTGTTGCCGACCCCCGGCGTTCCTGCAGGAGGAACGGCGCACTCGAGCCCTTGTTCGATGCATGCCGCGCCGTTCGCGAGGGCGCAGCAGTCGGCGCTCGTCACGCATCGGCAGTAGCCCACGTCGCAGACACCCGAGACGCAGTCGCCGTTCTGCTGGCACTGCTCGCCGACGAACGTGATGTCGACGCCGACGCCGCCGTCAGTGTCTGCGGTATCGAGCGAGCCGCTGCAATCGATCCCGTCCGCGAGCGCGCCGGGTGCGCATGCCACGTTGGACGGAACGACGAGCTCGGCGTGGAAGTCGCCGTCGACGTCAGCGACGATCGGGTTCTCGAGCCAAGTGCAGGACGAATGGTACTGCGAGAACTGGACCGCACCGTTCTGCCCGTTGAAGACGCGCGCGAAGCACTCGTCCGCGTAGACGACTTGAGCGGTACCCGTCGCCTGGAAGTCGAAGACGGAGCTTCCGGTGATGTTGGACGAGTGATCCTGGGTCTTTCGATCCCACAAGACGAACGTGGGGCAGGCTGCGCCGGGGGTGCTGTCGCAAGCGTTCGTCCCGGTGGTCGCGCACTTTCCACCGGTCCGCGGCGTCGCCTGGCAGTCGGGATCGAAGACGGTGTAGTAGTCCTGGCCGGCCAGACCGATCTCGGGGAGGCCGTCGCCGTCGAAGTCGGCGATCGTGGGGGGCCCGCCACCGCCGCCGGGGACGGAGATGGCGGTCATCCCCATGAAGACGGAGTGATCGCGGTTGTAGACAGAGAGCGTCGAGGTCTCGGCGATCGCGATCTCGGGGGTCTTGAGGCCGTCGTACGGGTTGAAGTCGGCGATCCCCGCCCATCCAGGGAGGGTCGTCGTCGTGAGCAAGTACGCGGGGTCGTCGACCCAAGCGTTGGTCGTGCCGTCGAAATCCCACACGTGCGCGCCTGTGATGAGCTCGACCTTCCCGTTCGAATCGAGGTCCGCGACCACGGGCGGAATCCCCACGCTGTACGTGGCGTAGTCGGCGGGGAGCGGCGCGCGGAGGACGCCGGTCTGCCCGTTGATCACGTACCCCTCGACCAGGATCTCGGGTTTGCCGTCGTTGTCGAGATCGTGAATGGAGGGGCCGGCCCAGCTCTCACCGCTCAGGATCGTGGCAGTGAACTCGGTCGTCCCATCGGTCGTCGCGTTGATCGACTTCCACAGCGGGCTCCACACCCCCGCCTTCCGTGTGAACGCGACCACCGACAGATCGCCGGAGTACGCGACGACCTCGGCGACGCCGTCGCCATCGAGGTCGCCCACGGCCACGGCGGTCGACGAGCGCATCGGCGCGGTGACGCCCGACGCGCCGTTGCCGAGGTTGGCCTCCAGCGCGCAGTTGGTGCCGTTGAGCACGCGGATGACGCCCGCGTTCTCCGTGTAGCTATTCGGGACCGGCACCGTGAACGGCGCGATGATGCTCGGCGGTCCGCTCGTGCCCGAGTCGCTCCCCGGGGCCTGGTTGAAGTTCACGACGATCGGCGTCGCTTGAACATCGACGTATGTCGGGAAGGGATCCACGATCCCACCCGCGTCGACCCCAGGTTGCGCCGGGAACGAACAGAACACGACCGGTGCGAACGCGCCTGCCGCGATGGCGAGCGTGCAGTTGGGATCGTTCGTCGTGTTCGACGGCGGGGAGCCGTACGGAACGCACTGACCGGAAGCGTTGCAGTACGAGTCGTACTCGCAGTCCTGGTTCGTCGCGCAGGTCGGCTGCGGCGGCTCGCACTGCCCCTGCACGCACACGAGGCCGGTGGGACAGGTCTCGTCGCACGGAATCGTGGAGTCGGGGATCGCCTGATCCGTCGCCTATGCCGAGGCCAAGGTTGGTTCCGTCGGCACCGAGCCCGCCGTCAGTGCCGGCGCCGCCGTTGTTCTCGTTCGAGCTGCTGCCGCAGGCGACGACGATGACCGCGAACGCGCCGCAAACCCCAAGGCTCCACGCGATCCTGTTCCGCATGGGGTTCAACGATACGTGATTAATGCGACGTGGCCGCAACCGCGACGCGAACGAGACCTGTGTCGTTCGTGATCCAGGACGCGTCATGAGGCCGGTTGACGCGCGGACTCTGCGCTCACCCGACGTCGACCGGCTTCGTCTTCCTTCGCTCGATCGCCTCGCGCGCCAGCTCGTCGGCGCGCTCGTTCATCGGTACGCCGGAGTGGCCCGGCACGTAGCGCATGCGGGCCTGGGGGCGCTTCGCGAGGAGCAACTTCGTCTTCGCGATCAGCTCCTGGTTGACCTTCGCCTTCCACCCCTTGGTGAGGACGCCGATCGCGTACTGGCTGTCGGTGTGCACGAGGATGCTCTTGGCGTCCGCGGGGATCGCCTCCACGGCGCGCAGGATCGCGGTGAGCTCCGCCACGTTGTTCGTCGCGACTCCGAGGAACTCGTACCCCTCGACGATCGCGCCGCCCGGACGCACGACGACCATCCCCGCGCCGGCTGGGCCCGGGTTGCCGGAGCACGCGCCGTCGGTGAACGCGATCCAGCCGTCGACGCTCGAGGTCGTGGGGTTCATCGCGTCGGCGTGCTTCGCAGCGCGCGCAGGGGCGTCGGCCTTGGGCGCCGGTTCGGCTCCCTCGACGACGTCGGAGTCGGCGACGAGCGCCTCGCCTTCCACGCGCTGCAGGTTGCCGACGCCGGCGCGGTAGGCGCGCGCGTCGGTCTTCTTGTAACGAATCTCGACCCGTCCCCCCTCGGCGGCGAACGACCCGTCGGCGTTCACGCGCGCGAGCACCCGTTGCCCTCGAAGGAGCGCGACCGTCCACGGCATGCGGCGCACCCTACACGATTAAGACCGCCCCGAGCGGCATGCGCTATGGTTCCCGCGCGATGGAAAACGCCCCGAAAAAGCGCCCGCGGCCCCTGGTCCTCGTCATCCTCGACGGGTACGGCGAGCGGGCGGAAAAGGCCGACAACGCGATCGCGGTCGCGCACAAGCCCACCATGGACGCGCTCGACGCGCGGTACCCGCACTCGCACATCTCGACGAGCGGCCGCGACGTCGGGCTCCCTGACGGACAGATGGGCAACAGCGAGGTCGGGCACCTGAACTTCGGCGCCGGGCGGATCGCGCAGATGGACATCTCGCGCATCGACGTCGAGGTCGCCGAGGGGACGCTCGGGCAGAACGAGATCCTGCGCGAGGTCATCGCCAAGGCGCGTAGCGCCGGCGGAAGGCTCCACCTCATGGGCCTCTGCTCGGACGGCGGCGTGCACAGCACGCTCACGCACCTCTTCGCGCTCATCGATCTCGCCGCCGCGAGCGGCGTCCAGGTCGTCGTGCATGCGTTCCTCGACGGCCGCGACGTGCAGCCGGGGACCGCGCCCGGCTATGTGGCCCAGGTGGAAGCGCACCTGGCGGGCGGTCACGCGGGCGCGAAGAAAGGGACCATCGGCGTCGTGTCCGGGCGCTACTGGGCGATGGATCGCGACAACCGCTGGGAGCGGGTGGAGCGCGCCTACAAAGCCATCGTCCACGCCGACGCACCGAAGGCGAAGAGCGCGCGCGAAGGGGTCGAAGCGTCGCTCGCGGCCGGGAAGACCGACGAGTTCGTGGAGCCGTTCGTCGTCGAGGGGTACGCGGGGGTCGAGGTCGGCAAGGACGCCGCCCTCCACTTCAACTTCCGTCCCGACCGCGCGCGCGAGCTCACGCGCGCTCTCGCCATCCAGACGTTCGACGGCTTCGCACGGCAGGGCGCGCCCCCCTTCGCGAACCGCTACGCCTGCATGACGACGTACGACGGTACCTTCGGGCTCCCCATCGCGTTCCCCAAGCCGACGTTCGTCGACATCTTCCCCGAGGTGATCGCCCGCGCCGGGCTCACGCAGTTCCGGTGCGCGGAGACCGAGAAGTACGCGCACGTGACGTACTTCTTCAACGGCGGACGCGAGGAGCCGTTCCCCGGCGAAGAGCGGGCGATGATCCCGTCGCCGAAGGACGTCCCTACGTACGACAAGAAGCCGCAGATGAGCGCGGAGGCCGTGGGCGACACGGTGGTGCGCGCGATCGAGAGCGACAAGTTCGATTTCATCCTGGTGAACTTCGCGAACCCCGACATGGTCGGTCACACGGGCGTGATGACCGCGGCGGTGTCGGCCGTGGAGACGGTGGATCACGCGCTCGGCAAGGTCGTGAACGCGGCGCGCGCGAAGGGGGGTGCCGTCCTCATCACGGCCGACCACGGCAACTGCGAGTTGATGAAGGACCCCGCCACGGGCCAGCCTCACACCGCCCACACGACCAACCCGGTACCGCTCGTCTACGTGAACGACGCCGACACGCACGTGACGCTGAAGTCGGGGCGCATCTGCGACGTCGCCCCGACGATGCTCGAGCTGCTCGGGCTTCCGCAGCCCGCGGCGATGACCGGACACACGCTCTTCGATCGGGCGACGTGACGGCGGCGACGGGTCGCGCCTTCGGGCCGTATCGGGTGCTCGAGGAGCTCGGGTCGGGCTCGCTCTCGACCGTGTACCGCGCGGTGCAGGAGCCGCTCGGGCGCGTGGTGGCGGTGAAGGCGCTGAAGAGCACGATCTCGCCGACGTCGCCGTTCGCCGCGCAGCTGGAGCGCGAAGCGCGCGTCCTCGCGACCTTGAATCACCCGAACGTGGTCGCCCTCCACGACTTCGTGAAGACGCAGTCGCAGATGTGGCTCGTGCTCGAGTTCATCGACGGCGTCTCCCTGGCGACGGTCCTCGGAAAGCGCGCGCGGTTCTCGGCGGAGTTCGCCGCCACGATCGGGCTGGAGGTGGCCCGCGGCCTGGCGCACGCGCACGAGCGCGGCGTCGTGCACCGCGACGTGAAGCCGGCGAACGTGGCGCTGTCGAAGCGCGGCGACGTGAAGCTCGTCGATTTCGGGATCGCGCAGCGGGAGCAGCTCCCCAGCGCCGACGAGCCGCTCGTGCGGGCGCCGAAGAGCGAGACCGACGCGGCGTTCGGAACTCCGGCGTACATGAGCCCGGAGCAGATCCTCGGCGAGACGGTCGACGCGCGGAGCGACGTGTTCTCGCTCGGCGTCGTGCTCTACCAGCTGCTCGCCGGCGCACGGCCGTTCGATCGACCCGGGGACGCCGAAGGGGAAAAGCGCGCCGCGGCGCACCGGATCCGGCGCGACCCCGCGCGTCCGCTGCGGGAGCGGGCTCCGGAGGTTCCGCGGCCGCTCGAGCGGATCGTGATGCGCTGCCTCGAGAAGCTTCCGGCCGACCGCTTCACCAGCGCCGAGGAGCTGGCCGAACGGCTCGAGTCGTTCGTGCGCGCGCGGACGAGCGACCACTCGCCGGCCATCGTCGTGCGGACGCTCGTGGCCGCCGGGCTTGCCGAGGGGGATCCGGGGACCGATCGCTGGCTCGTCGAGGAGAAGCGCGTGCCCATCGGGGGGACGATGCTCGGCTTCGGGGTCATCCTGGCCGTGTTCGCGCTGGCAGGAACGTGGCTTCAGTGGAACGCGCGCGACGAGCGTGAGGCGGCGCAGGCGGGGAGCAAGCGGCTCGAGCTGGCCCCTCCGAACGCGGGGGCGCTCCGCGTCGTGGCGACGCCGTGGGCGGAGGTGAACGTCGACGGGCAGCGCATCGACGTGACGCCGATGGCCCGCGCGATCCCGCTCGCCGCCGGGACGCACTACGTCACGCTCACCCATCCGAGCGCGACGCCGGACAAGCGCGTCGTCGTCATCACGGCCGGCGAGACGACGACGCTCGAAGCGACGATGAAGCTCCCGACTCCGGGGGACAAGGACGCGGGCGCCGGGGCCGCACGCGTGGAGGACGGTGGATCATGAAGCGATTCGTCACGCTGCTCGTCGTCGCGCTCGCGCTCCTCGCGCCGCACCGCGCGCGCGCCTTCACGCACATCGTGCTCCCGGGCGAAACGCTCGCGCAGATCGCTGCGCGCGTGTACGGCGACCCCAAGCTCGAATACGTGCTCGCGGGCGACAACGCGCTCGACGTCGTGGGCGGGAGCGCGATCGTCCCCGGCATGCGCCTCGAGATTCCCGCCCCCTCGTACCACCGCGTGATGACGAACGAGACCTGGTACGGCCTTGCCCTCGCGTGGCTCGGCGACACGAAGCGATGCGACGCTCTCGCCAGCGCGAACGGTGGGCAGTCGTGGGTTCCGCCCGAGGAAGGGCGCGAGGTCGTCATCCCCGCGGTGCTCACGATCATCGCCGGCGACAACGACAGCGACATGACGATCGCCGGCCGGTACCTGGGCGACGTGAACAAGGCGTGGGTCATCGACGCCTACAACTTCCGGAAGACCGGCCCCTTCCACCGCGGGGAGGTCGTGCTGGTCGCGCTCCCCGATCTCACGCTCACCGTGCGCGGCAAGGCCGAGGCGCGCGACGCCATGGATCGCGAGCGTATCGAGGGGCAGGGGAGCGCGCACGAGCTCCAGAAGCGCGCCGACGTCGAGCTCCCTGCGCTCCTCGCCGACGTGCGCGGCGGGAGGTGGGTCGACGCCGTCGGACGTGGCAATCGTGCGCTCGCGCTCGGCGAGCTGACGCGCCAGCAGCAGGCGACGGTGCACCGCGCACTACTCGAAGCCTACGTCGCGCTCGACGCCATCGGTCTGGCGGCCGCCGAGTGCACGGCGTGGCGCGCGAGCGATCCCGCCGCGAAGTTCGACGCCAGCCCGGTCGACGTCGTGTCTCCGAAGATACGTGCAGCTTGCAAATGAACTAAGGGCGTTCGCGGAGCCGAGATAGGCTCAGGCTGCATGCCCTCCGCATCGCACCCCTCGTTGCCGGCGCTCCGTGCAGGGACGCACCTGGGCGACGCCTTCGAGGTCATCGGCCTGCTGGGCGAGGGGGGCGCCGGCACGGTGTACGACGCGACGCGCACCATCACCGGCGAGCGGGTGGCCGTGAAGGTCCTTCATAGCCACCTGCTCGGCGATCGTCAGATCCGCGGGCGCTTCGAGCGCGAAGCGAAGATCCTGGCGCGTCTCCACGGACCGCACATCGCGCCGGTGCTCGGCTCGGGCGAATTGGTGGACCCGCGCGATCCGAGCCGAACGCTCCTCTACATGGCGCTGCCGCGCATCGACGGCCCATCGCTCGACGCCGTGATCTCGCGCGAAGGTCCGCTGCCGATGAGCCGCGTGACCGACGTGATGCTCCAGATCTGCGACGCGCTCAAGATGGCCCACGAGCAAGGGGTCGTTCATCGCGATCTGAAACCGGCCAACGTGCTCCTCCGGGGGGGCTCGCACGTCGTGGTCGTGGACTTCGGTCTCGCGAAGATCGTCTCCGGGGACGTCGCCCCCGTGACGGTGCTCACGGCGCAGAACATGGTCTGCGGCACCCCCGAGTACATGGCGCCGGAGCAGGCACGCGGCGACGAGATCGACGAGCGGAGCGACATCTACGCGGCCGGGGTCATCCTCTACCAGCTGCTCACGCAGACGCTGCCGTTCACCGGCGCCACGCCGCTCGCCGTGCTCACCGCGCACCTCACGGTGAGCCCGACTCCGCCGCGCGAGCGCGCACCCGACCGGGGGATCTCGAAGGCGCTGGAAGCCGTCGCCATGAACGCGCTCGCGAAGGATCCACGCGCGCGCTACGCCTCTGCGGCCCAGCTCGCCGCCGCCATCCTGCACGCGCGCGTGGCGCCCGACGATGCCGACGCCGTACGCCCCGAGGCGGCTCACGCCCCCACGGTTCCATCGTTCCCCAGCTCGCCCACGCAGCTCTCGCCGACCCGACCGCCGCCCCGCGCGTCCCCTCCCCCGCCGCGCCCGTTCGCGCTGAGTAAGCGGACATGGACGATGATCTGGATCGGCGCCGCCGTGGCAAGTATCTCCGTGGGGGTGTGGCTGTCGCTGCACGACCCCTGACGGAGCCCGACGCATGAAGCTGGTCTCGACCACGATGACCGGAAACAACGAAGACGTCATCGGCGATGCGATCGCCAGCGTCGTCGACTGGGTCGACGCGGTAGTCGTCGTCGATACCGGCGTGACCGATCGCAGCCTCGAGGTCGCGCGAGCGGTCGCCAAGGAGAAGTACGTCGAGCGGAAGTTCGCGTGGATCGACGACTTCGCCGCTGCGCGCAACTTCGCCCTCCAGGCGGCGTACGAAGCGGGGGGCGACTGGGCCGTGATGGTCGACACCGACGAGACCATCGACCGCTGCGGCGAGGACGTCCGCGCCGCGCTCGAGAACGCGAAGGTCGGCCACTTCATGATCTTCCACGAGAGTCGCATCTACGTGCAGCCGCGCTTCTTCCGGCTCCCGGTCCCCGGGCGCTTCGACGGGCCGACGCACGAGGCCTATCCGGCAGCGTCGTTCGGCTACGAGACGTTCCAGCGGTGCGTCTTCCGCGACAAGCCGAAGAACGAGGAGCAGCTCCGCGTGAAGTTCGAGCGCGACGTGCGCGTCTTGCGAGCGCACACCGCGAAGCACCCGGACCAGCCGCGCTGGTTCTACTACCTCGGCGACGCGCTCCAGAACCTCGGCCAGCGCAAGGAGGCGATCGAAACGTTCGAAGCGTGCGCCGCGCTGCGCGGATGGAACGAAGAGTCGGCGTGGGCCTGCTATCGGGCAGCGGAGAGCTGGTGCGTCCTCGGTGACTTCGTTCGCGCGGTGGACGCATGCGCCGCGGGGCTCGCGCGCCACTCGGGCGTCGCGGAGCTGGCGTGGTTGGCGGCGTTCGCGTCGTACCGCGGGGGGAAGATGCAGGACGCCGTGTGGTGGGCGCGAACCTCGATCGCGCTGGGGTGCTTCCGCGGGTGCGGCGCGCAGGTCCTTCGAATCAGCTTTCGCAACCCGATGGCGCTCTGGGAGGGGCCGTACGACGTGCTCCGGTTCGCGCTCCGCAACCTGGGTGACGCCGCGGGTGCCGACGAGGCCGAGCGCCTATTCGCGGAAGCCGCAAAGGCGCGCGCGGCAAGCGCGGGCTAGCTCGCGCGATCGTCGCCGGGTGTCGTCCAGTCGCGCACCTGAACGGGGATCGGACGCAGATTTCTTCTTGCTGAAGCCCACCCGGTTCATCATCGTGTGTGGTCGGGGTCGGAGGGGATTTGTCGCGGCGCTTGATTAGACAACTCATGGCAGTGGTGTGCACGTCGCTCGCATTGGCGGTCGGCGTGGTGGGCTGCTTGGGCGGCGATGACACGTCCGTGCCTCTCGCGCCTCCCGGGATCGGCTTCGACGCCTCGTTCGACGTGAACGTGCCCGTCGTGCTCGACGCGAGCGGCGTGGTGGACGGCGCGAGCCCGCCGCTCGCCGATGCCGCGCTCGATGGCGCGGAGGCGTCGTCGCACGTGGATGCAGGCTCGGACGCGGCCGCGACCCAGGGCACGCAGGTGGGTCTCGTCGGCGGCGGGACGCTGAGCCAGAGCACGCACTACGTGCTCGTCGGCACCACCGCGCCGGCGACGGCACCGGTGCTCAGCTCGCCGCACTACCAGCTCGTCGGCGGCATGTCCGTCTCGAACAAGTGAACCGGAGGAGAGCGATCATGGTCGGCAGAGCGAGGCGTGCGACTGGGGCGGTGGTGGTGCTCGCCGGACTCGCGTTCGGGAGGCTGGCAGCCGCTGCGGTGCCGCAGCTCTTGGCGGAGCAAGGGCACCTGCTCGACGCGAGCGGGAACCCCGTCGCCGGCCAGATTCAGATCGTGTTCTCGATCTACGACGCTCCGACGGGCGGCAACCTCCTGTGGACCGAGACGCAGCCGAACGTCACGCTCGACGACGGCTACTTCTCCGCGGTCCTCGGTGAGGTCACGGCGATCGGCGCCACGATCTTCAACGGCACGACGCGCTACCTCGGCGTCACCATCGGCACCGATCCGGAGATGACGCCGCGCCAGGAGGTCCTCTCGGTCCCTTACGCGATGCTCGCGGCGAACGTGAACGGCGACATCACGCCGACGAGCGTCTCGATCGGCAACATGCCGGTCATCGACGCGACGGGCAAATGGGTCGGACCGTCGACCGGTCTCATTGGACCCACGGGCACGGCCGGCGCGACAGGCCCTGCGGGCGCGACCGGCGCCACGGGTCCGACCGGAACGAACGGCGTCACGGGTCCCACCGGGACGGCAGGTGCGACGGGAACGAACGGCGCCACGGGGGCGACCGGAGCCACGGGGGCGACGGGAACGACCGGAGCCACGGGGGCGACCGGCGCCATCGGTGCGACCGGGCCGACGGGCGTCGCGGGTGCGACGGGCGCCGCCGGAGCGACAGGTGCCGTGGGTGCAACAGGCGCCGTGGGTGCGACGGGCGCCGCCGGAGCGACAGGTGCCGTGGGTGCAACGGGCGCCGTGGGTGCGACGGGCGCCGCCGGAGCGACAGGTGCGGTGGGCCCCACCGGACCCACGGGTGCGGTGGGAGCCACCGGCGCGACGGGTGCCGCGGGAGCCATCGGGCCCACCGGCGCCGTGGGAGCCGCGGGACCCACGGGTGCCGCCGGAGCCGCCGGCGCGACAGGTGCCGCTGGGAGCATCGGACCCACGGGTGCCGCCGGGCCCACCGGACCGACCGGCGCTGCCGGAGCCGCGGGAGCGACGGGAGCCGCAGGAGCCGTCGGTCCTACCGGAGCCGCAGGCCCCGCCGGACCCACGGGCGCGGCGGGTGCCGCCGGCGCGAAGGGGGCCACGGGAGCGAATGGCGTGGCGGGACCGACCGGTCCCACCGGGTCGAACGGCGCGACGGGCGCGACGGGCGCCACCGGCTCGAACGGCCTGAGCATCACGGGCCCGACGGGACCGACTGGAGCCACCGGCGCCGACGGCGTGGGGAGCGCCGGTCCGACCGGGGCAACCGGCGCAACGGGCGCCACCGGAACGGGCGTCAACGGCGCGACCGGCGCGACGGGGCCGAGCGGCGTCGTCTCGCTGACGATGATCTCGGGCCCCCTCGCGTTCACGATTCCGGGGACCGGAGGGTCCCAGTGGATCTTTGCCAGCACGCCGGCGACGTTGAGCAACACCACGACGAGCCAGACGCTCACCGTCTCGGGAACGGCGATCATCGGGAATGGAGGCGGTAGCCAGTTCTGGGCCGCAGTTCAGCCCTGCTGGGCGCCGGACACGTCGACGACGCCGACGGTGTTCGACACCAATTACGACCCAACGCAGGACTACTTCGACCTCCTGGGGGGATCCGAGTCGTTCTTCCCGGTGACGGCCACGGTGCAAGCCCCCGCCGCGACATCGATGGTCGTCGGCGTGTGCATCTACTTCAACGGCGCGACCGACTTTCAGCTCAGCTCGTCGGACACGGGCTACGTACAGGCGTACGTGCAGCTGACGACGCCCTGAGTCTTGGCAAGTCGTGGCAGCGGCCGTCTCGAAGAGCAACGCGCTCGGTGTCGGCATCGCGATCGGCGGTGCCTTCATCGGAGCGGGGCTGTACTTCGGTCTACGTGCTCGCGCGCCGGAGCCGGTGATCGCGTCGGCTCCGCTCGTTGCGCCCACGACCACCGTGGCGTCAGCGACGGCGGTGGCCGCAGAGAACCCTGGGCGAGCGGCGCCGACGATCGACGTGGCGACGGCGCGCGCCGAGGTCGTGCGGCAGCTCGAAGCCGTGCGTACGTCGTTGCGTGACCAGTGCTGGGCGCCTTCGCTCGCGCGCAACCCGAACCCCGATCACGGGTCGTTCACGTTCCAGTACACGTTCGACGCGAGCGGCCAGCAGGTCGCGCGCGGGATCTCGGCCGATCAGGGGAGGACACGGGCCGACGCTGCGTTCTGCCTGACGGGCAAGACACCGAACGTGACGATCACGCCGCAGGGGGCGAGCGTGCGCATGACGCTCTCGCTCGCGTTTCCCTAGCTTCCGATCAGACGATCGATGCCCACTCCTCGGGCACGCGCCACGGCACGCGCGGCCAGGCGATCGCACGGGCGCGAAACGCCTCGAGCGCTTCTCCGCTCGATCGGGGCGCGTCGTCCGGCGTGAGCCCGAGCCCGCCGGCGAGCTTCCCGACGATGGTGCGCGCGTTGATCCCCGCCTCGCGAAGCGCGCGCACCGAGGCGCCGCCGGTGCGCTTGGCGAGGCGTGAACCGTCGCTCGCGACGACGAGCGACAAGTGCACGTAGCGTGGGGGCTCTCCAAAGAGCAGGCGCGCGAGAAGGACCTGCCGCGGCGTGGACGACGCGAGGTCGGCTCCACGAACGACATCGGTGATTCGCATCGCGAGATCATCCACGACGACCGCCAGCTGGTACGCGAAGACGCCGTCTCCCCTCCGGAGAACGAAGTCGCCGCACTCGCGCGACACGTCCTGCTCGATGACGCCCAGCGCGCCGTCCTCGACGCGCTCGTGCGCCCCCTCGGGAACGCGCAGACGAATCGCCGGGTCGCGCTTCATCACGCGCGCCGGATCGCGATCGCGACACGTGCCCGGGTAGACCGTCTCTTCGCCAGGGTGAGGCGCGCTGGCGGCGCGTGCGATCTCGGCGCGCGAGCAGTCGCACGGATAGGTGAGCCCGCGCGTTGCGAGCTTCGCGAGCGCCGCTTCGTAGATGGCTCCGCGCGCCGACTGCGCGTACGGGGCGTAGGGCGCCTTCGCGCGCGGCGTGTCCGGCCCCTCGTCCCAGTCGAGCCCGAGCCACCGGAGATCGCTCTCGATGCGCTCGGCGCTCCCGCGCACCACGCGCGGCGGGTCGAGGTCCTCCACGCGGACCACGAACGCCCCCCCCTCGCGCCTCGCGAGAGCCCACGACGCGAGCGCCGTCCAGGCACCCCCCAGGTGCAGATCCCCAGTGGGCGACGGGGCAAAGCGCGTGCGGACCATGCTCGCCTTCCGTGATAGCGCGGCTTCTCCTGCGGCTTCCACGTTCTCGGGTTACCCTCCCCGACCACAGGCGTCCCGGACTCAGGGATCGCCGGACTTGAACAGGGGAGATCCGACGATGAACTACAACCCGTACGCCGCACCGCAGGCACCGCCGCCGCAACAGCCCAACGCGCAGGGGGGCATGCCGCAGCCGTGGGAGATCGGCGAAGTGCTGACCCAGGCCTGGACCGCGTTCAAGGCGAACTGGGTCGTGTACGTGGTCGCGTTCCTGGTGGCGACCATCCTGTCGGCGGGACCCGCGCAGTCGCCGCGGCTGATGGTCTCCATGGGGGCGCTGGAGCCGAACTCGCTCGCCTTCTTCGGCACGAGCGGCGGCACGTCGCTCATCGGCATCCTCATCGGTGCGTTCTTCCGCACCGGGCTCGTTCGCATCAACCTCGCGGCCGCGCGCGGGCAGACGCCCGTGATGGCCGACCTGTTCAGCGGCGGACCGCTCTTTCTGCGGATGTTCGGGCTCCAGCTCCTGATGATGGTCGCCTACGGCACGGGCTGCGCCGTGTTCGTCGTCGGCATGGTCTTCGTGATGCTGATGTTCTGCCTGTCGGACTACTACCTCGTGGACGCCAACATGGGGGTCATCGACTCCATGCGCGCGAGCTACGAGGCGACCAAGGGGCAGTGGGGGAGCCTGTTCATCTTCGGCCTCGTCGCCTTCGGGCTCGCGGCGGCGGGCGTCGTCGCGTGCTGCGTCGGCGTCATCCCGGCCGGCGCGGTCATCTCCATCGCGATGGCGATCATCTACACGCGCATGAGCGGTCGTGGAGCCGTGGCGGCCGCGCCGCAGTACCCCCAGCAGCCTCCGCCCGGCGGATACGCACCCCCGGGTGCCGGCTACGGTCCTCCCGGTGGTGGTTACGGCGGCCCTCCTCCGGGCGGCGGCGGCTATCCTCCCCCCGGTGGCGGCGGCTACGGCCCTCCTCCGGGCGGTGGCGGCGGCTACGGTCCTCCTCCGGGCGGTGGTGGCGGCGGCTATCCTCCTCCCGGTGGCGGCGCGCCTCCGGGCGGCGGCTACGGGCCGCCGCGCTGATCAGCTGAACTTCGGCGGACGCTTCTCGACGAACGCCGTGAAGGCCTCGGCCAGATCGGGAGACTGAAGGAACGCCGCATTCCAGACGGCGACGTGGCGCAGGCCCTCCGCGACGGAGAGGCCTGCGCAGTCGTTCATCACCTGTTTGATCCCCTGCACGACGACCGGCGAGTTCTCGGCGATCTCGCGCGCCATGGCCCGCGCCGCGGTGAGGAGCGCTTCGTCGCTGTCGAAGACGTCGCTCACGAGGCCCATGCGGAGCGCGCGGGGCGCGTCGATGTTCTTCCCGGTGAACGCGAGCTCGCGCGTGGCCCCCTGGCCGATGATCGCGGGCAAGCGCTGGAGGCTCCCCAGATCGGCGACCATCGCCACCTTCACCTCGCGGACGCTGAAGCGCGCGGTCGAGGACGCGAGGCGGACGTCACAGGCGGCGATGAGATCGACGCCGCCACCGATGCACCACCCCGCGACGGCCGCGATGACGGGCTTGCGGCAGGCGGCGACCGCGTTGAAGGCGCGCTGAAGCTCGACGACGAGATCGAGCAGCTTCTGACGCTCGGGCGCCATCTGCGTCGCGGCGACGTGCGGACCGACCGTCCCCATCATGCCGACGAGGTCGAGGCCGTAGCTGAAGTGGGCCCCTTCGCCGCGAACGACGACGGCGCGCACGCTGGGGTCACGATCGAGCGCTTCGAACACGACGGGCATCTCGCGCCAGAAGTCGGGTCCCATCGCGTTCCCTTTGCCGGGCCCCTGGAGGACGACCTCGGCGATCGCGTTCTCGATCGTGACGCGCAGAGAGGTGAGGTTGGAAGGCACGCTCATTTGATCTCCTTGGCAAGCCCGAGCAGCCATACGAGGAGCGCCTTCTGCACGTGCAGCCGGTTCTCCGCCTGATCCCAGACGCGCGAGCGCGGGCCCTCGATCGTCTCGTCGTCGATCTCTTCGCCGCGGTGCGCGGGGAGGCAGTGGAGCACGATCGCGCTGGGCGTCGCCGCTTCGAGGAGCCACTTGTCGACCGTCCACCCCGCGAACGCCTCCTGCCGGTGAGCGTTCTCCGCCTCCTGGCCCATGCTCGTCCAGACGTCGGTGTTCACGACGTCTGCTCCGGCCACGGCGCCGCGCGGGTCGTGGTGAAGCGTGACGTGCGTGCCGGCGCGCGCGAGCTCGTCCGCGGGCGGTAGGTACTCGGCGGGCGCCGCGAGCGCGAGCTGGAAGCCGAAGATGCGCGCCGCCTCGACCCACGAGCGCGCCATGTTGCTCGAGCCGTCGCCGACGAACGCGATCTTCATCTGCGTGATCGGGCGCCGGTCGCCCGTCCTGGCGAACGACTCCTCGATGGTGAAGACGTCGCAGAGCACCTGCACGGGGTGACCGTCGTCGCTGAGCGCGTTGATGACCGGCACCTTCGCCGTCGCCATCTGGGCGAGCCGCGACGGGGCCGACGTGCGGTAGGCGATGGCGTCGCAGTAGCCGGCGAGCACGCGCGCCGTGTCGCGGATCGGTTCGCCGCGCCCGAGCTGCGATCCTTCCAGCCCCAGCACGACCGGATACCCGCCGAGCTGCGCGACGCCGACCTCGAACGAGACGCGCGTCCGGGTGCTCGCCTTCTCGAGCACGATGGCGACCGAGCGCCCGGCGAGGAGCGACGTCCGCTTGCCGGGGGTGAGCTCGTGCTCGTCCTTGAGGACGCGCGCCAGCGCGAGGACTTCGCGCGCCTCGGCGAAGGTGAGGTCGGACAGGCTGAGGAAATCGCGTTTGGTCATGGCGTGGCTCGTGGGTCAGGGCGTGAGCGGCTCTGTGGCAATGGCGCGGGCGAGCGTCCGGAGGGTCGGCACGGCGCTGGCTCGCGCGTGCAGCTCGGTGGCACGAGCGCGCGCGCTCGCGAGCTGCGCGGCGACGGCGCGGGGGCCGGTACCGCCGGCGCTCTCTTTGGCAGCGACGGCGCGGATGGGGTCGAGCGCGGCGAGCGCGTCCGCCGTGAGCGCGGGGTGGACGCTCCTGGCGCGGAGCTCCCCCAGCGAAGCCAGCGAGACCCCCTCGTCGCGCGCGATCGCGACCAGCGCGCCGACCGCCTTGTACGCCTCGCGGAACGGGACGCCCGCGCGGACGAGCGCTTCGGCGAGATCGGTCGCCTGCGTGGAGCCGTCGGCGAGCCCCGCGGCGCACCGTTCGGGGACGAAGTGAACGTGGGGGAGCGCCTGGCGCAGGACGTTGGTGTCGCCGCAGACGCGCGGGACGACGCCGAGGATGGCGCGGCGATCGTGCTGCTGGTCGCGGTTGTAACCGCTGGGGAGCCCCTTCATGAGCGTGAGCAGGGACGTCACGTCGCCGATCGCACCGGCCGCGCTCCCGCGCAGGAGCTCGAAGACGTCGGGGTTCTTCTTCTGCGGCATCATGGACGAGCCGGCGGCGATGCTGCCGTCGAGCTTCACGAACCCGAACTCGCTCGTCGAGAAGTCGATGACGTCGGCCGCGATGCGCGAGAGCGCGAGCGAGGCGCGCGCGCCCGACCAGACCCAGTCGAGGGCGAAGTCGCGGTCGCCCACCGTGTCGAGCGCGTTCGCGGTGAGCCGCGGGAAGCCGAGGAGACGCGCGACGAGGGCGCGGTCGATCGGGAGCGAGGTCCCCGAGCAGGCCCCGGAGCCGAGGGGGGCCACGTTCGTACGCGCGAGCGCGAACTCGATCGCCTCGGACGCGCGGAGCACCCCTTCGACCCAGGCGCCGATGAAGAACGCACCGCTGATGGGCTGGGCGCGCTGGCGATGCGTATACGCAGGGAGGACGAGGTCCTTCTCCTTCTCGGCGCGGTCCACGAGCTCGAGCGCCAGCTCCGCCACCGTCGTGAGCGTCATCGCCGCGGCGCCGCGCACGTAGAGACGGAGGTCGAGCGCGACCTGATCGTTGCGCGACCGAGCCGTGTGCAGGCGCCCCGCCACGGCGCCGAGACGCCGCGTCAGCGCCGCCTCGACCGCCATGTGAACGTCTTCCTCGGCGTTGTCGTCGAGACCGAGCGCGTCGTGCACCGAGCCGTCGAGCAGAGCGAGGAGCGCGTCTCGAATCATCTGCGCGTCGGCGACCGGCACGAGCCCGGTGCGCGCGAGCATCGTCACGTGCGCGGCGCTCCCGACGACGTCCTCGGCGAAGAAGCGGAGGTCGTCGTGGAGCGAGGTCGACCAGGCCAGGATGCCGGGGAGCATCGCTCCGCCCGTCGCGCCGGTGCGCGCGATGCTCGCCGACGTTTCAGGAACGTTTCGTTCGTCGTTTCCGCTCATCTCGCCGTCGTCTTTACCGCGTTTTGGCGCTATGCGGATCGGCATGAGCAGGATCCATCGTTCGCTCCCCCTCGCGGGCACGCGCATCGGCATCGCGTACTCGGGCGGCCTCGACACGCGCACCGCCGTCGCCTGGCTGACGCGTCACGGCCTCGAAGTGCACGCCTACACGGCGGACCTGGGGCAGCCCGACGAGAAGGACGTGAACGCCATCCCGCCGAGCGCGATCGAGCACGGCGCCAAGGGCGCGCGCGTCGTCGATTGCCGCGAGGCGATGGTGCAGGAGGGGATCGTCGCGCTCCAGTGCGGCGCGTTCCACCTGTCGACCGGCGGGCGGAAGTACTTCAACACGACGCCGCTCGGGCGCGCGGTCACCACGACCGCGATCGTGCGCGCGATGAAGAGCGACGCGGTGTCGGTGTTCAGCGACGGCTCGACCCACAAGGGGAACGACATCCAGCGCTTCTATCGGTACGGCGTTCTGGTGAACCCCGAGCTGCGCATCTACAAGCCGTGGCTCGACACGAAGTTCGTGACCGAGCTCGGCGGGCGCAAGGAGATGTCCGAGTACCTCGCGTCGATCGGCCTGCCGTACCGCATGGGGACGGAGAAGGCGTACAGCACCGACGCCAACGTGCTCGGCGCCACGCACGAGGCGAAGGACCTCGAGCGGCTCGACGTGTCGATGAAGATCGTCGAGCCCATCATGGGGGTCGCGTTCTGGAAGAAGGAGGTCGCGATCGAGCCGGAGACGGTGACCGTGCGCTTCGAGCACGGCGTGCCGACGGCGATCGACGGGAAGACGTTCGGCTCGCTCTTCGAGCTCTTCGGCCACGCCAACGCGCTCGGCGGGCGTCACGGCCTCGGGATGAGCGATCAGATCGAGAACCGCGTCATCGACGCGAAGAGCCGCGGCGTCTACGAGGCGCCGGCCATGGCGCTCCTCCACGTGGCGTACGAGCGTCTGCTCT
>Ga0302202_10002820_pt1 | contig 19632 bp, 21 predicted proteins | sample II_Bog_N3_3_FD_194579 | JGI IMG/M metagenome (GOLD analysis project Ga0302202, IMG submission 194579) | Peat permafrost microbial communities from Stordalen Mire near Abisko, Sweden - II_Bog_N3_3 | ecosystem: Environmental > Terrestrial > Soil > Wetlands > Peat | place: Sweden: Abisko...
ATGCCCGAGGCGATCGCAATAGGACGGTCGGACCCCTCAAGCAGGTCTCCGAACAGTTTCACCGCGGCGAAGTCGGCCTCGGCGGCTTGGGCCATGATGCTGAAGTCGTGGTTGTAGCCGGTGTGGACGACCCCGTCAGCCCCCTCGACGCCAGCGCGCAGGCTGTCGAGATCGGTGAGGTCGCCCCGCAGGACCTCGGCACCGGCGGCCCTGATTTTGTCGGCGGAGGCATCCGATCGGGCGAGACCAACGACTTGGTGGCCCGAGGCGAGTAGTTCGGCGGTGACGGCCGAGCCGATCCAGCCCGAGGCGCCAGTAACGAAAATGCGCATGAGTTTTACCTTTCGGATGCCTGACGGCAGTCTTCGCCGAATGCGAAGGGAGCTTGATGTCAGTTGCTGTCATCACTATAACAGCCCATGTCAGTCGCTGTCATCCTGTACCATCAGACCATGACCAGGTGGGAGCCCGACGCCCGCGGGCGACTCGCTCTCGCTGCAATGGAGCTCTATGTGGAGCGCGGGTTCGAGCAGGCGACTGTCGCCGACATCGCTGAGCGTGCCGGCCTCACTGAGCGCACCTTCTTTCGGCATTTCACCGACAAGCGCGAGGTGCTTTTCTCCGGGCAGGACCAGTTCCTCGACCTCTTCGTTTCAGCGGTCCGCTCGGCGCCCGAAGACGCAACTCCGATGGAAGCCGTCGCCGCCGCACTGGCCGCCGCCGCCGCCGATTTTGAGCCGCGTCGCGCCTGGTCGCAGGAGCGTGGTCGCATCATCGCCGGCAATGCCGGCCTGCAGGAGCGCGAACTGATCAAGCTCGCCCACCTGTCGACGGCCGTGGCATCCGCCCTTCGCGAGCGTGGAATCGGCGAGCCGACCGCGAGCCTTGCCGCCCAGTCGGGCATTGCCGTCTTTCACGTCGGATTCGCCGAGTGGATCGACCCCGCGAACACCCGCAGCTTCGCGCAGATCATTGCAGAGGGTCTCGCTGCGCTGCGCGTCGTGACGTCCAGCGCGTAGGCCGGCGCCCGGTCGTCCTCCCGTGAGGGGCGTCGATCTGGTCTCTGGATCGATGTCAGAGACCAGATTGACGCCCCTCACGGGAGGATAGGGCTGGATGGGGGCTCGGGCTGGATGGGGGTCGGGGCTGGAAGGGGGGGCAGGGGCCGGCTAGTTGCGGAAAACCTTGCGGTAGGCGGCCGGGGTGGTTCCGAGGGCGGCCGCGAACTTGCCGCGCAGGTTCGCGGCAGTGCCGAATCCGGATGCGCGAGCGATGTGGTCCACCGAGTGACCGGTGGTTTCGAGCAAACTTTGGGCGACCCCGATCCGGGCCCGGATAACGTACTCGATCGGCGTGATCCCCGTCTCGTCGCGGAACCGCCGGCTGAGTGTTCTCGGGCTGAGAAGTGCGTGACGTGCTATCTCGGCAAGGGTGAGCTGGCGGTCGAGGTTGGCTTCGATCCAGGCCAGGGTCGGTGCAAGGCTCCAGCCGTCGTTGCGTTCCAGCCGGTTCTCGATGTATTGGGCCTGGCCGCCCTCGCGGGTAATGGGGGCGACCGCCGCGCGGGAAGCCGACCTGGCTACCGCGGCCCCGAAGTCGCGCGCGACCAGGTGAAGGCAGAGGTCGATGCCGGCGGTGGCACCGGCCGAGGTAAGCACCTGGCCGTTGTCAACGTAAAGCACGTCTGCGTCGACCTGCACCTGTGGATGCGCCCGCCTGAGGCCTTCGGATGCCTGCCAGTGGGTCGTCGCACGGAGCCCGTCGAGCAGGCCGGTCGCCGCGAGTGTGAACGCACCGACGCAGATCGAGGCGATGCGGGTCCCTCGAGAGTGGGCCTCCCGCAGCGCCCGGATCACGTCGGCGGAAACCGGGGCCAGCGGGTCGTTGCGGCCCGGCAACACAATCGTGTCCGCTTTTCGGAGGGCATCGAGACCGTGTGGAACGCCGAGCGACAGCGGCCCCGCGGTGGCGGTGGCGGACGGCCCGGCGACCAGCACCTCGTAGGCGGGTTCGCCGTTCGCCAGCCTGGTGCGCCCGAAGATCTCGATGGGCGTAGCCAGGTCGAAGGCGATGGTGTCGTCGAGCGCCAATACCGCGACAGTGTGCATGAGGGGAGAATACCGTTCGGAAGAGGGCGTGGCTAGATAGTGACTAACATTGTCAATCCAGCCACTCGTGCGGCGCGGGCACCCCACCTAGCGTGGCTCCTATGTATGCACAAGTAGTTCTGTTCGACGGTTTCGATCCGCTCGATGTCATTGCCCCCTATGAAGTTCTCTCGGCCGGGAGCGACGCCGCTGGCGGTGCGCTCGAGCTGAGTCTCGTCACGGCCGAGGGGGCACGAACCGTCATCAGCGGCACCCCGGGGCTGTCCCTCGAGGCAACGGCCAAACTTGACCCGGCGCTTCCCGGGCTGATCGTCATTCCCGGCGCGTCCGGCCCGGTCGCGGCCGACCCCGACGTCGTCGACACCATTCCGGTACTCCTCGCGAGGGTGGGCGGTACCGATCTTCCGGCTCTCGTTCGGCAGGCCTTCGACAACCCTGACCTCATTGTGGCGACTGTCTGCGGCGGCTCGCTCGCACTCGCGATGGCGGGCGTGCTGGAGGGCCGCACCGCGGTGACCCACAGGCTCGGGCTTGAGGTGCTCGAGGCAACAGGCGTCACCGTCGTGGATGCGCGGGTCGTCGACGACGGCAACCTGGTGACGGCAGGAGGAGTCACGTCCGGACTCGATCTGGGGTTTTACCTGCTCGACCGCCTCTTCGGACCGAAGGTCGCACTCTCCGTCGAGCACCTGTTCCAGTACGAGCGGCGCGGCATTGTTTGGCGCAATGCTGGCCTCGAGCCAGTGGAGGTGTGAGCGATGATCGACGGAATCTGGGATGTCCTTCTCGTAACCCCTATCGGCCGACTCCAGGTGGTATTCGAGTTCACTCGGATCGATGGCGTGCTCACCGGTGTCGCACGCGGCAAGGGGGAGAATTCCCCGCTGCACGACATCGTCGAAACAGACGGCCGGGTGACCTGGAGGCAGCAGATCACGAAGCCCATGCGACTGAATCTCGAATTCGACGTCACCGTGCTTGGGGCAGGCCTCGAGGGTACTTCGAAGGCGGGCAGGCTTCCGTCCTCCCGGGTCACCGGGATTCGGAGGTAAGCCCGCCGCGTTCCTGCCGACGGCGCCCGGCTACGGGAGGATGTGCCCGGCGGCGGTGAACAGTCGGTACCATTCCTCGCGCGACAGCGTGATGTCGGAACCTGCCGCCGACTCGATGACGCGGTCGGGCCTGGTCGTGCCCAACACGACCTGCATATTCGCCGGGTGCCGGGTGATCCAGGCGACCGCGACACCGGTGGGCGTCACGCCATGGGCATCCGCGATCTCGTCGAGGGCTTCGTTCAGTTCGGCGAAGTTCTCGCGGTCGCCGATGAAGACGCCGTCGAAGAATCCTTTCTGGAACGGCGACCATGCCTGCAGGGTGATGTCGTGCAGTCGCGCATAGTCGAGGATGCCGTTGTCGCGGTCGATGGACTGGTCGAGCCCCGCCATGTTCGCCGCGACCCCGGCGGCGATAAGCGGCGCGTGGGTGATGCTCAGCTGCACCTGGTTGAAGGCAAGCGGCTGCGTGACCGAGCGCTTGAGCAATTCGACCTGGCCGGGCGTCTGGTTCGACACCCCGAAGTTGCGAACCTTGCCCGAGCTCTGGAGCGAGTCGAATGCGGCAGCGACCTCGTCGGGCTCGACGAGCGCGTCGGGGCGGTGAAGGAGAAGCACATCAAGGTAGTCGGTGCGAAGTGCAGCCAGTGACTTGTCGACGGATTCGAGGATGTGCTCTTTCGAGAAGTCCCAGAAGCCGTTCCTGATTCCGACCTTCGACTGGATGATGACGGTCTCGCGCTCTGCGGCGCTGAAGGTGATCGCGTCGCCGAACCTCCGCTCACACCCGTGGTCGCCGCCGTAGACATCGGCGTGGTCGAAGTAGTTGATTCCGGAGTCGCGGGCGGCACCGACCAGGGCACGAACCTGCGAGTCGTCGAGCTGGAGGATCCGCATCAGGCCCAGGATGACGTTTGACGCTTCGAGGGTCGTGTGCGGCGGGGTGAAGGTTTTCATGATTCGATCCTTTGTCTTTCGTTCAGTCGTTTCCTGGTGGGTTGCACGGCGATAGCCGGAGGTTGTTGACGGTGCAGCTCACGCGCGAATACCGGGCCAGCAGACGGCCATGATTTCGTCAGGCAGCCGGTCGGTGAGGGGTTCGTGCTGGAATATCAGGCGGTGATAAATCGGGGCGAACAGCACGTCGGCGACGGCGTCATAGTCGAGGCCAGCACGCACCTCTCCGTGAGCCACGGCTTCGATCAGGAGGCTCACCACGGCCGAACGGCGGGGGGCAAGCCAGTCGTCGATGAGGGCGGCCGAGACGGCAGGGTCGGTCACGGATGCTGACATGAGTCCGCGCACCAGCGCCCCCACCGGTGTGTCCCGCAGTAGCTGCACGAGCCGGCCCAGGTATCCCAGCAGCGCTTCGTGCGCTGTTTGCGATGGGTCCGACTCGATGGTCTCGTGTGTGCGTTCGAGCAGACCTTCGAGCAGGACGGCCGCCGCGGAGGGCCACCACTTGTAGACGGTGGTTCGGCTCACTCCCGCTCGTGCGGCGATTGCGTCAACTCCAGCGTTCGCGGCGCCCTCGAGGGCTAATCCGGCTGCGGCATCCAGGACTGCGCGCCGCGCGCGGTCGCTGCGGGGTCGCCCTCGGCGAATCACCTCTTGCGAATTACTGGACACGATGTACAGTATATGTGCAGGAAGTTAAAAAAACAAACCAGATCGAGGAAGTCATGTCCGATTCAGCAAGCCAGAAAAACGCAGAGCGCCGTGTGGCGGTGCTCGGTACCGGGACGATGGGCGCCGCGATGTCGCGCTCACTGCTTCGAGCAGGGTTCAGCGTGACCGTCTGGAATCGAAGCGCCGAGAAAGCTGCACCGTTGATCGACGCGGGCGCCACCTTTGCCGCGACGCCCGCCGACGCGGTTCGAGATGCGGACGTGATCCTGACGATGCTCTTCGATGCACGCGCCGTTCTGTCGGTCGCCGCCGAGTTTCTCCCTGCGGCTCGGGATGGCGCAGTCTGGATGCAGAGCAGCACTATCGGCTCGCGCGGAATGCAGGAGGTAGCCGCCGCCGCATCAGGTCGCATCGCAGTGGTGGATGCGCCGGTGCTCGGCACCAAAGATCCTGCGGAGCATGCCGCCCTCACCGTGCTGGCGTCGGGGCCCGCTGCCTCGATAGCCGAACTCCAGCCCGTTTTCGATGCCGTCGGCACGCGCACTGTCGTCGTCGGCGACCGCCTTGGCGCTGCGTCTGACCTCAAGCTGGTGTGTAACACGTGGGTGGCGAGCCTGACGGCCGGAACGGCGCAGTCGATCGCGCTGGCGCGCACATTCGGGCTCGAGCCGAGCCTGTTCATCGATGCGGTCAGCGGTTCTGCGTCGGACAGCCCCTACGTTCACGTCAAGGGGGCGACCATCCTCAGCGGCAATCGTGCCCCCCAGTTCGCGCTCGACGCACTGCTCAAGGACCTGGATCTTGCCCAGGCGACGGCCGGGGACGTCACGCAAAATCCCTACCTCGACGATCTCGAGAACCTGTACGCGACCGCGAGTGCGCTGGGCCACGGTCACGATGATGTCGCGTGGGTCTACGACGCGATTGACACCCGCACAACGAAATCGAGTTAGACGTGGCCCCGCGCGCCAGCGGACCTGGCAGCTTTTTCTCCCACCCGGTTCACGGACCTCTGCCCGCGCTGCTGCTTCTTCTCACCTTCGGCACCGGTCTCATCGACGCGATCAGCATCCTGGGACTCGGGCGGGTGTTCGTGGCGAACATGACCGGGAACGTCGTGTTCATCGGGTTCGCCCTCGCGGGTGCGCGGGGGTACAGCCTGTGGGGCTCGCTGGTTGCGCTTGCCGGCTTTCTTGTGGGAGCGGCACTCGGTGGACTTCTGATCTCACGAATCGGTTCCCACCGCGGCAAACTCCTCCGCGATGCGCTCATCGTGCAGCTCATCCTCTTTCTTGCTGCGCTCGTTGTCAGTTTCGTTGCGGGAGGCCGGATCGCCATCGCAGGGCAGCTGGTGATCATCGCGCTCGGTGCGATTGCGCTGGGCATCCAGAATGCCGTGGTGCGTCACCTGGGTGTGCCCGACATGACGACCACTGTGCTCACGATGACGCTGACCGGTATCGGCTCGGACCTGCGCAAGAAGGATCTGGCCACGGCGACAAGGCGGCTCATCGCGGTTCTCGCCATGCTGCTGGGGGCGGGCATCGGCGCACTGCTCGTGTTGTGGCTGGGCGTCACCGTCGGCCTCCTGGCCGTCGCGCTGGTGCTGGTGGTCACCCTGACCGGTGCCGCGATCGCAGGGCGGGGTTCGCCCGGCTGGGCCACTGCGGCGCAACCTACCTGATCGAGCACGGACTCACACAGCGGATGCTGGGGCCCGAGTCTCGGACTGCTCGGCCGACAGCGCTGCGGGATGCAGCTTTGCCCACCACAGCAGACCGACGTAGATCAGGTCGAAGACGCTGCAGAGCAGTCCGATGCCGGTAATGAACGGCAGGTTCCCGAGTACCCCGATCAGGATTGTCGGTGCGAGCGTGCCAATCCATTTCGAGATGGCGATCACCAGTGACTGGCCGCGCGTGCCGCGCCGCGCAACGAACATGGCGATGAACAGGCCCGACATCAGCAAGTTCTGCAGGAAGGCGGAGTAGCGAACGGCGTCCGTCCATCCGAATTGCCCGATGAAGAGCGCCTGCACGGCATACGACGTACCGATAACCACAACGCCCCAGCCGATGAACAACGGGCGGGTGACGAACGCGGGCAGCTCGCTGCGGCCGAACCGGAAGAAGGTCACGACGATGACGACATCCGCCGCCGCCCACAGGATGTTGATGATCGACTGGGCGCTGATGGGCCCCAGCAGGCCATGGATGCCGTAAATGGTCTCCCACGAGATGTTGAGCCCGAGCGCCGCAATCGGCATCGCGTAGGTCTTGGACTTGAATCCGAGACGGATGGCCTCGATGTAGACAATGGTCCACGCGAGACCGCTGAGGATGGTGAGGAACAATTGCATGGAAATTTGCGCTCTCTAGTTGGTCAGACCCGGATGATCTCGCTCGGGCGCGTGCGCCGGGACCGCCCGGTAGCGTCGGATGAGGTCTGCGACGACCTGCCCCACTGTTGCGTCGGTTTCGCCGCCACCGGCCAGCCGCTCGAGCAGGAGTCCCTGGATGGCTGAGCCCAGTGTGCGTGCGAGCCCCCGGTTCCCCGCGTAGGGGGTCAGCAAATCGGCGAGCCTGCTGTTGTAGAGCTCGACGACAGGGCGGAGTTCCGCGTCATGGCCCGCCGCGACGATGAGCTCGAAGACGGCCGCGGTTTCGACTCGTCGGTTGGCCAGGAGATGTGCGGCATACTCGGCACAGATTTCTGGAATGTTGTCGACGTATTCGCTCGCGGCCGTTACGAGGTACGCCAGCTCCAGGCCGATGCTGGAGCCGGCGTAGGCCAGGGTTTCTCTGCGCAGTTCACCGATGGAGGGAAAGTGGTAGGTGACCGATGCCACCGAAACTCCCGCTTCGGAGGCGACGGAGCGATGGGTCAGTGAGCCGGACCCACTGCCTGCCACGATGTGCACCGCGGCTTCGAGCAGGAGCCTGCGGCGTGCTGAGCCTCGGGCCAATCGCCCGTCGCCGTCGCTCATCGCCGCGACCTCCATCTATCGGTATAAATGTACTGATAGTTTGGTCGCGGGTCAACCGCAGCGACCACCCGGGCTCACGCTTCGTAAGCCCGGGTGGTCGCGTCGATTGACGAAGTTGCCCAAGGGTTGGGACTAGTTTTTGTGGTCGTCCCAGGCGTAGAAGACACCACCCTTCGTGAACGCCTTCCAGCGGGTGCAATCCCAACCGGTCGAGGGCGTGCCCTGGGGCCACCAGCCCACTGTCGGGATGGGCTCGACCGTTCGTTTGATCGCACCGGCCGCGCAGTAGCTGGCGGTGAGGCCGCCGGCGGAGTGCCACGTCAGCTCCGCGCCACCGGGGCCATCCTGACGGAGCGCGAGCCGGATGTCCGTCGCATCCGCTGGCAGGATGCCGGGAATGCTGCCGGCCGAGCTCGAGTGGACGGCCTCGGAGTAGGTCGTGAAGTGTTTAGTGGATACCCGTGGAGCCGAATCCGAGCATCCGGTCAGCGCCAGGGCGGCCACACTGGCTAGGACGATTCCGACAAGGACGGTTGGCTGTGCTGATCTCATGAGTAGATTCCAGCGGGCTCACGAGCGCGCGGCATCGACCTCGTGGCGAATGCTTATCCGTCTCGCGAATGAGCTTGGTGTTGGTGTTGGGTGGCCGAGCGAGTCCCAATTCGGCAGCAAACTGCGCGTTGACCGTGGACATTCACGACGTGCCGGCAATGATCGGTGGCGCGTTCGACTTAGTCGGCACTAGCGAGCAACTCGGCGGTCACGTCGGGCACGTCCCGGCCCTCCGCCTTGGCAAGGGCAATCACACTTCCCGCCACGACGAGAGCACCGCCCTCGAGCACAGCGAGGCCGCCGTACCGCCGAACCAGCACGGTGGTTGAGTCGAACGCGCGACCCTTTCGGGCGAGCGCGACGATGTCGGCGGCGGCCGCACGCCCGCGCTTATCCCACATCGGCACGACGGTGCGCGAGAGCGCCGCAGCCAGTGCGGGGTCGGTGTGCCAGGTGTCGGCCAGGCCGAGACTCACGCCAATGACCTGCGCGACGGATGCCTTAGCCGGGCTGGCGGGCTCAGGCTCGATACTCCAGACCAGCGACTCCGCGAGCTGCCGCAGCCCGTCTGCGAGCGCCTCCGTCGTTATTCGAAGAACGGTACGGGCATAGCTCAGACGCTCACCGGTCGCGACCGAGAGATCGAAGTTGCGCCGCTCCACTGCTCGCCCGAGCGCCTCGTTGAGCGTATCGATGTCGAACGTATCGGGGTCGTTCAGGTCGATGCCCTCGGCGGAGAGCAGTGGCGCAACCTCACGCATCAACTCGTCGGCCATCCCTGGTTTGTGCACGATGGTCGGCCTGCCGAAGGCGCTTCCGTCTCGTGATTTGTCGCGTCGTCCTGCCACAGGAAACACGCTAACCGATCCAGGCGGCTCACGCGGCGTCCAAAATCCTGCTGTGGCGGCGACTAAGAGTCTTGTCGGATGGCCCCGGACTTAGCGCCCCTCCTGCGGCCTCACGCTTTCGCTGATCACACGCATGGTTGAGGTGTCCGACAGTGTTGCGACATCACCGATCTCGCGGTTCTCCGCGACATCCCGCAGCAGTCGTCGCATGATCTTTCCTGACCGCGTCTTGGGAAGTTCGGGCACAATCAGGATGCGCTTCGGCTTCGCGATCGCCCCGATCTCGCGGGCCACATGCGCCTTAAGGTGGGAGACCATCTCGTCGACGTGTACATCCTCCGATGCCGCACTGCGCAGGATGACGAAGGCGACGATGGCCTGCCCGGTGGTCTCATCGCTCGCCCCGACGACGGCGGCCTCCGCGACGGCGATGTGGGAGACGAGGGCGGACTCGACCTCCGTCGTCGAGATGCGGTGACCCGACACGTTCATGACATCGTCGACGCGTCCGAGCATCCAGATGTCGCCGTCGGCGTCGTATTTGGCGCCGTCGCCCGCAAAGTAGTAGCCCTGTTTCTTGAACCGGTCCCAATACACCTCCTGCGCGCGATGCTCGTCGCCCCAGATGCCGCGACTCATGGATGGCCAGGGCTGGTCGATGACCAGGTAGCCGGTCTCTTCCGGGCCCACCTTGTTGCCATCCTCGTCGACGACGAGCGCGGAGATCCCGGGGAGCGGCCGCTGTGCCGAGCCCGGCTTCGTCGCGGTGATGCCGGGCAGCGGCGCGATCATGATCGCGCCTGTCTCGGTCTGCCACCAGGTGTCGACGATCGGCGCAGACCCGCCTCCGATGTTCTTGCGGTACCAGAGCCACGCCTCGGGGTTGATCGGTTCGCCGACGCTCCCCAGCAGCCGCAGCGAGGTCAGGTCATAGGCGGCGGGGATGTGCTCGCCCCACTTCATGAACGTGCGGATGAGGGTCGGCGCAATGTAATAGGTGGTCACGCCGTACTTTTCAATGATTTCGAAGTGCCGTCCCTCGTGCGGAGTATTGGGAGTCCCCTCATACATCACCTGGGTCACGCGGTTGGCGAGCGGGCCGTACACGATGTAGCTGTGCCCGGTGATCCAGCCGACGTCGGCCCCGCACCAGTAGACGTCGGTGTCGGGCTTCAGGTCGAACACGTTCCAGTGCGTGTAGGCCGCCTGGGTGAGGTAGCCGCCCGTGGTGTGCGTGATGCCCTTCGGTTTTCCGGTCGTGCCCGAGGTGTACAGGATGAACAACGGATGCTCGGAATCGAAGCTCGCCGGCACATGGGTCGTCGACTGGGCATCCACCAGGTCGTGCCACCAGACATCCCGAGCCGCGTCCATCCGGGCACCACTGCCGACCCGGTGCACGACGATGACCTTCTCCACCGTTTCGGCTCCGACGAGTGCCTCGTCGACGTTCTCCTTCATCGGTGCCGGTTCCCCGCGACGGTACTGGCCGTCGGAGGTGATGACAACGCGGGCCTGCGCATCATCCACTCGTGATCGGAGCGCGGCCGCCGAGAAGCCGCCGAACACGACGCTGTGCACCAGCCCCAGCCGGGCGCAGGCGAGCATCGAGATGACAGCCTCCGGGATCATCGGCAGCTGGATGACCACGCGGTCGCCTGCAACCAGCCCCAGTGACGCCAGCGCATTCGCGGCTTTCGAGACCTCGTCCTGCAGCTGGGCGTAGGTGATGTCGCGGGTATCGCCCGGCTCGCCCACCCAGTGCAGCGCGACCTGCGAGCCATGCCCCGCCTCGACGTGACGGTCCACGCAGTTGTAGGCGACGTTCAGCCGACCGTCTACAAACCAGCGGGCGTGCGGCGGATTGTCCCAGTCGAGCACGCGCGTCCAGGGCTGCGACCAGCTCAGGCGCGACGCCTGCTCGGCCCAGAACGCCTCGCGGTCCCGTGCGGCATCGTCATAGAGCGAGGGCGTGGCGTTTGCCTGCGCACGGAAAGCAGGGGACGGCTCAAATACCTTCACGGGCACCTTCGCGGTCTCCGACCCGGCAAGGGAATTCTTTGGCACGGATAATCTCCTCATTGAAATCTCTGCTGCGGACGCCCCCGGCGTCCTGCCTCCCGCTAGCCAAGAAGGGCGGGTGTGATTACTATGTCACTCAGTGACACATCCTGCAATGGCCGCAGACACGAAACGAAAGACCGGGAATCGATGACGCCGACGTCCGACCTTCGCTCCCGGCTTGCTCTCGCCGCCATCGACCTCTTCGCCCGCAAAGGGTTCGAGGCGAGCACCGTGGACGAAATCGCGGCGGCCGTCGGGGTGAACCGGCGTACCTTCTTCCGCTACTTCCCGGCCAAAGAGGATGCCGTATTCTTCGACCTGCCCGAGCTCCTCGACATCCTGAAGTCCAACCTCGAGGCGGGCACCGGCGACGCGATCCCGGTTGCCGGGCACGCGCTCGCACTGCAGTTGGACGAGCTGGTAAGCCGCGGAGACCTGGTGCGCAGGCGTGACGCGCTCGTGCAGTCCACTCCGGCACTCGCCGACCGGGAGCTCGTCTGGGCGGGCGAATACCAGCGAATTCTCGGTGAATTCCTGGGCCGCGGCTACACCGCCTCACGCGACCAGATGTACGCCAGAATCGTGGCCGCGGCCCTGCTCGCGGCGTTCGGCCAGGTGATCACCGCGTGGATCCGGGACGGGCAGGAACCGAAATCGCTCTTCGCGGAGCTCACCGACGACGTCACAGAATCGATGACCTCGACCGGCGTTCGCGGCAGCGGTCCCGGCCCAGGGCACCCCGACACACTCGCCGTGCGCAGCGACAGCGCAGACGATGCAGCGTTGTCGAAGCAGGCCTCGCGATGAAGCGGGCCTCCCGGTGAGCGGGCCCCGCGATGAAGCAGGCCTGCCGATGAAACGGCTGCTGATTGTCGGCCCGCCCGGCGTCGGCAAGGGAACCCAGGCAGCGCGGTTGTCTGGCGTTCTCGGCATCCCCGCGATCTCCACCGGGGACATCTTTCGCGAACAGGTGCGGCTTCGGTCCGCGCTTGGCCTTGAGGTCGCGGCCATCATGGAAGCCGGCGAGTATGTGCCCGACAGCATCACCACGGCCCTGGTCGAGGCGCGTCTGGAGCAACGGGATGCCGCGGGCGGCTTCATCCTTGACGGGTATCCGCGCACACTCGCGCAGGTTGATGATCTCGACCGGATGCTCGCCGCGGCGAACACGAACCTGGACGCCGTCGTGCATCTCGATGTCCACGAGGATGAACTCATCGCCCGGCTGCTTCAACGCGGCATTGATGACGGGCGTGCCGACGACACGGCGGAGGCGATCGAACGCCGAATCGATGTGTTTACGGCGCAGACCGCGCCGCTGCTGCACGCGTATCGCGAGCGCGGGCTGTTGGTGTCGATCGACGGCCTTGGCAGCGTGGATGCCGTCACCGTCCGGGTCAACGATGCCCTGAACCTCACTTCTCCTGAGGGGCGTCAATCTGGTCTCTGGATCGAATTCAGAGACCAGATTGACGCCCCTCACGGGAGGGAGAAGGATGCCTAGTCGAGTTCCTGGGCGACCCATCCGGGCGAATCCGGATTGACGACGCGATCCCCGACCACTCTCGCGAGGTTCGCTTCAAGGTCGGCGAGCGCGGGCGCACCGAGCGCCTGCGTCCACTGGGCGTAGAGCGCCTCGAAGATCGCCTCACCCTCGCTCATGACCTCGCGCCCGCGAGGTGTGACGACGAGTCGCTTGCGCCGTGCGTCGTGCGGATCAGACGTGCTCTCCACGTATTCCCGCTCGACGAGCACGGCAATGGTCTTTGCGGCAGCCTGCTTCGAGACGGAGAGGCGGCGCCCGAGGGACGATGCGCTGTCCGCGCCGGAGGCGATTGCTCGCATCGCGAACTCATGCGCGGGCCGGAAATCGTCGTATCCCCGGGCGGCGAGTTCACTCGTCGCGTCCTCCACTAAGGACCGATAGCCGGCTAGCAGCAGGAGCGCGAGGTCGGCACCTGAACGGGACATGCGTCCAGCATAGGTCGAGCTCGACATCGACAACCTGATTGTCTATTATTAGACAACACGGTTGTCTAATTGAAGGAGCACTACTAATGGCTAATCCAACGACGCGCCCCGCAGTTTCGGGCATAACCCACCACACGGCAGCCGTGAACGGAACCACACTGCACTACGTGTCCGCCGGCGTGGACGGGTCCCCCATCCTCCTGGTGCACGGATTCCCGGAGACCTGGTGGGCGTTCCACAAACTGATCCCGCTGCTCGCGAAAACTCACCGGGTGATTGCCGTCGACCTTCGCGGGTTCGGGGACTCGGAAATTGGCGAGTCGCCCAGCAACAGCCAAACCGCGGCCGAAGACGTGCACCAGCTCATCGGCCAGCTCGGCGTCGGCCCGGTTCATCTCACCGGCCAGGACATCACCGGGTCGACCGTGTTCCGCCTCGCCGCCACTCACCCGGAGGATGTGCGCAGCGTCACAGGCATCGAGATGGGCCTCGCAGGCCTCGGATGGGACAAACTCGTCGACCGGTTGGGGGTCGCCGGAACCTGGCACATCGGGGTGATGGCTGCCCCAGGAATCCCCGAATTGCTCCTGTCTGGCCGCGAATCCGAGTTCCTGGGAGGTTGGGCTTTCCCCGCCATGACGGCCGTCCGGGGAGCGGTCAGCGATGCCGATGTCGCGGAATTCGTGCGCTCGTACTCCCGAGCGGGCGGGTGGCGCGGCGCGAGCGGGTTGTACCGGTCGATGCTCGCCGAGGGGAATGAGCTCGTCGAGCTCGCACGAACGAGCCCGCTTCGGATGCCCGTGCTCGCTGTCGGTGGCGCAGGCGGCCCGTTCACGGCCGTCACGCTCAGCCAGGTGGCAAGCCACGACGTGGAGTCCGTGATCATCGAGGGCGTCGGCCATTACGTTGCGCTGGAGGCACCAACAGAGTTGGCCCGGGCGCTCCTGGCTTTCACGGATCGCGTCGATCAAACCCCGTGAGGGGCGTGAAGCTGGTCTCTGTCGGGCTTCCAGAGACCAGATTCACGCCCCTCAGGGAAGGGGATGGCTCACGTGCTGTGGTTCCGCTCGCTCGCCCCCACGATGATGGCGCGAAGCGTCTCGACGGGCAGCTTGGGCGACCGGTCGGACCGCAGTATGCCGTTGGACTCCTGGAGCGTGTCCGTCAGTTGGGTGTAGCAAAACCCCGCGACGACGGGTGACGCGAGCACCGCCGCGACCAGGCCACCAATGGCTGCCGCGAAATCAGCATCGGTCGACACCGTTGAGTATCCCCAGGTGCCGTCGGCGGCGAACGAGATACCGCCGAACTCGGTGATCATCAGCGGCGCGAGCCCGGCATCGAACCGGCCCAGCTGGGAGTCGGTCAGTGAAGGGCGACGCAGCTGCGGGCCGTCCCCTCGCAGCACCGCGGCAACTGCCTCTGGGCCGGCGTAGCGGGCCCGGATGAGCGCCGGGTCGGACGAGTAATCATGGAGCGTCAGGAGGTCGCTGTCGACATGCTCCCAGCCATCGTTTGAGACGACCGGACGCGACGGGTCGAGCGCGCGCGTCAACGAAGCGATCGCCTGGATGAAGTCGCGTTGGGCTGGTGACACGGCCGCGTCCTGTACGCCCCAGCTTTCGTTGATCGGAACCCAGGTAACGATCGAGGGATGATTTCGATACTGCTCGACTATTTCCTGCCACTCGCTGATCAGCAGTCGGGCTGCGCGCGAACTGTAGGTGTACGCGGCCGCGCTCTCGCCCCACACGAGCAGTCCCAGCCGATCGGCCCAGTAGAGCATTCGGGGGTCTTCCGTCTTCTGGTGAATCCGCGCAGCGTTGAAGCCGAGGGAGAGGATCGCCTCGACCTCGGCACGGTAGTGCGCCGGCGTTGGTGCGGTGAGATGGCTTTCATCCCACCAACCCTGCTCCAGCACGGAGCGAACGAAATACGGCACTCCGTTCAGGCGGAACGAGCCGGCACCCACCGTGGTCGATCGAATCCCGAGGTAGCTGGCGACCTCATCGACGATGTGGCCGCCTTCGCGAACCACGATCGCGGCATCGATGAGGGTTGGGTTCTCCGGGCTCCAGAGGTATTCCTCCCGGGATTGCGCATTTCGAAGCGCGGTCAGTTCGATCGTGATGGATGTGCGAACGGACTGCGGAGCGACCGTCAGGCGGGCGAGAATTTCACCGGGGACGGACAGCTCGATATCGACAGCAGTGGATGCCGCCGGAGCGAGCGCCAGCAGGATCACGGCGGAGACGGAGGCGGCCGTGTAGTCAGTCGTCCACTCAATCGTCTGGACGTGCTGGGTCGCCACAGACTCCAGCCATACCGAGCGCCAGATTCCTGTGGAGCGGTGGTACCAGATGACGTGCGGCTCACGCTGCCAGTCCTGCTTTCCGCGCGGCACTTCGGGATCGATGACGTCGTCCCGGGCTCGCACGACGAGCGAGTGCTGGTCGCGTTGCGCCTGCAGTGAGTCGGTGATGTCGACCGAGAACGCGACCTGGCCGCCGACGTGCGTCGCGACCAGTTGTCCGTCGATCCACACGGTGGCGTGGTGGTCGACCGCACCGAAGTGAAGGATGTGCCGCTTGCCCGGCTCGAGCACCGGGGTGGGAATGCTCCTGCGGTACCAGACGGTGGGGTGAAAGCCCGTGTCCCGGATGCCCGAGGCGCGGCTTTCCGGCACGAAGGGAACAACGATCGTGAGTGGGAACGCGGTCTCGGGGCGGTCGGCCCACCGTTCGGCGAGCCCGCGGTCCTCGTCGTCGTACGCGAACTCCCACACTCCATCGAGAGGCATCCACTGCTCGCGCACCAGTTGCGGGCGCGGGTAGCTGCCGTCCTGCCGGGATGCCAGCGGCATCAGATCTCACCGTCCGTGGCCACGCGACCGCCTGTCTCGTGCGACCGGATGATCGCCTCGGCGAGTTCCAGTGCGCGCCGCCCTGCGACCGCCGGTACCGGTGGCGGATCGCCTCGCCTCAACGCTGGTATCAGCTGGTCAACGTGCCGGTCGAACGTGCCCGCGAAAAATCGCGCCTCGTCGTTGAAGTATCCGGCCTGCCAGACGTGAGCCACCTCGTCTCCGACGGATTGGAGTGACAGGGAGCGCACGGTGTCGTGGATGACGGCGCGGCCTTTCGTCCCGTTGAGCTCGACCAGCTGGCTATCGGGGTAGGCGTAGGACGAGTCGTAACTGCCGAGCAGCGTTCCGACGGCTCCGTTGGCGAACTCCAGCGCCACCGCAATCGTGCTGAATGCTCCATAGGTCTTGTTCGTCATTTGTGCCATCACCGACGAGATCGGGCCGAATAACAGCTCGAGCATGTCGAGTCCGTGGCACTGCGTTTCGATGAGGTTGGCGTGCGGGGACGTCCCACGGTTGGCCTCTCCGCCGAATCGCCAGGTCGCGAATACCGGGTCGCCGAGAAATCCGTCGTTGATCGCGGCGAGGGCACGCTGCACGGGTTCGGCGAACCGGTGATTGAAGTTGATTCCGAAAAAGACGTCATGTGCGGAAGCGATCCGCAGCAGTTCGTCGGCTTCCGCCAGGGAAAAAACGAGAGGCTTTTCGACCAGAATCGCGACCCGGCGTTCGAGCAGGTGCCTCGTCACCTCGAAGTGCTCCTCGTTCGGCAGGCACACGCTCACGAGGTCGGGCTCTGCGGAGTCGAGCATTGTGTCGATGTCGGTGAAGCCCTCTGTGAGGTAGGCGGCGGCGCGCGCATCCGTCTTGTCCCGGTTGCGACCCACCACGCCGACGAGGGTGGTGTCCGGGCGGCGCGAGAAGATTCGTGCGTGCTGCTCTCCCCACCCGCCGGCGCCGACGACCGCTACTCGAAGTGGTTCGCCCCCGAAGTCGCGTTGACCGGTCACTCGACTGCCCCCTGCGTGACGACGACCTTGCCCGTCTCGCCGGAAAGGAACGCGGCAAACGCCGCCTCGATTTCCTCGACCGGGAACGTGTGGGTGATCACTCGGGCGACGAGGTCGTGATGCTTCTGAAGTAGGTCGAGGTTGCCGGCAAGCTCGTCGTAACGGAAATACTCGCTGCCGAGCACCGCGTGTTCCGGCGCGATCAGGTCGTCGGACACACTGAGCGCAACGCCTTCGCCGTGGCCCACGCAGATGAGGGCCCCGCGCTGGGCGAGGATGTCGAGGGCGGCGCGGCGGGCGACCTCTTTACCGGATGCGTCGAATGCGATGTCGGGCCGCCCGACCGTGCGCATGGAGGCGGCGTCCGAAGCGTCCACGGGGATCGCCCCGAAGCTTTCGGCGAAGTTGCGGCGCCACGGTGAGATGTCGCTGATGTACACCGGGAGGTCCATCCCGAGGCGCAGCTTTGCCATGATGACGAGGCCAAGGCCGATGGGGCCCGCGCCGGCGATGTAGACCGACTCGATGTCGGGACGAACAAGTTGGGCACGGCCGATCGCGTGGGAGCTCGTTCCCATCACGTCGAGCAGCATGGTCGCCGTCTCAAGAGGGATGTCATCTGAGATGGCAAAGAAGTTTGACTCGTGCACGACCTCGAGCGGACCGTATCCGCCGTCGACGTTGATCCCCATGTCTCCGCGTTTTGCCAGGCACTGGTTGGTGGCGCCGAGCAGGCAGCTTCGGCACTGCCCGCAGTAGTCCATGAGGTAGACCACGCCGCGGGTGCCCACCGGTGTGGTCGTGCCGGGCCCGGCCGAGAGAACAACCCCGGCCGTTTCATGGCCGGCGATATGTGCGACGCCGCCGAGGAACATGCCGCGGTCGGTGCCGCAGATGGCATTCGCTTTGGGCGAGATGAGCAGTTCGCCCTCACCGGGGTCACGGTAGGTGTGCGGGATGAGACGGACGGCCCCGTCTCCGGTGAAGGCGGGCGCCGGTGCGGTGAGTGGCATGAGTCAGCTGGCTTTCTCGTCATCAAGGGATGGCAGTGGATTGTTCGCTGCGAGGGCGAATGTGGTGGCGGCCGAGGTTCGGATTCGCGACAGTGACCCCGCTTCTTCGCGCAGTCTCCACAACCCCATCCTCCGGAAGTAGGCGGCAATTCCGGCCGATGGCGGGGGCGGCACCACCGGTGAGATCACGCCATCGATGCGGGTGTAGAACTCCTCAACGACTCCGCCACCGGATCCCCAGCTCCAGTCCACGAAGTCGAACAGCGGCCACCAGGTCGCACCGCGCAGGTCGATGCCATCGGCGCGCATGACAGCCGCACTGGAGGCGACCGCTCCGATCCAGTCGGAGAGGTGTTCCGGCTCGCCTTCGACTGCTGTTTCCGATATGAAGACGGGGATCGCGTAGCGCTCCCAGAATTCTTCGGTGATCTGGCGAAGCTCGGAGTCCCAGCCATTGAACGCGACACCGATCGGGTCCCCGTTGATCATGACCAGTTCGCGGCAGGACAGCTCGGGATAGAAGTTGACCCCGATGAGGTCTGGCTGGGGGCATGGCTTCTGGAAGCCGGCGAGAACTTCTTCGGTGATACCCATTTCGCCCAGCCAGGCGTAGAGCGGATGGTCGGCTGTGACCCGCCCGAGGACCAGGTCGGTGGGAAGGAAGTTGCGGAGTCGAAGCACATCCCGGTGCGCGATCAGCGCCGGGTCGTTCGTCTCCCACACGTGGGTCGCCTCGACGTGCGCGATGATTGCCGCCGGCTGGGCGCGCTTGATGGCCTTGATCGCTGACTGGATGCCGGCGGAAACTCCGACGATTACCCGGGCCCACCCCGCATCCCCCGAGTCGTACGGCGGCCAGATGGCCCGCGCGCCGGTGAAGGATGCCGTCACCAGGGGCTCGTTCAGCGGGGTGAATTTGTCGACAAGGCCGGCATAGCGTGCGGCAACCTCCCCGGCATACTCGGCGACAGCGTGCGGGTAACGGATGTCTGTGAACGAGCCTTCGAGCCACGACGGAGTCCCATAGTGCACCAGGTCGAGGATGAGATCGAGGCCCAGGTCGACGACCGCATAGTGGATGACGGCGTCTGCCCATGCCCAATCCCACTGGCCCGGAGCCGGGTTGACCCGGTACCACGGCAGCCCGTACCTCACGGTCGTTGCACCAACCTCGACGACTCGATCGAAGTCTTCTCGCCACTGGGTGTAATGATCTGTCGACTCGTACTCGTCCAAGGGCATGCCCGAACCCCGCAGGGGCCAACCGATGTTGGTGTCCTCGATCCCGACCGCCCAGAAGAACGCGGAATCCGGTGCTGGCTGGTCGGGGCTCATTTGATTCCTGTCGTTGCGATGCCCTGCACGAAGTAGCGTTGCGCGAAGAAGAAGGCGAGCGCGAGGGGCAGCAGGCTGATGGTCGCCCCGGCCATCAGTACCGCGTAGTCGACGACGTACTGCCCGCCGAAGAGTGTCAGCCCGGCGGGGAGTGTGCGCATGTCGGTTGAGCTGGTCACGACGAGCGGCCAGAGGAAG
>Ga0302202_10002849_pt1 | contig 19480 bp, 16 predicted proteins | sample II_Bog_N3_3_FD_194579 | JGI IMG/M metagenome (GOLD analysis project Ga0302202, IMG submission 194579) | Peat permafrost microbial communities from Stordalen Mire near Abisko, Sweden - II_Bog_N3_3 | ecosystem: Environmental > Terrestrial > Soil > Wetlands > Peat | place: Sweden: Abisko...
ACCTTGCGGTTGGCGAGTGGCTGGTTTCCAGAGTCCACTCAATTCTACAACAGCCTGATTCTGCGCTTTTCCACGCTTGGCGATCTCTGGATGTTGCCGAGCAGAACAACCTCAGCCTATTCCATCGAGCGTGTTCTCACGAGGCAATTGCCAGAGCGCTTTCAATATCACACCAAGAATCTGCGGTGGAGCACATCGCCATGGCTAGGAAGTTTGCACTAGAGATTGTAGACCCTGAAGAAAAGACCATCCTCAATGAAGATTTATCCAGTTTGGAAGCATTCCGTGCATCTGAGCCCTAACCGTTGGAACGAACACTATTCGCTTCGACAAGTTTACAGGTGGATACCGTGCATGGTGACGCTCAGTTCAGGCCATTGATATGAAGCATTTTGCCATCTTGATCGTCAGATATGCAGCCGCGATCGCCGTGGCCTGCATCGTCTCATTTATCATTGCTGATCTATTTCTCTTCATCTTTACGCCGGCAGTCTGGGATGACTATTTCAGCATTTTTTTTCAAAGCCTTGTCGTTGGTTTTTGCGGTGTTTTTTCAGGCACTTGGTGTCTGCCGCGCACCAATCGGCGCTCCGGTTCTCTTATCCTACTCGTTTTTGGATTGGCATTTTATGCTCAGATACTGCTCCGCCTTAACATGTGCAGAGCAGAAGATGGAGATAACCCGTTCTTCCCATTTGGTTGGCTTTTGCCATTAGCTGCAGGAGGTTTCGTGGCGGTTTATTTTTTCAGACGACAGCCAGCTGACAAGTCGCCGAACTCAACGACTGGAGCCGCTGGAAGTTCCGCTTCGCTGACAACGCTATGAATCTGGCGCGGCTCAGTTTTCTACGTTAGAAATTTTATCAAATCACACGCTATGAATTACATTACCTGGGCGTTAATTGGCATGGTGGGTTACTCGTTCACCACTTTATTGGTCAAGTTTTCTACCCGTAGCGGACAGTTCTCCAGCTTTCTTGTACTCGCCATCGCCTGCGTCATTACTTTCACCTGCGCGGTGTGCATCACGATTGCTAGGGGCGACTTGCAAAACCTGAGCCCAAAGGATTTTCTGGGTTCTAGCGCCTTGTTTGCTTATGCGACAGGGATTGCGCTAACGGTGGCGGTGATGTCTCTCTTTCGTGCGCTTTCCTTGGGACCTGCCAGCATCGTTGTCCCGATCTATGGAATGTTCATCGTAGGCGGGGCGATTCTTGGCATTCTTTTTTTGCATGAGCCAATCACAGCGCGAAAGCTCGCAGGTATTGTTTTGGCCATTATCAGTATCATCCTTATTGCCAAAAAATAATTGATCTTGCGATGACCCACCAGATGCTCCCATGACAAAGCCAAAATTATTACTTCACACTGAGGGCGCAGCAGTTTTGCTGACTTCTTGCATTCTCTATCATCAGTTACAGGCGAGTTGGCTGTGGTTTGCAGTGCTTTTCCTGACACCTGATTTTTCAATGATAGGTTATCTCGTCAACAAGAAGCTAGGCGCTGCTATCTACAATGTATTCCATACCTATTCTGTGCCGCTGATGATTTATATAGTTCTTTGGTTTACAGGACAGACCTCTTACACGTGGCTTCTACTGATCTGGGTCGCCCACATTGCCTTCGACCGTCTTTTAGGTTACGGCCTCAAGTATGATACAGCCTTCAAGGAGACACATTTGAATCGAGTATCATAGTTGATAGAACGTGCTCCTTACCCAATCCTGATGGCTGGCGCTGCCAGTGTGGTCTCCTTAGGATTCTCCAGGTGAGAGACATTCTGTTGAAAGAGACTCTCTTAATCGTGTTTCGAAATTTTTAACTTTAGCGATGCCCCTCCCAAGAGCCCTCAACTGGATTCCGTTATTCGTGTTTGTCACCCTCTGCGTTGATTCACGCCTTGCTGGTGCCGAGAATCAAAAGTCAGGTTGGGCAGAGTTCTCCTCATTTTCCTATGAGGGTCATGATCCAGTGTTTGAAAAGGCACCCCCATCGGACACCCAGTTCTACAACCCCATTCTTGCAGGCTTTCATCCCGATCCTAGCATCTGCAGGGTGGGTGAGGACTATTACCTGATTAATTCCTCCTTCTCATTTTTTCCAGGGGTTCCGATTTATCATAGCACGGATTTGGTGAACTGGACTCAGATCGGAAATGCCCTTGATCGGCCCTCAACTTTAAATCTGGACGGAAGTGGTGTTTCTGGCGGCATCTACGCCCCGGCTATCACCTATCACAACGGTCTCTTTTACATTATTACCACGAATCTTTCTGGAGGCGGGAATTTCTATGTCACGGCGACAAATCCTGCGGGCCCTTGGTCGGATCCAGTATGGTTGCCAGAAATCAATGGTATCGATCCCTCTCTCTTCTTTGATGACGACGGTAAAGGATACATCGTTCATAACGGATCTCCCCCTGATGATAAACCACAGTATAAGGGGCATCGGGCGATTTGGTTATGGGAGTTTGATCCGCTGAAAAAATCAGTGGATCATGGACGGATAATCGTGAACGGGGGGACGGATCTTTCAAAAAATCCGGTCTGGATTGAAGGACCCCATCTTTTCAAACGGAATGGCTATTACTACCTCAGCGCAGCACAAGGCGGTACTGAGAAAAATCATTCCCAAGTCGTCTTTCGAGCCAAGTCACTTTCGGAGAGATTCGAACCCTTCCCAGACAATCCGATTCTCACCCAGCGTGGGATGGATGCAAGTCGCCCGGATCCTGTGACCAGCACCGGACACGCTGACATGGTGGAGACGCAGAATGGCGAATGGTGGGCCGTCTTTCTAGGGATTCGTACTTACGAAGATGACCTGTCAAACATTGGACGTGAAACGTTCCTGCTGCCCGTGACATGGCTCAATGATTGGCCCATCATTTTAAAGAAGGGAGAAATCCTGCCGTATTTAGTAAAGCGACCAAACTTGCCATCTGCACCTCCTGCTCCAAGACCCCTTACTGGAACATTCGCTTGGCAGGATAATTTCAAGACGACTGAACTCGATAAATCATGGCTATTTCTTCGGACGCCTCGCGATCACTGGTGGTCCCTATCGGCCAAGCCCGGCTCGTTACTCATCGCGCCACGGTCTGTAGCGTTAACTTCGGTTCCAAATAAGGATTTGAAGCTGAACGGCAATCCCTCCTTCATCGCGCAACGACTTCAGCATGCAGATTTTTCTGCTTCAACCGTCTTGGTGTTAAATCGGAGCATGGTGAATTGCGATGCCGGCCTCGCTGCGTTGCAAAATGACGCAAACTATTTCTTTCTTGGAGTTCGAACGGCGAAAGGGAAAGTCCCACAAATTTTCCTGGAGCAAAACACCCAAAAATCCAAGGCACCTGAAATTATAGCCAGCGAATCGCTACCTATCGGATTGTGCAGGATTGAATTACGAATAAAGGGATCGGGACGCCTCTACTCCTTTGCCTACCGCGCAGATCCTGCCGGTGTATGGAAAACAATCGCTGAAAAAGTGGATGGGAGCATCCTGAGCACGCAAGCCGCCGGTGGATTTGTTGGAACAGTCATTGGTCTGTATGCACGGGCTCAGGATTTGACCGCCGTCGTGCCGTAGCACTTCTTTGACAACATCCTCCCAGCCTCAAATGAGGTTAGGGAACGATTGTCATGATGATACCTGTCAGGGAACGGGAGTGATCTGGTTTCCCTGAGCCTGATTATAGATGGGAATCGCCTTGATCCCATCGGGGTAGAGTGCGGCGTCAACAACCTCGTTCCAAATCGAACCAAAGATTGTACGATCGGTTAGAGCGGGTTCCTGAAGATAACGGATGCCGTTGGGAACAGCGATGGGCCGGTTGTTGCGCCAGACAGAATTCTGGAAGTTATACGTGTCGAAACAGACGAGGGATCTCATCACAGTGCATCCCTCAATCACGGTGTTCTTTGCCGGATAAATATTCTGAATGCGGACATCGGGAGCCCAGCCGAAGCCGGCGGCAGTTCCGGGTGAAGCAAGCGGGTCGAGCCGGTTGATACCTGCGACGATAACATTGGAGGCGGTGCAACGGTTGAACCTGATGCCATTTCCCGCTGCAGAAAATCCATTGGCGGCCAGATCAGCTGGCCCGATAGCGATCACATTCTGCGCGACGCAATCCTCCAGCACGATATTGCAATTTGTGGCGCTTGGATTGCCATAATTTTCAAATCCTGTCGCTTTGGATCCCCCAAAATTGTACGAATTTTGACCGTCCACGACAGTATTCACGTGCACACGCTGGATCACGGCATTGGTCACGGTAAAGAGACTGATCCCATGAGCGTCATCAATGGCTCCGATGATGTTGGAGATGTTGCAGTCCGCTACCTTGATATTGCCGCAGTAGCCGATGGTGGTGTAACTGACCTGATTCGGTTGAACAACTGCTTCGGCCCCTGTTCCCGAACCACCGATGGTCACTTGGGGGAAGGTTTCATAATTGGTCGCGATACCGGTGAGCACAATACCAGTAACCTGTCCCTGAGGAGAGACCACCGCGTATCCATAATTCGTCGATCCTGAGTCGTTGGTCACGGGAGAGATCGTCACCGGGGGATAGCCGGAATATCCCGAGCCACCGCTGGTCACTGTCGCGCCAGTGATATTCGCGGAGAGCCTCGAAGGTGAAAACACCATCCCGAGGCAGGTGTGCCCCACGAAATTATTCGTCGCCCCTTGTCCCGTCACGATATTCGAAACTGTGGAGCGCAGCACAGTAACACCCGTACAATCAAGTGCCGCTATTCCCGCCGCGACTCCGGAATTATTGGTTACCCCGGTGATGGTAACACCCACATTGGTGAAGTTGGCGCACCCTACCGCAATCACTCCACCTGCTTGGGCAAAGATAGTGTTGTCATTGGTGGGTTGAAGATTGATATTTTGAATAAGGACGTTGGAAAGGCACACATTAGTCGATTCCAGGGCGATGAATCCACTAACCATATCAAGGGGGAACAGCCCGGACCACAGGCCAAGATTATTGATGTTCTCAATCGTCAGATTGTAGAGCTTTGCCTGATTGACCGAAGAGAGAAGCACCCCGCCGGTTCTGAATCCGTTCACAGTGCCATTGAAGACCGTCAAATTGCTGACATTGGTGGCAGCGATTCCGAAGGCGGTGAATACATCAAGTCCGAAGTACTGATTCCCAGTAAGGGTTTTTCCATTAAGATCCAGCACCACATCGTTGGCATTGATGGTGATGGCAAAAGCGTTGTTCAGTCCTGTTCCCGTCCAGGAGATGTCGTTTGCCAAACGGTAAGTTCCTGGTGAAGAGATTGTGTAGGGGGCATTCGTGATCGAGGTAATAACAGGGATCGCAGATGCCCTCCCCGTAACCATGAGGCCAAGCAATGGGAGCAGATGACTGATTCGCATGAATAAAACGTAACGACACGCCACTCTCTTGCAATTGGAATCTGGGACCCGAAGTTCGGTCCGATTTTAACCAGATAATCGTCTGCTATCCTGCCGTAGGAAATTATCTAATTATATAAGCGTTTTGTTAGAGTTGAAATACGAGAGTGATCTGTTCTTGATGGCCCGTCATTGCGGAGGAAGTCGAGTAAAGGCCCAAGGTATGGATGTTGAAGATCAAGGGAGTGTTCCTGCCAAGCCTTGTCGGTCAGGCAGGAGACGTGAATGGAGACAGTCTGGGCGATGATGGCTGCGACCACTCCCTCCCATCCCAGAAGATACTCTCCAACGACTCAGGGAATCCAGGTGAAGAGACTGACAAAGCAATCCAAAACGGGAACTTGCTCCACTTTTTCCGTGATGGCATAGGCGGGCGGGTGATTAAGGCGGCAACTGTCAGGGCGCAGAAAATAATGAGAACAAAGAACAGAAGAGGGGAGAGGCATGGGATCATCCTCCCATGCTATGTGGAAGGTCTCGGGACGAAAGAGACTATTTTGATCCGACAACGAAATTGATCGATTGGTTCGGTGCTGGGTTGTATTTGGCATTTCCTACCTGACCCGCCGTGAGGGTGACGGTTCCGGTTCCGGTGAGCCTGATTTTGTCACCCGAAAGTTTTGCCGGGCCGGAGACCGTCACTTTCACAGGAAGGTCGGAGGAAGCCTCGGGTGATGCGTTCGTGATCGTGAAAGGGGAAAAGATGGCTTCGTTGACAGTCTGATCAGCAATGGATGGGAACAAAATCTTCTGGTTTCTCTTCGTCACGGCAAAACTGTTGGTCGCGGGTGTGGAGGGAGAGTAGTTAATATTGCCGGACTGGATAGCGATTAGGGTGACGGTACCTTCCCCGGTGAGGAGGTATTTCGCCCCATCCCGTTTGATCGGGCCCGAGAGAGTGAGGGTGACGGGCAGACCGGAGCTGGCGGTGGGGGCTGTGAAAGAAAATGGCTTGTTGGTATAATTCTGATCGCCGATGGCGGGGAACGAGATGGTCTGGGAGCCCTCTGGGGGTTCGGCTGGACGAAGAAGGAGCTTTTCATCGTATTCCCGTTGGTGTCGGAGGCATAGGCGGTGATGGTCACCGACTTGTTGGTGTAGGCCAGGAAGGTGATCGTCAGGTTGGTGCCATTGACCTTGATCGAGAAAGCATTCGGATCGGAGCTAATGGCATAGAAGGGAAGCGTGGCCACGCTTTTGACAGCGATGAGATTGCGGACCAGAATGGTACGTTGCGAGGCAACGAGATCCTGGAGGGGGATGGAGGAAAAGCTGAAATTTGTGTTCCAGCTATAGATGGGAACATCGGCTATTTTATCCACCACCACCATGCCATCGCCGAGGATCTGGCCAAAGACGGTGTAGGGACCGCCATTTGTGGTGCCGGTGTCAAAGGAAGTGTTGTTGGTTAGATTGATAAACCACGCGCGCTCGGCGCTGTCGGGATTGGTGCCATTCAGGGACATCGCCACGGTGCCACGGACATTTAAGAGGCTGGCTTCATTGGTGATCGCCGCCATGTCGGGATCAAGGCCGGAGGAACTGTTGCGATGTAAGTACCGGTCTGGAGAAAAAACTTTTGAGTCGAGTTCTTCGCCGAAGTGTCGATCAGTGTATTCTCATAGGCCCCGTCATTCGCATAGGCAAGGAAGTTGGCGACGGTAACCGGAGCATTTGAGGGGAAGAGTTCCATGTTGAAAGCCCCCAGCGTTGTCGTGACCCTCACTTGGGTTCCCGGAACGGGCTCGGCAGAAAAGTAATCTGGGAAGCTGAGGTCGTCCCGTTGGTGGTGGAGACCTGCGTGGTGGGGATGGGTGCGATCAGAACGGGGCGAGCGACTCTCACCGAGGGGATCAGGACTCCCCAAAAAAGTGCCGTGACAGCCATCGTCACAAGGCCGTGAAATTATCCTTGGAAAAGAGGGGAGGCAAGAGAGCACGATGACAGGAGGCAGCGGAACCATTCTCGTGTCAAGCCTAGGAAAAGACTTCAGCTTGTCAAAAAAACTCGGTTTTTTTCTACTGAGAGATGGTGTCAGACAGAAGGAACAGCAGAAGAAGTTGAAGGCGGAATGCAGAAATCTGTGAAAATTCTGACTAATGTGCCAAAGGGAGCTGTGTCACCGTGAAGCTGTTGGTCACTGATGTGGCCGGATAGTAGTTGCCATTGCCTGGCTGGCTGGCGATGAGTGTGACGGTACCTGTTCCCGTGAGAGTGAGCTTCCTGGCGACGAGCGTTGCCGGGCCGGAGGCCAATGTAAGCTTCACAGGTAGGCCGACGGAGGAGGTGGCGGAAATATCGAGGGTGGAGGGTGTGGCGACATTGGTTTGGTTGCTGATCGCAGAAAAGCTAATGGTTTGGCTTCCTTTTTCCACCACGATGTAACCTGTTGCAGAGGTTGGAGGGTACAAGAAATTACCACTCTGGATCATCTTCAGCGTCACAACCCCAGGACCCCTAAAATAGAGTCCGCCCTTTGAAATATAGGCTGGGCCAGAGAGAAGATCATAGGAATCTATAGGAAGCCCAGAAGATGTCGTCGGAAGATTTATCCAAGAATACGCGCTGGGGCTATAACTTGTGTAAATCATTGGAAAATAAATGTTCTGGGTGAGTTTCTGCTGGGATACCTGGAAGGAGATAATCTTGGCATTCCCATTCGTATCGGCGGCGTAGACCGAGATCGTGACGGGAGCGGAGAGGGTATTGGGAGCGATGGGGGTCACAATGAGATTGGTTCCCTGAAGCGCGGCGGAGAAAGCGTTGGAATCGGAAGAGGTGACGGCGGGAGGAACGACCACATTGTAGATGGTGACGAGATCGGAGAGGTAGACGGGGTTTCCGCTTGTCCACCCGTTCTGCATGGGAACAGATGAGAGGTCGGACCCGAAACCAAAAGCGGTTTGAAAATCGTCCGTTGGGAGGGCGGCGATAGCAGCAACGACAGACATACCATTGCCAATGACCTGTCCGAAAACGGTTGTGGGAGCGTTGCCGTTGGTATTGGTGGCGTCGAGATAGGAGCTGTTGTTGCTCAGATTGATAAACCATTGGCTGGTGGCGCTGTTGGCATTCGTCTTTGTTGATAAGGCCATGGCCACGGTGCCTTGGATATTGGAGAGGTTGGCGCTGGCGAACTCGCTGGGGATGGCTCCATAGCTGGTGACGGGGGCAAGAGAACTGTTGTTGTAATATCCTCCGCTCTGAACGATGGAGGCCGAACCGGCATTCGTAAGTGAGAGATTAAAGATTGTATCAGCATAGTTGCCATTGGTCACATAGTTGAGAAAGTTGGACACGGTGGCAGGCGCTTTGGAGGGAAAGAGCTGGATGAAGAAGTTACCCATGGAACTGTTCACCAGCACGGCGTTGGTGGGAACCATGGGAAAAGAAACATACTTAGCCAGGTTGACGGTCAATCCCCCGGAGTTTGCCGGGATGATGGCATCAGGCGGGGTGTCCTTGCTGGGAATGCCAATCTGGTGAGAGGCGCTGGTCTGGTTTGTCGTAAAAACCGTGAGGAAGCCCGTTTCGGGAGGAGCCGCATCGTACAAGGCATCACCCGGCTGGGTGGCGACAAGGGTGACATTACCCGCACCGGTCAGGATGAAGGCGGTATTGGTCACGCTGTTCGTGACATTATTTGTGACGGTATTTGTCACGCCAAGGTTGACAACGCTGTTGGTGGTGCTGGTGACGACCTGATTGGTGATGAAGAACTCTTTGGCCGGGCCGGATGCGACCTTGATCGTGACCGGGAGGCCGGAGGAGGCCGTGGGGAGATTGGTCAGGATGTAATTAGCGGCATTCGTCGCGCTGTAAGTGACATAATTCGGGGGGAAATTGATGGTCTGGACAAGCTTGTGGTCGGAAACCTGAAACGAATTGGTGACCACATTGCCGTTGGTATCCGAGGCATAAACCGAGATGGTGGCGAAACTAGTGGGTGGGGCGGAGGTCGGGGGGGTATATTTGACAACCAGATTACTTCCCTGAATCTGAGCCGAGTACACACTTGGATCGGAACTGGTTACGAAGTAGGGGAAGGGGATGGTCGTCACATTGGTGATGGTGACGAGATCGGAGAGGTAGACGGTGCCTCCGCTTGTCCACCCGTCCTGCATGGGAACAGATGAGAGGTCGGACCCGAAACCAAAAGCGGTTTGAAAATCGTCCGTTGGGAGGGCGGCGATCGCATCGACGACCGTCATACCAGTGCCAATGACACGGCCGAAAACGGTTGTGGGAGCATTGCCACTGGTGTTGGCGGCGTCGAGATAGGAGCTGTTGTTGCTCAGATTGACGAACCACTGGCTGGTTGCGCTGTTGGAATTTGTGTTTGTCGATAAGGCCATGGCCACGGTGCCTTGGATATTGGAGAGGTTGGCGCTGGCGAACTCGCTGGGGATGGATCCGTAGTTGGTGACGGTGGCAAGAGAACTGTTGTTGGAATATCCTCCGCTCTGAACGATGGCGGCCGAACCGGCATTCGTATCTGCGAGGTTGAAGATCGTGTTGGCATAGGCCCCGTTGGTCACATACCGAAGGAAGTTAGCCACGGTATTCGGGGCGCTGCTGGGGAAGAGCTGGATGAGAAAGTTTCCCAGGGAACTATTCACCAGCACGACATTGGTCAATGCGCTTGGAGAAAAGATATACTGGGAGAAATTTACCACCAATTCCCTGTTTTTCGACGACATCAGGACATTTGGCAGCTGTTGCAGCACCGTGGGAGTTGTGAGATTAGCTGTATTAACGCTTAGACCGCCTGAGTTAATAGGTGTATTTCCTATATATGAGTTATTTATGATTCCTATCGAACCCGACGATGCTTGCAGGCTCGGCAGCGTCACCCCCAGAGACAGCAGCGCACTGAAGAAAAATGCACCGAAGAGATGATAGATGCGGATCTTCTGGAGAGCGGGCCGGGAAAAAAAATGCATATGTTAAAAAATAGTGGGATATTTACTATGTCGGGGGGAAAAGGAGTTTTCCTAGCTGGTAGAGGAAATGGTATTCTGACCAGCTCTCCTTGGGTAAATTCTGGTTAGAGTGCTGGCGAAACGGTGAAAATTGCCGATGTGGCGTTGGTGCCGTAGTTGCCATTTGCCGCCTGTGTTGCCGTGATGGTGGTTGATCCAGCTGCTTTAATGGTAACGGTATTACCCGAGACAGAGGCCACATTCGTAGCGCTGCTGGTGTAGGTAAATGCACCGGAGGAGGGCGAGGCGGGGTGGATGAGATTGAATCGGGCGGCTCCGAGGCTCTTTGAGGGGATGCTCCAGGTGCCGAGGATCGGGATTGCCGGAGTGACCGTGACGCTGTTTGAGGCGGTCGATGCGGTGTAATTGCCATGGGCTGCCACCGTGGCCGTGAGGGTTGCTGTTCCAGCCCCCTTGATGGTAGCCCTACTACCGGAGACCGAGATCACGCCGGTCTTGCTGCTGTGGTAGGTGATCGCTCCTCCAGAAGTCGATGTGGTGGTCAGGGGGATGATCTCGTTCAAAATATAGCTTGTCGGCGAGGTCGGTGGGGTAAAGCTGACTGTCGGGACGGCTGGCAGGACCTTCAGGCTTGTGTTGATGGAGGCTGATGCATACCGGCCCGCAGCGGCCTGGGTGGCCGTAATAATTGCTGTTCCCTTTCCTGCAATGGTGACGGTATTGCCCGAGACGGAGGCCACATTTGTATCGCTCGAGGTGTAGGTGAAGGCACCCGAGGAGGTGGAGGCGGGAGCGTTCAGGGTGAGAGTCGCGGAACCGTAGGTCTGCGAGGGTATGCTGAAGGTGCCAAACTTTGGTTTCTCTCCGGCGACTGTCAGTATTTTGGTTATATAGGTTGTGCCGTAATTGCCCGCTGCAGCTTGGGTGACTGTGATGGTGGTGGTTCCTATTCCGGTGAGAGTGACGATATTATTTGAGACGACGGCTACATTCGTATTGCTACTGGTGTAAGTGAAAGCCCCTGTGGATCGTGAACTGGGCGGCTCCAGAGCAAAGGTGCCGGTACTGGTGCCGATGTTTGTGACGCTCTTTTCTGGAACGCTGAAGCTGCCAGTGATGGGATTTGGGGTCACCCTGAAACTGATTGTTACGGGGTGCGCAGGAGTGTAGTTCAGATTGATATTAGCATTGGTCTCCGTGTTGGCAGTCAGGGTCACCGTGCCGGTTCCGCTGAAGAAAGGAATCCCGTTGCTGTTCACCCTCAAAGGTCCCGTATAGGAGGTGATGTCCACGGACACTCCCGAAGAGGAGGTCGGCCAGTAGTTGCCGATGAGAAACTGATTGGTCGTATAGGTCTGCTCAGGGATGGCCGGAAAGGTGATGGTCTGCGAGCCTGCGACGCTTGGGTAAACCTGGAACGAGGAGTTTGTGATGAGGTCATTTGTATCAACGGCAAAGACGGTGATCTTGGCAAGGTTGCCGATGGTTGAGGGATTTGTCGGGTAGGCGACGAAGGAGACGGTAAGATTGGTGCCGTTCACCGCTACGGCAAAAGCATTGCTGTCGGAACTGACGGCAAAATAAGGGAAAGTTCCCTGAAGGGGAAAAATATTGGTGATGGTCACGAGATTATCGAGGTTGACGGTTCCGTTGGTCCATCCCTGCAAAGGAACAGTCCTGAAAGCGCTGCCGTAGTAGCCGCTGAAGTCGTTTGTCGGTAGTGCGGCGATGGCTTGGGCGACCGATATGCCGTTGCCGATGACCTGGCCAAAGACGGTGAAGGGGCCTCCATCCGAAGCATTGTCTAACGCGGAGCTATTATCGGCCAGGTTGATGAACCATTGGTCAGTCGCACTGTTCGGCCCGCTGCTCAAAGCCATGGCCACGGTGCCAGTGAGATTGGAAAGACCCGGTTCACCGGTCACGGGAGGGAAAGTGGGGATGGCAGAGAGAGAGGTATTATTTGAATATCCCCCCGTCTGGATGACAAATCCCGGCACGGAACGGTGAATAATCATGTTCTCATAGTCTCCGTTGGTCACATAATCGAGGAAGTTGGCCACGGTGGCGGGAGCGTTGGTTGGGAAGAGCTGGATGAGAAAGTCTCCCATGGAGCTGTTGACCACAACTGTGTTGCTGAGCGTCGTGGGAGTGTTGAAATAGTCTGGGAGATTAGTGATGCTGAAATATTGGGTGAGATCAAGGGAGAGAGCGTTGGAGACCGTGGTGGAAATCGGGGTATTCGTGAACGATTGCAACACTGTCGGACCATTGGTTTGCGCTTCCGCCTTGGTTGAAAGAATTACTCCCAGTAGGAGAATGACAGAGAAAAGAAAGCCTTCAAAACTGTACCGCAGGTGGCTGGCGAGCAAAGAGGGCCGAGGGGATAGATACATCATGCTGAAGAAACAATCGAAATGCCTCCCTGTCAAGTGAGGGAAAGCAAAAGAGGTTAGAGGACAGATTTTGGCGCTGAACTTTGGTCTCTGTTCGCTGATCCTCGTTTCCGTACCCAGGCGATGGCTTCCTCTTGGGAAGCAAGAGTGCCTTCCAGTTGCCGATTCTGGACGGCTTCCAGAATTTCAGCAAAGTGCGGTCCCGGTTTCCAGCCGAGTGCGATCAGGTCATGGCCGGTGAGAAGTGGGGGCGGAATTAGCGGTTCAGTGAGGAATTCCCCTCGTTTCGCGATCAACAGGGCGTGATTGTCGAGCATTCCATGGCTTCCCAGGCAGTCCACTCGGTGAAGTTCCAGTTCCTCTTCAAAGGTGGGCCGAGCCATCATGCGCTTCAAGGTGGAGACTTTCATCTGCGGCACATCCTTGAAACTCATGTGAAGGCGGACAGCTGGCAGGACGGTATCGATCACCTCGTTTGGGAAGCGAAGGCGCTGAAGAAGCCTCAGCCCCATTTCGGTGCTGACACCCTCGTGCCCGTTGAAACGGATTCTGCCGGTTTCATCGATGGCTCGGGTCGAAGGTTTTCCAAGATCATGAAGTAACACGGCCAGAATGAGGGTGAGGGATGCCTCCGGTGCCAAGAGGGAGAGCATCAGGCGCGTGTGGACGAAGACATCCCCCTCGGGATGAAACTCTGGCGGCTGGTCGCATCCTTTCAGGGCCTCGACTTCGGGGAGAATCTCCCGCAGCAGTCCACTCTCATCCAGAAGATCGAATCCCCGAAGTCGATGCGGTGAAAGGAGGATCTTACTCAGTTCCTCCCGAATTCGTTCCGCGCTCACCGCATGAATCTCGGGAGCCCCTTTTTTCACCGCGCTCCAGGTCTCGGGATCAATGCCGAACCCAAGAGTCGTGGCGAAACGGATGGTGCGCAGCAGGCGCAGTTTATCCTCGGCAAAACGTTCGGAGGGATCTCCGATCGCGCGCAAAAGTTTTTTCTCCAGATCATCCCGACCACCCACAAAATCCAGAATCTTATCCGCGATCGGATCATAGAAGAGTCCGTTCACGGTGAAATCACGGCGCCGTGCGTCTCCTTCTGCATTGGTAAAATGAATACTCTCGGGATGGCGGCCGTCGTGATAGGTGCCGTCACCACGGAAGGTGGCGACCTGGATCTCTTCGCCATCCTGTAGGACAAGGATCACGCCGAACTGGGCTCCGACGGGCACGGTTCTGGGAAAAATGGCCTCAACCTGCTCCGGGCGCGCACTGGTCGCCACATCATAGTCATGAGGTGTCACCCCAAGCAGTCGGTCACGCACGCATCCTCCGGCATAGAGAGCCTCAAATCCATGGGTGCACAAACGTTCCACCACATCTCTAGCGGAATGTTCAGCGGATTTACTCATGGTCGTATCGTGCCTGTTGTTTGTTTTATGCTGCAAGAAGGAAGGGAATGACTCGCGCGGAGACGCAGAGATCGCAGAGGAGTAAAATGTCCGGGAACGACTTCTTCATTGTCCTCTTTCTCTGCGCCTTAGCGTCTCCGCGCGAGATCTTCAGTGGCTCTTTGCAGAGAGTCTCCTCCGCAGGGCAGCACCAAGATTATACAGCGCAAGCAGAGTGGTTAGCAGGGCGAGCGATGGAAAGAGGAGCAACCACCAGGCACCGCGAAGCGGGTTGATCGAGGCGGCTCCTTCCGCGAGTAGAGAGCCCCAGCTTGACTGAGGGGCCTGAACACCGAGTCCGAGAAAGCTCAGGAATGCCTCGTCGATGATAACTGAGGGAATCGCTAGCGTCAGGTAAACGAGGACGATGCCAGCGAGGTTGGGAAGAAGATGCCGCCAAAGGATCGCCCAATACCCCTGTCCCAAGACACGAGCTGCGGCCACATAGGAACGCTCCCGAAGAGCTAGTGTCTGTCCACGCACGATGCGTGCCATGGTGAGCCATTCAATCACCCCGAGGCTCAGGATGAGAATGACTAGACGGGAGGAACCCACGAGCCAGTTCCAACCATGCGCACTGGCAGCAAGCTGGAGTCGCTCATTGAAAGAATTAATAAAGATCAGGATGAAGATCAGCCGTGGAACTGAATAGAGGATATCGACAAAACGCATCATGCCGTTGTCAATACTGCTGCGGGCTGAACCCGCAATGAGACCGTAAGTTGTCCCGATCAGCAGACTGATTCCAGCACCACAGAGTCCTACGAGCAGGGAAATGCGACCTCCCTCCAGAATACGGATCAGGAGATCCCGACCATCGAGATCCGTACCGCAAGGATGGCTCCAACTCGGAGGTGCATAGGTCAACTCACCCGGCAGGTCATAGGAGTGGCGAAAGAAAAGTGGACCGAAAATGACGGCTGCTACCATGAGCAGTAAGATCAGGAAGGGCAGACGGCCATTTCTGGGAAGATCGATACCGGTCATTGCCGTATTCTCCTGTCGAGAAAACTGTAGGAGAGATCGACAAGAAGATTAAAAATCATCAACAGCAGGCAATAGACAATCACCACACCGCCCAGTAGAAATCCGTCGCGATTCAGAATGGAGTTCACAAAGAATCCACCTGCTCCGGGAATATGAAAAATGGTTTCCACGACTATGGATCCTGTCAGGAGATTCGCTGCCAGGGGACCAAGGTAGGAGACGACGGGAAGAATCGCGACCCGTAGGGCGTGGCCGTAGATGATCCTGGTTTCCCTCAGTCCTTTGGCTCGGGCCGTTCTGATAAAATCCTCGGACAGGGTTTCTCGAAGACTGTCATGGAGAAGACGTGCGATGACGGCGGCGAAGGGAAGGGCAAGCGTGATGGAGGGCAGAAGGAGTTGCTCGGGGGTTCCCCATCCACCGACTGGAAGCCAGGCGAGTTTGATGGAGAAGATCAGAATGAGCAGAGGTCCCAGGACAAAGGAAGGGAGTGAGATCGCAAGCAGGGTGAGCATCAGGGAAAACCCCTCAGCCATGGTGCCGGGTCTGGCTGCCGCAAAGGAGCCAATCCAGAGTCCGATCATCAAAGCGAGCAGAAAGGCGCTTGCCCCCAGGGTAAGGGTGACGGGGAGCGTCTGGGCCAGGATCTCGTTGACGGAGCGGTTACGGTACTTGGTGGAGAGTCGGAGATCGCCGTGCAGCAGATCGCTCAAATAACCCGTGTATTGGGTGACGAGAGGTCCATCGAGTTTGTATTTTGCAAGGAGTTGCTTCTCGATGGCGGGGGGGATTTTCCTTTCTGAGTCAAAAGGTCCGCCCGGAGAGAGACGGATCAGGAAGAATGTGATGCTGACCACGCAGAACAGCACGATCGGCATCGAAGCAAGGCGACGGAACATGGTGCCGAAAGGATGAAGGATGAACGATGAATTATGAAGGCTGAAAAAAGCAATGCGCCACCCCCTTGCGGAAAGTGGCGCATTGAATAGTTAAAAGTAACTGATTCGTTTCTTATTCCTCGGTCACTGCGGCGGCGACGATCTTTGCAAAACCGCGCGGATCAAGGCTTGCACCTCCGACGAGTGCACCATCGATATCCGGTTGGGACATGAGTTCCGCAGCCGTATCCGCCGTGACGCTGCCTCCATAGAGGATGCGGGTCTTGCCTGCCAATTCTGCTCCAGCAAGTTTGGTGAGGAATTCGCGGATAAACAGATGGGCCTCCTGTGCCTGGGCTGGGGTGGCTGTCAGTCCCGTCCCGATTGCCCAGACCGGCTCATACGCGACGATCACTTCTGCCAGATCTTCCTTGGAAAGTCCGGCGAGTGCTCCCTGAAGCTGTGTTTCCAGAACCACCTTTTCCTGACCTGCCTGACGCTCTTCCAGCGTCTCACCGATACAGAGGATCGGACGCAACTCGGAGGCCAAGGCTGCCACCAGTTTGCGGCGCACGATCTCGTCGGTTTCCCCAAAGAGACGGCGGCGTTCGCTATGTCCCACGAGGACATAACGCACGAAAAGATCGCGGAGCATGGCCGCAGAGATTTCTCCGGTGAAGGCACCTTTTGCTTCGGGCGAAAGATTCTGTGCGCCGAGTCGGATCTTCTGTGTTCCCCCAAGGATTTCCGAGGCCTTGGTAAGAGCGGTGAATGGTGGGATCAGGGCGATGTCGACACCATCAATCTCATCGATCTCTCTGCGAAAGGTTTCGAGATAGGGGGTGACCTCCGAGGAGGTCATGTTCATTTTCCAGTTTCCGGCGACGAGTTTTTTGCGAGGTAGGGCCATAAAAGTGAAAATAGGTTAGATTTTTTCGTCAAGTGCTGCAACTCCGGGAAGGATTTTTCCTTCGAGTAGTTCGAGGGAGGCGCCGCCGCCTGTGGAGGCATGGGTGACCTTGTCGATCACGCCGAATTTTTTGGCCGCAGTTGCTGTGTCTCCCCCACCGACAACGGTCGTGGCTCCGGCTGCGGTGGCTGCGGCTACGGCGAGGGCCATCGCCTTGGTTCCTTCGGCGAATTTTTCAAATTCAAAAACCCCGGCGGGACCGTTCCAGATAATGGTCTTGGAGTTGGCAATGACTTTGGCAAAAAGCTCGCGACTCTTGGGGCCGACATCAAGCCCCTGCCATCCTGCAGGAATGCCGCTTTCGACCGTTGCGGTGCCGGTAGTCGCATCGGGTGAAAATTGGTCGGCTGTGATGAAATCGACGGGAAGGTGAATGTTTACTCCCTTGGCTTTCGCCTTTTCCATGAGTTCAGGAATGATCTCCGCGCCGGCCGGATCAAAGAGACTGTCACCGATTTCCATGCCGCTAAGCACCTTATGGAAGGTGTAGGCCATGCCGCCACCGATGATGATGTCATCGGCCTTGTCGAGAAGGTTGCGGATAAGCGGGATCTTGTCGGCGATTTTTGCTCCGCCCAAGATGGCAAGCAAGGGGCGCTGGGGATGCTCGATAACCGCGGCAAAGGCGGAGAGTTCCTTCTCAACGAGAAATCCGGCGACCTTGTCTGGCAGGGCGACCCCGGTGACACTCGAGTGGGCACGGTGGGAAGTTCCGAAAGCATCGTTCACATAGACATCTCCGAGTTTGCTGAGGCTCTCACGGAAACCGGTCACCTTGGCCGGATCGGCCTTTATGCTGTTGCCTTCCGCATCCTTGGCCTTGCCCTCTTCCTCGATGTGGAAGCGAACATTTTCAAGAAGGACGACATCACCAGGCTTGATGGAGGCGCAGGCTGACTCAATGTCCGGACCGACGCAATCGTCGAGGAACTTCACAGGCTTCCCAAGAAGTTCCTGAAGTTTTTCCGCAACGGGCTTCAGGGTGTATTTCGGAGTCTTCTGTCCGTTGGGACGGCCAAGATGACTGGCAAGTACGACCGAAGCTCCCTGAGCGAGTGCGTAGTTGATGGTGGGGAGGGCCGCCGTGATCCGCTGGGTATTGGTGATGGCACCAGTTTTTTTGTCCTGCGGGACATTGAAATCGACGCGGATAAAGACGCGTTTACCGGCAAGATTGAGATCCTTGATTGTTTTTTTAGCCATGGGTGTGCAGAGAAAGGGGTTTTGTGGTTGTTAAGGATGAATGTAGCAGAATTCAGGCCGAAAAAAGGAAATGCAGGAAAAGCAGGAAGTTAAACTCCTGTTTTCCTGCATTTCGAATTTTTACGAATAGTGAATTAGGCGGTGACTTTTTTGAGGAGGTCAACGCAACGGTTGGAATAACCCCACTCGTTGTCGTACCAGGAGACAAGCTTGAAGAATTTGCTGTTGAGTTCGATGCCCGACCCCGCGTCGAAGATACTCGAGTGCGTGTCGTGGATAAAATCGGAGGAGACCACTTCGTCCGTGGTGTAACCAAGAATGCCCTTGAGATAGGTCTCGCTCGCCTTCTTCATTGCGGCGCAGATTTCCTTGTAGCTGGTCTCCTTTGTGGTTCTCACCGTCAAGTCGACGACGGAAACTGTCGGCGTCGGTACGCGGAACGACATGCCAGTGAGCTTGCCCTTCACTTCGGGGCAGACGAGCGCGGTCGCCTTGGCAGCACCGGTGCTCGCGGGGATGATGTTGATAGCCGCCGAGCGCCCACCCTTCCAGTCCTTTTTGGAGGGACCATCCACGGTCTTTTGGGTGGCAGTGTAGCTGTGGATCGTGGTCATGAGCCCCTCCTCGATGCCGAAACCTTCCTTGAGAAGGACATGGACAACAGGAGCAAGACAGTTGGTGGTACAGCTCGCGTTGGAGATGATATGGTGATTGGCGATGTCGAGTTTGTCGTCGTTGACACCAATGACCACGGTGATGTCCTCACCCTTGGCCGGAGCCGAAATGATCACCTTCTTGGCACCTGCGGTCAGATGGCCCTTTGCCTTTTCGGCATCAGTGAAGAGGCCGGTACACTCGAGCACGACATCAACCCCCAGTTCCTTCCAAGGAAGCGCAGCAGGGCCTTCCTTGACGGCGAGGCACTTGATCTTGTGTCCATTGACGATCAGCGTGTCGTCCTCGGCCGCTTCAGGGGAGGATTTTTCACTGGTGACTTCCCCCTTGAACCCGCCCTGGATGGAGTCGTATTTGACGAGGTAGGCGAGATTATCAGCCCCAACGAGATCGTTGACGGCGACGACTTTATAACCCTTTTCGAGGAGCCCCTGTTCGACGATGGCGCGGAAGACAAGCCGGCCGATGCGACCGAACCCGTTAATGGCAATATTTGGCATGGTATGGATGTTGGTTGCCCGCGCCGGGGGAACGCGGAAAG
>Ga0302202_10002857_pt1 | contig 19438 bp, 8 predicted proteins | sample II_Bog_N3_3_FD_194579 | JGI IMG/M metagenome (GOLD analysis project Ga0302202, IMG submission 194579) | Peat permafrost microbial communities from Stordalen Mire near Abisko, Sweden - II_Bog_N3_3 | ecosystem: Environmental > Terrestrial > Soil > Wetlands > Peat | place: Sweden: Abisko, Stordalen...
CTCCCGCGCTATCCAACAGACGGATTCATCCCGCTGTTGTGCCGCTGGATGAGGCCACGGTTGCGCAGGCGCGTCCGCTGATTCGCACACTTTTCTTCGCCGTATCGGTGGTGCTGTTTATTGCCTGCGCCAATCTGGCAGGGTTATTGCTGGTGCGCGTGATTCGCCGCCGGCGCGAGATCAGCGTGCGGCTGGCGCTGGGCGCGAGCGGCGCTCAAGTTCTGCGCCAATCGATTGTGGAATCGCTGGTATTGAGCGTCTCGGGTGGACTGATTGGCCTTGCGCTCGCAGCGGTGGCGCTGCGCGTGGGCGTCAGCCTTCTGCCTGAAACACTGCCACGCATCCATTCCATCGGCGTGGACTGGAAAGTGGCTGCATTCGCGCTCGCACTGGCGGTGATCACCGGCCTTCTCTGCGGAATCATTCCCGCCTTTGCCGCGGCGCGTACAGGGGTGAGCGAGGCATTGAAGGAAGGCGGCCGAACGGGCACCGCGGGCAGCGGTCATGCGCGGTTGCGCTCAGCCCTGGTGGTTGCCGAACTAGCGGTCGCCTTGGTGCTGCTCACCGCATCTGGCTTGCTTCTGCGCAGCTTTGAGAAGATGCGCTCGGTCGATCTTGGCCTGCGCATTGACCACACGCTGACTGCCGCGTACAGCCTGCCGCGTCAGCAGTACACTACACAGGCCGCCATCGATGCATTCAACTCCGCATTGCGCACGGGAATGGAGCAGTTGCCCGCAGTGCAGGCAGTGGGCGTGACGACTCTGCTGCCCGCATCCGACCTGGAGTATCGCGCAACGTTTACGCCCGAAGGCTACATTCCCCCTAAAGGCGCCGGCTTGAACCTGTCATGGGTGCCTGTGGTGATGGGTAACTACTTTCAGGCACAGGGCATTCCGATTATCAGGGGCCGGGACTTCAATGCAGGCGATAACCTGCCTGGGGCTCCGTTAGTTGTGATCGTGAACCGCACCCTCGCCGAACACTACTGGCCGGGGCAGAACCCGATTGGCAAACGCCTGCATCGCGGTCCGGAGAGAGCAACGACACTGCCCTGGCTCACCATCGCAGGTGAGATAGGGGACATCAAAGAGACTGCGGCAGATTCGCCCACGCTCAACCAAATTTACATTCCCACTAGTCAAAGCAAAGCCGATGCAGGCTCGTTCGCGCCTCCGGGAATGCTGGTTGGAACCACCGGCTTCCTTGTGATTCGCGGCCAGCTTCCGCCGGAGCAGATGGCCGACTCTCTGCGCGCCGTGGTTCGCTCCATCGACCCGCAGCTTCCGCTAACGAATATCGAATCCATGGATCGCGTGGTAGCCGAAGGCCAGGCGCCGCGACGCTTCAACACTTTGCTGATCTCCAGCTTCGCGGCGGCCGCAGTGCTGCTGTCGCTTCTAGGCATCTATAGCGTGATCGCATTCACAGCCGCGCTGCGCACGCAGGAGATGGCCATTCGCCTTGCGCTTGGTTCGCAGCGGGCAACGGTTATGCGGCTGGTTCTTGCTTCCGGCGCCAGGCTGGGCCTTCTCGGCTGCGGCATCGGCGCGGTGGCCGCGATTTTTGCTTCGCGCCTGCTGCGCTCGTTGCTGTTCGAAGTGAAACCGCTCGACCCCGCTGTGATCGCGTTGGCCGCCGTCTCAATCTTTCTGCTCGCGCTTGCGGCTTCGGTCATTCCCGCGCGCCGCGCCGCATCCATTGAACCCATGCGGGCACTCAGAAGCGAGTAACCCGAAAGGATCCGACGATCATGACGAATCTGCTACAGGACATTCGCTACGCGGTGCGGCTGTTGCGCAAGTCGCCGGGCTTTACACTCACCGCGGTGATCACGCTGGCGCTCGGCATCGGCGCCAACACGGCAATCTTCACACTGGTGCAGGGAATCCTGCTGCGGTCGCTACCGGTGGTAGATCCGGCACAGCTCTACCGCATTGGAGACACCGACAATTGCTGCGTGAATGGCGGGTTCCCCGGCGACGCCGGCACTACCGGCGACTATGACATCTTCTCTTACGATCTCTACCTGCATCTGAAGAGCAACGCGCCTGAGTTCGAGCAATTGGCCGCGGTGCAGGCCGGCCAGAACCAACTCATCGTGCGCCGCGGCAATGCGCTGGGCAAATCTCTCCACGCCGAGTTCGTTTCCGGCAATTATTTCCTGACTCTCGGTCTTGGACCCCATGCCGGGCGCCTGTTCGCCGAGAGCGACGACTCCCCAGCGGCGCCGCCGACTGTGGTGCTCAGCTACCAGGCGTGGCAGGGCGAATACGCTGGCGACCAGTCCATTGTCGGTTCCACCGTCTTCATCCAGACTCGGCCATTCACAGTCATCGGCATCGCACCACGCGGCTTTTTCGGCGATCGGGTTACCGACTCTCCGCCCGCATTGTGGATGCCTCTCCAGACCGAACCCTATGTTGACGGAGCCGAAAGCGCCATCCTGCATCACCAGGAGTCCAACTGGCTCTATGCGCTAGGCAAAGTGCGCGCAGGGACCAACGTGGGATCTTTGCAGACCAGACTCTCCATATCTCTGCGCCAGTGGCTTTACACGCGCGCGGCGCTGACCGCCAATGGCGGGGCGGCAATCATCCCCAAGATGCACGTTGTGCTCGCGCCCGGCGGCGGCGGCATCCAGACCCTGCAGATTGAAACCGGCAAGGGGCTGACGATGCTGATGATTCTCTCCTCGGTCGTATTGCTGATTGCGTGCGCCAACATCGCCAATCTTCAGTTGGCGCGCGCAACCATGCGGCGCACGGATGTGGCCTTGCGCATGGCTCTGGGCGCGGGACGCCGCCGCGTCGTTCGCCAGATATTGACTGAAAGCTTGCTGTTGAGCTGCATTGGCGGGCTAACCGGGCTGGGGGTTGCCTATGCCGGTTCGCGCGCCATTCTCGCTCTGGCCTTCCCGGACGCGCATAACCTGCCCATCGATCCCAGCCCATCCCCGACTATTTTCGGATTTGCGTTTCTCGTCTCGCTTCTTACCGGGATACTCTTTGGGGTGGGCCCCGCATGGCTGTCTTCTCATGCCCAGCCGGCAGATGCGTTGCGCGGAGTCAACCGCTCCACGCGCGACCGCTCATCGCTGCCGCAAAAGGCGCTGGTCGTCTTTCAGGCCGCGCTGTCGGTTGTGTTGCTGGCAGGGGCTATTCTAATGACCAAGTCGCTGACCAATCTGGAACATCAGAAATTCGGCATCGCGACATCCAATCGTTACGTGGTTCACTTCGATCCAGCCGGTGCGGGCTACGCAATTGACCGGGTGCCCGCGCTCTACCGCCAGATTGAGGATCGCCTTTCCGCGGTGCCCGGCGTTACCAACGTCGGCTTGGCGCTCTACAGCCCACTTGAGGGCGATAACTGGGGCGAGTGCGTCATTCAGCAGGGTCATCCTGCTCCGCATCCCGGCGATAAATGCGGCGCAACATGGGATCGAGTCAGCACACACTTCCTCGATTCCATCGGCGTGTCCATGGTGCATGGACGCGGATTCACCGAACAGGACACGGCCAACTCGCAACAGGTTGTCCTGGTCAATCAGTCATTCGTAAAACGCTTCTTCCCCAACCAGGATCCGGTGGGCCAGCACTTCGGCATCGACTACCCGCAGTACTCGGGAAGCTGGGAGATCGTCGGCGTTTTCGCGGACTTCAAGATGAACAACCCCCGCGACCATGTCAAACCAGTCTATCTGCGCCCGCTCACGCAGCCTTTCGGTGGATATAAGGAAGCGGAAATGAAAGCGGGAGAAACGCAATCCATGTTCATCAACTCCATGATCTTGAGTTTCACGGGGCCGCGGCCGGATGCGGATGCGTTGATTCGCCACACGCTTGCCGCTATCGATCCCAATCTCACCGTCACGGATCTGCGCTCGCTCGATTCGCAGGTAGCCGGAAATTTCAATGGAGAACGGATGGCTGCACAGCTTTCAAGCCTGTTCGGAATCCTTGCGCTGATCCTCGCATCGGTCGGCCTTTACGGCGTCATGTCTTACTTCGTCGCGCGGCGCACCAGCGAGATCGGTATCCGCATGGCGCTGGGCGCAACCCGGCCGAGCGTGGTTGCCATGGTGATGCGCGGCGCACTGTGGCAGGTTTTCATCGGCATCGCCCTGGGAGTTCCCGCCGCGTACGGCGTCGGTTATGCGATGCAGAGCCTGCTCTACGGCGTTACCGCTTACGATCCGTTGGCATTGACTGGTGCAACCTTGGTGCTTGGTTTTTGCGCCGCGGCGGCAGGCTTCGTTCCAGCGCGCCGCGCCGCATCTATTGAACCCATGCAGGCTTTGCGCAACGAGTAGCCTGCTACGAACAAACCAAAGGGAGAATCACAAGGATGCAAACGCTGCTTCAGGACATTCGATATGCGCTTCGCCAGTTGCGTAAATCGCCGGCCTTCACGCTCACCGTGATCGTTACGTTGGCGCTCGGCATTGGCGCCAACGCGGCTGTCTTCACGCTCTTCGACCAGGCGCTGCTTCGCATGTTGCCCGTGGAGCGGCCCAAAGAGCTTGTTCGCTTGGAATGGAGTGGCGGTTTCTCCGGTTCCATGAGCAGCTTCGGAGGTAATACCGAAGGTCACAACAACTACTTCTCTTATCCCATGTACAAGGACCTGCGCGATCAAAACCAAGTCTTCACCGGAATTCTTGCCGCGTCCAAGGTGGAAGAGGCAGGCGTTTCCTGGCACAACCAGGCGGAAAGCAAGGATGGCGAGATTGTATCGGGCAACTACTTTCAGCTACTCGGATTGAAGCCCGCCGCCGGCCGCCTGTTCACTGCGAGGGACGAGACCGCCAAGAATGCAAATCCCGTAGCCGTCCTCAGCTATGACTACTGGTGGACACGCTTCGGCGCATCGTTCGGTATTGTCGGCCAAACCGTGCTGATCAACGGACATCCGTTTACCGTGGTTGGCGTCGCGCCGGAAAGCTTCGATTCCGCCATCGGCGGGTACAAGCCAGGATTTTTCGTTCCCATCACCATGGTTGAGCAAGCCATTCCGTGGCGAGCGCCGATGGACGACCTGACCAACCATCAATCCGTGTGGCTTCCCGTGGTCGCGCGACTCAAGCCCGGCATCACCGAAGTCCACGCCGAGGCCAGCCTTGCACCGCTGTGGCACTCGCTTCGCGCTTATGAGTTTACGCTCTACAAGATGAAGTCGGATCGCTTCAAGAAGAACTTCCTCGATCTCTCGCACCTTAAGGTCGTCGACGATTCCAGGGGCTTCTCGCCGGGCCGCGTCGATCTGCAGAAACCTCTCGTAATCTTGATGAGCATGGCCGGATTGCTTGTAGCAATGTGCGCCATCAATGTGGCCACGCTGCTGCTTTTGCGCGCCGCTGCCCGAGCCCGCGAAATCTCCATGCGCTACGCGCTCGGCGCGCAACGCAAGCGCATCGTATCTCAATTGCTGGTCGAAGGCGGCCTGCTCGGCATTGCCGGTGCGGCCGCCGGCCTAGCCCTCGCACCTGTCGTCGCGCTCACACTTGTGCGCCTGATGACCAGCGCAGATCCGGGAAGTGAACCGTACTCCAGTTCTATCGACGCACGGATTCTGTTCTTTACGCTGGGGATTTCAGTACTGGTCAGCTTGCTCTTCTCCATCGCGCCTGTCTTCCATTTTCTGCGCCCCGATTTGGCCAACGCGCTGCGCCAGAACGCCGGCACCGCATCCAAACAGTCGCATCGTTTTCGCAAGCTGGCTGTGGGCTCGCAGATCGCGCTAAGCGTGCTTCTGCTTGGAGGGGCGGGCCTCTTCGTACGCACGCTCGACAATCTTCGCCGGCAGTCCGTCGGCTTCGAGACCGCAAACCTGGTTACCTTCATCCTAGATCCAACCAGCTCCGGTTACGGCGAAGATCGCACACCGCAAATTGTCACCGGCGCTCTTGATACGCTCAGCCGCATTCCCGGCATCACAACAGCCGCCGCCACCACCGATCCTGAACTTGCCGGCAACGACAACCAATCCAACTACTCCATTCAGGGGTACAAAGCAGCAGAAGACGAAAAAATGGATTTCGAAGAGCCTGCTATAACTCCGGGCTACTTTAATACACTGCGCCAGCCGTTGCTTGCGGGCAGGGAATTCAATGCAGCGGATACACGTGGTCAACCACACATTGCTGTCGTCAATCTCGCATTGGTCAAGCGTTTCTTTGGAACTCCGCAAAACGCCATTGGGCGTCAGCTTGCCAAGGGCGCGGGTAGCGATATCAAGTACGACATTACCATTGTTGGCGTGGTGGGCGACATCAAGCATACCGATCTGCGCACACCGCTGGGACCGGCCGTCTACTCGCCCTACCTTCAGCTGGAGCATCCCACCGGAGTGGAGATCTACCTGCGCACCGCGCAAGCGCCGGAGACGGTTGAACCCGCGATTCGCCAGGCGATTCATCAGCTCGACCCCACGCTGGTGGTCGATGGGCTGCGCACCATGGAAGACCAGGTGAGCCGCAGCGCCTCCGATGAGCGCGCCCTTGCCTTCCTGGCGATTGGCTTTTCCATCCTTGCGATGGTGCTGTCAGCCGTAGGCCTTTACGGTGTGCTGGCCTACTCCATTGAGCAGCGCACCCGCGAGATCGGCGTGCGGCTGGCCCTGGGATCGCAACGCTGGGGAGTCGTTATCCTTGTGGTGCGAGAGATGGCCGTCATCGCCGCGGTTGCTACCGCTCTTGCGCTTCCGTCCGTGGTTGCACTGGCGCAGCTTTTCCGCAGCCAGTTATATGGGGTTACAGCCTTCGACCCCGTCAGTCTGGCTGGTGCTTTTGTGCTTACCGCCGTTATGGTGACCCTTGCCGCCGCGCTGCCCGCCCGCCGCGCCGCCGGCGTCCAACCCATGCAGGCTCTTAGGATGGAGTGAGAGGCACTTACAACCCAGCGACAGAAGCCGGGTAAGAAATCTCGGAGTAAGTGAGAAATTAGAGAGAACTGAGTTACAAAGGATAGTTGCAATGCAAACGATTTTGCGAAACCTTCAATACGCGCTGCGCCAATTGCGAAAGTCGCCGGTGTTTACTCTTACGGCTGTACTCACGCTGGCGCTTGGCATCGGCGCCAACACGGCCATATTTACCGTGGTCTACGCCACGATTCTTGCGCCCATGCCCTATCCGCAGCCGGACCAACTGGTCATGGTCTGGTCGAAGATACAAGGCGATCGCAACAGCATTGCGGCGCAGGACTTTGTGGATTGGAAACGCCAGAACACCTGCTTTCAAGACTTGAATGCATTCAGCGGCGGCAGCTTTAATCTTGCCACCAAAGATCAGCCCGAATATGTTGAGGGCCAGGCCACCACGCCGGGCTTCTACAAAATGATGGGCGTCAGTTTTCTGCATGGCCGCGACTTTCTTCCCGAAGAGGGGGTGACAGGCAAGGACCACGTCGTCATTTTGATCAACAAGTTGTGGAAGCGGCTGGGCTCCGATCCTAACATCGTCGGCAAGCAGATCCAACTCGATGGAACATCGTATACAGTAGTGGGAGTTATGGCGCCCGGCCAACCGGACCGTCTCAACCAGTGGTTAATTGTGCCGCTCGTTTTCAAGCCCGAGCAGTTGAATCACGACTTCCATTGGCTGCTGGCGATGGGCCGCCTGAAGCCCGGTGTAACCATCAAGCAGGCGCAGGCCAACATGGATGCGGTTACCGCCAACATTGCGCAGGCTTTTCCGAAAAGCAACAAGGGATGGGGCGCATTTGTTGAGCCGCTGAAGAACGACTTTTTACCCAAAGAGAGAATTCAGACACTATGGCTGCTGCTCGGAGCGGTTGGCTTTGTGCTGTTGATCTCCTGCGTGAATGTTGCCAATCTATTGCTGGCCAAAGGAATCACGCGGCAAAAAGAGATTGCGATCCGCACGGCTCTCGGCGCTCCCCGGCGAATCATCTTCGCCCAGTTCCTTACGGAGAATCTCTTGCTGGCACTGATTGGCGGATTGCTGGGAGTTGGCGTGGGCGCGGCGACACTGCGCGCTCTGGCGGCCAACATGCCTCCCAACACGCTTCCATCCGAGGCTGACCTTAGTCTGAATCTGCCCATTCTGCTGTTCACGTTTGCCGCTTCCACGCTGGCGGGGCTGCTCTTCGGCTGCGCACCCGCATGGTATGCAACGCGTGTTGACCCCATCGATGCGCTGAAGGAGGGCGGACGAACCGGAACCGGCGCGGGCCGCCATCGCCTGCGGAGGGTGCTCGTTATTGGAGAGTTCGCATTGGCGCTCGCACTGCTTACCGGCGCTGGTCTTGCAATACACAGCTTCTGGAATCTGACGCGCGTGGACCTTGGCGTGACCACTTACCATATCCACACATTCAATCTCCCAGTCCCGGATTCGCGCCCAAAAGACCTCGCGCAAATCACCTCGTATTACCAGCAGATGCTCGCTCGAATTCATTCGGTCCCAGGGGTGTTGAATGCCTCGGTATCCGTTGGCTTACCGTTGGAAGGCGACGGTTTCGGAATGCCGTTTACGATCGCGGGCCAACCCGAGTTCGCAGATCCTTCGCAGCGGCCAGGCACTGCCTTCGGCATGGTTTCGCCCGACTACTTCAAGACATTTGGCATCCAGATGATTCGCGGCCGCGCGTTCACCGATCAGGACACCGCGAGCAGCGTTCATGTAGCGGTAGTCAACGAAGAATTTGCGCGCAAGTACTTCGCCAACAAGGATCCGCTGCAGCAGCGGGTGAACGTTGAAGAGTTGATCCCGGGCGTCACCAAGCTGGGCCCTTATATCACCTGGCAGATTGTGGGAGTATTTCACAACGTCCGCGCAGGCGGCTTCCGGGAAGACTTTCCCGAGATGGAGATACCATTCTGGCAGATCCCATGGCCAAGTGCGAACATCGGCGTGCGTACCGCCGGCGATCCCAAGCTCATGACCAGGAGCATCGCGGCCGCGGTTCATGCCGTCGATCCGCAGATTGCCCTCGCCGAGCCGCATACCATGGATGAAATAAAGAGCCTGATGCTTGCCGGGGATCAGTTCACCATGACCCTATATGCTGCCTTTGCCGTGGTTGCGTTGCTGCTTGCGGCCGTTGGTATCTATGGCGTGATGGCCTTTACTGTTGCGCAGCGGGAGCACGAGATTGGCCTGCGAATGGCGCTAGGAGCCAGCCGCGGCAACGTAGTGAAGCTGGTGCTGAAGGAGGCTCTCACGCTGGCGCTCATCGGGCTGGGCTTGGGTCTGGTTGGCGCGTATTTCGTTGGCCGTGCGATGCAAAGCACACTTTACGGAGTAGGCAAGCTGGACTATGCCGCCATCGCTGTGGTCGCGATTGTCCTCCTTGCTTCATCGCTTTTAGCCAGTTGGCTGCCTGCTCGCCGCGCCGCCCAGGTTCAACCGATGAAAGCGCTTCGCGCGGATTAGGAGGATTCAGATGCGATCGATTCTTCAGGATGTCCGTTATGCACTCCGGCAGTTGCGCAAGTCGCCGGGATTTACGTTCACGGCGGTTGCTGTGCTGGCGCTGGGCATCGGCGCCAACATCGCTGTGTTCACTGTGCTGAACGGAATCCTGCTGCGCCCACTGCCTTATGCGCATTCCGGTCGCATTTTGACCGTCCAGTTGGCTGGCCCCATGCCGTACTTCAGCATGACCTACGCGAACATGCTTCAGTTGCGCGATGCGGGCGGACGTGGATTCCAGATGGGAGTTGCGTTCGACGGCTCCAGGGCCAGCATTGTCGGACCCGGTGGCCGCTTGCAGGTGGAGCGCACAAATGTGGACGAGAACCTGTTTCCGATGCTGGGCGTGCAGCCTATCCTGGGCCGTGTCTTCCGCCCCGAGGAGACGGACAAGGGCCGCAACCACGTTGTTCTGCTGGGCGAGGACGTATGGCGCAAGCTTTACTTGAGCGATGCGCAGATCGTCGGCAAGTCAGTGAGTATTCGAGGCGATTCCTACACCATCCTTGGCGTCATGCCGCGCAGCTTCGCGTTTCCAGTTGGCGAAGATATCATGCAGATCTGGTCGCCGGCCGAGATTCCTCCGGCTGCCCGCTCGGCAATGAGCGGCGTCGGGGCGAAGTTTATCTACAGCGTTTATGCGCGACTGCCTGAGGGAATGACGCACGCGCAGTTGGCCGACGTGTTCAACCGCGCACAACCAGTCATCGCCAAAGAGGTGCCCAAAGACGATGAAGCGTGGCCCACACGCGTGAAGGTCAACGGCTACCAGGATTCGCTGAACGCCGAAGCGCGCAAGCCGCTGTTTCTTCTAGCCGGCGTGGTGTTCGGCATCTGGGCTCTTGCCTGCCTCAATGTCACCAGCCTCATGCTGGCCCGCGCCGTCTCGCGTGTTCGTGAACAGGCAGTACGCTCCGCGCTGGGCGCAAGCCGCATGCGTTTGCTGCAGCAGTCCATTGTGGAAAGCCTGCTCTTGAGCGGCATTGGCGCACTGGCCGGCATGCTTGTGGGCCAATCCGCTATCAAAATCTTGTGGCGTCCCATTCACCGAAGCCTTCCGCTCACATCCGCCATTCACGTTGATTGGCGCGTGATGGCCGCACTGGCATTGCTCACCCTCGTCACCGCCTGCATCACCGGCATCATTCCCGCACTGCGCGCCTCGCGGCGGAACGTGCAGGAGTCGCTGCACGGAGTGACCACGACTGCTTCGGCCAGCCAGAACCGGACGCGTGAGATTCTTGTTGTTGCGCAACTGGCAATAACTCTCGTCTTTCTTGTAGGATCTGGATTGTTTTTACGCACCATTCAAGCACTGCGCCAGGTGCCGCTGGGTTTTTCGCAGCAGAATGTGCTTACCGGCGGCGTCATTCTCAACGGCTCGTCGCGTGAGGAACCGAATGATCCGCATGTGCAGATCAACATTGTCCGCACGTCGTATTTGCCGCTGCTGGAGCGGCTACGCGCCATTCCCGGCGTGCAGGTGGCGGCGCTCAGCTCTGTGCTGCCGCTGCGCAGCGAGATGAATGTCAGCATTTGCTCAGGGATGGATCATGAGGATCAAGGAGCGAAGAGAGCTTGCGCGCAAGGCCGACTTGCTTCCGCGGGCCTGACCGATGCGCTCGGAATACCCATTCTGCGCGGCCGGTTCTTTTCCGAGGTGGACGTGGCAGGCGCGCCGATTGCAGTTGTGGTCAATGAGGCCTTCGCCAAACAGTTCTCGCCGGACAAGGATCCAATTGGCCGGATTTACTCCATGGGCAAGCATGGGCCATTTGCAAATGCGCACATCATCGGCGTTATCGGCGACACCAGGCAGAGCAAAGTCGTCGATCCGACCAAGCCGGAGGTTTATTTTTGTCTCGCGCAGATGGAGCCTGGAACGCCACTTTACGGGATCGCCATTGCCTTCATGCAGGTGGCCATCCGCGGCCGGATTCCCGCCGATTCCTTGCGCGCACAGTTTGACAAAGTGCTGCACGAAGTGGCTCCCGACGCCACAACCACCGACGTGAAGACCATTCACGAAGCAGTCGAGGATTCCTTCGGCAGCCAGAAGCTCATTAGCCATCTGCTGGAAAGCTTCGCTGGTCTTGCGCTGATGATTGCTTCTGTGGGCCTCTATGGTTTGTTGTCTTTCGCCGTTGCCCAGCGAACGCGCGAAATCGGAGTGCGCATTGCGCTCGGCGCGCCGCAGGCGAGTATTCTGAGCCTGATTCTGCGACGTGCCGTTTTGCTGGTTGTCATTGGATTGGCCACAGGCGGCGTGCTGGCCTGGTTCGCCGTTCAATTCGCCAATGGCTACATCTATGGCGTACAGGCTCACGACGCCCTCACCTTTACCGCGGTAGTAATCGTACTTGCGTCGTCGTCGTTTCTTGCAGCCTGGCTGCCGGCACGCCGCGCCGCATCCGTCGACCCAATTCTTGCACTCAGATCGGAGTAACAGCCATGATCGAACTGAAAAACGTTGAACGCAGCTATAAGACCGGCCACACTGAAACCTGGGTGCTGCGCCGTATCTCTCTCACCATCAAAGAGGGCGAGTTTGTCACCATCATGGGGCCGTCGGGGGCAGGGAAGTCGTCGCTGCTGAATGCGCTGGCCCTGCTTGACGACGGATGGCTGGGCGAATACTGGTTTGGTGAGACCCCCGCGCACAAACTGAATCGCAAACAGCGCGCCGACCTTGCCCGGCAACGCATCGGCATGGTCTTCCAGAGTTATCACCTGCTGGACGATCTTACCGTCGCCGAAAACATCGACCTACCATTGTCTTATAAGAACCTGCCCGCCAAAGAACGCCAGGGGATGGTGGCCGACATTCTCGACCGCTTCCAGATCGTCGCCAAGAAGGACCTGTTCCCCAACCAGCTTTCGGGCGGGCAGCAGCAACTTGTCGGCATTGCGCGCGCGGTCGTTCATGCGCCCGAGTTGCTGCTTGCCGACGAGCCCACCGGCAACCTGCACTCCACGCAGGCCCGCGAGATCATGGAACTCTTCTGCGAACTCAACCGCCAAGGCACCACCATTGTCCAGGTTACTCACTCGGAAGAAAATGCGCGCTATGGGAAGCGGATTCTCGAATTGCGCGATGGATGGCTCACGCGCGATGAATCGGTCGAGCCAAGGGCTACGGAGGTTGTCGCAAAGTGAATCCGATCAAGCGAAATTCGGCTCGTGTCATAAAGGCCGCGGTTGCCATTCTTCTCTTGCAGGTGAACCTGGTGTTGGCTATTCGATCCGCGGCGGCTCAGCAGCCCCAAACTCCGGCGCCGCCCGCACAGACTGTGCCGGAGGCTCCCTCGCCCGCGACGAGCGGCGCTTCCGCAGCGCCTGCTTCGCTGGCACAGCAGATGCAGCAGGCTCAGAAGCCTTCGTTTGCTCCGCCACAACCGTTCGATGTGCCAATGCCCCGCTCGCACAACCCGCTTTTCCCCTATATGCCCAGTACCGCGCCGGAGCTGAACCTCAGCAACTCACCGCGCCTGGAGAACCTAATCCGTGATGGAAAGATATATGTTTCTCTGCGGGACGCGATCGCTGTTGCAATCGAGAACAATCTCGATCTGGCCTTCTTCCGCTATAACTTCCCCATCGCTCAAACCGATATTCTGCGCACCAAAGCGGGTAGCCCAGCCAACGGCGTTAACACCGCCATCGTCCAGGGGACCCAGGGCGGCTTTAGCTCTTCCGGCGGTGGCGGGGGGTCGTCTGGGTCCGGATTCACCGCCGGTAACGGGGGCATCGTAACCTCGACCCTCGGCGCCGGCACCAGTGTCTCGTCCTTCGATCCTTTCCTCAGCTTCCAGGGTTATGTCGATCACACCGTGACGCAGGAGGCCAACGAGTTCCTGAACGGCGTGCCAATCTTGAAGAACAATACGATCCAGGTCAATTCGTCCTACTCCCAGTCGTTCCCCATCGGCACGGGCGTCCAGATCAATTATGTTGGCGAGCGTGTTGCCAGCAATGGTCCATACCAAGCCATCAATCCGGAGCTCTACTCCAGATTTCAGGCGATCATCCAGCAGCAACTTCTGGCGGGTTTCGGAATCGCCACCAACGAGCGTTATATCCGAATCGCCAAGCGCAACTCCCAGATCCTCGATGTTGTTTTCAAAGCCCAAGTCATCGCCACTGTAACTCAGATCGAAAACATTTACTGGGACCTCGTCAATGCCTACGAGGCCGAGCAAATCAGCGAGCGCTCTTTAGGCTTTGCCAACAAGAATCTCTCCGACGATCAAAAGCAACTCGAACTCCAGGCCATCCCCGCGATGCAAGTCATGACGGATCAGTCGGCCGTGGCTGCAGCCGAAGGCAACCTCACGGTGGCGCGGGCCAGTCTCCGGCTGAACGAACTGCTATTGAAGAACGCGCTCACCAAGGTCGATGATCCCATCATCGACGAAATGGCGGTCATTCCCCTCGACCTGAAGGCAGCACCCGACTCGAACGCCGACAAATCCATGGACGAACTCATCGCCGAGGCCGAGAAGAAGCGGCCGGAGGTTGCCATCTACAAGATGACGGCCGAAGTCCGGAAGCAGGCCCTGAAGGACATCAACAGCGAGCTTTTGCCGACGCTCAGCATGTATGGCCTCTATGCCGGCGCAGGCACCGCCGGTCCTCCGAACCCAAACTGTTCCCTCGGCACGCAGGAATGCTCCACCACTCTGCCCACGGGCTTCCCCAGCATGTTTGCGAACACCTTCAATTACTCGTCCCCGGAATACCAGGTTGGCATGACGCTTAACATCAATCTGCGCAACCGCCAGGCCAAGGCCGATCAATTCCGCGCCGTGTTGGATTACCGCCAGAGCCAGATCTCCTCTGAGCAGCAGCAGAAAAACATTCTCTTCGACGTACGCAACTCGAAGTTTGCCCTTGAACAGAAGCAGGCCAGCGTTGACGCAGCCCAGAAGGCGCGCGACCTGGCACAAAAGACATTCGACATCACCAAGCAGGAACAGCTTCTCGGTGCGAAATCCGGCCTCGATACGTTGAACGCCGAGAGCGCGCTGGCCGTGGCCGAGTCCGCGTTGGACGCTGCACAAACAGCCTATGAGAAGGCCAAGGTAGATATCGACCGCGCCGTCGGCGAGACGCTGGAACGGACCGGGGTCTCCATCGACGACGCGAAAGCGGGCGTCGTGAATCACTAGCCGTAGAATCACTGAAAGGAACCATGCTCGCCTCAGCGCAACCCGTCTTGCATCGCGACGTCGCACCTATTTTTGCAGCCGCTGGATTCCCCGGCGAGCTCTGCCGCATCGTCCGGCGGCAAGCAATCGGCTCGGCTTCCTTTGCCCGTGCAGTTTCAATAACCGACGCCAAAATCGGCGTAGTGGAGGTTAGCCATCTCCAATAAGCAAGAACGAATCCGGGTTCTGGTTGCCGACGATCAGCCGCACATTCTTGAGGCTGTCGAGCTGCTTCTAACGCCCCAGGGCATAACGGTGGACTGTGTTCGCTCGCCTGGCCTGCTGCTGGAAGCGCTGGGGATGCACGACTACGATGTGCTGCTCATCGATCTGAACTATACGCGCGACACCACCTCCGGCCAGGAGGGTCTCGATCTGCTGGCGCGGATTCGGGAGTTCGACCCGCGCCTGCCCGTCATCGTCATGACCGCATGGGGAAACATCGACCTGGCGGTTGAGTCGATCAAGCGCGGCGCTCGCGATTTTGTGCAGAAGCCGTGGGAAAACGAGCACCTTGTTTCGCTGATCCGCGTACATGCGGAGTTGCAACAGGCACTGCGGCGCGCTCGCCAATTGGAGCTCGAAAACCGGTTGCTGCGGGCCGAAGGGATGCCGGAGTTTGTGGCCGGCGCGCCCAGCATGCAGCCGGTTCTGGAACTGATTGCGCAGGTCGGGCCTTCAGACGCCAACGTACTCATTACCGGTGAGCATGGGACGGGGAAGGAAATTGTTGCGAAGCTACTGCACAGCGCGTCGCCGCGGGCGCGGATGGCGCTGGTGGCGGTGAACGCGGGGGGGTTGCCTGAAGGCACATTCGAAAGTGAGATTTTCGGACACGTTAAGGGTGCGTTTACCGACGCACGCACGGATCGCATTGGACGCTTCGAACTGGCCAACGGCGGCACGCTTTTTCTGGACGAAATTGCCAACGTCCCATTGCGCCAACAGGCCAAGCTGCTGCGCGTGCTTGAGACCGGCGAACTGGAGCGCGTGGGCTCGTCGCAGACGCGACGCGTCGATGTACGCATATTATCAGCCACCAACGCGCAACTTCCGGAGGAGGCGAAGGCGGGGAACTTCCGCGAAGATCTGCTGTTCCGCATCAACACCGTGGAGATTCATCTGCCCGCTTTGCGCGAGCGACGAGAGGATATTCCGCTGTTGGCGCAGCATTTTCTGGGGCGCAATCGCACCCGTTATCGGAAGCAGATCAGCGGCTTTTCGCCGGCCGCGATGCAGCAGCTTATGCAATACACGTGGCCTGGCAATGTGCGCGAACTGGAGCACACGGTTGAGCGCGCCGTGCTGCTTTGCCGGGGGGGCGAAATCGATCCAGCCAACCTGGCTATTTCGAGCGGCCGGGCTGCCACGCCGTCGTTTGAAAACATGAGCATCGACGAGGTGGAAGCCCTGCTGATTCGCAAAGTTATGCGCCGGTGCGACGGCAACATTTCGCAAGCCGCTGAAGCGCTTGGCCTTAGCCGTGCCGCCCTTTATCGCCGTATCGAAAAATATGGGCTATGAGAGGAACGCGCGCCGCCGCCGCCGCTCGGCTGTTCGCCGCGCGTGGCTCTATTCCCTTTTGCTGGCGCTGCCGTCGCTGGCCTTCGTTGGCGTATTTGTCTACCAGCGCGGGCTGACCGCAGCGCCTGCCATACTGATCGCCGGGAGCCTGCTGCTCTATCTGGTTCTTATCGCGGCGGCGCTGGTTGAGACTTTCATCCGGCCGCTGCAGACGCTCTCGAACGTGGTGTCGTCGCTGCGGGAGGGCGATTACTCGTTCCGCGCGCGCGGGGCAGGCACGCAGGACGCTTTTGGGGAACTGGCCGGTGAAGTGAACGCGCTGGCCGACCTGCTGCAAAAGCAGCGGGTGCGCTCTCTTGAGGCCACCGCGCTGCTGGCACGGATTCTTGAAGTGATGCACGCGCCGCTGTTCGCCTTCGACCGCGAGAACCTGCTGCAACTGGTTAACAACGCAGGGGTTAAGCTGCTTGGCTCAACTCACGCCCGCGCCTTTGGGCACACCGCGCGGGAGCTGGGCCTGGAAGAACTACTTGCCTCAGCTGACCAGAGCGTTCACTCGTTCGGCGCAAAGTCGACCCGCTGGCTGCTTCGCAAGGCTGTTTTTCGCCAAGACGGCGTGCCGCACACGCTGCTGCTGCTGGCCGACGTGAGCCTGCCGTTGCAGGAAGAGGAGCAGGCTGCCTGGAAGCGGCTGATCCGGGTGCTGGGGCACGAGCTTTCGAACTCGCTCGCGCCCATTAAATCCATTGCAGGAAGTCTCTTAGCGCGCGTGGACCAGATGGGGCGTGTGGTTCAGGGGGGGCACGCCGTCTCCATTGAGGACGATGAGACGACACTGCGCGACTTTCGCCGCGGGCTGGGGGTTGTTGAGAGCCGTGCCGACTCACTGCACCGCTTTGTGCAGTCTTACCGGCTGCTGGCGCAGTTGCCGCCGCCGCAACTAAAGCCGGTAGCGATGGGTCCGCTGCTGGAGCGGGTGGTGCTGCTGGAGCAGCGTTTGCCGGTGCATCTCGATGCAGGGCCGGCGGTGACGCTGGATGCCGACCCCGACCAGTTGGAGCAGATGTTCATCAATCTGCTGGCCAACGCCGTGGACGCATCGCTGGCCAACGGAGCGGAGCCGGTGCGCGCAAGCTGGCGGGTTGAAGACTCGAATCTGCTTGTAACCATTGAGGATCGCGGCCTGGGGATTGCGAATACAGAGAACCTGTTTGTGCCGTTCTACACCACCAAGCCGGCTGGGAGCGGGGTGGGACTGGCGCTGGCGCAGCAGATTGCGCGCGCGCACGGCGGAGAGATCCGGCTGCTGAACCGGGAGGATGGGGAAGGCGCGCGGGCGACGATCCGGCTGCCGCTGGCGGTGCGGTGAGACGGGGGGCGAACTGAAAGTATTCGCATATTTGCGTACATGAATCGGTCGGTGCGGACGCGCAGATGTTCGCAGATATGTTCAGGCAAACGTGTGACAAATAGTGCAAAACAGCATGTTTTAAGGCCGTTTATGTGCGAAATTAGCGCATTTAAGCGTGTTTTTGATGCACTTATTGCGGTCAAAACTGCTTGTTGGGAGGGGAAAGTGCATGCACTGCATGCATCTGGCTGCTGGCTTCCATGGGGCGATCACCGGGAGTTGGGCTGGGCTGCCGCACGTTCGTGGTTCAGGGCGAGCAGGCGGGCCAGGATTTCTTCTTTGGAGAGGTTGGAGGGCCAGCCGTAGGCGGCGAAGACGGCTTCGTCGAGGGCCTGGTGGGCGTTGGCGAGCCAGGCGGGGCGCTGGTTGTAGAGGTTGGTCAGGGTGCGTTTGGGAAGGTCGCGCGGGTCGATGTCCGGCGGGTTGAGCCAGGCGTCGCGGAGGCGGACGAGTTCGCGGGCGGCGTCGGCGATGGCTTTGACGCGCGGGTCGGCTTCTTCGCTGGGCTCGGTCCCGGGAGGCCAGGGGAAGGGGAAGGTGTCGAATGTCCGTGCAGATGAGTACCGGGGATCATTTCCTTTACCGATCCAAGCGCCCTGCGATAGGGACCATTCCTGGTGCAGGAAGGAGTGAAGAACTCCGAAAAAGTAGTCGTCAGAACGCGCAATCACATGGCATGTGTGGTCGGGGATGATCTCCGCATCCACCCAGGCGAACAACCGGTGTTTTGCGACCTCCGGGGTCGCGACATATCTCGACAGATCTGAGATCGCGCGTCGAAGGCCGGGGCGCGACTCGCCATGAATCCACCACCTTTGCTTCATTCGAACGCGTCTATTTGAGTCCCTGAGAGGCTTGACGTGCGTTTTCACGTATTCGAAGGGCCACTCATAGAGCGCAGCCTCGCCAATCGGCATATCTACGCCGAAGTCGATTACCCAACCCAGATGGTCTCTTTGGGTTAGATCGCGTGCCCCGATCCGCCGCTTGACGACGTCGCTATTTGGTCTTCCATTTGGGTTCAAGGGCCGGGAAAGCATCTTGCGGGCTTCGTCGTGGGAGATGTCGAATGGTCCGCCCTTCATCATGCCAAGAAAACACAAGCCCTTGTTCTCTTCCAGGGCCGACGCTCCCGCAACGTTGGATTCGGCAGTGAGGTCGGAGTGGATTTCAGGCACGCTGTTTCCATCAAGTACCCGTGCAGTATCCGAGCCGTCGTCGAACCCGACCATGGAGACTCGGACTGCGGCTCCGGCCAGCAGCCATGGTCTGTCGCTCCAAGCCATAAATATATCGCCGGTTTTCTTGATGCGTTTAAGCACCGGGCGATTGCCGACCATGCTGATCGAGTTGGTCGCGAGCAGGCCGGCGCGCTTGGCATTCCCAATTTCTATTTGACTGCGGGCCTTCTCAAACCAATATGTGACAAGATCAGCACCGCCTGGAACTCGCCCTTCATACAGAACGCGGAGCTGGTCCACATATAGCGGATTCGGCTCTACGTTCAGTTCACTTCTCATTTTCTTGTCGCCCAGGAACGGCGGATTGCCGATAATGAAGTCTGCATTTTGCCATTGGGGCTCGTAGGGGTTGCCTTCCGCGTCGTAACGCATAATGGCGTCGGCGTGCTCGATGTTGTTGAGTTTTTCGAGGACGGGTTCGCGGTCTTCCTGAACGCCGTGCTCGTGCTTCCACTGGAGGAAGCCGATCCAGACTACGATTGAGGCTAACTCGTGGGCGTAGAACTCGGTTTCGATACCGAAGAGCTGGCTGGGCGAGACCATCTTTTTAACGACGAGGGAGATGTCGTGCTCGGCGGCGAACTGCTGGGCCAGAAGCCATAGGTCGAGGAGGCGG
>Ga0302202_10002859_pt1 | contig 19428 bp, 17 predicted proteins | sample II_Bog_N3_3_FD_194579 | JGI IMG/M metagenome (GOLD analysis project Ga0302202, IMG submission 194579) | Peat permafrost microbial communities from Stordalen Mire near Abisko, Sweden - II_Bog_N3_3 | ecosystem: Environmental > Terrestrial > Soil > Wetlands > Peat | place: Sweden: Abisko...
CACCGACCGCCGGACCGGTTGGATGTTGCAAAATTATGGGAGTGACGGGGGGAGTGACGGGGGACTTGCAGGGGGGGGTGATGGATGGCGCGTCCCGGCCCACCACTACGGTGGCCGCGCCGGCCCCGTGCAGGTGTCCGACCGACCGACCCCACCGGAGGAACCCATGACCGACCGCCTCGAGGCTCTGCACCACTCAGCCGACCGCCTGCGGGCGTTTGTCGCCGGACTCGACGATGCGGCACTGTCCCGGTCGGCGTATCCGACGGAATGGACCGTGGCCGACGTGTGCTCCCACCTCGGATCGGGCGCCGTCATCATGGAGCGCCGCCTCCAGGACCTGCTCGCCGGGGTCGACACCCCCGATGACGCCGCCACTGCGGTGTGGGACGAGTGGAACGCCAAGGGTCCCCGGGCCCAGGCCGACGCTCTGCTGGCTTCGGATTCAGCCCTCCTGGAGCGGCTGGACGGGCTGAGCGACGACGAGCGGGCGGGACTGCGGTTCGCCATGGGACCCATGACGTTCGATTTCGACGGATTCGTGGGTCTGCGGCTCAACGAACATGCACTGCACGTGTGGGACATCGAGGTGTCCTTCGCGCCGACCGCCACCGTGGCGGCCGAGTCCGTGGCGTGCATCGTGGACAACCTGCAGATGTTCGCCCAGTTCACCGGCCGGCCCGTCGACGACGCCCGGGTCGTGACGGTGGCGACCACCGACCCGGCCCGGACGTTCCGGGTGACGGCGGGGCCCGATGCCGTCGGGCTGGAGTCCGTCGGTGCCGTGGATGCGCCCGACCTGACGCTCCCGGCCGAGGCGCTGGTCCGCCTGGTCTACGGGCGACTGGACCCCGATCACACTCCGCCGGTGACGGCGCCCGGCGTACTCGACGAGCTCCGCCCGGTCTTCCCCGGGGCCTGACGCCCGGCGGCGGTCATCCGCCGACCAGTGACGGCCGGGACACCGCGAACATGGCCAGACAGCCGAGGACGGTGACCAACGTCCACGACCATGCGGCCCGGGGCCGGGCGCGCAAGGTGGTCACCACCACCATGGCCGCGGCGCCCAGGGACGCGATCAGCAGGACCGACTGGGCGACGCGCTGACTCCCGCCGAGTAGCCAGATGGTGATCGCACACGCCACCAGCAGTCCGGCCCCGCTGAACAGCGCACCCCGTTCGCTCATCCGCTGGGGCAGCCCACTGATGCCGGACCGCGCATCGTCCTCCCGGTCCGCCAGGGTGTTGATGAAGTGGGCGCCGACGCCCAACAGGGCCGTCGCCACCATGAGGGTCGGTCGGGGCCACGGGTGCCCCGGGAGTCCGAGCGTCACGAACGCCGGGAGCAGACCGAAGGACACCGCGTAGGGGAGTGGGCTGACCACGGTGGCCTTGACGCCCAGGTTGTAGGCCCAGGCCGAGGCGATGGCCACGAGGTGCACCGTGGCGGCCCTCCATCCGGAGAGGAGGGAGAGGGGCACGGCCGCCACCAGCGCCGTGCAGGCCGCCACCCGCACGGTCCCCACGGAGACCGCGCCGGAAACGATCGGCTTGTCGGTGCGCCCGACGGCGATGTCGCGCCCGGCGTCGAACCAGTCGTTGCTCCAGCCGGTCGAGAGCTGTCCGGCCAGGACGGCGACGGCCACCGCCGCGCATCCTCCCGCGCTGCGACCGGACAGGGCGGCGAGTCCGGTGGTGAGTGCCACCACCGCCAGTGTGGGCTGGAAGTGACAGGCCCGGACGAGCCCCACCATCCAACTGTCGCCACCCACCGTCTCCGTGGGGCGTCCCGGGGTCACGGGCCACCCTACGTCGGGTCGGGCGGCCGCCCGATGCCCGGCTCAGCTCCGGACGGGACCGATGGCCGTGGTGGGGACGAGTTCGTCGCCCAGATCGAGTCGGGCCAGCAGGGCCTCGATCTCGACGGCGGCGACCGGACGGGAGAACAGGAAGCCCTGGCCGTGATCACACTGTTCGGACCGCAGACCCTCGATCTGGCCCACCTGCTCGATGCCCTCGGCAAGCGTGGTGAGTCCGAGGGTGCGGCCGAGTTCGACCAGCGTGTGGATCAGCGCGGCGGCGTCCGGGGACCCGCTCATCTCCGACACGAAGGAACGGTCGATCTTGAGCACGTCGACCGGGAACTGACGGAGGTAGGCGAGCGAGGAGTACCCGGTGCCGAAGTCGTCGATGGCCAGGAGGACACCGAGGTCCTTCAGCCGGTGGAGCCGGGCCACGGTGGCGTTGGCGTCCTTCATGAGGACCGACTCGGTGATCTCGATGATCAGCGAGCTCGGTGGAAGATGGTTGGCGGCGAGCGCTCCGCGCACGTCCTCCACGAACTCGTTCGAGTCCAGCTGGCGCATCGAGGCGTTGACCGACATGGTGAGGTCATGTCCGGCCGCCCGCCAGGTGGCGAGTTGGCGGCACGCTTCGTTGAGGACCCAGCGTCCGACGTCCACGATGTCCCCGGTGTCCTCGAGCACGGGGATGAACTTGTCGGGGGACATGACGCCCTTGGTGGGGTGGTCCCACCGGATGAGTGCCTCCACGCCCCGCACGTGGAGGCGTTCGAGGTCGACGATGGGCTGGTAGAGGAGGTGGAACTCGCCGGCGGCCAGCGCCGAATCGAGCTCCGTCTTCATGGTCAGGCGGTCACTGGCGGCCACGTGCATGGCCTCCTGGAAGATCACCGACTGGTCACGACCGGATCCCTTGGCCCGGTACAACGCGATGTCGGCGTCCCGCAGCAGGTCCTGGGCGCTCTGGCGGTCCCCCACGGCGATGCCGATACTGGCCGACACGGTGATCGGCAGGCGCTCGAACCCCTCGATGTAGAAGGGCGGGCGGAGCACCTGGCGGATGCGCTCGGCGATGGCCTTGGGTCCGTCGGCCAGGGAGATGCCCTCGGCGAGGACGACGAATTCGTCGCCGCCCAGCCTGCCGACGGTGTCGCTCGACCGCAGGAGCCCGACCAGCCGACTGGCCACCGCCTGGAGGAGGCGATCACCGGCTTCGTGGCCGAGCGAGTCGTTGGCGTCCTTGAAATTGTCCAGATCCACGAACAGTGCGGCCACCGGCTGGCCGTCCCGGCGCGCCCGGACGAGCATCCGATCTGCCCGATCGAGGATGAGCTGTCGGTTGGCCAGCCCGGTCAGGGGATCGTGCAGGGCGCGGTGGGAGAGCAGCTCCTCGAACTTCTTCCGCTCGGTGACGTCGCGGACGTTGGTGACGTAGCCGGCCACCGACGGCCGTTGCAGCTGGTTGGAGATCACGGCTTCCACGTCACGCACCGTCCCGTCCTTGCGGAGCATGCGGAACTCCAGGACGGCGGTGTCCGACGACTGCTGGAACTCGGCGCCGAGCCGATGGTGCAGCAGGGCGTGGTCGTCGGGGTGGACGTAGTCGGTCGCGCGGGTGTCGACGAGTTCGTCGGGCGAGTAGCCGAGGAGGTCGACCACCGACGGCGACAGGTAGCGGAAGGTGCCGAGCTCGTCGATGATCATGGTCACGTCCGACGAGTGCTGGATCAGGGACCGGAACCGGTCCTCACTCAGCCGCACGGCGGCGTCCGCCTCCTCCTTCTGCTGCATTGCGGCTCCCGCCATCCGGATGACGAAGAACAGCACGAACGCCCCCATGATGGTGAGGGCTGCGGTCTGGGCCAAGGTCAGGCGGGACGGCAGCCAGCCCTGCCAGATGCCCAGCCCGCCCACCGCCATGCCGAGGAAGCTCCAGAGGGCGACGGGGCGCCAGGCACGCGACCCGACGCCGGCGATGTCCGCCAGCGCCACGAAGGCGTAGGCACCCCACAGCACCGGCCCCCACCCGGTGAGGTAGATGACCGCGGTGGCGGTGGCCACCTGGACGGCGACCCGCACGTGGAACATGCCGTGGGAGGGTCGGCTGTCGTAGAGGTGGTCGATGGCCAGGTTCGAGACGGGGATGACGATGAAGATCCCCAGCCACAGCCACGCGGATTCCTGCACGATGTAGTCGAAGTGCATGAGCGAGAGAATGGCCAGGAGGGCCGCCGGACCGATCAGGTAACCCAACATGGTGGGACTCAGTCCGCGGCGCGGCACATCTGTGGCGTCCACACGGGGCGTGGGCGCCACTTCGGCAGGCTGCGGCAGGCGTGCCTGTTCAGGCATCGTCCCCCTCCTCACGTCGGACACGGACACTTGGCCCTTGTGTGTCGGCGGAATAGCCGGCGAACTTGAATGGTGGTGCAGAGGACCGGGCCGCCCACCTGGGCGGACGCGGTCAGCGGCGGTGCACGATGCCGCGGATGAACGCCGCCTGACCCACGTGTTGGAGGTCATCGGCGATCACGCTGACCAGGCGCACGCCCACCGTCACCGGTGGATCCCAACCGGTGTCGACCACCCGGTCCAGGTCGGTCTCGGTCAGCGTGCCCAGATACGCGGTCGTGGCGGTGTGGACGTCCTCGAAGTAGGCGAGCAGCGAGGCAGCGTCGACCCGTACCGCGGCCACCGCATCCGGGTCGTGCCCGTAACCGGTGTCCGACACGTCGAAGGGCAGGTCGAAGCGTTCGAACCAGTGCCGATCCGTCCACACCTGCGGGGAGCCGGACAAACCGGACACATGGTCGTCCTGGATCCGGGTGAGGTGCCACACCAGCCAGGCGATCGAGTTGGCCTCGGGGTCGACCCGGAAGGTCAGCTCCTCCTCGGTCAACCCGTTGGCCGCCGGATGCACGGCGTCACGTACCCGCTCGAATGCATCGTGCAGTGCGTCCATGCTTCCCATGTCGGACCTCCCCGATCGATCGCTGTCCGCCTCGGGGCCAGTCTTGCCCACCTCGAGGGCGGGGGCCCCACGACCGGTCCCGGCATCGGGACCCGTCGTGGGACCGGCGCCCGGCCGACCGCCGGGGTCAGGCGGCCTCGACCACGTGGTCGACGGTGGCTGCGGTGCCCTCCAGGGCAGCTGCGAGCACCTCGTCGACGTGGGCGGCCAGCACGAAGGTCATGACCTCGCGCACGGCCTCGGGCACGTCCTCGAGGTCGGGGCCGTTGCGGGCCGGGAGCACCACGGTGGTCAGCCCGGCCCGATGGGCGGCGAGCACCTTCTGACGGACGCCGCCGATGGGCAGCACCCGTCCCTGGAGCGTGACCTCGCCGGTCATGCCCGTCGTGGGGGACACCGGACGGTCGGTGAGCAGGCTCACCAGCGCCGTCGTCAGGGTGACCCCGGCGGACGGACCGTCCTTCGGCACCGCGCCGGCCGGCACGTGGACGTGGAACCGCTTGCCGGCGAAGACCGTCGGGTCGATCCCGAGGTCCGCGGCGTGGGAACGCACGTAGGAGAGAGCGATCTCGGCCGACTCCCGCATGACGTCACCGAGCTGGCCGGTGATGGTCAGTCCCTCGGATCCGTCCATCATCGTCACCTCGACGGAGAGGACGTCGCCGCCGGCACCGGTGACGGCGAGACCGGTGGCCACCCCGGGCACCGAGCTCTGGTCGGCCGACTCGAAGAAGAACCGTGGTCGGCCGAGCCACTCGCGCACGTCGGAGGCGTCGATCACCTGTGTGGTGACCGCACCCGTCGAGTCCGGGTCCGCCGCGGACGCCACCTTGCCGGCGACCTTCCGCAGCAGCTTGCCCAGTTCGCGCTCGAGCCCACGGACCCCCGCCTCACGGGTGTACTCGGAGACGATGGACCGGAGGGCGTCATCGGTCAGGGTGACGTCGTCCTCGCCCAGGGCGGCCCTGGCCCGCTGGCGACCCACGAGGTGGTTGCGGGCGATGGCCACCTTCTCGTCCTCGGTGTAGCCGTCGAGCCGGATGATCTCCATGCGGTCGAGCAGCGGGCCGGGAATGGTGTCGATCACGTTGGCGGTGGCCAGGAAGAGCACCTTCGACAGGTCGAGCTCGACCTCGAGGTAGTGATCGCGGAACGTGTGGTTCTGGGCAGGGTCGAGCACCTCGAGCAGGGCCGACGCGGGATCGCCCCGGAAATCGGCGCCGAGCTTGTCGACCTCGTCGAGCAGGACCACCGGGTTCATCGATCCGGCGTCACGCAGCGCCCGCACCAGGCGTCCGGGCTGGGCCCCGACATAGGTACGGCGGTGACCACGGATCTCGGCCTCGTCCCGGAGCCCGCCGAGGGCCACCCGGACGAACGAACGGCCGAGGGCGCGGGCCACCGACTCACCCAGCGAGGTCTTGCCCACCCCGGGAGGACCGACGAGGGCCAGGATGGCCCCGGCACCCCTGCCGCCCACCGGGGCGAGTCCGCGTTCGAGCTGCAGTTTGCGCACGGCCAGGTGCTCGAGGATGCGCTCCTTCACCTCGGTCAGCCCGTCATGGTCCTCGTCCAGGATCCGCGACGCCTCATCGAGGTCGATCCGGTCGTCGGACTCGACTCCCCAGGGCAACTCCAGGACCGTGTCCAACCAGGTCCGGATCCATCCGTGTTCCGGACTCTGCTCGGGTGTCCGCTCGAGCTTGCCGATCTCGCGGGTCACCGCCCGGGCCACGTGGTCGGGAAGGTCCATGGCACCGGCGCGTGAACGGTAGTCGTCCGGGCCCGGCTCGTCGCTGTCGTCCTCGCCCAGTTCCTTGCGGATGGACTCGAGTTGGCGACGCAGGAGGAATTCCCGCTGCGTCTTCTCCATGCCCTCTTCGACGTCCGTCTTGATCCGCTCGCGCAGGGTGATGTCGGCCAGCACCTCGCGCGCCCAACCGAGCACCAGTCGCAGCCGCTCGACGACGTCCACGGTCTCCAGCACCGCGACCTTCTGTTCGAGGCTCAGGTCGGGCGAGTACCCGGCCAGATCGGCGACGCGACCGGGCTCGGCCGCGTCCGGCAGGCGCTCGGCCAGGCGGCCGGCGCCCCGGGAGACCAGGATGTTCTCGACCACGGCCCGGTACTCCCGGGCCAGCTCCACGGCCACGTCGCGGTCGTCGGTCCCCGAGTCGGCCACGAGGTCCACCTCGACCCACAGCGCCCGACCGGTTCCGGGCACCGCCGTACCCAGTCGGGCGCGCTCGACGCCCCGGATGGCCACGGCGGCCATGCCGCCGGGCAGTTCGCCCCGCTCGGTGACCTCGGCGACCACGCCGACCGTCGCGTAGCGACCGTCGATGAACGGAACGATGACCAGGGAGCCGTCGGCCGCCTCTGCGGCTTCGACGGCGGCGATGGCCTCCTCGGACTCGAGGGCCATGGTGAACACCATGCCCGGGAGGAGCACGCCGGAGGTGAGGGGGAGGAGGGGCAGGTTGTCGTGTGGCATGGGCATTCGTCCTTCGCTATCCACAACAGTGGGTCCGTTCCAACGCACCGCTGTGGAAAACATTCCCGGCCTGTCGGACGTCCGGCGGCGCGGTCGGATGGCGCTCGGAGCCCGGCCGGCACCCGGTAAAATGGGGGTGATGGCCGATACGTGTTCCCACCTCGACACCGTCGTGGACGTCACGCCGTCGAGCGAGGGGTGCGAGGACTGCCTGCGCACCGGGGGGCAGTGGCTCCACCTCCGGATGTGCATGGCGTGCGGTCATGTCGGCTGCTGCGACAGTTCGCCACACCGCCATGCCAGTGCCCACTTCCGCTCCGAGCCGGACCATCCGATCATCCGGTCCTACGAGCCGGGCGAGGACTGGTGGTGGTGTTTCGTCGACCAACTCGCCTTCGAGGTCGACGGCGCGCCGCCTTCGCCCTCCCATCCCTGACCCGCCAGACGTCTGACTGCCCGGGTCCCGTGGACCCGGGTGGACCGGTCCGGTCCACCCGAGGGGTCCGGGGGCCATGCCGTAGACTCGATCGCCCGTACCCCCGACCTGCGAGGTAAGCCCCCGATGACGTACTGCCTGGCCATGCGACTTCAAGAGGGCCTGGTGTTCCTCGGGGACACCAGGACCAACGCCGGGGTCGACAACGTGAGCACATACCGCAAGGTGCACCTGTTCCAGCCGACACCCGACCGGTTCTTCGTCCTGGAGGCCGCGGGCAACCTGGCGACCACCCAGGAGGTCCTGGACCGGATCGACCACGACCTGACCGATCCTGGCGCCCACGAGAGCCTCTCCACCGTGGGGCACCTGTTCGAAGCGGCGCTCTACGTGGGACGTCTCAGTCGTGAAGTGGCCGCCCGCCACCACGAGGCCCTGTCCCAGGTCGGCGCGGACGGGACGGCCACCTTCCTCCTGGGCGGCGAGATCGCCGGCGACGAGCCCGACATCCTGCTGATCTACCCCGAAGGCAACTACATCCGGGCCTCGGACGACCGTCCGTTCCTCCAGATCGGCGAGAGCAAGTACGGGAAGTTCACGCTGGAGCTCGCCGTGGCGGCACAGGTCAACCTCACCACCGCCACCAAGATCGCCCTCACCTCGATGGTGTCCACCGCAGGGTCGAACCTGTCGGTGGGGCCTCCCTACGACCTGGTGATCTACCGCAACGGTTCCTTCGATCCGTTCGAGGCCCGGGTGAACGCCGGCTCCCCGTTCCTCAAGCGGCTGGAAGCCGTGTGGGCGAAGCACCTGAACGAGGCCATCCACGAGCTCCCCACCATCCAGGAGGGGGACCTGGAGACGTGACCGGCGCGGTCCGGTCGCCCTCGGCGCTCGCAGGGCCGTGGCCGTTCGACCCCATCGGGGACGCGCTCGGACGCATCCGGGCCGAATTCGCGGGAGAGCACCGGGGCGCGGTGGCCGACTACATCCCGCAGCTGTCGTCGGCCGATCCGGACGCGTTCGGTCTGGCACTGGTCGGCGTGGCCGGGTCGACCTATTCGGCGGGTGAGGCGGACGTGCCGTTCACCATCCAGTCGATCTCCAAGCCCTTCACCTACGCACTGGCCCTGGCCGACGTGGGCACCGACGGGGTGCTGGCCAGGGTCGGGGTCGAGCCCAGTGGTGAGGCGTTCAACGCCATCAGCCTGGAGCCGGGCACGGGTCGGCCCTCCAATCCGATGATCAATGCCGGGGCCATCCTGACCACGTCACTCGTCCAGGGGACGGGTCCCGACGAGCGGTTCGAGCGGATCCGGGCGCTCCTGTCGCGGTGCGCGGGGCGCGAGCTCGGCGTGGACGAGGCCGTGTTCCGGTCCGAGCACGACACCGGTGACCGGAACCGGGCTCTCGCCTATCTCATGCGTCATGCGGGCTCGATGACCATGGACGTGGAGGACGCCGTCGACGTCTACTTCCGTCAGTGCTCGGTGCTGGTGACCGCGGTGGACCTGGCCACCATGGCCGCCACGCTGGCCAACGGAGGTGTCAATCCGCGTACCGACGAGGTGGCGATCAACCAGGAGGTGGCCGAGCAGGTGCTCACGGTCATGGCCACCTGTGGCATGTACGACTATTCGGGGGAATGGCTGTTCCGGGTCGGGCTGCCGGCCAAGTCGGGAGTAGCGGGCGGCATCGTGGCCGTGAGTCCGTCGCAGTTCGGGATCGGGCTCTACAGCCCCCGCCTGGACGAGCGTGGCAACAGCGTGCGTGGCGTCGAGGCGAGCCAGGCCATCTCCGAGCGGTTCTCGCTGCACCTCATGCACCAGATCGGGAAGAGTGCACCGACGTTCGAACGGATGGCTCCGTCCACGGGAGGCACCGTCGCGGTCGACGGCGACGGAACTGCGGTCACGGTGGCCGAGGACGCCCGTGACGCCGAGATCGCGGTACTGGCGGTGCAGGGCTACCTGGAATTTGCAGCCGCGGAGCAGGCCTTGCTGTCGTTGCGCTCCCATGCGGACGACACCGAACCCCCCGAGGCGCTGGTGATCGACCTCAGCCATGTGACCCGGTGCCACCCGGTGGCCACCGCGCTCCTCGACTCGATGAACGCACTGATCGCCCAACGCGGGGTCCTCGTCGTCACGGTCGACCGGAGACGCCGGGGGCTGCTGGTATCCGAAGCCGAGTTCTCGTCGCGGGTCGAGGCCCTCGAGTTCTGTCGGTCAGCGGGCGGCGACGGCTGAGGCGGGGCGGTTCATCCGTGCTGCCAGACCCGGTTCGCCAGGCTGCGCAGCCCGGGCAGTGCGACCCGGTCGAGACGGGACACCTCGTCGTCGTCCAGCTGCCACCCGAGGGACCCGGCGTTCTCCTCCGCCTGGTGGCGGTTCTTCGCTCCGGGGATGGGCACGGCGCCCTTGGCCATGACCCAGTTGAGCGCCACCTGGCTGGGCAGCTTCCCGTCGTGTGCGTCGCCGATGGCCCGTAGTTCGGCGACGATGCCGTCCACGACCTCCATCGGGTGGTTCGAGAAGTTGCGTTTGCCGGGTGGGGGATGCGCCGCCGAGTACTTGCCGGTGAGCCGGCCCTGGCCGATGGGCGAGTAGGCGAGTGGCACCACGCCAAGTTCGGCACAGGCGGCCAGGAGGCCCGACGTCTCCGGGCCGCGGCGGAGCAGGGAGAATTCGATCTGGTTGGTGGCCAGTCGTAGCCCACGGCGTTCCAGCGCGGCCGCCATCGACCGGGTCTCCTTGATCGAGTAGTTGGACACCCCCACCGCCCGCACCAGTCCCTCGCCGTGTGCCGCCGCCAGTGCGTCGGCCAGGGCGCCGTGTGACCGGAGACTGATGGGTCCGTGGATCTGGTAGAGGTCCACCGAGGACAGGCGCAGGCGGGCGAGGGACGCCCGTACGGAGGTCAGGAGGGCGTTGCGAACCTGGAGCTTCCAGGGGGACGGCATGAATTTGGTGGCCACCACCGCTCGCTGCGCCCGGGTGGGATCATCGGCCAGCAGTGTGCCGATGATCCGCTCGCTCTCGCCTCCTCCGTACACCTCGGCGGTGTCGATCAGGGTGGCTCCTGCATCGATCGAGGCGTCCCAGGCCTCCCGGATCGTGTCCCGGGTCAGGTCGGTGTCGTAGGTGCCCATGCCCCAGGTGGACGAGTCCCCCCAGGCCCATGTCCCCACACCGAGCGACGGCAATGTCACATCGGAACCGGCGAGCCTGCGGGAGTCAGGGGGCACGGTGCCACGGTACCGGGTCGGCACCCGCCGGGGCCGGTCGTCGGCCACAGCTGGTGCTGTGGCTCAAGCTCCCGGGGGTCCGGCCGATGGTAGGGGTATGTCAGAGCGTCTCCCCGGGCCCACGGCCCGGACGGTCGATGAGCCGGATGACGACGCTCTGACCAGGATGCTGCGCGAACTGCCCGACGCGGTCCTCGTGGTCGACGCCTCGGGGATCATCCGGTGGGGGAACGGCACCGCCGAGCGGTTCTTCGGTCGCTCCGCCCACGACACGGTGGGCGCTTCGGGGCTCGAGTTCGTCCATCCCGAAGACGTGCACCTGGTCCTGCTGTCCCTGGCCACGATCCAGGACAAGCAGGTCGGGATCCCGATCGAGATCCGGCTGCGGACACCCGAGGGGTGGCGACTGGTCGAACTGGTGGGGTCGCCCATCGCCTGGTTTGGCGAAGGATCCGTACTCCTGTGTCTGCGTGACCTGACGGACCGTCGTCGCTTCGAGTTCGCCCACGACGCGGATGCGCGGTTCCGGGCCGTCGTCCAGAACGCTGCGGTGGTGACCATGCTGGTCGACCCGACCGGCATGGTCACGTCGTGCTCGGGGGCGCTCACCCGCCTGCTCGGACTCGACCCCGAATCGATCGAGGGGCGGTCCCTCGAGCAATTGATCGACGATGCGGACCGGCCGGCACTGGTATCGGCGTTCCGACATGCGTCCGAGGGATCGGGCTCGGCCGCCCCGGTCACCGTGACGGTCCGGCTCACCCGACCGGGTGAGCGGGAGGGCGTTCCCTTCGAACTGGCCATCGTCAATCTGATCGACGATCCGACGGTGGGCGGGTACATCGTCTCCGGACATGACGTCACCGATCGGATCCGTCTGGAGGAGGAGCTCTCCTATCGGGCGTTCCACGACTCGCTCACCGGACTGGGGAACCGGGCCCTGTTCCAGAACCGGTTGGGCCACGCCCTCGAGCGCACCGAACGGACGGGCGGGCAGTTGGCCGTCCTGTTCCTCGACATGGACGGGTTGAAGCAGGCCAACGACCGGCTGGGCCACGCTGTCGGTGACGCGCTGCTCCAGTCGATGGCCTCGGTCCTGGTCGGGTGCATCCGCAAGGCGGACACCGCGGCACGACTGGGCGGTGACGAGTTCGCCGTCATCGTCGAGGACTTCTCCCATCCCGGTGAGGTGTTCGCGCTGGCCGAGCGGATCCTGGACGAGTGCCGACGGCCGCTGTCGGTCGGTACCGACACGGTGGCGGCCACCGTGAGCATCGGTTTCACGTTCTCCAAGCCCGGCATCACCGTCGACGACCTGATGTCCAATGCCGACCGGGCCATGTACACGGCCAAGTACCGCGGCAAGGACCGCTACGAGCAGTTCGAGGAGTGGATGCTGGCCGCCGTCGCGCCGGTCTGACCGCGCACGTCTGAACTCGCACGGCGGGAACACGCGCCGACTGGGCCCATCCGGTCACCCGCGGAGGCCGCTGCATCTGCGTGCGCCCCACTCGGTACGCTCGGTGACGGACCGCTCCGCACGGTCGGCCCGGCCCGACGACCCCCTCGGTACGGGGGTACGGGGGTACGGGGTACGGCGACGGGATCATCGGTCCGACAGGGGGAGGCAGCGTGGAGTACGAGATCCTCAGACCCCCGCCACGACGGCGGCGGAACATCGGGATCATCGCCCTGGTGATCGTCATCGTGGGCGTGGCGACCGGCGCCTATCTGATCGGCCACGCACCCGCCGCGTCCCAACACACGGCATCCGACCGCACCGCCTCGACGCCGGGTACGGCCGGCCGTTCGTCCGCCGCCGGCACACGGCCCCTGTCCGTGATGTCGACCGTGCCGGCGTCAGGCGCCACGAACGTGCCGTCCGACCAGGTCGTGACGGTGACGTTGTCGGCGCCGGTGGCCGGCACCAGCGGCCTCCCGGTGTTCAACCCGCCGGTCGCCGGCACCTGGAAGCGGGTCGGTACCTCGTCGATCTCGTTCAGCGCGGCAGCGCCGTTCATCCCCACAGCCAGCGAGACGATGACCATCCCCGCCGGCGCCACCGGTGTCCGCAGTGCATCCGGAGCGGTCCTGGCCGCGCCGGTCACCACCACCTTCGTGGTCGCCCAGGCCAGTACCGAGCGTCTGCAGCAGCTGTTGGCCCAGCTCGACTACCTTCCGGTGTCCTTCACTCCGACCGGCCCCGTCCCGTCGCCGGCCGAGGCGGCCACGGCCCAGCCCGGGACGTTCGCCTGGCGGTGGCCCGACCTTCCTCCTGACCTGACCTCGCTGTGGATCGAAGGCTCCGAGAACGTGATCACCAAGGGGGCGCTGATGACCTTCCAGAGCAGTCACGGTCTCGAGGTCGATGCCATTGCCGGCACCCAGGTCTGGACCGCCCTACTGGCGGACAGCGCCGCGTCCAAGGTGACCACGGCTGCGTACACCGACGTGCTGGTGTCCAAGCAGGTGCCCGAGACCCTCACCGTGTACCAGGACGGGGCGCCGGTCATGGCCAACGTGGCGGTCAACACCGGGGCGCCGGGTGCGGACACCGCTGACGGGACCTTCCCGGTGTTCGAGCATGTGCCGAGCTCACGCATGCAGGGCACCAATCCGGACGGGTCGACCTACGACGACCCCGATGTCCCGTGGGCCAGCTACTTCAACGGCGGGGACGCGCTCCACGGGTTCGTCCGGGCCACGTACGGCACCCCGCAGAGCAACGGTTGCGTGGAGATGCCGGTGGCCGTCGCCGCCCAGGTGTGGCCGCTGACTCCGGTCGGGACCCTGGTGACCGTCATCGGGCCTCCCTCCTGACCCGGGCTCCGGCCGCCACCGCTCCCACCGGTGGACGCCCCGGCTGGGGGACGGATCACCTGAGGACGGGATCGGCGTGGGTTACCGGCGGGTAACATCGGGTGCATGCTGGTGTGCAAAGCGGCCACACTCTCGGTGGCCTCGTCGGTTGCGGTGGTGACCCTGTTGGGCCGGGGTGCTCTCCTCCTCGGTAGAGCCGAGGCTGCATTCGACGACGCCACCGACGACCTGGTCGGAGCCGGGCCGGTCGGGCGCGCCGACGACGGTCGACCCGACCGGGTGATCCCCGGCGAACCGACGCCCGGGCGATTCCAGGGTGTCGCCTGATCCACGGGCAGCCGGTGTCGAGCAGGATGTCGAGCGCCATGTCGCCCTGGTGCACGCCAGCGCGTCGGGTCAACTGAACGACGGGGATCGCGAACCGTCACACTGGTGGTGCATCCGGCGACGAGGAGGCCCATGTGCCCGAGGGAACCGAACTCCACTACCGGTCCCGGGCCGGCCGTTGGGTGGTGGCGGCCACGGTGCTCGGATCGGGCATGGCATCGGTCGACGCCACCGTCGTCGGCATCGCCCTCCCCACCATCGGACGGGAGTTCCACGCGCGGGTGGCCCAGCTCCAGTGGGTGGTGAACGGGTACACCCTGGCCCTGGCCGCCCTGCTGCTGGTCGGGGGCTCGTTGGGGGACCGGTTCGGGCGCCGTCGGATGTTCGCGGTCGGCGTGGCCTGGTTCACGTTGGCATCGGCGGCGTGCGCCCTCGCCCCGGGCACCTCCGTGCTCATCGGGCTGCGCATCCTCCAGGGTGTCGGTGGGGCGCTGCTCACCCCCGGGAGTCTGGCGATCCTCCAGGCATCGTTCCGCCAGGAGGACCGTGGGCAGGCCATCGGTGCCTGGACCGGGCTCGGCGGGGTCGCCTCGGCCATCGGTCCCTTCCTCGGGGGCTACCTGATCGCCGCCGCCTCGTGGCGTTGGATCTTCCTGGTCAATCTGCCCATCGGGCTGTTCATCCTGTTGGCGGCCCTGCGCCACGTGCCCGAGTCGCGTGACGACGATGCGCCGGCACACCTCGACCTGGCCGGGGCGGTCCTGGTCATGGTGGCGCTGGCCGGCACCACGTACGGGCTGACCGAGGGTCCGGCCACCGGCTGGCACCGGACGCTGCCGGTCGTCGCCCTGGTCGCCGGCGTCCTGGCGGTGGCGGCATTCGTCGTGGTCGAGCGACGGGCCGTCGCACCGCTCCTGCCACCGGCACTGTTCTCGAGCCGTCAGTTCCGTGTGACCAACGCGGTCACCTTCATCATCTACGGGGCGCTCGGCGGAGTGTTGTTCCTCCTGCCCGTCGTGCTCCAGGTGGTCGGTCACTACACCCCCCTGGACTCCGGCGTGGCCCTGTTGCCCCTGACCGGCATCATGCTGCTCGGCTCGTCGACCTCGGGTCGCGTGGCCACGAGGATCGGCCCTCGGCTGCAGATGAGCGTGGGCCCGGTGGTCGTCGGTTCCGGACTCGCCCTGCTGTCCCGGGTGCCGGCCGATCCGTCCTATCTGACCGGGGTGCTCCCGGCCGTCGTGGTGTTCGGTCTCGGCCTGGCCATCACCGTGGCGCCCCTGACCGCCACCGCCCTGGCCTCGGCCCCATCCCAGCACGCCGGTCTGGCCTCGGCCGTGAACAACGACGTGGCCCGGATCGGCGGGCTGATGGCGGTCGCGGTGCTTCCCGCGGTGAGCGGCATCGGCGGCACCGCCTACCTGCACGCCGGTCAACTGGCGGGCGGGTTCCGCACGGCGGCGGCCCTCGCCGGGCTCTGGTGTGCGGCCGGTGGCGTGGTGGCGGCGATCGGGATCCGCAATCCTCCGCACCGGGTGCGTGGACCCGGTTCGACGGGAACCCACCGACACCGCGCCTACTCGCACTGCGGCCTCGACGCGCCACCGCGTGCTGTCCGCGGCTGACAGCCTGACGACCGGTTGACAGGCCCTGGAGGTACCGCCAAGGTTCGGTCGTGCCAACTCCGTTCGACGTCGCCACCCGGCCGGTCCCGGTGGCGGGGGTGGCAGGCCGCTTCCGCGGCGAGATCGACGAGTCGTGGGGTCTCCGGCCTCTCCCTCAGGGCGGGGTGGTCACTGCGCTCGCGGTCCGGGCGATGGCCGATGAGCTGGCCGAACCGACCCATCGGCTCCGCACCCTGCACACCACGTTCGTGGCCCCGGTGGGTCCCGGCACGGTCGATGTCGCGGTCGAGGTGATCCGTTCCGGCCGTTCGATGTCCCACGTCCGTGCCGAGGTGCGCAGTCCCGGTGCCACACACGGCCACCTGACGACGGCGGTGTTCGGAGGCCCCCGCCGTGGCTTCACCTTCACCGATCTCGAACCGCCGTCCGGATTCGTCCCGCTGGCCGACGCCCGGTCGTTCCGCGCCGCGCCGCCTCCGGGCGACGAGGTGCTGCCCCCGGCGCCGTTCTGGGACGGTCGGCTCGAAGGACGGGCGGCACTCGGCCATGCTCCGTGGGAGGACTACACACCGGGACGTGCGGAACACGGCACCTGGTACCGGTTGGACGAACCCCCGATGGATCAGGGCGTCCTCGATCCCCTCGCGTTGATCGTGTGTGCCGACACCATGCCGGGAGCGGTCGCCGAGAAGATCGGACCGGGACAGCGGCGGGGCTGGTTCGGCCCCAGCGTGGACCTGACCGTCCACGTACTCGACGACTGCCGCACCGAGTGGGTCTTCGCCCACAACCGTGCCCGATTCGCCGGGGACGGGTACGCGTCGGTGGACATGGCGCTGTGGGACTTCGGACCCGACGGGACCTCCGCCGGCCGCCTGGTGGCCTATGCCACCCAGCTGTGCTTCTTCACCTTCGACCCTTAGGACGGGCCCGTCGTCCCCGACCCGGTCCCGGAACCGTGGTCGCTCAGCCGGTGAACCCGATCGAGGCGTGACTGGCATCACAGAACGGCTTGTTCTCCGACGCCCCGCACCGACAGAGGGTGACCCGGTTCCGCACCTCGTAGGAGGTTCCGTCGGCCGTTGTCACCTCGATGCCGCCGCGGACCCAGATCGGGCCTGCGAGCCCCTCGCCGGGGTCGTCGACGATGCCGATGGACGGGGCGAACTCGGGTTCGAGCGCCTGACCGGTGGCCCGGTCTCGGGCGACCAGGCGCCCCGACGGACACAGTCCGGCTTCGAGCACGGTCTGGCGGGCCGCGTCGTCTCCCTCCTGCTCGACCAGGCTCCAGACCTGGCCGGCGACGTCGCAGTAGCGGGCATAGGCGCACAGCGGCTGGGCGTCGGTCAGGACGAGGCTGGGGCCGACCTGCCCGGTCGCCTGCTCGGCATAGGGAGCACGGCTCGCGGTCTCCGTCCCGTCGAAGCCGGCCCGGACGTGGGACCCGTCGCAGAACGGCTTCGTCCCCGACTGACCGCACCGGCAGAGCGCGGCGGTCGCCTTCGTCTCGAACGCCTCACCCTCGCGCCAACCGACCGAATTGCCCGCGGCATCGACGACGATGGTCTGCGCCGACACCGGGACGGACCCTTCGACGAGGTAGGGGCCGTTCGCGGTCACCGTGATCCTCATACCCTCGACAGGTTCCATCGGCGCTCCCGGGGTGCTCGGCCCCCACCGACCCAGTACAACACAGGTCCGTCGACATCGCTCCGGCCGGTCGGGGCCACCCGCGCTCCCTAGACCGGAAGTCCGCGACCGGGCCCCTCGTCCAGCTCGGTGACCAGTGACCTGGGGGCGATCAGGCGGTAGCTGTCCTCGGCCAGTTCAGCCACCTCCTCCCAGTCGACCGCTCCATGCATCCGCACGCCCACCCATCCCTTCGCTCCCACGTAGGGAGGCACGAAGAACCGCTCCGGGTCGGAGGCGACCAGCAGCGCCTGATCGCCCGGACCCGCCTTGAGGGTCACGTAGGAGCCGTCCTCACTCAGCGTGCAGAACAGCTTGTCCCGGACCCGGAAGGCCGGGGACACGTGGCCGCCGAACGGCTTCTCGGCGGCCCCGGGAAAGGCCAGGCAGATCCGCCGCAGGTTGGTGACGACGGCACCGGATCGGGAGGTGGGCACCGAAAGAAGGTCAGTCGGCGTCCGGCACCGGCTCCGCCATGAGCTGACGGACGATGGTGGACTGGTCGAAGTAGACCCGCTCGCCGATGATCAGCTCGCCGCCCGGGGCGAACAGGAACAGTGCGCACATGCGGCAGGTGAACTCCCGGCCGGTCGGTGCGATCCCGGCGAGCTCGCCGAGATGGGTCCCGTGCAGATCGAACTCGGCCACGACGGCGTCCTCGGCACCGGTGAGCACCACGTTGTCGTTGCGCTGGTCCGGGAAGGCGGTCCTCGAGGTGCCGTAGTACTCGGCGACCTGATCGGGTCCGTCGTAGACCTGGCCGGTGGCGACCAGTTCGTAGCGAGGGTGGGCGAAGGTGGCCATGGTGGTGGCGAAGTCGAGCTCGTTCTCGGACTGCATGTGCAGCCGCACGAGCTCGAGTCGGCGCTCGCGCAGCGCCTGGTCGTCGGTCCTGGTCATGGGCACCTCACTGCTTCCGGGCGTGTGCCCCAACCTATGCCGGTCGAAGGCACAGCCGCAGACCGGACCGCTCAGGACGCACCGGGCGGGTCCTGGTCCAGCTCATCGATCTCCTTGAGGTAGCGGGCGACCAGTTGACGGGTGATCCCCCACAGCCTGCCGATGTCGCCGGGCGTCAGGCCTTCGTCGAGGCCGACGGCGATCAACCGCAGGCGGGCCAGGTGCCGACAGCGCTCGAAGCTCCGGATCGAGTCCGACAGCGCCGGACGCCAGTCCGCCGAGCCCTGTCGTCGGAGCTCGTCGGCCAGGGGTCGACCGGATGCCACCGCATCCATCACCTGGTTGCTGATCGCCTCGTGTCTCGCCAGGTCCTGGTAGAGGCGGTGGGTGGCGTCGAGGTGGAGTAGCGATGCATGGAGGTAGGCGTCACGGACACCCCCCGGAGTCGTGGAACGGATCATGCCGCATTGTTGTCGACCGCCCCCCGCCGGTGCTCGGACTACCAGAGGCTGCTGAGTTCGGTGTCGACGACCCCGGTCAACGGAACCGGAGGCACCGGTAGGTCCACGTCCTCGTGACCTCGGATGGCGCGCAGGTCGAGCAGGTCGTCCATACGGGACGGGAGGAATCTGGTGCGCAGCGCATAGCTGTGCTTGTCGGTGCGTCCCGCCGGGTCGCCGTGGTGGTAGCGGAGCGGGGCGTACAGGTGGAGGTGACGGCGGGCGCGGGTCAGGGCCACGTAGAACAGCCGCCGTTCCTCGTCGACCCCGTCGGCATCGCCGGTGGCCATGTCCGACGGGAACGCACCGTCGGCAGCGTGGATGAGGTGGACCACACCCCATTCGCCGCCCTTGGCCGAGTGGACGGTGGACAGGGTCAGCCAGTCGTCGTCGAGCGACGGCGTGGCGGCCAGGTCGCCGGTGGACGACGGCGGGTCCAGGGTCAGATCGGCCACGAATTGGGCGGCACTCGGTGATTCCGAGGCGATCCGCGCCAGTGCGTCGAAGTCGGCGAGCCGGGCCTCGGGGTGATCGTACCGATGGCGGATCAGGGGATCGAGAGCCCCACCGAGTGCCTCCACCTGGGCGCCGGCCGGCAACGACCCGTCGCGGCATGC
>Ga0302202_10002867_pt1 | contig 19403 bp, 21 predicted proteins | sample II_Bog_N3_3_FD_194579 | JGI IMG/M metagenome (GOLD analysis project Ga0302202, IMG submission 194579) | Peat permafrost microbial communities from Stordalen Mire near Abisko, Sweden - II_Bog_N3_3 | ecosystem: Environmental > Terrestrial > Soil > Wetlands > Peat | place: Sweden: Abisko...
AAATAAAGAAAAACGCCTGGCCACGAGAGGCTTGCGAACCAATCCCTCATTGCCGGTCGCCTCCTAGTTGAGGCAACATTAGCCCGCTGTGTGACTTGTCCGCCTGTTTCATCCGGCATCGTTTTCTGTTTGGTTGATGAGAGCCTGGCGCGCCATGTGGTCATTCGCCGAGCCACTTCCTTCCGCGGCCAGCATTACGTTTCCGACCGGTCTGGTCCAGGTCGTTTGGCCCCGGTCGACCACTCCAAAAATCGGGCCGGGGAGCGCAAATCAGGGGAACCTTTAGCCATTCGCCCAGCCCGCCGAAACTCCCGCCTCATGTCAGCCTTGAGCCGCGAAAGTCCCCATATTCCACGAAACAGGTTCACCGTGCCGAGCACGAACATCGTGCCCTCCACGACCAGCAAAAGGACGATGACGATCCCGGCTTCGCCCTGAAAGTTGAGGCCTGGGAGGTTCCCCAACAGCTTCACGATCAAGAAAACAATGACGAATATGGTCAGTCGAAATACGCCGTCAGCTCGCGTGAGTCGCGCTTTTCGGAGTGCTCTGGCCCTCTTCACACCAATCGGATGCCCGACATGTCCTCGTCTCTCAACTCTTCTGACGCCCATAGGGAAGATGCGATCGTTGTGACAGCGTAGCGAGCATGGTTGGTTGTTCGGCGAGCGCTGCAATTCGACTTGCACTCCGCAGCGCAGCATCGGAACGACTAGGCGTCGCGGCGGGAGAAACCGCAACGTGAGGTGTCGCTCGTTGCCGTGCATCCGGGCTCGCGGCGACAACAAGAGTCAACTCAGGCGCGGGTGCATGACCAGTTGCAAGCCTTGACGACACCCTGAACGGATGGCTGCAGCTACTCGGCCGCCTGGACGAGGGCGGTTACCGGTCATGGGAGCACGGGCTGCGCCATCCGCCACTAAGTATTGAGAGAATCCCGCGGACAAATCGCGTCCCAATGACGGAATTTACCCGACGGCACGCAGCATCTCGAGCAAAAGCGTGATGCAGCTTTCGAAATCAGCCGTGCTTGGAGTCCCAAAACTCACGACAACGGCGGGGCCATGTTCTGAAACTTGGTAGGCGCCCAACGGATCCACGAGGAGACCTGCTGCTGCGCATTCGCCGACGAATGCTTCCTCGTCGGTTCCGTCTGGTAGTCGGATGACGCAGTTGAGTCCCGCCGCGATGACCGGCACGAATGCCTGCCGGGATGGTAGGCCCGCGGTTTCCGCGACTCGTTCGCGACGGTCGCTGTAGTCGCGACGGGTCTTGCGGATCTGCCGGTCGAATTCGTTGCTGTCGATGAGCTGGGCGAAAGTGAGTTGCTCCACAGCGGAACTATGGAGGTCGAGGGCTTCCTTGACCGCGACGACAGGCTCGAGGAGAGGATCGGGCAGCACGATCCACCCGAGCCTGATTCCAGGAGTAAGCGTCTTCGTGACTGACTCCGAGTAAACAATCCGATCAGGGTCGAGTGCTCTCATGGTCGAAAGCGATGTGGTGTCATAGCGAAGCTCGCCGTCGAATTCGTGCTCCAGGATGTAGCCACCGGTCTCTCGCGCCCACCGCACCGCTTCAGTACGCCGATCGTCGCTCAGGACCGCGCCTGTCGGGTAGTGGAATCGGGGGGTGAAGAGGGCTGCGCCAGCCTTGCTGTTCCAGAGTTCTGCGACTTGCATTCCTTTACCGTCCACGGGGATCGGGTCCGTGGCTAAGCCCGCCCTGTTCCAGAGTTGCGTCGCGCTGGCGAGTGCCGGATCTTCGATCGCAATGGTGTCGGTGAATTGGGTCAGAGCCGTACCCAGGAGGGTGATGACCTGCCGATAACCCCCGCAGATGACCACATGATCGGGGTCAGTCATCACCCCTCGAGCTCGAGCCAAATAGTTGGCGATGCTCTCACGAATGGCAAGCGTGCCGCGAGGGTCCGCGGAACTGAATGCGGCATCGGGCGTACGGTCCAGCACGGTTCGGGTCGCACGCAGCCACGCCGCCCTGGGGAACAGTGAAAGATCCCGTGTCCCCGGGCGAAGGTCCAGCACCTTGCGAACCGGGGCCGGCTTCGCGGTTCGGATTCGGGCCGAGACGCCGAGCTCCTGTGCTGTAGAAACGAACGTTCCCGATCCCGGTCGTGTTGTGAGGTAACCCTCCGCAGTGAGCTGCTCATACGCGTCGAGCACCGTGTTCCTCGCGACGCCGATATCAAGCGCGAACGCACGGGTTGAGGGCATCCGGTCGCCGGGGGCCAGCCGACCGTCGATGATCGCCTGCCGCAAAGCGTGCTCGACGCGTCGCGGTCCGGGCGGTACGGCGGCCACCTCCAGATGCAGGTCGACACTCACGAAGTGGCCCACTTTCCCGAACGACGATTGGTCCAGAGCGCTTCTGCGCAAAATCCGTAATGTGATCAACATCACGAACCACGGTGTGAGCATCGCCCGCTGGGTGGTCGTGAGATTGCCTGAACACTACTCCCGCAGTCGTCCGGGGCGAGTCCCGGTTCATCCGGATTTTCCTCACTCGCCGCTCCGACGCACCTCCGCACCGCCATGCCCAAAAGGGCACGGCATAACTGAAATGAGCCATTCTATGAACGACGCATCAATCGAAACAACACCCGCCGGCCCGACCGCGCCGAAGTCACGACGCGCCTGGCGCAGCTTCCGCCGCGGCACAGTCCGAACCTTCGCCGTCATCGGAGCCGCATCCGTCGCCTTCACGATCGTCGGCGGCGCATACGACATCTCCAACTTCGACCACACCCGCGGCGGCTACACGGCCCCCTACACCGACTACACCGGCACACCCATCAACTGGAACTCCGGCGACGTCACCCCGGTCGGCTTCAGCCGCCCAGGCATCGTGATCAACACGAACCTCAACTGCGACACGGGCATGATCAGCTTCACCATCTGGGGCATGACCTTCAACTACCGCACCCTTTCCCAGCGAGCGCTCGTCGTTCACAAGCCCATCCAGGCCTGCGAAGCACACGGCTTCCACCCTCACTTCACCCCGACGCCGGGCGCATAGACGCCAGCATCCGGCGCGTCGATACACGAACGCTCTCGAAAGGACACTCCCATGAACCACTCGTATTCAAAAAGGCAACGACTCGTTATCGGCGCTGGGGTCATCGGCCAGGCGCTGGCCGGTGAACTCGTCCAGCAGGGCGACGACGTTATCGTCGCGAGCCGATCCGGAACCACCGTTCCCGGAGCAACCTCTGTGATGGTCGATGCCTCGGACACGACATCTCTGATCCGGGTTGCAGAGAATTCCGACACCGTCTTCCTGGCCAGCGGGCCTCGCGAATACAGCAAGTGGCCGACGCTTTGGCCACCCATGTTCGAGGCAGTCATCGCAGCGGCCCGCTGGTGCTCCGCAGATCTCGTCATGCTCGGAAACCTTTACGCCTATGGCGCGGGCAGCACCATGCCCCTCACTGAGCACTCGCCGCTGCGAGCGACTGACGCCAAGGGCCTTGCCAGGAAAAACGGGTGGCAAGAGGCGCTCACCGCGAACAACCGTGGTGAGCTTCGTGCTGTTGAAGTTCGCGCGAGTGACTACTTCGGGCCAGGGGCCGGTAACACATCGCAATTGGGGCCCGACTTCTTCAACCCGTTGATAGCCGGCAAAACTGCGCGTGTGTTCGGCCGGACCGACCAGCCCCATAGCTGGGCGTACATCCCAGACATTGTCGACACTCTGGTCGCTGCGGCCGACTTCGACGGCGAATGGGGTCACGCTTGGCACGTCCCTTGCGCAGAACCGCTCACACGGCAGCAACTCGCAGACCGAGTCAACAAACTCACTCACGCGAACGCCGACGTCGCCGCATGGCCAACCTGGATGCTCCACGCCATGGGACTCATAAAACCGGACGTCAAAGCGGCCAACGAGTTGCTCCAGCAGTTCACGCAGCCATTCATCTCCGACGCGTCCGACACCGAACGCCTCCTCGGAGTCAGCGCCACACCATGGGACCAGTCGCTCCCGGCGACCGTTGGGTCATACGAGTCGGAGCTCGACACACGGTTAGCCCGTTCACACTGACCCGGCCTGACTCTCTGAGCCCAATTCACCCACGACACCACCAACAGAAAGCAGCACCACAGAATGTCCTCAACATCCCCGGCCAACTATTCGAGTCCAGTTACCCGATACCCGGCAGCGCTATCCGGTCGGCTCGACCCAGCTGTCTCTCGCTGGCAATGGCTCGTCAAATGGCTCCTCGCGATCCCGCACTACATCATCCTGTTTGGGCTGGGGGTAGCCGCAATCGTCGTCACCGTGATCGCCTGGTTCGCGATCCTCTTCACGGGTCGATACCCGCGAGGTCTGTTCAACTTCACGGTTGGAGTGCTGCGCTGGAACTGGCGTGTGTCGTTCTATACATACTCGGCGCTGGCAACAGACCAGTACCCGCCATTCACCCTGGCCGCAACCGAGTACCCGGCAGACTTCGAGGTCGAGTACCCCGAGCAACTCTCCCGCGGACTCATCTTCGTCAAAACATGGCTGCTCGCGATCCCCCACTATCTCGTCCTCGGCGCGCTGATCGGCGGCGGCTGGAGTCTCCTCGGTGGTATCGGATCCTTCTCATCCCGATCCGGGAGCGGAATCGCGCTCTCCCTCCTCGGCGCACTCGTCCTGATCGCGGCGGTCATCCTGCTGTTCACCGGACGATACCGCGCAGGTCTGTTCGCCCTAATCATGGGAATCAACCGATGGACCTACCGCGTCGTCAGCTATTCGGCACTCCTGACAGACGCCTACCCGCCTTTCCGCCTCGACCTCGGGCCCGCGGAACCGGTGACGCTCGACACGGGAGAAGCGCCCACAGTTCCGAAACCGACCGCCTGAACCGAACGGCTCGGCTCCAGGAGAACGCAACTGGGCCGAGCATGCAGCGCGTCGGCTCAAATCCGACAGGGGGCTCTTACGGCTTTCGCCCGTTTGGGACAAGATCGCGTGCGCGCCCACAGACATTTGTCCCAAACGGAACGATTGATCCCCGATGAGTTGTGCGTGCCGGTGCTCAGGGCTTTCCGCCGTAGTACTTCTGCCAACGCCGTGCCGGCGGATACACGTAGCGCGCAATTGTTGTGGCCACCCAGCCAATCGCGAAGCCTCCAAAAACGAGCAGCATGTCGCGAAAGGTGCTGGCTCCGCCCATGCGGGTGCGGAGGATGATCACAACCACCCACACGATGGCGATGGCGGCGCTGAAGATCCAGTAGCTCCTGAACCGGCGGAGGTGCGGCGTACCTGGGGTTTGTTGTTCGGTCATGCTGTGAAGTATCCACCCGGCACTCGTGCAACAGCCCTGCCCGGTGCCACTCTTGAATCTGAATAGCGGCCTTCTTCGAGTGGCGGTCGTCGATCAGCGAGGGAAGGGCGCATGGCAGGCCGGTTCGTGTATTGGATGAATGTGTCGCTCGACCTCTTCATCGATCGAGAACCCGGTGGCGACTCCGGCCCCGATTGGTTGCGACTGGGTGAGGAGCTCCATCGGGAATTCAACGCCCGCGCCCAGGCGTTGTCGATTATGGTCGAGGGCCGCACGATCTACGAGATGATGGACCCTTTCTGGCCGAACGCTCGCACCGACGAATCGCTGCCGGCTTTCATGCGCGAGTACGGCGAGATCTGGACGTCGATCCCCAAGGTGCTGGTCTCGCGCACCCGCACAACGGCGGAGCACAACACACGCATCATTGGCGGTGACGACGCGATCGACCAACTCGAGACTCTGCGACGGGAGACGGAAGGAGATATTGGCGTGGGGGGAGCCTCCCTGGCCACGCAGCTGCTGAGGCGACACCTGCTCGATGAACTACTGATTTTTACCCACCCCGTGATCCTTGGGTCGGGTCGCCCACTCTTCGACGCACTCGACGAACCCGTCGAGCTGGACCTCCTGGAGCAGCATTCGTTCGACCGGGGCGTGACGCTGCACCGCTACTCGGTGCGCGGGGCGCTCAAGCTTGCCCTCCCCTGATGGCTGGCCGAACGTTGGCGGCGCAGACGCGACCAACGCCTGGGCGGATAGAGGCGCGAGCTGTCAGCTGCCAAGGGGTGCGAGCTGCAGCTGTTGTGCCAGGGCGAACGCGGCCGGCTGGTCGCTCTCACTATCTACGAAGACGCGTCCGATGACGAGAGCGGAAGTATGGGGCACCGAGATTCCGGTCATACCAACCGGGATCGATCCCTTCCAGCCGGGCCCCGTGAGCAGGAAGTCCCCGGCCCGGGTTCCGGTTGTGCGCTTTCCCACATAAGCAAAGTTGGCGCTGGTCAACGGGTCGGTCAGCTGCACGCTGTAGTAACGGTCGGCCATGTCCGGCACGTGCAGCACCTGCGGACCCTTCCTCAGGTCGAGCCAGCCTGCAACGTAAAGCACGTCATCGGTTCCGGTACCCATCAGGCTGCCGGTTCCCGCCGATGCCGACGAGATGCTCGACTCCGCGAACAGCGTGTTCTCGGGGATCGGGCCTCCACCGAGCCCCCGCTTGAGGATGGCCCGCTTGAAACCGCTGACCGTGATGAGTGGCCAGAAGTAGATGAAGACCGGAGCGCCGATGACCCAGATGATGGCGGCCGCGACCGCGAGCGTGATGACATTGCTCCAGCCGCGCTCGATCCGCTGGTAGACGACGACTGCGAAGATCGCCAGGATGACGGCAGTGAGCGGGTAGCTGTATTTCAGGATGAGTCGGTTCATTTCACGGCGCCCTCACGACAGGTGGCACCCGGTAGGTGCCATCCAGGATCGCCGCACCGGGAAGGTACGCGCGGAGCATCAGCTTGAACGCGCCCGAGGGAGCGGGCAGCCAGTTGTCTTCGTGATCGGTGGGTGAGTCGTGCTGGACATAAATTTCGGTGGATCCGTCGTCGTTCGTGGCGAGCTTCGACCGGTCATCAAAGCTGGAGCGACCAATCGGGTTGGTGACCATATACCCGACGACATCGGTGATCGTCAACGACCAGAACGCCTGGTTCGGCGGAAGCTGCCCGGCGGGAAAGGTCAGCACGTAGTGATTCGTGCCGTTCAGAGTTGCGCCAGCGGCATCCTTCCTTGTCGTCCAGTAGGCGGCCTCCTCGAATACGTTGACGACGGGCAGCGCCTTCGCCGATGCTGCACGCACCAGGACCCCGTTGCCCGGCCTGCCCGCGACGGGGATGCTCCTCCACCCGTTAGCAGTGGAGGTAATCCTCCTGCCGACGGCATTCATCACGAGGATCGCGGTGAGGAACGCAAAGGTGGCTCCGATGATGATCCCCTGCACAACTCCCGAACCGGAGATCCAAGCGAGCACACCTGCCATGTCCGCACCCTAGCCCCTCAGCACGTGTGTCCGCCGATCCGATTCGCCGCCCGATCCGCGACCGACAGAAGAAATCTAAGTCGTGAGGGGTAGCGCAACCAGCGTCGCGAGTTCTGCCTCGGCGGAGGGAGCTCCGGCTGCCGTAGACCGGGCGAGGAGCGAGCCCCCTCGGCGACCAGGCCGGAATCCCGACGGGGCTTGCTCTCCGCGGTGCCGGATTGACTGCACGATCAGGATGACAAGCCCGAAGATTGCGGCCGCCGCAGCAACATCCGTGTTGATCTTTTCACCGAGGAAATGGAATTCGGTCGGGTCCAGTCGCAGGGTTTCGAGGTAGGCGCGACCGGTGCCGTACCAGAGAAAGTAGGTGCCCATGGCTTTGCCCCACGACATCACGAACCTGCGGCTGAGGAACAGGATGAGGAACGCGCCGGCAACATCCCAGATCATTTCGTAGAGGAACAGCGGCTGGAAAAGAGTTCCTGCAGGTACACCCGCCGGGTAGGCGGGGCTGGTCGAGCGAATCTGCAGGCCCCACGGCAATGTTGTCGGCGGCCCGTACAGCTCCTGGTTGAAGTAGTTGCCGAGCCGACCGAACGCCTGCGCGAACAGCAGTCCGGGCGCGAGCGCGTCGGCAAATGCGAAGAACCGGATGCCCGCGCGGCGGCACCCGATGTAGATGCCGACGGTGCCGAAGAGAATGGATCCGAAGATCGCCAGGCCGCCATCCCAGACCGCGAAGATCGCGGAGAGGTCCGCGCCTTTGTAGAAGTAGTCGCCGGGGTGGGTAAACACGTGGTAGAGCCGGCCGCCGATGATCCCGATAACGACCGCAGGGATGGCGACATCGAGTACAACGCCGCGGGGGATTCCCGCCTTTGCGATCCGTCTCGCGGTGACAGCGGCGGCGATGATGATGCCGCCGAGAATGCACAGCGCGTAGAAGTGAATAGTGATCGGGCCGATCATGAAATAACTGATCGGCGGGCTTGGAATACTCATCCTCAGCATGGGGGAACCTCTCTGCGACCGTCGTGTGCGCAGTTATCGATACCGGTCATCCTCATCAACGACCGCAGTCAGCCTAGCGATACGACGTGGGGGGCCATCCAGCTTCCATCGCTCAGTACGATCGGAGTGTGGCATCGCCAGCACAGAACGCCACCCCGATGTGGGTTCTCCGGTTGACCGTGGTCACCTTGCTGGTTGGTATCGGCAGCGGGATCAGCGGCCTGCTGGTGAGCCTGCTTCTGCACGGTATCGAGCATCTCGCGTATGGCTACTCGTCGGGAACCTTCCTTGATGGCGTGCTCGCGGGGCCGCCCATCCGCCGCGTTATTGCCCTTGCGATCGCCGGGGTGGTCGGTGCGGTGGGATGGTGGGCGCTGCGCCGCTGGGGCAAACAGGTGGTGTCGGTCGAGTCGAGTGTGGACGGCGAGCGGATGCCACGACTCGTCACGATCGCGAACGCGGGCCTCCAGATCGTCATCGTCGGTCTCGGCGCATCGATTGGCCGGGAGGTGGCACCTCGCGAGCTCGGCGCCCTGGTGGCCGGGTGGCTGAGCGAGCGGGCGGGACTCACAGCCAGGGAGCGGCGCATCCTCGTTGCCTGTGGCGCTGGGGCCGGACTTGCCGCGGTTTACGACGTGCCGCTCGGCGGGGCCGTGTTCGCGGTCGAAATCCTGCTCGCCGAGCTGTCGTTCGCGACCGCGCTGCCTGCGCTGGCGACCGCGGCGGTCGCAACCCTTGTCGCCCAGCTCGCGGTCCCGGCCGGGCCGCTGTACACGCTGCCCCATCTGGCCCTGACGCCGTCACTCCTGGTGTGGTCGATTATTGCCGGTCCCGTCATCGGGTTCGCCGCGCTCGGCTTCGTCGCGGCAGTGCGCTTTGCGTTGGTTCACCGAATCTCCGGCAACTGGATCCTGCTCGTGATGCCTGTCGTGTTCGTTGCTGTCGGGGTGCTGTCCATCCCGTTCCCGTCGATCCTGGGGAACGGTCGCGCCCTCGGCCAGGTCGCCTTCGATGGCGCCGCGCCGCTACTCCTGGTCGCCGCGTTGCTCATCGTCAAAGCCGTGGCCACCACCGGCACGATTTACAGCGGTGCGGCGGGCGGCACCCTCACGCCGTCGCTCGCACTGGGAGCCGCCCTGGGCGCCGTCCTGGGTGGCGCGTGGTTGCTGCTCTGGCCTGGATCCCCGATCGCCGCGTTCGCGTTCGTCGCTGCTGCCGCGTTTCTCGCTTCGTCGATGCGAGCCCCGTTCACCGCTCTCATCCTGATCGTCGAATTCACGGGGCAGGGGCCCGCGCTGCTTGCACCGACAATGATCGCGATCGCCGGATCGGTCGCCGTCACCTACCTGCTTCGGCGCGGCAGGATCGTCGGCGCACCCTGAGGTGAGGGACCGCGGCTCGGCGACGGTCAGTCGACTCGCCGTGCGACCAGCACGACGTCGTCGGTGTGACCGGCACCCGCGCCCGCCATCACCGTTCTCGATCGCGTCTCGTTAACCTCGATCAACCAACCGTCGCCCAGAAGCGGCACCACATCCCACGGCCCGACGAAGTCGCCGGGGTTGAAGCCATTGTGATTCGGGTCATCCACCTGGAAGTCCGCATGATGAACGAAAACGAGCGTGCCTTCGGGTGCAACGCTCTCCAGCACAGCGCGCTCGGCCAGCCGACTCGGGGTCTTCCTGAGGACGGGATACTGCGCCGACACCAGGTCGAAGGAACCCGGCGCGAGGTGCGCCTCAACCAGCCCGGAGTTCACCCAGGTGACGGACACACCTGCCTCCGCAGCGTGGCGAGCCGCACGCTCCAGCGCGACACCCGACACGTCGAGCCCGGTAACCTGCCAGCCGTTTCCGGCGAGCCAGACCGCATCCGCACCCTCACCGCACCCGACATCCAGGACCCGGCCGGGATTGCGGTGAGCCACCGCGGCCACGAGGGCCTGGTTGGGTTCTCCGCTCCACAACTGCTCGGCCGCGGCGTACCGTTCGTTCCAATACCGGGGATCGTCATGCGGATACCTGTTGGGCTTGGGCTCGTGGTCTTCGGATTGCGTCATGTCACAAGGGTGACCCGGCACGCCGCCGTTGGGCAACCCGGCCCCATGCGGGTGCACGGCCGGCCCACGTAATATCGCCTCGTGACCAGCCCTGTTCTCGAGCACCGCGACGAGGACATCGACGAGCCTGCGAAGCGCCCCCGAACGCGGTGGCTGGTCTTCGGGATCGCCGGGATCGTGGCCCTGTTCGTGGCTCGCGTGCTGACCTCCCATCCGGGCACCATCGCGCTACCGAACCAGGCCCAGGACTTCCTGACCCTCACCATCAGCGTCATCATCGAGTCGATGCCATTCGTGGTGCTGGGCATCCTGCTGTCCATCGCCGTGCAGGTGTGGATTCCGGATGACCTGTTCCTTCGCATCCTTCCGAAAAATCCTGCGCTCCGCCGGGTCGCGATCTCCCTCCTGGGGGTTCTCCTGCCCGTCTGCGAGTGCGGAAATGTCCCGCTGGCCCGCGGACTGATCGTGAAGGGGCTGACGGTTGCGGAGTCCATGACGTTCCTGCTGGCCGCGCCCATCGTGAACCCGATCACGATCATCACCACGTCGCAGGCGTTCGGTTTCACGGGCGGTATCCTCGTCGCCCGCCTGCTCGGGGGCTTCCTCATCGCCAACCTGGTCGGCTGGCTTTTCTCGCGCCACCCCGACCAGCAGAGCCTGCTCACCGACACGTTCGCCGCAGAATGCCGGATGCCGCCCAGGGCCGAGCAGGCCGGCACCCGCTGGCAGAAAAGTGTCGACCTGTTCGTTCACGAGGCGGGCGCCATCCTGCCGGCACTGTTCCTGGGCGCGGTGGCCGCGGGCCTGGTGCAGACAGTCGTGCCCCGGTCGATTCTCATCACCGTGGGCAGCAACCCGGTGTGGTCGATCCTGGCCCTCATGGTCCTGGCGTTCGTGATCTCGATCTGCTCGAATGTCGACGCCTTCTTCATCCTGCCGTTCGCGACCACGTTCCTGCCCGGGGCCATCGCCTCCTTCCTGGTTTTCGGGCCCATGATCGACATCAAGATGCTCGCCCTCATGCGCACCACCTTCCGGACACGCGTGCTGGTGCAGCTCACGATCGTGATCGGGCTGGCCAGCGCGGTCGTGGGGCTGGTGGTCAACTATGTCGCGTGATCGGCTGTGGCTGGGCATCCTGCGCTGGCGCGGTGTGGCACTCGTCGGGGTCGCGATCGTTGTGACGATCTGGCTCGGCGCGACCAACCAGCTCATCCTCTACATCAACCCGCAGTACATCGTCTTCACGCTCGTCATGGCGCTCATCGCGCTGACGCTGCTGGTCGCGAGCTTCATCGTTCGCGCAGCGCACACTCACGATGACGACCCGCCCACGCGCACCCAGAAAGTCACGACTGTGCTGGGCGGAGCGGTCACCCTGCTGTTGGCGATCGCCATGGTGATCGTGCCCCCGGCGACTCTCTCCAGCGCGACCGCCATCCAGCGTGACGTGAGCGCCTCGACCGTGGTGTCGGCGAGCCAGGCGGTGTCCACGTCGGCGTCAGTCGCGAGCTCGACCTACGCCACATTCACGGTGCTGGACTGGTCGACGCTCCTGCGACAAACCAGCAGCCCGGGCTTCTATGCCAGCAAACCCGCGAACGTGATCGGGTTTGTGACCCCCGATGCGGATGACCCGGCGAACCTGTTCTACCTGACCCGGTTCGTGATCACCTGCTGCGCGGTGGATGCCCAGCCGGTCGCCGTACCCGTCTACCTGCCGAACTGGAATACCCGATTCGCCGCGGATGCCTGGGTCGACGCCAAAGGCGGTTTCGTGTCGAATCCCAGCACGAAGAGTTCGGCGCAGATCGCGCTCGTTCCCTCGACGGTGACGGTCGTAGCCAAGCCGACCCAGCCGTACCTGTTCTGATGAGCTTTCGTCGGACCCTTATCGGCACCATTGTCGTCCTCGCGATGCTGGTCACCGCGCTCGCGGTGCTGGACCGTGCGCAGGGTCCGAAGCTCGCATCCGCGCAGGTCGACACGGCCGCGGTGGCGACAGATCCCGCCCAGTCGCTGCGCCTGTTCCTCAATGAGCGGGTCGAGACCGTGAGGAAGTCCCAGGTCACGATCACACCCGCAACCACGATTACTCTGGCGAGCTCGCCACAGCTCGTCGACATCCAATTCACTGAACCGCTCGACTATGCGACCACCTATCGGGTGACCGTTCGCGGGGTGACGAGCAGTGACGATGCGCAGTCGTCGAACCTCAGCTACTCCTTCCGCACGATCTCGCCCACCCTCTACTACCTTCGTCGGGGAGCCGGGACAGACCGGATCATCAGGACATCGATCCGCGGCACAGCCCAAACCGTCGCCTACTCCGCCCCGCGCATCCAGGACTTTGCGGTGCTCCCCGACGCGCTGGCTGTTGTCACGCTCGACGCGCTGGGCAACAGCTCGCTTGTCCTGGTCGCGAGCAACCGGACGGTGACCCGTGTCAGCGTTCCGGGCCCCGGCACGATTGGCCTGATTCGTGGCGACCAGGACACCGGCGTGCTTGGGTTCACCTTCACCGATGCCGGCGCCACGACCCGTCGCGCCTACTCCAGCACCCTTTTCACCGTGGATCCGGGCGGCACCGCCCGGGCTAAACCAGTGCTCGGGCTGGGCGGGAAGCCGCTCCCGGTGCTGCAGTGGTTCTTTGTTCCGAACACCGCCGAAGTGATCGCCCAGGCGGGAGACGGCAGCCTGCTGCTGCTCGACCCGAGCAACCCGAAAGCGACCACACCCCTCGGGTCGTATCTTGGGCTCGATTCGGTCGCCGCCGATGGCCGGTCGGTCGTCGTCATGGATGCGAATGGACGTGTCGCCGTTGCGCTGCCGGCAGGCCGGTCGAGGCGACTGGGCGCATCGCCGATCGGAGGCGTGCACGCCTCGGGCGGCGCCGCCCAGGTCATCCCCGGGGGCTGGCTGCAGCTCGACTCCACCTACGACCCCGGGACCGGCGGTTTCAACGACCTGCTGGCGTTCGACAACGGCTCACGTGCACGGAAACTTTTCACGACCGCAAACCCGCGCGGTTCGATCGACACTTTCACCGGCTCACCCAACAGCCAGTATGTCGCGATCGAGACCACCCCCAATGTCTCGACCAGCAAACCGGACGGCTACCTGGTGAACGGACGGCCGACCTCCGTCACGACCGAGCTCGTCGACGTGCAAACCGGTGCGCTAGTGAAGAGCTTCGCTGGGTTCGACCTGCAGTGGTAGTGCCGCGGTCGCGTGCTGCCGAAGGAGGTCGAGGGCAACATCGACGATCATGTCTTCCTGGCCACCGACGAGCCCACGGCGCCCCACCTCCACCAGGATTTCGCGGGTATCGACCGCATACAGGGTGGATGCCCGTTCCGCGTGCCTGAGGAAGCTGGAGTAGACACCGGCATAGCCAAGGGTGAGGGTTTCCCGGTCGACCTGCACCGGGCGGTCGCGTAGCGGACGGACGAGCTCGTCTGCGGCATCCTGCAGGGCGAACAGGTCGGCGTGGTGGTGCCAGCCGAGCAGGTTCGCCACCGCGACGAAGGGTTCGATCGGAGTGTTGCCGGCCCCGGCACCGTGCCCGGCGAGTGAGGCGTCGACCCGGTAGGCCCCGGCCTCGACAGCGGTGACGGAGTTGGCGACGGAGAGGGAGAGGTTCTCGTGGGCGTGGATGCCGATCTGGGTTTCCGGGCTCAGGATGTCGCGGTAGGCGGCGATCCTCTCCCGCACCCCGCCCATGGTGAGCCGGCCGCCGGAATCGGTGACGTAAACACAGTTGGCTCCGAAGGATTCCATCAGCTTGGCCTGTTTGGCCAGGGCGCCGGGCTCCGACATGTGCGCCATCATCAGGAACCCGGAGACATCCATTCCGAGTTCGCGGGCGGCGGTGATGTGTTGGGCGGAGACATCCGCTTCGGTGCAGTGGGTCGCGACCCGCACCGAGCGCACCCCGAGCCGGTAGGCGGCTTCCAGGTCGGGGATGGTGGCAATCCCTGGCAGCACCAGGGTGGTCAGTGTCGCGGTCGTGACTGCGGCGGCGGCCGCTTCGATCCAGGCGGCATCGGATTCGCTGCCCGGCCCATAGGTGAGGGAACTGCCACCCAGGCCGTCGCCGTGGGCGATCTCGATCGCGTCCACGCCGGCCCGGTCGAGGGCCCCCGCGATCGCGGTGACATCGTCCAGGGAGATGCGGTGGCGCAGGGCGTGCATCCCGTCGCGGAGGGTGACGTCCTGAAGGTAAATGGTGGGTTTGTCGTCGCTCATGCGGTCACCGTCTGTGTGACGAGCCGTTCGGCGACGCGCATCGCGGCAGAGGTCATGATGTCGAGGTTGCCTGCGTACTCGGGGAGGTAGTGGGCGGCACCCTTCACCTCAAGAAACACCGACACCCGGGAGAAGGGACCCTGCGTCCCGGCGAGGGAGGAGACCGTGTCATCCTCATCGGTGAACTGCACGTCTTGTTTCAGCCGGTAGCCGGGCACATACTCGGCCACCGTCGCCACTCGCTCCTCAATGGATGCCACGATCCGGGCCCGGGTGACCTCATCGGCCCGGTCGACCAGCGCGAGCACCGTGTCCCGCATGATCACCGGCGGTTCTGCGGGGTTCAGCACAATGATCGCTTTGCCATGGGTGGCCCCACCGACCTGCACGATGGCGTGGGAGGTCGTCTCGGTGAATTCGTCAATGTTGGCGCGAGTTCCGGGGCCCGCCGATTTTGAGGCGATTGACGCGACGATCTCCGCGTAGTGCACGGGCACGACGTGGCTGATTGCGGCAACGATCGGAATCGTCGCCTGCCCACCACAGGTGACCATGTTGACGTCGCGGGCATCAAGGTGTTCCTCCAAATTCACCGCCGGAACCACGAACGGGCCGATCGCAGCCGGGGTGAGATCGATGAGACGCTTCCCGTAGGGGGCGAGAAGCTCGGCGTTGTGAATGTGCGCACCGGCACTGGTGGCATCGAAGATCACCTCGATATCCGCGAACTCGGGCATCAAGATCAGACCCTCAACGCCCTCCGCGGTGGTAGCGATGTTCAGGCGCCCCGCCCGCGCGAGGCCATCCGAGGCGGGATCAATACCCACCATTACCCCCATCTCCAACACCTCAGACAGCCGGATCACCTTGAACATCAAATCCGTACCAATATTCCCCGACCCGATGATGGCGACCCTGGCGCTGAGGGCGAGCTCGGCGCTCATGCCGACGCCGCGAAACTGATCGACACGCTGCCGAGACCCTCGATCCGGGCAGTGAAGGCATCCCCCGGTCGGGCATCCACGACCAGCCCAAGCGCACCGGAGAGCACGATCTCACCGGCGCGCAATGGGCTCCCCAGCGCCGCACAGGTTCGAGCCAGCCACGCAACGGCGCGCAGCGGGGAGCCCATGCAGTCGCTGCCGATCCCCTCGGAGGCGAGCTCCCCGTTGCGCGTCATCGCCATGGCAGCGTCGGCCAGGTCGGTCGTGACGGCAACGCGTTCGGCTCCGAGCACGAACGCCCCCGCAGACGCGTTGTCGGCGATGGTGTCGATGAGCCGGATGTCCCAGTTCGCGATCCTGCTGTCCACGATCTCGAGGGCGGCGCAGACGTAGTCGGTCGCCGCCACCACATCGTGCTCGGTGGGATTGGCAAGGTCGAGGTCACTTCGCAGCACAAAGGCGACCTCCGCCTCGACCCGAGGTTGGAGCAGTACGCCATCCGGGACGACCCCACCGTCGTCATACGACATATCGGCAAGCAAGAAGCCGTAGTCGGGCGAGTCCACGCCGAGCTGCGCTTGCACGGCCGGGTTCGTGAGACCGATCTTTCGCCCCACGACCCAGGCGCCCTCATCCAGTCGGCGCTCGATCCAGGCCAGCTGAACCGCGTAGGCCGACTCGGCAGTTGGCGGCACCAGAAGCTCCCGCACCGGCGGGCACGGGCTGTGATCAGCGCGCGCCGTGAGCAGCAGCTCCAGTGCGGGCGATGCGGTCTGCGTCGGGGCTGCCGCCCTGGCCCGGGACACCGTCGACGACGGGGCAGATTCAACGGGAGTCATTCGACCTCGAAGCTGGTGCCGATGCCCATCCCCGTGATCCACTCGGGCACCGCTTCGTAGCTCGTCCACACGAACGGCAACCGCGCCGCGGCCTCGCCGATGAGCCACGTGCGCAGCTCCTGGCCACCGTTGCCGGCGTGCTCTTCGAGGCCGTCGTGGCCGAGATCGATGATCGGCTGCGGTTCGCCGGCGACGAGCTGGTCCAGGAACCAGGTGTCCCACTCGGCGTTCACCCGCGCATCCGGGTTTCCGCCCATTGCTCGTACGCGCGGTTCGCGAACAGCGGCGAAGGCCCGGGTGTCCGACCTGCCGTGGATGAGCGGTTCGCGTCGTTCATCAGGGAGTTCACGGGGATCGTTGCTCGGCAGCCAGTGCGACAGCCCACCGCTCGCAAGGATGAGCACCCGCTCGGGGCCTCGCCAGGCACGAAGAGCCTCCCCGAGGGCTGCCCCGAGCGCGGCACTGCGGCGAAGGCTGGGCAGCGGAGGCGCGGCAGTATTGACGACGATCGGAACGATCGGGATGGGCTTGTCGGGCGAGATCATCTGCCAGCCCTGCACGACGCCGTGATCGAGGGTGAGGTCGTAGGAGATCGCGATGTCGAAGTCCGCCGCCACGAGGCCGGCATGGATGGCCCACGCCAGGTCGGTCGCGACGGGCACCGCGCCCTCGAACGTGCCGAAGTCGCCGAACCCCTCGGCCGACTCGACGCCGAGCACAAACGGCGGCATCACGTCGTAGAAGTTACCGTGGAAGTGGTCCGGGCCGATGACGACGATCACGTCCGGCGCGAGACGGGCAACCACGCGCGCGACACGCGCGGCATCTGCCATGAACCGGCCGCCCGGCGCCTCGGCCGATTCAGGCGGCGTCATCGTCGCGAACGGTGCGTGGGACATCCCAACGAAACCGACAATCTCACTCATGAGGGGTCCTTTCCAAGGATCAGGAATTCGTAGTGCGCTCTCAGGAACTCTTCGGGTTTCTCCCACTGCGGCCAGTGCCCCGCGTCTTCGATCACATGCAGCCGGGCGTCGGGAAGCCAGTCGAGCAACAGCTGGGCCTCATCGAGCCCGCCGGTCGGATCGTTGTCGGTCCAGAGCAGCAGGGTCGGAGCGGTCACACGCGCGACCCACTCGCGGCTCCAGGCGAAATCCTTCCGAATCTCCGGATCCTGCAGCACCAGAGTGTTGCGGATGGCCTGCTCATACCCCGGGCGGGAGTAGATCGCGCGGCGAACCCCCACGAGCTCATCGGTAACCAGCTCTTTGTGGTGGAACAGGAACTCGACGCGGCTGCGCACGGTCGCGTCATCCGGGTTGAGCACGGCGGCAAGCGTGGAGTCGCGCATCCGGGCCATGACCTCGGGTTTGTTCGCGATGTTGCCTGGGGTGTTCAGGATGAGCCGGCCGAAGCGGTCGGGGTGATGCGCGGCCGCCCAGGCGACAACCCACCCGCCAAGGGACTCGCCCGACAGGTGTGGGTTCTCGAGACCGAGTTCGCTCACGACACCCAGCAGGTGTTCGGAGAGAACGTCGATCGTGTAATGCCGGTCGGGGAGGCCCGACCAGCCATGGCCGACCATGTCATAAGCCGTCACCCGGAAATGCTCGGCGAGCCCGGCGAGGTCGCGAGAGTACGCCTCGAGGTGGCCGCCCGTGCCGTGAAGCAGAACGAGATCGGGGCCACTGCCCGCCTGGAGCACCCGGGTGCGTACGCCATTCACGTCGATGTGTCGCAACTCGTGGTCGAGGTTCCACAGGTCCGCCCAGATGCCGATGTGGTCGGGCACGGTGAACAGCTGTGGTGCAACGCTGGTTTCGGTCATCCGCTCTCTCCTATTGTGCGTCGCGCTTCGTCGACGTCGACCTGTCCCGCACTCTGCCGACGCGCGACGCCGAGGATGGCCAGCAGCCGGGAGTTTTCGATGGTCAGGAATTCGACCGGTTCATCGGGCGAATCGTTGTAGTGCCGATGCCAGGTCCACGGCGGCGTGTAGATGAAATCGCCAGTCGCCCAGGTGTCGGTTTCGTCTTCGAGGTCGGTGTGCCCGGCGCCTGCGATGACGAAGTGCACTGTCTCGTGATGGTGGCGCTGCATATCGGTGCTCTCGCCTGCCGGGATCTGCTGGCGGAAGATCTCGAACGTCGTGGTCGGCAACCGCCCCGCGACGGCGAGTTTGCTCGGGTTGTGCACCTGGCCAGCCGGGAGCGTTTCGAGCTCGTCGGCGTGCACGACGAATGGCCTTGCCGTGCCGGGCTCCACGGTGTCGGTGATGGCTGAAAGGAACTCCCCGAGCGAGAAATCTGGTCCGCTGGTAGCCATCAGATCGTCACCGTCCGTCCGCCGTCAACCGTCAGAACGGTGCCATTGATGTAGCTCGCCGCCCGGGAGGCCAGGAAGGCGATCGCGTCGGCGATCTCGGCGGGTTCCGCCGGTCGGCCGGTGGGAACTGCAGAGGCGTCCTCCTGCGACAGCTCCTCGACCGATCTGCCCGAAGCCGCCGCCCGGGCGGCAACGATCTCCGTGCGCCGCTCCGTCGCGGTCGAACCAGGCGCGACGCAGTTGACCGTCACACCGTTCGCCGCGTACTCGAGCGACAGCAGCTTCGCGGCGGCGGTCACGGCAGACCGGAGCACCACCGACGCGGCCAGCACTGGTTCGGGTTGGCGCACCGCCGTCGAGGTGACCACGACGACGCGGCCGAATCCCCGCGCAGCCATGCCCGGCAGGGCCAGTGTTGCCAGCCGAACCGGTCCGAGAAGCAGGAGGTCGACGGCAGCTCGCCAGTCGCTGTCGGCGAGGTCGACTATCCGGCCCGGTGGCGGGCCACCCGCGTTGAGCACCAGGATTTCGGGTTCGCCGAAGCGGGTCGACACGTCATCGAGGAATGCCGCAGCGGTGTCAACGTTCGCCAGGTCGTGAAGCGCCGTCACGATCTCCGCTCCGGTCTCGGTGGAGAGCTTTTCTG
>Ga0302202_10002868_pt1 | contig 19400 bp, 20 predicted proteins | sample II_Bog_N3_3_FD_194579 | JGI IMG/M metagenome (GOLD analysis project Ga0302202, IMG submission 194579) | Peat permafrost microbial communities from Stordalen Mire near Abisko, Sweden - II_Bog_N3_3 | ecosystem: Environmental > Terrestrial > Soil > Wetlands > Peat | place: Sweden: Abisko...
CGCACCTGCTCTGCAAAATTTCTTGAAGGAACGCCTGGCAGGTCGGATGCCGAAACTGAGGTTCTTCCCAGAGGACGGCAGGCTACCGACCGGTGAGAAGCTAAAGGGGGATGTTGAACGGCACCTCAAAAACAATTTTGTCGCGGTGATCGCGTTAACCGACGTCTACACGGGCAGCCGGCCACCTGAATTTACCAATGCCGGCGACGCGAAGGAGAAAATGAAGCGATGGGTCGGACAGAATCCCAAATTCCATCCTCATGCCGCGCAATACGAATTTGAGGCGTGGCTGCTGCCGTACTGGTCCCGCATTCAAGATCGATCGGGCAACCGTCGCCCCCCGTGGTCCCAGAACCCTGAATCTGTCGATCATGACTGCCCGCCGGCCAAGCGTCTGAAGAAGTTGGTCAGGAGCGGCAGCAACAAGCGCTCCTATGTGAAAACGCGCGACGCGAAAGCCATCCTTGAGGGACAGGATCTGGCCCTCTCGGCAGCCCAATGCCCGGAACTCAAAGCCTTCCAGAACACCCTGCTCTCCCTCGCGGGCGGCGCCACGATTTGACCGCAGCCCCCATCCACCTCGCCGGCGAGCGCCTGATGCTCGACCCGGCCGGCGCCCTGATCTGGCCCGCCGCGGGCCTCCTCGCCGTCTCCGACCTGCATCTGGAAAAAGGCACCGCCTTCGCCCGCAAAGGCATGCTGCTGCCGCCCTGGGACACCCACGCCACCATCGACCGCCTCACCCTGCTGCTGCGCCGCTGGCGCCCGCGCATCGTCGTCGCCCTGGGCGATTCGTTCCACGACACCGCCGGCCCCGCCCGCCTGCCGCATGGCGAACGCGAGCGCCTCACCGCCATGACCGCGGCTCACCGCTTCATCTGGGTGCTGGGCAACCACGATCCCGCCCCACCCGAGAACCTGGGCGGCGAGGCGCACGAGAGCTACGCCGCCGGTCCGCTGGTCTTCCGCCACCAGGCGAGCCCCGGCGCCACCGGCGAGATCGTCGGCCACCATCACCCCAAAGCCGCCATCCCGGCGCGCGGCGGTTCGGTCAGCCGGCCGTGCTTCGTCGCCGACGCCCAGCGCGTGATGATGCCGGCCTTCGGCGCCTATACCGGCGGCCTCGACGTACGCGATCCCGCCATCAGCCGCCTGTTCCCCCGCGGCGGGCGCGTGTTCCTGCTGGGGCAGGACCGGCTGTTCAGCTTCGCGCTGGGCGCCACCGGCCACGAGCCAAAACGCGCGACACAGCCCGCGGACCGCACTATATGACAGCGGTGTGATGACCGCACCCTTCATCCCCCCCAACGCCAGGATCCGGGTCGTCGGCGACGTGCACGGCGAGGCCACCGCCTTCGCCTACGCCGCCGCGACCGACCGCTTCGTCGTTCAGCTCGGCGACCTGACCGACCATGGGCCGGACAGCGCCGGCACCTTGCGCATCATGTTCGACCTGATCGACCGCAAGCGGGGCCTGTTCCTGCTGGGCAACCACGACCTGAAACTGGCGCGCGCCCTGGCCGGCCATCCCGTCCGGATCGAGCCGGTGCTGCAGGCCACCATCGACCAGATGGATGCGCAACTTCGCGATCGGATCATCCTGGAAACCCACCAGGCGCCGGCCTGGCTGCGGCACGGGGGGGCACTGTTCGTGCATGGCGGGTTTCATACCGCCATGCTGGACCAGCCGGTCGCGACCCCGGGCCTGACCCGCCCCTCCGGCGCAATCGCCCGCGCTTTATACGGCGAACCGACCGGACGCACCCAGCCCGATGGCTATCCCGAACGCAGCCTGCGCTGGGTGGACCGCATTCCGCCGGGCCTGACCGTTTATTGCGGCCACGACCGCCGCAGCACCGATGGGCGCCCCTATGCACGCCCCGGCGCGGCCGGTGGCAATGCCGTGTTCCTGGACACCGGCGCCGGGAAAGGCGGGCACCTCTCCTGGATCGATTTACCATAGCAATTGTTGCCGCGCCCCGGGACGCGGCCTAAAATGACGCAAGATAATCCAGCCAGGGAGAACGGATCTGAGATCCATGTCAAGCTTCATCAGCCGTCTCGTCGGCCTGTCGGAGCCCGCTGTGCCCCGGGACCGGCTTGAACGCATCAACCAGATCCTGCGCCGCCGTCTGGACGACTCGGTCGAGGACGTCTTCGACAGAGCCTGCCTGCATGGCGACCTCGACACCGCGGCGGAACTGTTGGACGTGCTCAAGGCCATGCACGCGCGGCGTCAGGTCCGCGCCGGGCCGGAACGGCGAACCAGCGACCAGGCCATCCGGCGTGCGAGCGAGGAACTGGCGCGGCGAAAACTGGCCAAGCCACCCGCATCGCGGCGCGACAGGGGGTAGGACAAGCACGCGGTCCCATGGCAAGATAGAACCCGATGCGCCAGCTCCTGCTCCTGCGGCACGCCAAGTCCGCCTGGGATGATGCCGCGGTTCCCGACCGGGACCGAGCCCTGAACGCGCGCGGCCGCCGCGCCGCGGTCCTGATGCGGGAGGCGATGCGCGATCTCGGCCTCGCCCCGGACGTCGTGCTGGTCTCGCCGGCTCGTCGGACCCTGGAAACGCTGGAGGCGCTGGAACCCTGGGACGATACCCCGCTGGTCGAGCCGCTGGATGCGCTCTATCTGGCCAATAAGGCGACCCTGCTTGACGCCTTGCGCGCGATCCCGGAAACCGTGCGCAGCGTGCTGCTGATCGGCCATAACCCGGGCATGCACGATCTGGCCCTGACGCTCGCCAACGGACGGCCGGTCGGGGACGCGGGCCGGGCCCTGGCGAAGGGCTACCCCACCGGCACCCTGGCCGAGTTCACCCTCGCCGGCCCCTGGCACACGATCGGCGCCGGCAGCGGGCGGCTCGTGCGGTTCGTCACCCCCAGGTCGCTGGAAGAGGCTGCCGGCCAGACCGATGGAGCTTGAACTCGTCCTGCATCCGGACGACGCGGGCAAGCTGCCGCATCTGGCGCTGATCGAAGCATCCAAGGCCGGGCGGATCCAGACGCGCGCGGCGCGCATCATCTGGCACGACGGCGCCGACCGGGACCTCGCGGGGGACGGCCTGTCGCTCGCCGAACATCGCGGCACCTGGCGGCTGGAGCGGCTGACCCCCGGCGCCGATGGGCTTTGGCCCCCCGGCACGCCGCCGCCCTGCCTGGCCGAAGCCGATCAGCCCGCCGCCCTGCCGCACGGCCTGCCGGATCCGCTGACCCCCGTCGCCGCGTTCGAGGGCAAGACCACCACCGTGCCGTTGCTTGTCGCGACGGAGCCGGTCTCGCTGGTCGTGCTGCGCGGCGCGCTGCGGACGGTCGCCGCGGAGCACCCGGTGTGCCGGCTGCGGATCGATGGTGCGGCGGCGGCGGTTCGGGCGATCGCGGTGGCACTGGCCGGCGAACTGCGCGCCGCGGTGCCGAGCGCCAGCCTCGCAGCGGAGGCGCTGGCCACCGCCGCGGGCTCCTCCCCGGCAGAGCGCCGGTTGAGCGCGCCGGTTTTGCCGGTCGCGGTCCGCGGATCGGTGGCCGCGGCCTTTCGCCATGTGCTGGGTCACCTGACGGATGTGATGCTGCACCACGCACCCGCCGCGGCGGTCATCGGCGGGGAGGATAGCGAACCGGTGCATCAGATGCGGGTCGCGGTCAGGCGCGCCCGATCGGCGATGGCGATCTTTCGCCAGGCCCTCGCCTGTCCCGACTTCGACGCGGCCAACGAGCATCTGAAGATCGTCGGGTCCCGACTCGCCGCCGCCCGGGACTGGGATGTGTTCGTGACCGAGACCGTACCGGCCGTCGCCGCTTCATTGCCCGGTGACACCAAGCTGCCGCCATTGATCGCCGCGGCGCAGCGGCGGCGGCGGGAGGCGCACACGGTCCTGCATGCCTGGCTGACCGGGTCCGAGTTCCGGGTGCTTTGTGTCGAACTGGCCTGGCTCGCGGCTTCGGACGATTGGGTTCCCGCGCCTGCTTCGGCCGACCCCGCTGAGCCGACCCTGCCCGGGTTTGCCGCGCCCATCCTGCGCCGACGGTGGAAGAAGATGCTCGCCGCGGGCAAGGAAATCGAGACGCTGGACGTCCCAGCCCTGCACGGGTTGCGGTTGCGCACCAAGCGGACGCGTTACGCGGCGGAAATTTTCGTGACATTGTACCCTGGCAAGGCAACCCACAAGTTCTTGCGCCGGTTGAATGCCCTGCAGCAGGTTCTTGGCAAATTGAATGATGCGGCGGTTGCCGAACACCTGTTGCGTGATCTGGTCGGGGGCTCCACACGCCACGGCTACGCTGCCGGCCTCGTTTTGGGATTCACCGCAGCCTCGGCCACGACCCTGCGGCCGCGTATTCTGCGGGCCTGGGCGAAATTCGAGCGCGTCGCGCCGTTCTGGACCTGATATGCAGGCTTGACCGGCGGTCACCACTTCCGGCATCGGGGCAATACGCAAACCTGGGGACCGACCGCCGTGTCGCTCAATCACAAACGCCGGATCTTTCGTCCGGCGATCGCGCCGTTGCGTGGCACTGCGTTGCCGGGCCGCGGCTGGGCGCTCGCGTTGGCCGGCGGCGCGTTGACTTTGCTGGCTGGCGTGTGGATGGCGGTGCAGCCATCGCAGGCGCCCGCCCGCCCGCCGTACGAGACCTCGGTCGCCGCGGATACGGCGCAGGTGGCGGTGCTGGATGGTGGGACCTTGCGCCTCGGCGACCGGGTGGTGCGGCTGGCCGGCATCGACCCACCCGCGCGGGGCGAGGCCTGCCATGGGGTGGACGGCGCCGGCTTCGACTGTGGCGTGGCGGCGGCGAATGCTCTGGCGGCACTGGTGCGCGACGGTTCGGTCGCCTGCACCCTGCGCGGTCATGATCGTGTCGGGCGTCCTTTGGGCCGTTGTGTCTCCTGGGGGACGGCGTTGAACCTGGCATTGGTGGCGGCCGGATGGGCGCGGGCGGACCGCACCCAATCGGACCTGTCCCGCGCCGAGGATGACGCTCGGGCCGGACACCGCGGTTTGTGGGCGGGGGCGGGGCGGTAGCAGGGGGCGTTGCGGGCGCCGCAACGGTTAGAGCATTTTCACCATGACTGGAAAGTCGTCCCCCATCGTCATGGCCGGGCTTGTCCTCATAAGCGCTGACATAAGGCGTCATCAGACGCCTTGGCTCATATCGCGTTCGTTGGCGGTATAACCCGTTAGCATCGTAAGCGGGAACGGTCGGGCATCCCCGGTGATGTGTGCGAGTCCGTTATTTTTTAGCACGGAGAAAGAATGAAGCGCCACGGAGGTCAATCCTGCCGGACGTTCACCGAATCGGGGGGGCAGCACGCTGAACGGATCCTCGAGCGCGCTCTGTCCGGATCTCGGACTGCCTGACATCGAGGACGCCTCCGTGGCGCTCCGTGCGCTTCATTCTTCGTGCTAAAAATGCGGATTTGCGGACGTCGCCGGCGGCGCAGGCAAATTTCCAGCAGGGGTTCGACCGGCATAACCAATGACGAACGCGACAAGAACCATTGCTTTCCGTCATGGCCGGCACAAGGGGCGGCCATGACGGAAAAAACGCGCTCTGCCGCCCGATTTTCCAGTCCCGGCGAAAATGCTCTAGCCGCGAGCGGACATCAGTGGAATGAGGTCGGGCATTTCGACGTCGATTTCCAGGGTCGCGATGTCCTCGCTGCGGTCCAGCTTGATGTGCACCTTATCGCGGTCGACCTTGATATGGCGGGCAATCACCGCCAGGATTTCCTCCTGCAGGGTTGCCAGGAGCTCGGAATGACCCGCGGCGCCACGCTCATGTGCCAGCAGAACCTGCAAGCGTTCGCGCGCGACCGGGGCGCTGCTCCGGCGGCGGAACAGGGCCAGAAGGTTCATGCCACCCTCCGTCCGAACAGTTTGCCGATGAAGCTGCGGTGTTCCAGTGGCACGACGATCTCCAGCTTTTCGCCGCGCAGCCGTTTCGCCGCGTCGAAGTAGGCCCGCGACGGGGCGCTGACCGGGTTGTTCAGGGTGACCGGCGAACCGAGGTTGGAAGCCCGCAGCACTTCCTCACTTTCCGGAATGATGCCCAGCAGCGGGATCGACAGGATCTCCAGCACATCCTCCGTCTTCAGCATCTCATTGCGTGCTGCCCGACCGGGATCGTACCGCGTGATCAGCAGGTGCTTGTCGATCCGCTCGCCTTTTTCCGCTTTCGCGGTCTTGGAATCCAGCAGGCCGATGATCCGGTCGGAGTCGCGCACCGACGAAACCTCCGGGTTGGTCACCACGATCGCCTCGTCGGCGTGGTACATGGCCAGCAGCGCGCCTTTTTCGATGCCGGCGGGGCTGTCGCACAGCACCCAGTCGAATTTCTCCCGCAGTTCGGCGATGACCCGAGAGACGCCCTCGGGGGTCAGCGCGTCCTTGTCGCGGGTCTGCGAGGCGGGCAGCAGCGACAGGTTATCGATCCGCTTGTCGCGGATCAGCGCCTGCGCGAGCCTGGCGTCGCCTTGCACGACGTTGATCAGGTCGAACACCACCCGGCGTTCGGCACCCATCACCAGGTCCAGGTTGCGCAGGCCGACGTCGAAATCGACCACGACCACGTTTTCCCCGCCCTGGGCGAGCGCGGCCCCGAGAGCGGCGGTGGAGGTCGTCTTGCCGACGCCGCCTTTGCCGGATGTCACGACCAGGACCTTGGACATGTGCGTACCCCCGTTAAGGTTCAGTCGAGGACAGTCATCTTCATGTGCTGGCCGTCCAGCCAGGCCTGCACCGGCCGCCCGATCAGCGCGGCGGCCATGGTGTCGGCCGTCTGATAGACGCCGTCGATCGCCAGCAGTTCGGCGTGCATCTTGCGGCAGAAGATCCGGGCTCGGCTGTTGCCCGCAAGTCCCGCAATCGCTCGGCCACGCAAGGCACCATAAATATGCACCGATCCGCCCGCCATCACCTCGGCCCCCGAGGCAACCGACCCCAGGATGGTCACGTCCCCCCGCTCGAACACGACGGACTGACCGGACCGGACCGGTTGGTCGATGACCAGGGCCGTGGTCTCCGGGACGGCGGGGGCGGCGGCTGGCGCGGCGGCGGGTCGGGGTTCATCCGGCACTTCGATGGCGCGGCCAGGCTTCCCGGCACCCGGCAGCGGACGCCCCCAGGCCTCCAGCCCGGTCCAGGCGGGGTGCGCAGCCTCGGTGCCGATGATGTGGATCCCGCGCTGCTCGATCTGGCGGATGAAAGCGGCAACATCGGGATGCTCGCGCGGGACCAGGCCGAGATCGATGACAACCGGGCGCCCGTCGAAAAAGCTGGGCGATCGCTGGATTTGGGTGTCCAATGCCACAAGCCATTCGTCGAGCGGCAACTCCGGCGCGAGGACGAGCGCCATGATCGAGCGGCCACGCAGGCGAATGAAGGGACGGGTCTCGGTGGTTGTCACAGGCCGGACGTACAGCCCGGGTGGGGTTGGGTCAATGGGAATCGAATCGGGCGACACAAAATACTGGGGATAACCCAGGGTTGGCACCGCTAGCTGTTGATCAGCGGGGCTGAGGGCGGTTGCAATCATCCAGCTTTGACAATTCGCGCTGGCGGCACGGCACCGCCGCGCGCTATGACGCGCCGCTTGCAGCGGCGGATGAGGCCTGCGTGACGGCTTCCCGACCTGGACCAGGAGACCCTGATGCACGATACGGCCGCTCCGACGGCGCTTGACAGCGGCCTCCAGGATGGGCTTGCGGCGGCGCGGGCGGCGTTGGGCCGCGGCGACCTGTCGGCGGCCCTGGGGATCTATTCAGATCTGCGGCGGCGTTTCCGGGGCCAGCCCGAACCCTTCCAGCAGGCGGCGGCGGCCCTGCTGGATGCGGGGCATCATGACGAGGCCGATCTGCTGCTGGAAGTGGCGCAGGAGCGATTTCCGGCCGATCCCACATTGGCCATCGACCGGGCCCGGGTCGCGCACCGGCGCGGCGACCGGGGGGAGGCGCTGCGTCACTGGGAACGGATGCGGCGCACCTTCCCGGACCATCCCGGCGGCTATGCCGGCGCCATCGCCACGTTGCGCGATGACGACCAGCCGGAGGCCGCGAATGCGCTGCTGCGGTCCGCTCTGGGGCGTTTTCCCGACGACGCGTATTGGCAGGGCGAGGCGGCGGCGCACCTGGACGCGTATCGTCCGGCGCCCGAACCGGCGATGGTGCCCGTCGCGGCGGAACCGCCCGAACCCGAACCGGTTGACCCGGGACTGCGGCGTGTCGATCTGGCAGCGCTTGCGGTCACACTGGAAACGCTGGTGGGTGCCACCGACTTCAGCGCGCCGGCGGACATCGTCTATACCAACTTCCCGATTCTGGATCCGGTTGCCGGCAAGCAGCATCTGAACGAACTCTATGTCGCCCGCGAACACCCCATGGCGGCCATCGCCCTCGGCAAGCTGCCCGCCGACACGGACCTGATCGTCGCCGGTGGCGAGGATTTCATCCCGGTGCATCAGGGTCGCCTGCTCAAGGATCAGGTGCCGGCCTATTGGGCCGAAGATGCCATTCCCGATATTTTGAGCCGTACCCGGCCGTACGTGGACATCGATGGCAGCGCTGTGCTGATTGCCCGTTTCGGTTTGCGGACCTGGGGGCATTGGCTGGCGGAATTGCTGCCGAAGATGATCTGCGTCGAGGCCGCCTATCCCGGCAAGCACCGATTCGTGTTGCCGGCTGCCGTGTTCTCCGATCCCGTGCTGCGGCCCCTGCTGGAATCCATCTGGTATCACGGGATCGACCTCGCGCGCATTGTGCCGGTGATGCCGGACACGGTGTACCGGTTTGGCGAACTTTACGCGGTCAGTCCGGCCTGGAGCCGGAACAAACTGCACCCTGGCGTGGCGGCCCTGGTGCGCGCGCGCATGCGGCCGGTCCAGCCGAACATGCCGCGGAAGGTCGCCTTCCTGCGCACCGAGTCGGAAACCCGCAATATCGCCAACATCCAGGCGGTGACCGCGTTGCTGAAGCGGCAGGGCTTCACGATGGTGGAGATTGGCGCCCTGCCCTTCGCAGACCAGGTTGCGACGTTCGCCTCGGCGGAAACGATCGTTTCGGTACTTGGATCGGGACTGGCTGGACTGCTGTATGCGCCGCAGGGTGTGCGGATGCTGACGCTCGCGCCAAGCCGCTGGTGGGACCTGTTCTTCTTCGCGCTGTTGCAGACGCGCGATGGCCGCCTGGCGGATATCCGCGGCGTGCAGGACCCGACGGATCGGCGCAACCCCGCGGTTGCGCGTTTCGTGGTGGAGGTGGCGGAGATCGAGAAGGGGCTGAAGGCGCTGAGGGATTAGCGCATGGGCGTTACAATAGTGGGATCGAGGCCACAGCCGTTGCCAATACCGCATAGCGGGCGCGGGCCCGCCATCCACGACTTTACAGCGCGCAGCCTCACAGGTCATGGATGGTGCGCCTTCGCGCGCCATGACGAGGCGGGCCGGTTCGATGGCCTCGTCCTCGCTGATTTAACGCCGATGGGGTTTGGCCCGGTGGGGTTTGGCCCGGTGGGGTTTGGCCCGGTGGGGTTTGGCCCGGTGGGTTGCCCGCCCCCTATTTCATCCGTTCGTACTTGACGACTTTCCGCACCCGGCCCCATTCGCCCGGCATCACGACATAGATATCGCCGCGTGAATCGCCCCAGATGCCGTGGCAGGATTTATGGATCGGTGCGCCCCAGCGCGCCAGCCGCTCGCCGTCGAGTGTGAGGATGCTCACCATGCCGCTGTTGTGTTCGGCGATATAGACGATGTCGTCCCGATCGACATAGAAGAAGGCCGGGCCGATCAGTTCCGACTGCCAGATGTCCAGCAGTTTGCCTTGCTGGTCGAAGACCTGGACGCGGTCGTTCTCGCGGTCGGCCACCAGCAGCCGTCCACGGCGGTCGATCCACACGCCGTGCGGCAGGTTGAACTGCCCCGGTTGGTTTCCCGGCTCACCCCAGGAGAAAAGATACGTGCCGTCAGCGGCAAACTTATGAATGCGGGCATTGCCGTAGCCATCACTCATGAACATCGCGCCATCGGGGGCGATGGCGATATCGGTTGGCAGGTTGAAGGGGCCGGCGCCCTGCGTCACTTTCTTCCAGGCAACGGACGTGAAATCGTCGTCCGGCACACCGGTGTCCGAACGAAAGCCGCGGACGCCGATGGTGCGGCGCAATTCGCCGTCGGCGGTGAATTGATAAAACTGCTGCAGGTGCTCGTCGGTCAGCCAGGCGAGATCCTGATCGTCGAAGCGGATGGCGTGCGGGAACTTGAACAATCCCGCACCCCAGGATTTCAGGAAGTTGCCGTCGCGGTCGAACACCACCACCGGATGCTGATCGACACGATTGAAACAATAGACCCGGTCTTGCGAGTCGACCGCCACCGCCGCGGGTTTCAGGTCCACGCCGGCGGGAACGCGGGCCCAGTCCACGTGCGCTTTATAAGTGTGTTTGCCGCTGCCGACGATGGCATCCATGGCGTTTCCCCTTTATGTGAACCCGACGATCGCGGCCAGTGCTTCCACCTGCTCGACATGCCGCGACACCGGATTGAGCATCAGGTGGTTGGCACCGAGTGCGATGACCTGCTCCAGCTTTTCCCGCACCTGTTCCGGTGTGCCGTGGATGCCCGATGCGTCGGTGCCGTCCGGGTTGTGATAGACCTCGGTAAACCAGCGGTTGAGTTCAGCGCGCGCGATCCCGGGGCGTTCGTCGACCGCCATGAAGATGCGTTTGGAGATCGGGAAGCTGTCCGGCTCGCGGCCGGCCTTGGCCAGCGCGTCTTTCAGGATGGGCACGGAACGGCCGAAGTCGGCGATGCTGGAACCGCCGGATCCCATCCAGCCGTCGGCGAGCGTGGCGGCCCGCCGCACCGCGTTCGGGTGGCCGACGCCCATCCACAGCGGCAGATGCGGCTTTTGCACGGGCTTGGGTGACATCGTCGCGTCATCGACGTTATAGAACCGGCCGTGAAACGTCGTCTTGTCCTGCGTCCACAGCGCCTTGATCAGTTCGATCTCTTCCCGGAACCGGCTGACCTTGCCGGCCTCGGGCACCTCGAACTCCCGGTAATGATGCTCCCGCCCCAGTCCAACGCCGAGCACGGCTCGACCGTTACTGACGTAGTCCAGGGTGGCCCATTGGTGCGCCACCATCAGCGGACTGTGCACCGCCAGCACGACAACCGAAGCGCCCAGGCGGATGCGGCTGGTCACCGCCGCGGCATAGGTCAGGATCACGACGGGATCGAAACAGGTTACGTGATCCAGCGTGTTTTCGGTCACCCAAAGATCGCGGAAACCCAACGCCTCGGCGCGCTGGGCCACCGTGTGCACGACGCCCATGTCGATCCGGTCCGGCGAACGATGTGGCAGCGACACCCCGAACGGGATTCTGTCCTTCAAGGCCATGAGGCTGGACCTACACTTTCTCGATCACTTCCATCTGAGCACCGTCCGGCGCCTGGACGAAGGCGACCCGGCGGCCGTTGCTGGCAGGCGGCAGCTCTTCCAGGATCTCGACACCGTTCTTGCGCAACGTCGCAAGCGTCCCGGCATAATCGTCAGTCTGCACAGCCATATGCTCGATGCCGTAATGCTGCTCGTGATTCTGCGTGGCAATCAGGGTGGTGATGTTGAGCTGCAGGCCGTGCAGGTCAACCTGCACACCGCGGCCGGGAATCTCCGACTTCAGGCGCGCGCCGAAATTGTCGATGTAATACTGCGCGGTCTGCTTCGGATCGCGGGTCTTCAGATGCACGTGCTGGACTGCAAAGCTCATGGCCGTTTTCCTTCCCTTCGACGCGGCGAGCTTGGCCCGGCCGGGTTTCAAACTCAAGCCCCCGGCGGGGATGCGGCTGTCGCGAAAGCGTCCTATGCTGGTCCCGAGATCAAGGGGAGGATTGCGTCATGACCGTGGCTCGTCAACTGGCTGAGTTTCTGGTGGGGACTTCGGCCGCCAGCCTGCCGGCGCAGGCGCTGGATCATGCGGCGATGGTGATCGCGAGCACGCTGGCCAGCGCCGCCTGCGGGGTTGGCATCGACTCCAGCCGCATCGTCCGGGAGATGGCGCTGGAACGCGGCGGCCGGCCGGATGCTTCGGTGTGGTTCGGTTCGGGGGAACGGCTGCCGGTTGCCGATGCCGCGCAGGTGAATGCCGTGGCCAGCGACGCGGCGGCCTCCGACGACAGCGACCTGCGCAATATCGTCCATGCCGGCACGCCGCTGACCGCGGCCTCCCTGGCGCTGGCGGAACGCGAAAGTGCCGATGGCGCGGCCGTGCTGCGCGCGATCGTCCTGGGCTATGAGGCCGCCGGGCGGATCAGCGAGGCGGTCACACCCGGCTTGCGCGCCCGCGGGTTCCATGGCTGCCACGGCGCGGTCTTCGCGGCGGCGGTCGCGTCGGGTGTACTGCTGCGGTTGGATGCGGGCCGGCTCGCCCAGGCGATCGCGATCGCGGCGACCTCGATCGGGGGGCTGGCGACCGCGGCGGATACCAGCGTCGCGCGGGAATACCATGCCGGCCTGGCGGCTCAGCTTGGCGTCAATGCCGCGCTGGCAGCGCAGAAGGGATACCAGGTGGAGGCGCGGATCCTCGAGGCGCCGGAGGGGTTCTTCGCCGTGTACGGCGGGGTGGATGGCGCCGCCGCGGCTGCGGTGGCGACGCGGGGGATGGGGGAGAGCTGGGACATCGTGACGGATATGGCGATCAAGCTGGTGCCGGGCGGACACCCCTATCACGCACTGGGCGAGGCCGGTGCCAATGCGGCGCGGGATGGCGGGATTGCGGCGGCGGCGGTCGAGAGCATCACCATCTCCCGACCCGGGATGACCCGTTTGAGCGGACCGCTGCATCCGGCATCCTTGATCGACATGGCGCACAGTCCGGCATATTTCGTGGCTGCGGGGGTGGCGGACCAGGCGTTTTCCTGGGTGCATGCGAGCCCGGCGAAGATCGCCGATCCTGTCATTCATGGCCTGATCGACCGGGTGCGGGTTGGGGCGCCGCCGGACGGGGACGAGATTGGGCGGTTCCGGCAAGGTGCGCGGGTGACGATCCGGACGCATGACGGCCGGATTTCGGCCAGCACAGTGTATCTGCCGAAGGGGGCTGGTGCGCTGGGGATTGCGTGGGACGAGGTTGACGCGAAATACCGCACGCTGGTGCCGGTGTCGGGGCTGGCAGGGCCTGCGGTTGAGGCCAGCCTTGGGATGATCCACGGGTTCAGGCGGGTGGCGGATGTTTCGCGGCTGACGGCGCTGCTGCGGGTTGGTGCGGGGTAAGGGTTCGGTTGGCTGGTGGGGAGGCGGGATTGTTGGTGGTTCGCGGGTGTGAGGGGGTCTTTGGGCGGGGCGGTGTTTGGGCAGGTGGGCAGGTGGGCTGCGATCGTATTTTTGGCTTGGCGAACCCGGTGTTCGACTTGAGTGTGGATCATACAACGGTATTACGAAATACATACAATCGTGCTCAAAAGAAATGATTGACGAATTTCAGGCCTTGGTGATATCAGCGCCCAGAGCGTGATCCATGCAAATCTCTCAGTTCGAACGCCTCAAAGCAGATGTAGCCACCGGGTTGTCGGCGGCGCAACTGCTCGTGGTCGATGAAATCGTCCGTCTGTCCATGGCGCGACAGATGACGGACGTCGCGCTGGCGCGACGCACCAGAGCGCTGATTACAAAACCAGCCTGTCCGCACTGTAACAGCCAAAATATCGTTCGGCACGGCAAAGACAAGAACAAGCGGCAGCGATTCAAATGCCGCGCGTGTAACCGCACACACAACATCATGACTGGTACGCCCATGGCGCGCGCCCGTAAGCCGGAGAAGTGGAATGCCTATCAGGGGTTGATGACCAATCATACCTCCATTCGCCAAATTGTTGCCACTGGAATCGGCATAAATCATGTTACCGCCTGGCGCTGGCGACATCGCTTTCTCGACGCAGCGGCTTCCATGAATGCGACCGTCCTTAGCGGCGTGATCGAGGCAGATGAAACTTTCTTCCTGCGCTCATTCAAGGGTGCTCGCCATCGGAACAAAGGCATCGTTACATGTCAAAACGGTGTTCGCGTGGGTGGATATCATACCGATGACCGCCCATCGTATGATCAGGTGCCGGTCTTGAGCGCGCTGGACAACACGAACGCGATCTATGAAGCGATCCTGCCGTCGCTCGGACGCATCGAATCCGCCCTTTATGGACGAATTGCCGCTGGTTCCGTCCTCTGCTCGGATGGTGCCGCAGGATACGAGATCGCGGCGGAGAGAGCGGGCGCGGAACATCGGACGGTCCGTGACCCAGGGGCTTCGCTTATGAAAAGTCAAACCCTGCCGGTACCGAACGGCCGCCTCAGCCTTAAGCAAGTGACGCGGCATCACCGCCAACTCAGGTTCCTGGTGAACTGGCTTTGCCGGGGCGTCGCAACGAAGTATCTTGATAACTACCTTGGCTGGCACCGAGGCATGTGTCGCGTGGACTTTGTCGGGACGGATCTGCTGGATCTGGCGCTTTATTTGGTTCCTTTGTAGCCGGCAGGCACCGTTTGGCAGAATTTATTTATTGAAATTATTTACTGTTTTCTCGCCTGGACACGCAGTTTGATTAACAACCGGTTTGATCTGCCGTATCGAAAGTACAACAGCTTTATCGTTTGATCATCTCTGCTGTTCATCAGGCCCAAGTCGGACGTGCCAGTCCTTGCATCGAGGGTCAGACCTGCCAGGATTGCCGAGGGTTCCAAATCAATCGCTCGTACACAAGTTTCGCGTTGTGTTGTTTTGGTAAGCAAGAGATCTGCTCCACGGCCCGGCAATACTGCGCCACCATAGTCTATCGTTATTACAAGAATATCGTTCGTAAAGATTTACATTTTGGTCACGCCATCGTATTGCCCACACCAAAGTCGAACACCACAGCCAAACCCCCAACCCACGCCCAACCACCCCATATCCGCGCCCATCAAACCTGATCATAATCAACCACCACCCGCGCCGTCACCAGATGCGCCTGGCAGGTCAGCACATACCCCGCCCGCGTCTCCCACGGCTCCAACGAGTAGTTCACCGCCATCTCAACCCGCCCCTCCAGCACCTTCGCGCGGCAGGTGCAGCACATCCCCCCCTTGCATGAAAACGGCAGCGATCGCCCGGCTCTGATCGCAGCATCAATGATCGCCTCGCCCGCAGCAACCGGAAACACCGACCGAACGCCATCACTGATCGCCTCCACCACGCCCCCGTACTCCGCCGCAGCGGCCACCGGCGTGCTTCTGCCAGCCGCCACAACAGCCGGCGTGAAACGCTCGACGTGCACCCGATCCCGCGGCAGCCCCAGATCCAGCAGCACGATCGGCAATCCCTCGATCATCGGCTCCGGGCCGCAGATCAGCGCCTCATCCACCGATGCCACCGGCAGCAACGACCGCAGCAGCCGCCGCACCATGTCCGCGTCCAACCGCCCGTTCAGCGCCGGCACATCCTGCTGCTCCCGCGACAGGACATGAAACACCGACAGCCGCGTCATGTAATGGTCCTTCAGGTCCTCAATCTCGGACCGGAACATGATGCTGTCGGTCGAGCGGTTGCCGTAGAACAGAAAAAACCGGCTGTCCGGCTCGCGCGCCAACAACGTCTTCATGATCGACAGCACCGGCGTGATCCCCGACCCCGCGGCAAACGCCGCCACCACCCGCCCGCCATCCGCCGGTGGCAGCCCGAAGCGCCCGTCCGGCGTCATCACCGCGATCGTCGCGCCCGCCCGCAATTCGGAACAGGCCCAGGTCGAGAACACCCCGCCCTCCACCCGCTTGATCCCCACCCGCAGCGTATCGTCGTCCAGCCCCGAACAGATCGAGTAGCTGCGCCGCACGTCCCGCCCTGCGACCGTGGCGCGCAGGGTCAGATACTGACCCGGCCGGAAGCGATACGCGTCACGGAGCGCGGCCGGCACCGCGAAACCAAGCGTCACCGCGTCAGCGGCCAAAGCCCGCACGACGGCGACGCGCAAGGGATGGAATCTCGGACGGGTCATCGCCCCCGTCTTGCGCCCGGCGCTGCGCGACAACAAGTCTGCCCGATGAAACAGTCAGCGACCCGGATCAACGGGGCCACAACCGGCCAGGGATTGACCGAAATCACCGCGGCCCTCCGCCAATGAGTCACGGCGCAAGCGATCGCCACCGGCCTGTTGACGGTGTGGTGCTGTCACACCTCGGCCGACTTGCTGGTACGGGAACCGGTCGCAACCGCAGCGGCACACCCTCGCCTTGCATCTGATCGGCGCGTAACCCGCCGATCAGGCGGTCTTCGCCAGCCGTCCCAGCCCGCCATACAGGTCGCACACCCGGCCGAACCATGTAGCCACGATGTCGTCCGGCGCCAGCAAGGCAAACCGGCTCGCGCAATGCGGCCACATCAGCGTCCCCGCCACAATATGATCCGCATAGCTCGGCGTTGCGCCACCGAACCAATCCTGCCGCCGCAGCACCAGCCGCAGCGGCAGCAGCGACTCCCGGAACGCCTCCAGCCGCTCCTCCCGTCCCGCCTGCACCGCTTCCAGCGTCGTGCCGAACCGAGACTCGCGACTGGCACGAAAATAGGCGACGTCTTTCGGGTCGATGATGTCCAGCAGGTCGCGGACAATGAAGCGCGCGATCCCGCCCAGCAGCACCGAATCCGCCCAGGCGTTGATGAACCGCGCATGCGCTCGCCCGATCGCGCCGCCGAACAGGGTTGGCGCGGGGTAGTGGTCCTCCAGGTGCTCCGCGATCGACCAACTGTCGAACACCACGGTTTCGCCGTCGCGGATCACCGGCACCCGCGCCTGGCCCGAGAACGCAATCGCCTCACGGTCGGTGAAGCGCCAGGGGATCGTCTCCACCGGCAGCCCCTTGTGGGCCAGAGCGAAGCGGATCCGCCAGCAATAGGGGCTGAACCGTAAATCCGGGTCAGCGCCCGCCAAATCGTGCATGATGATGCTCATGCCGCATGTTGCCTCCATTCCACCGAACCCGTCCAGGTCCGCCGCCCCATGAGTGCCGAAAGTCTGCTCGCCCGCACCGCGCGGGGGGCGGGTTGGGTCATGGCGTGGCGCTTGGGCATGCGCGTGCTGGGCCTGGTCAGCACCCTCGTTCTGGTCCGCCTGCTGGCGCCGGCGGATTTTGGCCTGATCGCGCTCGCGACCAGCTTCATGCAGACGATCGACGGCATGATGGCCCTGGGCACCGACGAGGCGGTCATCCGCGAGGCCCATCCCGGCCGCGACTTCTACGACACCGCCTTTACCCTCAACCTGGCGCGCAGCCTGTCGGTGGGCGCTCTGGTTGCCGCCGTCGCCTTCCCCGCCGCCGGGTTCTTCGGCGAGCCGCGCCTGGGGCCGATCCTGCTGTTCGTGGCCGCCCTTCCGATGCTGGACGGGCTGACCAATATCGGCGCGGTCGATTTCCGCCGCGACTTCGCCTTCCACAAGGAGTTCGCGATCATGGTGCTGCCCAAGCTGGGCGGCATCCTGGCCGCCATCACCGCCGCCTGGTTGCTGCGCAGTTATGTGGCGATGCTGTTCGGCATGGGCGTCAACCGGTCATTGCGCGTGATCATGAGCTACGTGATGCACCCGTACCGCCCGCGTCTGTCGGTCCGGGCCTGGCACGGCGTCGCGGGCTATTCGGTGTGGACCTGGGTGCTGAGCCTGGCCGTGCTGCTGCGCGAGCGTTGCGACACCCTGATGCTGGGCCGGCTGACCGGGCCGGCGATCGTCGGCTTCTACAGCGTGGGCGTGGAGATCGCGGCCCTGCCGACCACCGAACTCATCGAGCCGCTCTGCAGAGCCGCGTTTTCCGGTTTCGCGGCGGCTCGGACGGCGGGGGTGGCGGTGGGGGAGACGTATCTGCGGCTGATGGGTCTGGCGGCGCTGCTGACCTTGCCGGCGGGGGTGGGGCTGTCGCTGATGGCGGCGCCGCTGGTGTCGGTGGCGTTCGGGCCGGGGTGGGACCAGGCTGTGCCGGTGCTGAAGGTGCTGGCGCTGGCGGGGACCGCAATGGTGTTCGGCCAGATGTCGCTGAACCTCATGAGTGCGCACGCGCTGCTGGGCCGGCTGGTGGCGATCACCCTGACCGGCGCGGTGCTGCGGGTCGTGCTGTTGGCGGTGCTGATCCCGTGGTTCGGATTGACCGGGGCGGCGTGGGCAGCGGCGGCGGCGATCACAGTGGAGCAGGCAATGACAGTCGGCCTCGTACTGCGGCGGTTCAAGGTGCGGGTCGCAGCGTTCGCGCGGCAGGTGTGGCGACCGGCGGTGGCATGCGCGGCGATGGCCGCGGCGCTGTACGGGCTGGGGTTGGGCTGGGCGCCGGGTGGCGCGGTGGCGCTGGCGGCGGGCGTCGTGGTAGGGGCCGGGGTTTACGGGCTGGTGCTGCTGAGCGTCTGGGTGGCGGCGGGCAGGCCGGACGGGGCCGAGGCAGACGGCCTGGGCGTGCTGCGGCGGGCGCTGCGGCGATAGCCCGGCTTGGTTCACCCGTCCCGCCGCAGTTGCCCGCGCAGCAGCATCCGCATGCTCAGCGCGTGCTTGAAGTACCGGTTCGCAGCGGGGTCGGCGGCGTGCCAGGTTGCGATGACCTCCCTAACCCGCGCGATGAGCGCCTCCGCTTCAGTCGCGGTGAATTCCCTGTTCAGGTTGTAGTCGGCCTTGTGGCGCAGCGCCTGCATGTCGGATAACACGCGGGCCATCGCCATGGCGAAGTCCGGCGTGACGACCGCTCCGGTGGCCGCACCGCGCGGACGCAGCAAGTCGGCGACTCCCGGATCGACCCGTGGCCACCGCACCTTGTCCAACGCCATCCGGATGCCGGCCTGCGTGAATACGCGGCTCAAGGTGCGCCGGCGGCGGCGGAGATCGTTGTGCGTCCCGATCAGGTACCGCGACACCTCATCGAGCATGAAGTGGAACACATCATAATAGGTCGTGGATAGGCTGCGCCGGATCCGCGCACCCGACAGCCTGCCGCGCTGGCCAGTCCGCCTGCCCAGCAGACGCTCGGCTGCGGCCAGCAGATCACCGACGAAACCCGCCACCGACGCGGCGTCAGCGAGGCGACCGCTGGGGTAGCGGTCGTCAATCTTTTCGGCCGAATCCTCGATCGAGGTGACCAGCAGCTCGACCATGTCCCATTCCAGGTTATGGTCGAAGTGCAGCCATACGCGAAGGTACGGCGCGCCATCTTCATATGCGCCAGGTTCGACCTCGACCTGCCGGATAGACGGGCCGAGGCTGGACGCCTTGCTGAGTCCGGTGATCGAGCGGGTCAGTTCCGGGATTTCGGCTTGCTTCATGGAATGTCTCAGTGCGGTTATGCAGGCGACCGTAACAGGGGCAAAACCCTGGGCATGTGCCTGTTTCAGGCCGGCTGACCGCGGCAACGGACG
>Ga0302202_10002880_pt1 | contig 19362 bp, 17 predicted proteins | sample II_Bog_N3_3_FD_194579 | JGI IMG/M metagenome (GOLD analysis project Ga0302202, IMG submission 194579) | Peat permafrost microbial communities from Stordalen Mire near Abisko, Sweden - II_Bog_N3_3 | ecosystem: Environmental > Terrestrial > Soil > Wetlands > Peat | place: Sweden: Abisko...
GGCCTTGACCGCTAGGTTCTGGTCGCTCTGAACGGTTGCCAGAACCTGCACCGATAAAGTCGACGCGTGACAGACACGACTCCGGCGGACCAGCCGACGCCGGTATCGCCCGCTTCGACAACGACACGGCCCGGGTGGCTGATACCCGTCGCCGCTGCCGGGACGGTGCTTGTGGCCGGTGTTGTGACCTTGGTGCTGATCGTCTCGCTCAGCGTCATCGGCAGCGGGCCACTCCCCTCTGCGGCTTCTGCGCGCGCGCTGCTCACGGCAGCGGACGTCAGGAACATCCCTGGTGTGGAGATCGACAATGGTGGAGGAAATGGTGTCACCAGGTCCAGCCTGGCGACCTACGTGAAAAACAACCCTCTCGCGGATCCCGCCACGGTGCGCCCATCGCAGTGCGCCGAAAATCTCGAGGGATGGCTGGCCTGGGCGGCGCTTGACACCACGACATACTCCGGATGGAAGCGCGACTCCATTTATCAGGCCCGCAATATCGTTGTCGATTCAACGACCGACTTCGGTCCCGAAATCCAGCAGTCCCGGAATTTTGTCACCGTGGCGGCCGCCACCGCCTTCATGAATGCGCAGCGTGCGTGGTACCGGCAGTGCGCGGTCGCCCGCTACATCGACCCGGGCAAGGCGGGCAACTCGGCGACCTTCGCGTTCGCCCCCATCCCCGTCAGGGTCGGCCTGGACTCGATCGTGGAGGGATCGACTGACCACGGTCGGGACGCACCACCGCACCTCGTGGACGTGTACCTGCGCAACCGGAACATCGTCAGCGTCTTCCAGCTCACAACGAACACGAACCCGGCGCACGGTCTCGACCCGGTGAGCCTCGCGATTCTGCGGGCTGCCGCGAACAAGCTCCGCAGCGTCGGCTAAAGACCGCTGCCGGTCGTCAGCGCGATGAGCCGGGAGACAGCGCGCAGGTATTTCTTGCGATAGCCACCGGCGAGCATGTCGTCGGGAAACACCTGGTCGAATGGCGTCCCCGTCGCGAGCACTCGCACCTGGTCGTCGTAGAGACGGTCGACGAAGGCAACGAATCGCAGCGCGTCAGTCTGGTTGGAGAAAGGATGCACGCCGCGGATCGCCACCGTGTCGATCCCATCGACGAGCCGCACGTAGCGCGACGGATGCACCTTCGAGAGCGTCAGCAGCACGGAGTCGAAATCATCGAGCGTCACCACGCCCTCTGCTGCGGCGACCGCGGAGTCGAACTCCGCCTCCGGAAGAGAGACCGCGTGTCCCTCGATGTCGCGACGCCGGTAGTCGAGGCCGTCGATGCGGACGATCTCGAACCGGGCGGCGAGGGCGTCGATCTCGCGCAGGAAGTCCTGCGCGGCGAATCGCCCCTCGCCGAGGGCATTCGGCGGAGTGTTGGAGGTGGCGGCAAGGCGAGAACCGGATGCGACAAGGTCGCTGAGGAGACGCGACATGAGCCGGGTGTCGCCAGGGTCATCCAGTTCGAATTCGTCGATGCACACCAGCGTCGCACCCTTCAGCAGCGAGACGGTCTGCTGGTAGCCGAGCGCACCGACCAGGGCGGTGAATTCGATGAAGGTACCGAAATACTTCCTGCCCGGCGCGGCATGCCAGAGTGCAGCCAGGAGATGGGTCTTCCCGACGCCGAACCCACCGTCGAGGTAGATACCGGGCCGGGTCTCCTGGGCCTTCTTGCGGCCGAACAGGCTGCCTTTTCCGGGAGCCCAACCGGCGGAGAAGGTGCGGATCGCAGCAAGTGCGGCGCCCTGCGACGGATAGTCCCGGTCGGGACGGTAGGAGTCGAGTGTCGCGGCGGCAAACTGGCGCGGCGGCACAAGGTGATCGACGATCTCCCGGCCCGAAAGTGTCGGGTTGCGGTCGGCGAGAGCTCCCACTCCGGCGGGCATAACGGCAGTCATCTATCAGGCCTTGGGTATGTGTCGAACTCTTACGGTGACCCCGTGCGTGAAGTCGCACACTCTCGTAGATTCGAATGGACAGGTCGAGGGCTCAAGCCTAGACCGACCACCTGAAGACCAACTCACCCGGAGGCAGCTATGACCGTCGCAACCGATCCTGACGCACGATTCGCCGAGTACGCGCATCCCGAGCGTCTCGTCTCCACTGAATGGCTGGCAGCCAACCTGGGCACACCCGGACTCGTCGTGGTCGAGTCCGACGAAGACGTGCTCCTCTACGAAACCGGCCATATCGAGGGCGCTGTGAAGATCGACTGGCACACCGACCTGAACGACCCCGTCGAGCGTGACTACGTCGACGGCGAGGGGTTCGCCAAGCTGCTCGGCAGCAAGGGCATCACCCGCGACACGACGGTCGTCATCTACGGTGACAAGAACAACTGGTGGGCCGCCTACGCACTCTGGGTCTTCACCCTTTTCGGCCACGAAGATGTGCGCCTTCTCGACGGCGGCCGCGCCAAGTGGGAGGCCGAGGGGCGCCCATACACGACCGACCCCGAATCGGCTCCGACGGTCGACTACCCCGTCGTGGAGCGCAACGACGCTCCGATCCGCGCCTTCAAAGATGACGTAGTCGCCCACCTCGGCAACCCACTCATCGACGTTCGCAGCCCTGAGGAGTACTCGGGCGAGCGCACGACGGCTCCCGCCTACCCGGAGGAGAGCACGCTGCGCGCCGGCCACATCCCGTCTGCACAGAATGTGCCATGGGCGAAGGCCGTTGCCGAGGACTTCGGATTCAAATCCCTCGACGAACTCAACGCCATTTACCGCGACGGCGCCGGACTCAAAGACGGTGATAGCGTCATTGCGTATTGCCGCATCGGTGAGCGTTCGAGCCACACCTGGTTCGCGCTCACACACCTGCTGGGCTTTGAAGGAGTTCGCAACTATGACGGTTCATGGACCGAATGGGGCTCCGCAGTGCGCGTGCCGATCGTCAAGGGCGCAGAGCCCGGCGCGGTGCCCGCACACTAGTCCTTCCGGCGTACTGGGCGTCGCGCTGTGAGCGACGACGCCCAGCTCCCGGAGGCTCTCGCGCAGATTCGGGCAGACTTCCACGAGCTCGAGGTCCGAGAGCGTTTGCAGCTCCTGCTCGAGTTCGCGAACGAGTTGCCGGAGTTACCCGCGCGCTATACCGAGCATCCCGACCTTCTCGAGCGCGTCGTGGAGTGCCAGTCCCCCGTCTTCATTTTCGTTGAGGTCGATGATCACGATGTGGTGCACCTTTTCGCGACCGCTCCGAAGGAGGCGCCGACCACTCGCGGGTTCGCGTCGATCCTGGTGCAGGGCCTTGCCGGCCTGACGGTGCAGGAAGTGCTCGACATCCCCGACGATTTTCCGCAAGACCTTGGCCTCACCGAGGCCGTCAGCCCGCTCCGGGTTCGGGGCATGACGGCGCTGCTCGGGAGGGCCAAACGCCAGATCCGCGAGAAGACTGCGGCGTGACCCTGAGCCGGGTCTTCCCGACCGTCGACGAGCCGATCGATCTGGAGTCCCCGGAGGCGCGCGAGCGACTAGGTGAGCTCTACGCAATACCGCACCGTGATTGGGTGCGGCTGAACCTGATCGGCAGCGTCAATGGCAGCGCGACCGGGTCGGACGGCACGAGCGAATCGCTCACCAATCGTGCGGACCGACTCATCCTGAAGGCGATCCGCACCCTGGCCGATGTCGTCGTCGTGGGCGCGGCAACCGTTCGTACCGAGGGATACTTCATTCCCCGGTCGGGCGCACTCGCAGTGGTGACGCGCAGCGGGGACTTCTCGGAACACCGGCTGAAGGGCGATGGCAACGGGGGCACTCTGGTCGTACTGTGTCCAGCGGCTGCGGTCGAAAAGGCGGCCGCGACCGTGCCCTTTGCGGGCGCCCGCATCATCCCGGTGCCGGATGCCGGCGGCTCACTCAGCGCAAAAGCCATCGTTGTCGCACTTCGAGCGGAGGGCCACACGTCGATCGTGGTCGAGGGCGGCCCGCAGGTCGCGGGCCTGTTCGTCGCCGGCAACGTCATCGACGAGCTCTGCCTCACGACGAGCCCACAGCTGAATGGTGGCGGCCTGCCGCTGTTCGCGGGCCAGTTCACAACACAGCGGCTCGAACTGGCTCAGCTACTGGTCGACGGCACGGGCGCGACTTACGCCCGCTGGGCCCGGGTTCCCACCCTTACGGAAGCCGGCTGAGCCATCCGCCGATGTCGTCGTTGAAGCGGTCGGCGTCGTAATTCCAGAGCTTCGCGTGCCGGGCGATCGTGAATTCGTCGAATGTGACGATGTCGGGCCGCGCAAGCGCAAGGGCGCGTGACGCGTACGGCGGTACGTAGCCATCGTCTGCGCTGTGCATCAACAGGATGGGTACGGCCAACTCCTCAGCGCGCGCAACGAAGTCAAGTCGCCCCAGGTCGATCGACACGCTCTGCCCGGTGAGCCGGCCTGCCCAGGCAGAGCCGATGAGGTGCCTGGCTGCGGCGCTGACGATCCGCGGGGCGTGCGACGCATCGGTCTGGTAGTTGATGGTGTCAGCCCAATTCACCACCGGAGACTCGAGGATGATGCCCCTGATGATGTGCGCATGCGTCGACCTGGTCGCCACCTGCAGACAGATCGCACCACCCATTGACCAACCCATGAGCACAATCTCGGACGCGCCGTTGGCGATCGCGTACTCGATGGCCGCATCCACGTCTGGCCACTCCGTGTCGCCGAGACCGTAACGTCCGTCGTCGCTCGGCGGTGCATCGCCATCGTTGCGATACGACACCAGGAGCGAGGTGTAGCCACACCGCCGGGCGACATCGACCGCCCGCAGGCATTCCTGGCGTCGAACTCCCCTGCCGTGCACTCCGACCAGCCAGCGATTCGTTGCAGTCGCTGCCGGGATGACCCAGGCCGGCGCCGGGCCGACAGGAGTGTCGATGTGCACCTCGCCGTGGGGGAATCCGAGCTCGTCCGGGTCGAGATAAAACCACCCGGCGATGGAGCCACGGGTCGCACTCGCGAGGTCACCGTGATCGACGCTGAGCAGTTCGCGCACGACGTAGCCCGGCCCGACCTCGACTACAGCTCCGAGCTTCGCATGCCCTGCTCCCTCGGAGAACCACAGCCCGTACTGCCCTGGCAGCAGTGTGTCCAGTGTTTTGGACAGGGTCACAGTCGTGTCGGTGCAGCCCAGCACGCGCACGTCTTCGAGTCGCGTCTTCGTCGGGGTAATGACCTTGCGCGCCACGTAGACGGACAGGCTGCCAAGCGCGGCAATGCCCGCGAACGCGGCCGCGCCCAGGGTAATAGCCGTCGCCGCAACGGCGGTCGAACCCCTGCTCCGACTGCGCACCATTCGCTCACACCCTCCTGAGCACTCGTTGCTCTCTTCGGAGGCGGCGAGTCTCACGATAGCCACCCTGAAAAAAGCCTAACCTTCACTCGTGTCAGATTCTGTCGCCGCAAGCCCGAATCATCCGGCATTTGCACGCGCAGTCGCGGCTCTGCAGGCAGCGCGAACGCGCCCCGAGCTCACCGTCACCGAGATCGCAGCGCCCGGTTCGCTGGCGCCCAGCGCGATCGCCCTGGCGGCAGACGTTACACCTGCCCGGCACGGAATCGACTCAGCGCTTGGTACCGGAAGGTTCATCCTCTTGCACGACCCCGCAGCCCCGGAGGCCTGGGGTGGTGAATTCCGCATCGTCTGCTTCGCACAATCGCCGCTCGACACCGACATGGGCACCGACCCTTTCATGGCGGAGGTCGCGTGGTCGTGGCTGGTCGACGCACTCGCCGTGAGCGGCGCGAAATACCACTCCGCCTCGGGAACGGCAACCAAGATTCTCTCCACCGGGTTCGGCGAGCTCGAGAGCCAGGGCGACGGGGCCGTCATCGAGCTGCGGGCATCCTGGACGCCTCTCGACGCCGAAATCGGCCCACATGTGGAAGGGTGGAGCGAGCTACTGTGCATGTTGGCCGGGCTTCCCCCGGCAGTTGAGGGAGTAAGCCTGTTGTCGCTGCATAAAGCATCAGCTCGTTCCGGGTCGGGGTCGAAATCCCCCGCGCCGAGTAGGTCGTGACCAGTCCCGACGAGGCCGCGGTGACCGCGCAGCACGCCGTGAGCGCACCTCGGCAGGCGGATCATGTCACGGTCAGCGTCCTCGACACCCGGGAGGCCTACCTCTCCGCCGTCGATGCCCTCGCCGCAGGCAACGGACCCATTGCCATCGACGCAGAGCGCGCGTCAGGGTTCCGGTACTCCCAGCGCGCGTACCTTATCCAGATTTTCCGTCGCGGCGCTGGCACCTTTCTCTTCGATCCGCCCGCGATCGGCTCGTTTGCCGAGCTCAATGACGCGCTGACCAACGAGGAGTGGATTCTGCACGCCGCCAGCCAGGACCTGACCTGCCTGCGCGAGGTCGGCATCCACCCTCGGCGGCTATTCGATACCGAACTCGGCGCACGGCTGGCCGGGCTGCCCCGGGTCGGCCTGGGAACGGTTGTCGAAGACCTGCTGGGTATCCATCTGGCCAAGGAGTTCTCAGCGGCGGATTGGTCGACTCGCCCGCTGCCCCAGGCGTGGCTCGTCTACGCGGCACTCGACGTGGAGTTGCTGGTCGACCTTCGTGAATCGCTTGGTGCACTGCTTGAAGCCGACGGTAAAGCCGAAATCGCACGGGAAGAGTTTGAGGCGGTGCTGGCTCGCGACTTCCGGATCGTTCGGGACCAGCCCTGGCGGCGGTTGAGCGGACTTCACTCGGTTCGCGGCGTGCGTGGACTTGCCGTCGCCCGTGAACTGTGGACTGCCCGCGACGACTACGCGCGCGAAACTGATATCGCTCCGGGCAGGCTCGTACCCGACTCCGCTCTGGTTGCGGCCGCTCGCGTGCTGCCTGCCTCGAAGCGCGACCTGGTAGCGATGAAGGAATTCACCGGGCGCGCAAGCCGGTCGCAGGTCGATCGCTGGTGGGACGCCATCCAGGTCGGGATGACCACGGACGACCTCCCGGTGCTGCGCGCCACCACCGACGCAGTGCCGCCGCCGCGAGCATGGCCGGACAAGAATCCCGAGGCCGACCGCCGGCTCAAGGCGGCGCGCATCGCGGTGGCTGACAAGTCGCTCGAACTCAACATCCCCGTCGAGAACGTTCTGACGCCCGACCTGCTTCGGCGGGTTTCCTGGGCCCCGCCCGAACCAATCGACGTCGAGAGTGTTCGCGCTGCGCTCGCAGATCTCGGCGCGCGGCAGTGGCAGCTCGACGCCGTTGCGGGCCCGATCGCTGACGCGTTCCTCGCTTCGCAGAACCCGGATGTGGTGGAACCCTCCGAAGCCGTTGTGGATTTACACCAAGCTAGCGCGACCACGCCCGAGGGTGAGTCGTAGGAACAGTCAAAGGATTATGGGCCGCAAAAGCCGAGCCTAGGATCGATTTGTGCCGTATTTTTATGCGGCCATTTGACTGTGGAGGGCATTGTGGCCGAGAGAGCTGAAGTCGTATTCGTCGACGGAGTAAGAACCCCGTTCGGGCGAGCTGGCGAGAAGGGCATGTACTGGAACACCAGGGCCGATGACCTCGTCGTAAAGGCCATGATCGGCCTCCTCGAGCGCAACCCCAGCCTTCCGAAGGACCGCATCGACGATGTTGCCATCGCCGCGACGACCCAGACCGGAGACCAGGGCCTGACCATCGGGCGTACCGCCGCACTGCTCGCCGGACTTCCGCAGTCGGTTCCGGGTTATGCCATCGATCGCATGTGCGCGGGCGCGATGACCTCGGTGACAACGATTGCCGGCGCGATCGGGTACGGAGCCTACGATTTCGGCATCGCGGGCGGCGTCGAGCACATGGGCCGCCATCCGATGGGCTCGGGCGCTGACCCGAACCCGCGCTTCCTGTCGGAGAAGCTCGTCAGTGTCGAAGCACTCAACATGGGCAACACCGCTGAGAAGATCCACGACCGGTTCCCCTCGCTGACCAAGGAGCGTGCCGACCGCTACGCCCTGCGCAGCCAGCAGAAGGCGGCCGCCGCCTACGAGAACAACAAGCTGCAGCCCGACCTCGTGCCCGTGGCGATCAAGAGCGATGCGGGCTGGGGCCTGGCGACCCGCGATGAAGCGCTTCGCCCGGAGACCACGCTTGAGGGTCTCGCCACCCTGAAGACCCCCTTCCGTCCGCATGGTCGTGTCACGGCCGGCAACTCGTCAGGACTCAATGACGGCGCCACCGCGAGCCTCCTGGCCAGCGCGGACGCCGCCAAAGAGTTCGGCCTGGCCCCCAAGATGCGCATGGTCAGCTTCGCCTTCGCCGGCGTTGCGCCGGAGATCATGGGTATCGGCCCCATTCCGTCGACCGAGAAGGCTCTTCGCAAGGCGGGCCTCACGATCGACGACATCGGCCTGTTCGAACTCAATGAGGCCTTCGCCATCCAGGTGCTTTCGCTGCTCGACCACTTCGGGATAGACGACGACGACCCGCGCGTGAACCTGTGGGGCGGCGCCATCGCGATGGGGCATCCGCTGGCGTCGTCGGGCGTGCGCCTCATGATCCAGCTTGCCGCGCAGTTCGCTGAGCACCCCGAGGTTCGTTACGGCCTGACGGCCATGTGCATCGGCCTCGGCCAGGGTGGCTCGGTCATCTGGGAAAACCCGAACTTTCGTGCAGCCGGTTCGAAGAATGGAAGCAAGTAGATGACGACGGCAGCAGACTTCGCAGAGCTGGCATCCCTCGACCCGGATGAGGTTGTCACACACTCGTTCGTTCGCGACGTGCCCTTGTCGGGCGGCAAGACCCTGGCGCTCATCACACTCGACAATGGTCGCGACCACAACCGGCCCAACACGCTCGGGCCGGCAACACTGCTCGAGTTTGGCGAGGTGTTGGATGCGCAGAAGGCTCGCGCGGCAAACAAGGAGATCCACGCGGTCGCCGTGACCGGCAAGCCGTACATTTTCGCGGCGGGGGCCGACCTCTCAAAGGTCAGCGAGATCCCCAGCCGCGAGGTCGGAAAGCAGATGGCTGAGCTGGGGCACTGGGTGCTGGGCAAGCAGGCCGACCTCGGCGTGCCGTCGTTCGTCTTCTACAACGGTCTCGCCCTGGGTGGCGGTGTGGAGATCGGCTTGAACGCCGACTATCGCACGGTCGACAGTTCCGTCCCGGCGTTCGCGCTGCCCGAGGTATTCCTCGGCATCATCCCCGGATGGGGTGGCGCCTGGCTTCTTCCCAACCTCATCGGTATCGAGAACGCCCTCACTGTGGTCATCTCGAACCCGCTCAAGAACAACACGATGCTGAAAGGCCAGGAGGTGTTCGACCTCGGCGTTGCCGATGCGATCTTTGGGCCGGCCAACTTCCTCGAAGACTCCATCAGGTGGGCCGACGGGGTTGTCTCCGGTCGGGTCAAGGTCAAGCGCGCGAACCAGCCCGGCAAAATCGAGCGTGCGGTGAAGTGGGACATTGCCATCGGGATCGCACAGAAGACGCTGGAGAGCCGAATCGGAACGATCGCGAAATCCCCGTACCGGGCACTCGAGTTGCTCAAGGCAGCAAAAAATACTGACCGCAAGACGGGCTTCGCGGCCGAGAATGAGGCGCTCGCCGACCTCATCTCGGGCGACCAGTTCCAGGCCAGCATCTACGCCTTCAACCTGGTGCAGCGTCGGGCTAAGCGGCCCGCCGGTGCTCCCGATAAAGACCTCGCCAAGAAGGTCACCAAGGTCGGCGTTATCGGGGCCGGCCTGATGGCCCAGCAGTTCGCCCTGCTCTTCGTCCGCCGCCTGAAGGTACCCGTGGTCATCACCGACCTCGACCAGGAGCGGGCCGACAAGGGCGTCGCCTACATCCACGCGGAGATCCACAAGCTGCTCGACAAGGGCAGGATCACCTCCGACGAGTCGAATCGACTCAAGGCGCTGGTCACTGGCACGACCAACAGGGCCGACTTCGCCGACTGCGACTGGGTCATCGAGGCGGTGTTCGAGGAGCTCGGCGTGAAACAGGATGTCTTCGCCGACGTCGAGCAATACCTGACCGACGAGGCTGTGCTCGCCACGAACACGTCATCCCTTTCGGTCGAACAAATCGGTGCGAAGCTGAAGCACCCCGAGCGCCTGGTCGGTTTCCACTTCTTCAACCCGGTTGCTGTCATGCCCCTGATCGAGGTCGTGAAGACCCCGCACACCGACGAAGCGACACTCTCGACCGCCATGGTCACCGCCGCCAAGCTCTACAAGAACGCGGTCATCACGACGGACACCCCTGGTTTCGTCGTGAACCGCATCCTGGCCAAGGTGCTCGGCGAGGCGATGCACGCGGTTGACACGGGCACGCCTTTCGAGGTGGTGGACGGCTCGGTCAAGCCGTTCGGGCTGCCCATGACGCCGTTCGAGCTGCTGGAGCTTGTCGGCTTGAAGGTTGGCGCGCATGTGCTCGACACACATCACGCGGCTTTCCCCGACCGGTTCTTCGAGAGCGAGAACCTGCACAAGCTGGCCGAACTCGGTCACATCTTCGAGCGTGACGCGAAGGGCAAGATCAAGGGCTACGACCCGAAGGCGGTCGCGATCGTCGCCGGCGGAACCACCCCGATGACGGGTGAGGAGCTCCGGCTCCGAATCGAAGACGGCCTCGCCGACGAGATTCATCGGATGCTCGACGACAACGTCGTCGCGGCAGCCGAAGACATCGACCTCTGCCTCATCCTCGGTGCCGGCTACCCGTTCCAGATGGGCGGCGTTACGCCCTACCTCGACCGTGTCGGGGCCTCGGAGCGTGTCTTCCACGACACCTTCCACCACCCCGTCATCCGCGGAACCAACTAGAGCCGCCGTCGACTCACCGGCCACCCGAAGGCCAGTGAGTCGGCGGTTTCCGCTTCAGTTACCGGTTCACCTGGGACATGTCGGCATACCGGTCGCCGGCTGGCGCCGCGATGGAATCGAGCTGCTCGAGCTGCGTCGCACTCAGGACGAGATCGTCCGCAGCGGCATTCTCCTCGAGCCGGTCGACGCGCCTCGTACCGGGGATGGGAGCGATGTGGTCGCCCTGGGCAAGGATCCAGGCGAGCGCGACCTGGCTGGGCCTGGCGCCCAGGTCAGAGGCGACGGTCTCAACGACCTCGACGATCCGAAGGCTCTGCCGCAGGTTGTTACCGACGAAGCGAGGGCTGGCGCGGCGGAAGTCGTCGTCGGCAAGGGCGTCGACCGAGCGGATAGCGCCGGTGAGAAACCCGCGACCGAGTGGGGAATACGGCACGAATCCGATTCCGAGTTCGCGAACGAGTGGCAGGATCTCGGCTTCGGGCTCGCGGCTCAGCAACGAATACTCGGCCTGGAGTGCAGTGACCGGGTGCACCGCGAGCGCGCCGACGGTGTCCTCAATGGGCACGCTCGGATCCATCCGGTGCTGGTAATACAGGTCGATATGGTCGGCTTCGAGGCGGGTGAGTGAACCTTCAACCGAGAGTCGAACGTTTGCCGGGCTGCCATCGCAGCCTGCGCTCATTGGTCTCGTGGTTCAGCGTGCCGAACTTTGTGGCGATCACCGCTTCGTCCCGGTTTCCTTTGAGAGCCCTGGCCGGCAGCTTCTCGTTCTCGTATGGCCCATGCAGCCGAGGCCGAGGCGCGAGACCTCGAGTCGCTTAGTGCCCAGTGTGACCTTCTTCATCAGTTTCGATTTCCTTTTCCGTACGTCTCGATCGTGAAGTCGATCACGGCGATGGCTCGAGGTCGCACGCTCGAGGACGCACGCTCGATGATGCACGCTCGAGGGCTGCACGCTCGAGGACGCACGCTCGAGGACTGCCAGCAGCAGGCGAAGTGACGAAGAGCGCTAACGCTCGTCGGACTCCGCGCTCGCACTGATGGAGCGGGTCTCATCAGGGAGCGGGCGCGCAACAGGAACCCGGCTGCCGAGAACCTGTGCAACAAGGTCGCGAGCGATCTTCTGCGGGTTGAGGCCGACAATCTCGAGAAGTTGCTCGCGTGACCCGTGCGGCAGGAACTCGTCGGGCAGTCCAAGTTCGGTGACCGCAGTGTCGATCCCAGCGGCGCGGAGGTCCTGGCGGATGCGGGTGCCAATACCACCGACGCGCACGCCGTCCTCGATGGAGACCACAATGCGATGGTCGGCCGCCATCGAGAGAACACTCTCGGGAACGGGCACCACCCAGCGCGGGTCGATCACGGTCGCGCCGATGCCCTGGGCCGCGAGTCGATCAGCCACCTGCAGGCCCAGCTCTGCCATCGGCCCAACCGTCACGATCAGGACATCCTTGTGGGAGGCCTCGCGCAGCACGTCGACGCCGTCGACGGTTCGTCTCGTTGCGGCGTACTCATTGCCCACCGAACCTTTCGAAAACCGGATCACCGTGGGACCGTCATCGATGGCGAGCGCCTCGCGCAGTTCCTCGCGCAGGCGGGACGCGTCCCGTGGCGCAGCCAGCCGGATGTTCGGAACAACCTGAAGGATCGCGAGATCCCACATGCCATGGTGGCTCGGCCCATCCGGCCCGGTCACTCCCGCGCGGTCGAGCACGAAGGTCACGCCCGCCTTATGGAGGGCGACGTCCATGAGGACCTGGTCGAAGGCACGATTCACAAAAGTCGCGTACAGCGCCACGACGGGGTGAAGACCGCCGAACGCGAGTCCAGCCGCTGACGTGACCGCGTGCTGTTCCGCGATTCCCACGTCGAACACCCGGTCAGGGAATCTCTCCGCAAACCGGTGCAGTCCTGTCGGACGAAGCATTGCCGCAGTAATACCGACAATGCGGGGATTCTCGGTCGCCAGTTCAAGGATCTCGTCCGCGAACACCGAAGTGAAACTCGGCCGGCTGAGAGCCTCGATCGGTTCACCGGTCTCCGGGTCGATGTGGCCGACCGCATGGAACTGGTCCGCCACGTCGAGCAGCGCCGGTTCGTAGCCGCGACCCTTCTGGGTGATCGCATGGACCAGAACCGGCGCGCCGTAATTCTTCGCCTGCCGAAGCGCGAGCTCCATGGCATGGATGTCGTGGCCGTCGACCGGTCCTATGTACTTGATGTCGAGGTTGGAGTAGAGCGCTTCGTTGTTGGTGAAGCGCGACAGGAAGCCATGCAGGCCACCTCGCACGCCGCGATAGAAAGCGCGAGCCGGCCCGCCCAGACGGCTGAACAACCGGGTACTCGAGATGTGCAGGGTGCGGTAACTGCGGCGGGTACGAACCGAGTTCAGGAAGCGGGCCATGCCGCCGATGGTCGGAGCGTAGGAGCGACCGTTGTCGTTCACCACAATGATGAGATTGCGGGAATTGTCGTCGCTGATGTTGTTGAGCGCTTCCCAGGTCATGCCGCCGGTCAGCGCCCCATCCCCGACAACCGCCACGACGTAGCGATCCTTCTGGCCGGTCATGGAGAACGCGCGCGAAATGCCATCCGCCCACGACAGCGAACTCGAGGCATGAGAACTCTCTACGATGTCATGCACCGATTCACTGCGCTGCGGGTAGCCCGCCAGTCCGCCCAGCTGCCGCAGGGTGCTGAAGTCCTGGCGTCCCGTCAGCAGTTTGTGAACATAGCTCTGGTGACCGGTGTCGAAGACGATCGCGTCCTTGGGCGAATCAAACACCGCATGAATGGCGATGGTGAGTTCGACAACGCCAAGGTTCGGCCCCAGATGGCCTCCGGTTTTTGAAACCTCCGCGACGAGGAAGTCGCGGATCTCATGCGCGAGTTCGCTGCGCTGCGCGTCAGACAACGCGTCAAGATCTCGCGGGCCGTGGATGTTCTCGAGCAGGGTCACCTCAACACAATACGCTTTCGGACCGGCTCACTCGTGGGGGTTGACGCGCGTCGTGCCGCGCTGCTGCTGCAGCGCGGCACAACCGCAATTCTTAGACCAGCGACCGAAGCACGTACTGCAGGATTCCGCCATTGCGGTAGTAGTCGGCCTCACCGGGTGTGTCGATGCGCAGGACCGCATCGAACTCGATGTCTTTCTTGCCGGCCGGCGAATTCTCGCTGGGCTTTGCAACCACATGCAGTGTCTTCGGAGTGCGACCTTCATTCAGTTCCTCGACACCCGAAATGTCGACGATCTCGGTGCCGTCGAGCCCGAGGGAATCCGCTGACTCCCCCGCCGGGAACTGCAGCGGGAGCACGCCCATCCCGATCAGGTTTGACCGGTGGATTCGCTCAAAGCTCTCGCTGATGACGGCCTTCACTCCGAGCAGGTTCGTGCCCTTTGCCGCCCAGTCGCGAGATGACCCGGAGCCGTACTCCTTGCCGCCGAAAATGACGAGCGGGATTCCCGCGGCCTGGTAATTGATGCTCGCGTCGTAGATGAACGACTGCGGCCCGTCCGGCTTGGTGAAGTCGCGAGTGTAGCCGCCCTCAACGCCGTTGCCGTCATTGCGGTCGGCAAGCAGCTGGTTGCGCAGCCGGATGTTCGCGAAGGTTCCGCGAATCATGACCTCGTGGTTGCCGCGCCGCGACCCGTAGGAGTTGTAGTCCTTGCGGTCGACGCCGTGCTCGTCAAGGTAGCGGCCCGCGGGGCTGTCCGCCTTGATCGAACCGGCCGGGCTGATGTGGTCGGTTGTCACCGAGTCGCCGAGCTTGGCGAGCACGCGCGCACCCGAGATGCTGGACACCGGCGTGGTTTCGATTGTCATGCCGTCGAAGTACGGAGGCTTACGAACGTAGGTGGACTTCTCATCCCATTCGAAGGTTGCGCCGGTCGGCGTCGGCAGCGAGCGCCAGCGCTCGTCCCCGTCGAAGACGCCCGCGTATTCGTGCGTGAACATGCTGGTGTCGATAGAGGAATCGATGGTCGCCTGCACCTCATCGGCAGCCGGCCAGATGTCCGCGAGGAAGACATCGTTGCCGTCGTGGTCCTGGCCCAGTGCATCCTTCTCGAAGTCGAAGTTCATCGAGCCCGCCAGGGCGTAGGCGATGACCAGCGGAGGCGACGCGAGGTAGTTCATCTTCACGTCGGGGTTGATACGGCCTTCGAAGTTGCGGTTGCCGGAAAGCACCGCGGTCACCGCGAGATCGTTTTGGTTCACGGCCGCCGAGATCTCCTCGATGAGCGGGCCCGAGTTGCCGATACAGGTGGTGCAGCCGTAGCCGACCGTGTAGAAGCCGAGGTCTTCGAGGTAGCCGGTGAGCCCGGCCTTCTCGTAGTAATCCGTGACCACCTTGGAACCTGGCGCAAGCGTGGTCTTGACCCACGGCTTGGACTTGAGACCCTTCCTGCTCGCGTTGCGAGCGAGGAGCCCGGCAGCGAGCATGACCGACGGGTTCGACGTGTTGGTGCAGGAGGTGATCGCAGCAATAGCCACGGCCCCGTGGTCAAGTACGAAGCCTTCACCGTTTTCCAGCACGACCTCGGTCGGGTGTGACGCCGTAGACGGCGCATTGGCCGCGTGGGTGTGCTTGTGCGAGTGGGAGCGCTCGTGGGCTGTGTTCTCGTCCTGCGAAGTGAGACCGCTGGGGTCGGACGCCGGGAACGAGCCCTCGAGCGAGGCATCCACCCTCGACAGGTCGTCATCGCTGGCGTACGCACCGAGGTCGATTTCGAACTGTGACTTGGCGCGGCTCAGCTCAACGCGGTCCTGCGGGCGCTTCGGCCCCGCGATCGAGGGAACGACCGTGGAAAGGTCGAGCTCAAGATATTCGCTGTAGACGGGCTCGACGGACGCGTCGTGCCAGAGGTGCTGCAGCTTCGAGTAGGCCTCGACGAGCTTGACCTGCTCCTCGCTGCGGCCCGTCAGTCGCAGGTAGTCGAGCGTCACATCGTCGATCGGGAAGATAGCCGCGGTCGACCCGAACTCGGGGCTCATGTTGCCGATCGTGGCACGATTCGCCAGCGGCACCTCAGAGACGCCGGCGCCGTAGAATTCGACGAACTTGCCCACCACGCCATGCTTGCGCAGCGCCTGCGTGATGGTGAGCACGACATCCGTCGCAGTGACGCCGGTCGGGATCGAACCCGACAGCTTGAACCCGACAACCTTCGGGATCAGCATCGAGACGGGCTGGCCGAGCATGGCCGCCTCGGCCTCGATTCCGCCGACGCCCCAGCCCAGCACCCCCAGCCCGTTGACCATCGTGGTGTGAGAGTCGGTGCCGACGAGGGTGTCGGGGTAGGCCTGCAGAACGCCATCGACGGTGCGCGTGTAGGTGACGCGCGCAAGGTGTTCGATGTTCACCTGGTGCACGATGCCGGTTCCCGGGGGCACGACCTTGAAGTCGTCGAACGCGGTCTGTCCCCAGCGAAGGAATTGGTAGCGCTCACCGTTCCGCTCGTACTCGAGTTCGACATTGCGCTCGAAGGCGTTCTCCGTGCCGAACAGGTCGGCAATGACGGAGTGGTCGATCACGAGCTCGGCAGGCGCGAGCGGGTTGATTTTCGTCGGATCGCCGCCCAGCGCCGACACCGCCTCGCGCATGGTGGCGAGGTCGACGATGCACGGTACGCCCGTGAAGTCCTGCATGACCACGCGAGCTGGCGTGAACTGGATCTCGGTATCCGGCTCCGCCGTGGGAACCCAGGAGCCAAGCGCGTCGATGTGCGCGGAGGTGACGTTGGCACCATCCTCGGTTCGCAGCAGGTTCTCCAGCAGCACCTTCAGGCTGAACGGGAGCTTCTCGTAACCCGCTACGGCATCGACCCTGAATACTTCGTAGTCGGTATCGCCGACCTTGAGTGTCTGCCTTGCGCCGAAACTATTGACTGCCGCCATTGCCGTCTCCCTGCCGTACTTACCTGATTTGGTCGAACTCGATATTCCAAAAGTATCTTGATATCAAGATAAATCTAGCACTCCCGCGCACCGCAGGGCCTCGCCGAAATCACTCGGAGTCGAGCTCATCCGAGTCTTCCGGCGATGTGCTGTCTCCAGCGTAGACACCCCGCACCAGGAGCCACGTCGCCCACAGCACGAGGGCGTACAACGGCACGCTGGTGATGAGCCGAACAATCCCAAGTGCGGCGACGTCATTGGCGAAATACAGCGGCACTTCGATCGCCAGGCGAACTGCGAACAAGCCGACCCAGAGCCAGGTCGCCAGGGTCAGGATGCGCCGTTTAGCGGCGTCCTTTCGCCAACCCTCAAAGTCACCGAAGAGAAGCCCGACGGCGACACCGATGACCGGCCAGCGAACAAGGATGCTCACGAGCATCACCACGAATCCAATCGCGTTGATCACGATTCCCGGAACGAAGTTGTTGACGGCGCGGCCAGTCAACAGGGCGAGAACAGCGGTGATGGCAAGGAGGACCGCCCCGGTAACCGCGCTGGACGGGTTCGATCGCGCCCCGGCCCGCGCCACGACGAACGCCAGGGCCAGGAATGCCGGCACCAGCACGGCGATCAAGAGATCGTGCAGTGTCAGGTAGATCACGAGGAAGGCAACACCGGGGACCACGGACTCCACGATCCCGCGCACGCCGCCAATAGCTGCCAGCACCGCTCCGGCGCTTGGCGTCTCGCCCGGCTTCAGCTGCGCGAACCCACTCTGCCGGGCTGCGGCCGCAAGGCTCTCCTGAAACGTCGGGCTCGCTGGCTCGACGGGGGCTGGTTGTGAATCACGCACGCCGGTTTCGTCAGGCACGCCGGTTTCGTCAGGCACGCCGGTTTGGTCAGGCACGCCGGTTTCGTCGGACTCGGGTCGCTCGTTGGGCACGCGCTACACATCCACCGCGTTGGCCGGCATATGCAGGGGAATCAGGTCACGGGGCGGCATCGGAGTGTTTCCGCGCACGACCACAACACTGCGGAAGAGATCCTCGACGTATGACGCCGCCTCCGGGTCGACGGCCGCCTCGCCCGAGATCACCCCGCGCAGGAACCAGCGCGGTCCATCGACGCCGATGAAACGCACAAGGCGCGAACCGGTTTCGCCGTCGATCGTCGCAGGAATCTGCGCAAGCACCTCAGGCCCGAACGGCCCTGCTGCGATTCGGGTCGTTCCGCCCTGCTTCTGGATCTGGTCGACAATCTGGTCACGGATCTCTGTCCACAGCCCGCTCGTGCGCGGGGCCGCAAACGGCTGCACCTGCAGCGTCGAACCCGCATAGTCCATCGCGACAGCGACCACGCGGTTCGTGCCTTCCTCAACCTCGAGCCTCAACTGAAGGTCGGCGCGGGGTACGATCTTGACCCCGCCGAGGTCAACATAGGGCCGAACAGCGTTCGCTTCGCTGTCATCGAGGGGTCCGTTGGTCTCGCGATCCGCGGGAGCCGACTTTGGCTCCTCCGGTGTCGCGTCATATTCAGGGGTATCACTCACGATGGCTCTCCTGCTTCAGTCTTAGCGGCCCAATGGACGCGGGGGCGCGGAATATCCCGTCGAGCCGAAGCCCGATTCCCCGCGCTCACTGCCGGGAAGCCGATCGACGGGAATGAATCGGGCACGAGTGACGGGCTGCACAATGATTTGCGCGATCCGGTCGCCGACAGCTACCGAATAGCTGGCAGACGCGTCGGTGTTGAGAAGGGTCACCCGGATTTCGCCGCGATAGCCCGCATCCACCGTTCCCGGACTGTTGACGATCGTGATGCCGTGCTTCGCGGCGAGACCGCTTCTCGGCACGACGAAAGCGACATATCCATCGGGAAGGGCAAGCGAGACACCCGTTCCCACGGTCACGCGATGCCCGGGGCGGATCTCTGCTGCCTCAGCCGCATGCAGGTCCGCACCGGCGTCGCCGGGGTGCGAATACTCCGGAACCTGTCCGGAGCCGATCAGTACCTCGATCACTTCAGCCACGTTGCCCAAGGGTAATGCAGAAAAGTGATCCAATAGAGACATGTTGATATACCGCGAGCGGTTGCTCCCCGGCCCCATGATCTTCGTGATAACGGCGCTGGTCATCCCTGCGAGCCTGCTCGTGTTTCTCCCGATCAACATGACCCTCGGTGTGATCTGCGCCGCTGTGCTCTACTCGGCCTGCGTCATCCTGCTCGTGGCGGGTTCACCGCGCATCGAAGTGACCGACTCGATGCTCGTCGCGGGGCGGGCACGACTGCCCCTGCCGAACGTCGGTGAAGCTACCGGGTTCACCGGCACGGAAGCCACCCAGCAGCGCGGGCCGAAGCTGGATGCCCGCGCCTGGCTTGTCATCCGCGGCTGGATCTCCCCCGTCGTCAGGGTCGACGTGCTCGACGCCAACGATCCGACGCCCTATTGGCTTGTCTCGACGAGACACCCCACGGACCTCGTCGAAGCGTTGGCAAAAGCCAAGGCGCCCGTCAACACCTGACGTGGCTGTGTAACAGACAGTGGCTGTTTAACAGGCTGTCTCTACGCGGCGCACTCAGCGCAGATCGGGCCGAGCTTGGTGTCGTGATCCAGCTGGGAACGGTGCTTCACCAGGAAACAGTTAACGCAGGTGAATTCGTCCGCCTGCGGCGGCAGTACGACAACGTCGAGGTCGAGG
>Ga0302202_10002887_pt1 | contig 19344 bp, 14 predicted proteins | sample II_Bog_N3_3_FD_194579 | JGI IMG/M metagenome (GOLD analysis project Ga0302202, IMG submission 194579) | Peat permafrost microbial communities from Stordalen Mire near Abisko, Sweden - II_Bog_N3_3 | ecosystem: Environmental > Terrestrial > Soil > Wetlands > Peat | place: Sweden: Abisko...
AGAGCGGCGGCAATGGTGCGGCGCTGCACCTGGACTCCAGCAACAGCACTTCGCTCAAGAGCGACCTGGGCGCCAAGCTGGAGCGTTCCTTCGCCACGTCCTACGGCAGCGTAGTGCCTTCGGCGCAACTGACCTGGCGGCATGAGTACCACGACAACGGTCTGCAATCGGTCGCCAACTTCGCCGCCGATACCTCAGGCGCCACCAGCTTCAGCAGTCCGGGCGCGAAAGCGATTGCCGACACCGGCGTGCTGGCGTTGGGCGTGACCCTGCTGCGCAGCGAAAACCTCAGTGTGGGAGCGAAGTACACCCTGGAAGCGGCTAACGGTTACACCGCCAATACCGGTGATGTGCAGGTGCGCTGGCAGTTCTGACCGGTTAGATTCAACTGACCTGATAACGCCCATTGTTCAGTCATGAACAATGGGCGTTTTTCTTTCTCATCGCCATATCACCGTGTCCTGACGTGTGGTCATGGAGTATTGCGCAGGTGCTGCGAGGCGATGAATCGCAGATCTTTTGGTGCCATTTCGTAGGTCCGACGAAAGGCTCGGCTAAAGTCCGAAGCGCTTTTGAAACCCAGCCCATAAGCGATATCCAGCACCGGCAGGTTCGGGGATTTGACCAGTTCATCAGCGGCCTCGCGCAGCCGGCGATTGCGAATATAGGCGCCGAGCCCCCCCTCATGCTCGAACAGGCGATAGAGCGTAAGACGGGGTAATTGCAGAGCGTCCAACAAGCTTTCGGGGGACAGTGAGGTTTGATGGAGGTTGGCCTGAATATAACGTCGGGCTTTGTCGAACATGGCCGCGCGTACCGCAGCACGTGCGTTGCCGCTGAGTTTGGTCTGTTTGCCAAGCGCGGCGAGCAGCAGTTGCACACTCACATTGAAGGCGCTGTCCGCTTCCTGTGCATTCAGCCCGGGAAGGTTCCTGGAAAACGCCAGCACCTGCTCAATGAACAATTGCATCAGGGGAGAGGCGTTTTCAAACACTCTGCCGTGGATAGCTTCTGCATGGGGAAAGGCTGCGTCCACCACTGGCCGGGGTACGAAAAATGTCAGCACCTGGCAAGCGCTACGTTGCATGCGTATCGGCTGATTCAGATCGGTGGCGAAAATACTGGCGGTCGAATGCCCTCGACGGAGTGACAGACCGCCACTCCCAACGGACTCGATCCCGCCCGCCATGAATACCTGAAAGACATAATCGCGCTGGGTATCGGTGGAGATACGTGCCACTGAACGATTGAGCGCCATGGCGTCGCTGAGGCAAACGGTGAAGCGTCCAGTGCCAAGATCGTATCGGTCGATGACCCCATGGAAAGGGGCTTCGACTTGCGTCAATAAAGGCATTACATCGATGACATGACCGACCCGCTCCCGCCAGGCCAGCAACTGCCGAGGTACTGATTCAGCGCTGACGTTGAAGTGATTGTGCTTGAGTTCGAGAGCGGACAATGGACCACCATAAGACTTTTTGATTGTGGCGCTTGCATCCAATCGTTTCCGCCAGGACGCCAGTCGCCACACGTTAGCGCAATGCGGTGCTCAGGTTCAAAAAAAGTTCAAAAACTGATACGCACGGTCAAGTGCTTTTCGGGAAGTCTGGCAAAATGCCACCCAAAAAACCTGGAGCCTAAAAAGCTGCCAATCAGGTCGTGGTTCAGGAGGACGTGCTGCTGCGCATGGTCAATCCCGAAAATCACAACGACCCTTTCATTACCGTTGGGGAAACACCGCATGCACTCGTCCAGACATCCATCATCACGTACACCAGGCCGATTGACGGTCCTGGCCATCGCCATTGCTTCGGCGTTGGGCGCAGGTCAGGCCAGTGCCACCCCTGGCAATATTGGTCTTAACAACAGCACCCCGATCCCCTCGCTGAACAATCCGCTGGGGACCACCATCAATGGCGGCGTTACCGGGATTGTCAACTCCTCCACTATCGGGACGCTGAGCAACAGCGGCACGGTCTCTGGCGGCAACGGTGGCATTTACAACAGCGGTACCGGTACCATCACTTCGCTGAGCAATGAGACTGGCGGTACTGTCACTGGCGGCAACACGGGTATCAGCAACGGCGGCACCATAGGGACGTTGAGCAACAGCGGCACCATTCACGGTGGTGGTTCCTCTGGCGTTTACAATTACGGCACCATCGGGACACTGAACAACAGCGGCATTATCTCCAGCGACTCCAATGGTGTTGGCACCTTCGCAACCCTCACCTCGCTGAACAATGAGGCGGGTGGCACTATCTCTGGCGGGCTCGCGGGTATTTACAACGGCGCTACCCTCACTTCGCTGAACAATGAGACTGGCGGCACTATCTCTGGCGGCAATACGGGTATTTACAACGCCGGCAGCATCGGGACATTGAACAACAGCGGTATCGTCACGGGTAACCAATACGCCCTTTACAACATTTCAACGGGGACCCTGGGTACCGTTACCAACTCCGGCACCATCGCCGGCACGATCCGCAATGACGCGGTGCAAGACCTGGCCATCAATGGCGGCACCGGCCCGGTGTTCGGCGTCCTGACCGGCGTCAGCGCGGGCATTGGCGCGGGAGACATCGGGCAGATCACCAACACCAACTCGAACCTGGTGTTCGGGCTTGGCAACCAGTTGCTCAATGATCATGTCAACGTCGGCACCCACACCGTCACCAATGACTCGACCGGCACGCTGCAGGTCAACAATACGATCGATATCACCGGCAATTATAATCAGGGCGCCAATGCCAGCCTGATCCTCGGCGTGGCCGACAATGCCGTGACCACCGGTAATGTTGCCACCGACAGCGGTTACGGGCGCCTGGTGGTATCCGGTAGCGCGAACATCGCTTCGGGGTCCACGATTGGTCTGCAGAAGCTGGGCAGCTATGGCTTTGCCCAAGGCCAACGCTATGTGGTGATCCAGGCCAATGCCAGCGGGACGAACTACAACGCCGGCACCCTTCACTACAGCGTTGCGGGTTACAACGCGGCGGGTACCAGCGTGGCTGATGGCGCCAACAGTGACTTGCTGGTGACGCTGGGGACGTCGACGTCAGGGTCCACGCCGCTCAATCAGGCCACCAGCGCCAATGGCAGCGCCAGCCTCGCCGGGCTGTTCAACTACGGCGGTCTGAATGCCGGCCTGATGAACCTGTTCAACGCCGCCGCGGCCCTTGAATCTTCGGCCGCCGGCAACCACGCCGGGGCGCAGTTGAGCCCGACCGCGAACGCCAGTGCCGCCACCCAGGCGTCTACCGCGTCTACCGTGCAAGTCCTCAATGCCGCCGCGGCGCACCTCGATGGGTTGCGCACCGCACAGAACGACAGCACCGGCAGCGGTGTGGCCACCGGTGAAAGCGCCCGTAACACCGGGCTCTGGGGCCAGGCCTTCGGCGGCAGTTCTCACTTGGATGAGCGCGACGATATCGCCGGTTACCACGCCCGCTACAGCGGCTTCCTGCTGGGCGCCGATGCCGCACTCAACGACAGCTGGCGTGCCGGCGGCCTGTTCAGCTACACCAAGACCACGGTCAACAACGACGGTGACAACGCCGGCAGTTCCGCCGACGTGAAGTCCTATGGCCTGTTCGGTTATGCCAGTTACCAGGCTAATCCGTGGTACCTGGACCTGTCGCTCGGTGCCATCCAGCATCAATACGACACCCAGCGTGAAATCAACTTCAGCGGTTTCAACGGCGCGGCCAAAGGTCAGCACGACGGCATGCAGTACATCGCTTCCGCGGTGGCCGGTTACCCGATCGACCTCGGCCCGGAGCTCGCCCACACCATCCTCACGCCGATTGCCGGCCTGACCTACAGCACCTTGCGCCAGGACAGCTACACCGAGAGTGGCGGCAATGGCGCGGCGCTGCACCTGGACTCCAGCAACAGCACTTCGCTCAAGAGCGACCTGGGCGCCAAGCTGGAACGCTCCTTTGCCACGTCCTACGGCAGCGTAGTGCCTTCGGTGCAACTGACCTGGCGGCATGAGTACCACGACAACGGTCTGCAATCGGTTGCCAACTTTGCCGCCGATACCTCAGGCGCCACCAGCTTCAGCAGTCCGGGCGCGAAAGCGATTGCCGACACCGGCGTGCTGGCGTTGGGCGTGACCCTGCTGCACAGTGAAAACTTCAGCGTGGGGGCGAAATACACCCTGGAAGCGGCGAACGGTTATACCGCCAATACCGGTGACGTGCAGGCGCGCTGGAACTTCTGATCCGCTACATTGCGCTTGACCACAAACGCCCGTTGTTCAGTGATGAACAATGGGCGTTTGTCTATCGGTCGGCAGCGGATGTGGACGAACCCCTTTGCACAGCAATCTCTACCCCCTGTTTGGAGGCCCTCGCTGCGCTGTCTGATCAGCGTCGCCCGGTCCGGGTGCTCACATCCACCCACACGGCCAGCACCAGGATGCTGCCTTTGACAATCATCTGCCAGTAGCTGTCGACGTCGAGCATGGACATGCCGTTGTCCAGGCTGGTGATGACCAGCGCGCCGAGGAGGGCGCCGTACACGGTGCCCGAGCCACCGCGCATGGAGGTGCCGCCGATAAAGCAGGCGGCGATGGCGTCGAGTTCGCCCATGTTCCCGGCCGAGGGTGAACCCGCGGCCAGGCGCGCGGTATTGACCACCCCGGCGAGGGCGCACATCAGGCCCATGATGCCGAAGATCCACAGCTTGACGGCCTGCACGTTGATGCCGGACAGGCGCGTGGCTTCCATATTGCTGCCCACCGAGTAGATGCGTCGTCCGAACACGGTCTGGCTGGTGATGTAGCTGAACACCCCCAGCAGAATCAGCAGAAGCAGCACCGGCACCGGGATACCGTCGTAGCTGTTCAGGGTATCGACGAAGCCGGCCAGCACCGCGCCGATCAACACCACGCGCAAGACGTCACGCACCAGCGAGTGTGCCGCCAGGCCATGGAGGGCCCGATTGCGGCGTTGTTTCCAGGTCAGGAAAAGTGTCAGGGCGAGCAGCAGTATGCCCAGGCCTGTCCCGACAGTGTGTGGCAAATAACCCTGGCCGACGTAGACCAGCGACGGTGACACCGGGGCGATGGTGGTGCCGCCGGTAATCCCCAGCAGAATGCCGCGAAACGCCAGCATGCCGCCCAGGCCCACGATGAAAGACGGGATGCGCAGGTAGGCGGTCATAAAGCCGTTTGCCAGGCCAATCATCCATCCGCACAGGGCGACAATGCCCAGATTTGCCAACAGCGGTACGTGATAGATCACGTCGAGAATCGCCGCCAGGCCACCCAGCAGGCCAAGCAATGAACCCACCGACAAATCGATCTCGCCGCTGATGATCACCAGCACCATGCCGCAGGCGAGAATCCCGGTGATGGACATTTGCCGCAGCAGGTTGGAGAGGTTGCGCGGGGTCAGGAAACCGCCGTCGGTTTGCCAACTGAAGAACAGCCAGATGATCGCTACGGCGATCACCAGCGCGAGCATTTTGTAGCGGGTGAAGAGTTGTTTGACCTGATTCATCTACGCGGTTTTCCGATCATTATTGTTATGGTCATCGGGAGGGCTGAGGGCGGCGGTGAGCAGCTGTTCCTGGGTAAGTTCGTGGTTGATGAAATCGCCGCGCAGCTGGCCTTCGCCGATCACCAGGACGCGGTCGGAAACACCCAGCACTTCGGCCAGTTCCGAGGACACCATGATGATCGACACGCCTTCGGCCGCCAGCGCCCCCATCAGCTTGTAGATCTCATACTTGGCACCGACATCCACCCCGCGGGTGGGCTCATCGAGAATCAGCACGCGGGGTTTGGTCAGGAGCATCTTCGCCAGCACGGCTTTTTGCTGATTGCCGCCGGAGAGGCTGGTGATCGGCAGGAACGGACTCGCGGTCTTGAGGTGCAGGCGCGAGATTTCCCTGTCGATGCAGCCCAGTTCGGCTTCGGCGTCGATGCGGGTCATTTTCGAGTAGTTGCCCAGGACGGCCAGGGTGATGTTCTGGCCGACTCCCAGGTCAGGAATGATCCCCTGGCGCTTGCGGTCTTCAGGGACCATGCACAGGCCGGCGCGGATTGATTTGAGTGGCGTGCGTGTGTCGATCGGCCGGCCGTCCAGCCAGACTTCAGCTTGATAGCGGCCGGGGTAGGCGCCGAACAGCGCCGACACCAGTTCCGTGCGACCGGCGCCGACCAGCCCGGCGATGCCGAGGATTTCCCCGCGCTTGAGGACGAACGAGATATCGTCGACCCGTTTGCGTCTGGGGTTGTCGACGTCGTAGCAGGTGACGTGGCGTGCCTCGAAAATCACCTCGCCGATAGCATGGGGTTCGGTGGGGTAGAGCGTGCTCATTTCCCGTCCGACCATCTGGGTGATGATCTTCGGGATGTCCAGGTCCGCCATGGAGGTCGTGGCGATGTGCTTGCCATCGCGGATCACCGAAATGGTGTCGCACACGGCGGCCACTTCATCCAGCTTGTGGGAGATATAGACGCACGCCACGCCCTTGGCCTTGAGGTCACGGATGATATCCAGCAGCACCTCGATTTCCGACCGGGTCAGGGCCGATGAAGGCTCATCGAGGATCAGCAGGCGCGCCTGCTTGTTCAGCGCCTTGGCGATTTCCACCAGTTGCTGATAACCACCGCCGTACTGTGAAACCGGTAGCGAGACATTCATGTCCGGCACCTTGAGCTCGCGCATCAGGGCTTCGGCACGGTGGATCATCGCCGGGTAGTTCATGCGCCCGCCGGGCAGCGTCAGCTCGTGCCCCATGAAGATGTTTTCGGCCACCGACAGGTCGGGGACCAGGGTCAGTTCCTGGTGAATGATGACGATCCCGGCGGCTTCGGTGTCGCTGATGGATTGCGCCTTGAGCGGCTGCCCGTCCCAGAGGATTTCACCTTCCCAGGTGCCATGGGGATAGACCGCGGACAGGACTTTCATCAGCGTGGATTTGCCGGCGCCATTCTCGCCGCACAGACCCACGCATTCACCCGGCTTGACCTTGATATCGATGCCATTCAGGGCTTTGACACCGCCAAAGGTTTTGACGATGCCGTTCATTTGCAACAGGTAGTCGGACATGGCGAGGTGCTCACAGGGTACAGCTCGGTGGGTCACTGTCCGGCAATCTGCGCCTTGGTATAAAACCCGTCTTTTTCCAGCAGGTCGATATTGTCCTTGGTCAACGGGATCGGGGTCAGCAGGATGGTGTCGACCTTCTTGCTGCCATTGTCGGATTGCGAGCTGTAGGTGGGTTTCTCGTTACGCGCCAGTTGCACCGAGAGCTTGGCGGCTTGCGAGGCGATCAGTTTCAGCGGCTTGTAGACGGTCATTGTCTGGGTGCCATCGATCACCCGCTTGACCGCCGCCAGGTCTGCGTCCTGGCCCGAGATCGGCACCTTCCCGGCCATTTGCTGCGCGGCCAGTGCCTGGATGGCACCCCCGGCGGTGGCGTCGTTGGAGGCGACGATGCCATCGATCTTGTTGTTGTTCCGGGTCAGGGCATTTTCCACAATGCTCAGGGCTTCGGTGGGATTCCATTCCTTCACCCACTGCTGGCCGACAATCTTGATATCACCCTTGTCGATGGCCGGTTGCAGCACTTTCATCTGACCTTCGCGCAGGACCTTGGCGTTGTTGTCCGTGGGCGCGCCACCGAGCAGGAAGTAGTTGCCCTTGGGGGCCGCTTTCAGCACGCCGCTGGCCTGCATCTCGCCGACCTTTTCGTTATCGAAGGAGATGTAGGCGTCTATATCGGCGTTGAGGATCAGCCGGTCATAGGACACCACCTTGATCCCGGCCTTCTTGGCTTCGGCGACGGCGTTGGTCAGCACGGTGGCGTTGAACGGCACGATGACGATCACATCGACACCACGGGAAATGAGGTTTTCAATCTGCGAAATCTGCTTCTGCTCATTGGCATCGGCTGACTGTACGAAGACTTTGGCGTCCATTTTTTCCGCCGCCGCGACGAAGTAGTCACGGTCTCGTGACCAGCGCTCCAGGCGCAGGTCATCGATGGAGAAACCGATCTTCGGGTGGGCGGCATCGGCCATGACCGGTAGCGAGAGCAGGGCCAGAGCGCTGGCGAGCAGAGTGCGTTTTAGTAGGTTCATGATGGTGCGTCCTTTTATTGTTGTTTGAAAGACACTGCCTGGCGATGAATAAGCTGCCGGTGGAACTGTAGAGCGTCGCAGGATTCGGCGAGCATGGATTTGTCGTGAGAATGTCACCGCGACGCCAGGGTTTGCCTGCCGTCAGGGGTAGATAAACCGGTTCACCACGCCTTCGAGCATCTCCTGCCGGCCGCTGACGGCCTGCGGATTCAACTCGTGGCTGAAGGCATGTTCGGCCAGTGAGCCGAGGCTGAACTCACCCGCCAGCACCGCCTGGCCGAGCGGCTGCTGCCAGCCGGCGTAGCGTTGATCCTTGAATTGCTGGAGTCGATCGTTCTGCACCATGGCCGCCGCGCGCTCCAGGGCCAGGGCGAGGACGTCCATTGCCGCAACGTGGCCGTGGAACAGATCGACCTCGTCCACGCTCTGGCGACGGACCTTGGCGTCGAAGTTGAACCCGCCATGGGTGAAACCGCCGGCCTTGAGGATTTCGTAGGTGGCCAGGGTCATCTCCTCGACGCTGTTGGGGAACTGGTCGGTGTCCCAGCCGTTCTGCGGGTCGCCGCGGTTGGCGTCGATGCTGCCGAAGATCCCCAAGGAGACGGCCGTGGCGATCTCGTGATGGAAGCTGTGCCCGGCCAGGGTCGCGTGGTTGGCCTCGATATTGACCTTGATCTCGTTTTCCAGGCCGTACTGGTGCAGGAAACCGAAGACCGTGGCGCTGTCGTAATCGTATTGGTGCTTGGTCGGCTCCTGGGGCTTGGGTTCGATCAGCAGGTCGCCTTTGAAACCGATCTTGTGCTTGTGCTCGACCACCATGCGCATGAAGCGGCCCAATTGTTCGCGTTCGCGTTTCAGATCGGTATTGAGCAGGGTTTCGTAACCTTCACGACCGCCCCACAGCACGTAGTTGGCGCCTTTGAGCCGTTGGGTGGCGTTCATGGCGCTGAAGACCTGGGCGGCGGCGCAGGCGAACACCTCCGGGTCGGGGTTGCTGGCGGCGCCCGCGGCAAAGCGCGGGTGGCTGAAGCAGTTGGCGGTTCCCCACAGCAGCTTGATCCCGGTTTGTTCCTGATGGCGCTCCAGGTGGTCGATCATCTGCGCGAAGTGGTTGCGGTATTCCTTCAGCGAGTTGCCTTCCGGGGCGACATCGGTGTCGTGGAAGCTGTAGTAGTCGATGCCCAGCTTGGAGAAGAACTCGAACGCCGCTTCGGCTTGCCGATGGCCAGTTCCATCGGATCCCCGGCATGCTGCCACGGGCGCTTGAACGCGCCGGCACCGAACATATCCACCCCGGGCCAGACGAAGGTGTGCCAGTAGCAGGCCGCCATGCGCAGATGCTCGCGCATGGGTTTGCCGAGGACCAGCTTGTTGGCGTCGTAGTGGCGGAAGGCAAGGGGTGAGTCGCTGCTGGGACCTTCGTAGCGAATCTTGTCGACAACGGGGAAGAACGGCATTGGAATGTCCTTGTTGTTCTTGGCTGTACCTCGATACTAGCAACGGCCCAGTGGCTGCAAATTATGAAAATCACCAAGACGCAGTGCGATTTTGAGTATTGAGATTCATCGTTTGCGCGCCTAGTCTGTGTGGATCGGCCCAGGATAAAAACAATGAAAACCGTCCCGCCCGTCCACCGCATTGCGCTGTTGTTCAACGGCAGCAAGATCTACGATCGCGGCATCATCAGCGGCATCGGCAACTACCTGAGCAGCACCCGCGCGTCCTGGGACCTGTTCCTTGAGGAGGATTTCCTCTGTCGGTTGAAAGGGATCGAGCGTTGGCAGGGCGATGGGATCATTGCCGACTTCGACGACCCGCTGATCGGCGAGGCGCTGGCCGGGATCAAGTTGCCCGTCGTGGCGGTAGGCGGCTCCTATCAGGATGCGCGCGCCTATCCGAAAGGCATTCCCTATGTCGCCACCGACAATGACGCGCTGATGAAGTTGGCCTACGAGCATCTGATCGAGGCCGGCTTGACCCGCTTTGCCTGCTTCAGCCTGCCGGAAGCGCAAGCCAATCGCTGGGCGCAGGAGCGGGAAAAAGCCTTTCGCCGACTGCTGAAGCGCGATGGCCTGCCGGCTGAGGTCTATCGCGGCATGGGCACCAGCGCGCCGCTCTGGGACAGTGCCGTCGAACAGCAGATCGCCTGGCTGCAAAGCCTGCCCAAACCCATCGGCATCATCGCCGTCAGTGACGCCCGTGCCCGGCAACTGCTGCAAGCCTGCCTGACCGCCGGGATCGCCGTGCCGGAGCAGGTGGCGTTGATCGGCATCGACAACGATCCGCTGACCCGGACCCTGACCCGGGTGCCGCTGAGTTCAGTGGTTCAAGGCACCGAAACCATGGGCTGGACCGCCGCGCACCTGCTCCATCAGATGCTGCACGGCATGCCGTCCACGGGCACGCAGATACTGATCCCCCCGGATGCGATCAATGTGCAGGCCTCGAGTCTGCATCAACCGTTGGGCGATCCCTACGTCATGCAGGCGCTGCTCTTTATCCGCCAATACGCCTGCCAGGGCATCAAGACCGCGCAGGTGGCGGCGTACGTGGGTGTATCGCGCTCATCGCTGGAGTCGCACTTCCGCAAGGTGCGCGGCTGCAGCGTGCACGACGAGATCCTGCGCTTCAAACTGGCGGCGGCGGCCAACGGACTGGAAAACACGGATTCGGCGATTGCCGATATCGCGCAAAATTGCGGCTTCAAATCGGCGCAATACCTGCACACGGTGTTCCGCCGTGAGTTCGGCTGTACGCCACGGGAGTATCAGCAGGGCGTCAACGTAGCGATTCATTGATCGAACGGTTTGATACGGGGTTCAGCCAGATTTCAGACTCTCCACCCATCACACACGGCTTTTCGAATCCCCTCCAACAGCATCGCAAAGGCCGGGTTGTCATTGTTCTCGCGCCAGATCAGATGCAGCTCGCTCTGCACGCCTTCGCCCAGATCGATGCTGCGAAACACCACGTTCTTGAACACCACGCTGGTGGCACAACGAGGCACCAGGGCCAGGCCCATGCCGGCGTTGACCAGCGCCAGGATGGTCAGCGAGGAACCGAGCCATTGCACGTACTGCGGGGCGACGCGGGCGGAGCGGAGCATGCCGGTGAGCAATTCATTGAAAGGCGGGTAGGCCGCGTGGGAGTACATGAGAAAGGGTTGCCCATCGAGGTCCTGGACGGACACGGTTTCAGCACTGGCCAGCGGGTGACTGCTGGGCACGGCCAACACGAACGGCTCACGCACCAGGCATTCGGTGGCATAGCCCGGCTCCAGTAAAGGTGCGCGGACGATGCCCAGGTCAATACGGCGAGCACGCAGGGCTTCGTGCTGTTGGTAGGTGTTCATCTCCGACAGCTCGATTTTGACATGGGGCTGTTTGAGCCGTGCTTCGGCGATGACCTTGGGCAGGAACTCGTACACCGCACTGCCGACGAAGCTGATATTGACCGAGCCGATGTCTCCTTCGGCGAAGCGTCGGGCGCTCGCGGCGGCTTGCTGGGCGCGCTCCAGCAGATTCTGGGCCTCGATGAAGAAGGCCCGGCCAGCGGCGGTCAGGGCGACGCTGCGGGTCGTGCGGGTGAACAACTCGACACCCAGGTGGTGCTCCAGCAGTTGAATCTGCCGGCTGAGGGGCGGTTGCGTCATGTTCAGCCGTTCGGCGGCACGACGGAAGTTGAGTTCGGTCGCCACGGTGGTGAAGCAGCGCAGTTGTGTGAGCTCGAACATTGATCTAATCCAGGTATCAATCGAATGCCGGATTAGATTAGGCGGGATCAATCGGTGCGTCCATGATCGGTTTGTCCCTAAAAAAACAATGATCGGGAGTCGCCCTTGAATACCCTACAGAGTCCGCCGGACCCGAATCTGCTGGCCCGCGCCGCGGCCAAGGTGAAGCGCCATGTGCTGCCGCTGTTCGTGGTGATGTTCATCGTCAACTACATCGACCGGGTCAACATCGGCTTTGTGCGCAGCCATATGGAAACCGACCTGGGCATTGGCGCCGCGGCCTATGGCCTGGGGGCCGGGCTGTTTTTCATCGGTTACGCGATATTCGAAGTCCCCTCCAATATGTTGCTGCAACGCTACGGTGCGCGGGCCTGGCTGACGCGGATCATGTTCACCTGGGGCGCGGCGGCCATGGCCATGGCCTTTGTGCGCGGTGAAACCAGCTTCTATGTGCTGCGTTTTGTTCTCGGTGCGGCCGAAGCGGGCTTTTTTCCGGGCATCATCTACTACTTCACCCAATGGCTACCGTCGACCGAGCGGGGCAAGGCCATGGCGATCTTCCTCAGCGGCTCGGCCATTGCGTCGGTGATTTCCGGCCCGGTGTCCGGCGCGCTGCTGAACGTCAACGGTTTCAGCCTGCATGGCTGGCAGTGGATGTTCCTGATTGAAGGTTTTGCCTCCATCGTGCTCTGCGGTTTTGTCTGGTTCTGGTTGCAGTCCCATCCGCGTCAGGCGAAATGGCTGAGTGCGGAAGAAAAGGCCGCGCTGATCGGCGCTATCGCACTGGAACAGCAGGCACGCGAAGCGGCGCTGACGGTCAAACCGTCGATGTTCAAACTGCTGGCGGACAGGCAGATCGCCTTGTTCTGCTTCATCTACTTTTCCATTGCCCTGACCATTTACGGCGCCACGTTCTGGTTGCCGAGCATGATCAAGAAAATGGGCAATATCGGCGATTTCCACGTCGGTCTCTTCAACTCGATTCCGTGGCTCATTTCGATCATCGCGATGTATGGCTTTGCCGCCATGGCCAGCAAATGGAAACACCCGCAGGCCTGGGTGGCATTGACCCTGGTGATTGCCGCGTTCGGCATGTTCATGTCCACCACCGGCGGGCCGATCTTCGCCTTCGTTGCCATCTGCTTTGCCGCGATCGGGTTCAAGGCCGCCTCAGCGTTGTTCTGGCCGATTCCGCAAGGTTATCTGGACGCCCGCATCGCCGCCGCGGTGATCGCCCTGATCAACTCCATCGGCAACCTCGGTGGTTTTGTCGCGCCGACCGCATTTGGCTTCCTGGAGCAGACCACCGGCTCCATCGAAGGCGGGCTTTATGGCCTGGCCGCCACCTCGCTGGTGGCGGCCGTGGTGATCTTCTTCGCCCGGACTGCACCGCGTGGCGATACCTCTCGCACACAACCCGGTAAACCCGTCGAGCCCCTGGCGCGCAAAACCTCTATCAGTCATCAAGCCTTGAGCCTAGGCCCACAGGGAGCAGCCTCTTGAAAATCAAACGTGTCACCGTCACCCCCATCGCCTTTCGCGATCCGCCACTGCTCAACGCCAGTGGTATTCACGAGCCCTTTGCGCTGCGTTCGATCATCGAGATCGAGAGCGACAACGGCTATATCGGCCTGGGCGAAAGCTACGGCGATGCCCCGGCACTGGCGATCCAGCAGCAACTGCAAGACCTGTTGATCGGCCTCGACCCGTTCAATCTCAATCAACTGCGCGCCATCGTGCAGGCCACGGTGGCGGCGAACAAGACCACCAGCCTCGCCGGTGCGGAACTGGCGCCGGGTTCCCATGCCAGCAAAGCGGTGAGCAACGCCTATTCGGCGTTCGAAGTGGCCTTCCTGGATTTGCAGGCGCACTCACTGAATGTGCCGCTGGTGGATTTGCTGGGCGGTGCGATCCGCGACGAGATCCCGTTCAGCGCCTATCTGTTTTTCAAATACGCCCAGCACGTCGACTCGCCCTACAAACCGGACAGTTGGGGAGAGGCGCTGAACGAAGAACAGATCGTCGCCCAGGCGCGGCGGATGATCGAGACCTATGGTTTCAAGAGCATCAAGCTCAAGGCCGGTACGCTGGAGCCGGTGCATGAGGTGTCGTGTATCAAGGCGCTGAAAAAGGCTTTCCCGGGTTACCCGCTACGGATCGACCCGAACGGCAACTGGTCCCTGGAAACCTCGATTCGCATGGCCGAACTGCTGGGCGATGACCTGCAATATTACGAAGATCCGACCCCGGGCCTGGAAGGCATGTCCGAATTGCACAAGCGCACCGGGCTGCCGCTGGCGACCAATATGGTGGTCACCGATTTTGATGAGTTTCGCCGCAGCGTGGCCTTGAACAGCGTGCAGATCGTGCTCGCCGACCACCATTACTGGGGCGGCCTGCGTGACACACAGGTACTGGCCAAGATGTGCCAGACCTTTGGCCTGGGGGTGTCCATGCATTCCAACTCGCACCTGGGGATCAGCCTGATGGCCATGGCCCATGTCGCGGCCTCGGTGCCCAACCTCGATTACGCCTGCGACACCCATTACCCCTGGCAGGAGCCGGATGAAGAGGTGATCAAGGGCGGCAAGCTGCCGATTGTCGACGGCTGCGTGAAAATCACCCGCGCCCCCGGCTTGGGTCTTGAGCTGGATCACGACCAGTTGGGCAAGCTGCATGACCAGTACCTGACCTGCGGTATCCGCCAGCGCGATGACGTGAGGCAGATGCAGCGTTACAAGCCGGACTGGAAGGCGCTCAAGCCGCGGTTTTGATGGTGCCCAAGGCGATTGCGCCCGCCTGTTTCAAATCGACCCCAAGGTCATTGGGGTCGACGGGAACCGCTGTTGCGGTGTCATCCCTGGAAACGGCATCAGGCCTGGCGTTTGGCATGCATCCGCGCCACGCGCTCGGCGAAGGTCGCGTAGGGCCAGCGTTCGTTCAGCGCTTGCGACATCAGTTGTTGCCCGGTCTGCGGTGCCAGGCCGTGCAGGGGCGGGTCGGTGTCGAGGTTGGTGGGGAAGGAGTAGCCGTCGGCGCAGCAGGCGATTACCGCGGCCAGTCCCTGTGGGTCGAGCAACTGGTCCGCCAAGCGCTGCAGCAGGCAAGGGTAGAGCGCGAGCATCATGCGTTCGCGGTCGAGGGCTTCCATGGGCTTGCCGAAGGCCGAGGAGATTTGCAGCAGGTTGGCCATGCGCTGGCGGTCCGGCGTGCGGTTGCTGCCGGCGGCGTGGAACAGCGCCGGGTTGAAGAACAGCAGGTCGCCCTTGCCCAGCGGCAGTTGCACCGCATGCTCCTGGAAGTAATCGATGAATTCGGGGCGACGCCAGGCCAGGTAACCCAGCGCGTACTGCTGGGAAAACGGCAACAGCAGGGTCGGGCCGGTTTCCAGTGGCATATCGGAGTGGGCCACGGCGCCCTGCAAGGTCAGGTACTGGGACAGCTCCTGCTGGGGCAAGGGGGAACGCTCGACTTCAGCAACCGTCTGGAATCCCAGGTGGTAGTCACGGTGAGGCTGCTGGGCCGGGCCGCCGGGGTGCACCACGTTGACCTGGGCCGTGACCTGGAAGTACGGACCCAGCCAGGCTTCGGCAATCAGCCCCAGCAGCGGGTTGGCGTAGTACTCGACAAAGGACGACGGCGAGTGCAGGGCAGCCTTCTGCAATGAATTCCAGATGCGCCCGTTGCTGCCGGCCTTGGCGAAGTGATCGGCGGCCAGGCCTTCGACGGCTTCCTCGGCAAAAATCGCTTCGAAGACCTGGCTGTGGCGATCGACCACGTCCAGGTCGGTATAACCCTGGCGTACCACCATGACCCCCGGGCCGTGGCGAAACAGCCGGTGCAACTCGTCCATCACCACGTGGCGGTCAGCGTCGCGCAAGGTCTGCGCGTGGTAGATCGGCACGTTGTTCCGTACCTCGTTGCAGTGCGGGTAATCTTCGGGATGGGCCTGTTGCGTGCAGATTCGGCTGAAGTCATCCAGTTGCACTGCATCGGCACGGACGAAGGCAGGCGAGTGCATCATGGCTGCTCCGGCAGGCTCAGGGCGTGGTCCGGACGTGGTGTGCTGCTGTCGCCGCAGCCGATCACGCCTTGCTCAAGATCGATCACCGTGCCGGTCATCATCCCCGACTCGCTCGACAACAGAAATGCCACGCTCCGTGCCACTTCCTCGGGCTTGAGCAGACGACCGAAAGGCTGGGCGCGTTCGGCATCCGCCAGCCAACCGTCTTGGGCACCGTGGTAACGGCGCTGGATCTCGTCTTCATGGGGCGTGTCCATCCAGCCGATGTTCAGGCCGTTGACCCGGATGCGATTGCGCAGCGCGCTGAACGCCACGTTTTTGGTCAGGATCGCCAGGGCACCCTTGGACGTCGCATAAGGGCTGAGGAACGACTGCCCGCCGTGGCCGCTGACGCTCTGGATATTGACGATGGCACCCTCCACGCCCTGGCCGATCATCAATTTCAGCGCCTCCTGCATGAGGAAGAACGGTGCCCGTACGTTGACCGCGAAGAGGCGGTCGAACAGTTCCGGGGAGGTGTCGAGGATGGTGCCGCGGTCCGACATGCCGGCACAGTTGACCAGCCCGTTCAGGGTGCCGAAGTGGGTACGGGCGGCGGCGATCACCGCGCGGCAATCCTCGACCTGTTCCAGGTCAGCCTGGACAAAAAACGCCTGGCAACCGAGTTCGGCCAACTGGCGTACCTGGGCCTGGCCCTGGTCAGCGCGGCGCCCGCAAATGATCAGGCCGGCGGCGCCACGGCGCGCCAGGGTATGGGCCACCGCAGCCCCTAGGCCCTGGGTGCTGCCGGTGACGACAAAGTACTGGCCGGTGAACGAGGTGGCGAGGTCGGTTGCGGACATGCGGTTCTCCTGATCTTTTTGTTGGGGTCAAAGCGCCGGCTCGACGCCAGGCGAAACTGAGACTAGCATCGCCTTGACCTCGGTAATGCCCGAAAAGACCTCAAAAAAACCTCAGGCCGAACACCATGCTCGAACGCGCCAGGCATTTCTCCATCAAGCAACTCGCTACCCAGGCGGGGGTCAGCAAGGCTACGGTCGATCGCGTGCTGCACCGGCGCGGTAGCGTGCACTATCAGACCCAGCGCCGCATCGAGCAGGCCTTGAGTGAACTTGAGGCCCAGGAGAGGAACGGACTGGCGGTGGGGCGCACCTTCCATATCGATGTGATCATGCACACGCCGCGGCGTTTCAGTGCGGCGGTGCAGGCGGCGATTACTCTGCAACTGGGCAGCCTGGCGCCGTTTCGCATCGCCCCGCGCTTTCACCTGTTCGAAGAAATCGAATCCCAGGCCATGCACGACCAGCTGTTGCGCTGCCTCGACACGGGCAGCCAGGGCGTGGTGCTCAAGGCTGCCGACGAGCCGGCGGTGAACCAGGCGGTCAAGCAGTTGGCCGCAGCCGGGATTCCGGTGGTGACGCTGGTGACCGATCTGCCCCACAGCGAGCGCATCGGCTATGTCGGGATGGACAACCGCACTGCCGGGCAGACCGCCGCGTACCTGCTGTCACGCTGGCTGGGCCCCAAGCCGCAGGAGGTGGCCGTGGTGATCGGCAGCGAGCTGTTTCGAGGCGAGGAAGAACGCGAAATGGGCTTTCGCATGTGGCTGCGTGGCCGCGCCGCCCATTTGCGGGTGCTGGATATCAGCGGTGGCTACGGGGTGTACGAGCGCACCCTTGAGCGGGTGATCGAGGCGCTGAAACAGCACCCCAACCTCAAGGCAATCTACAGCGTGGGTGGCGGTAACCGGGCGATCGTCGATGGGTTCGCCGCATTGGGACGGCCACTGGAAGTGTTTATCGGCCACGACCTGGATGAAGAAAACCGTCAGTTGCTGGCCGAGGAAAAAATCGCTGCGATCATCGACCACGACCTGCAGATCGATGCTCGCCATGCATTCCTGCATATCCTGCGCTTTCATCGGTTGTGGAAGGCGGGGCCGATTGAATCCTCCCAGGTGCAGATCGTCACGCCGTTCAACCTGCCTCACTGAGCGGCTGCATTCACGCCACCGAGCGGTCTTTCAAGGGCATCAGAGCTCCATGACCATCTCATGCCAGGCCATGCCACCGTGATCGGAAGGCGAGGGCTGAACGTAGCGATAGCCCATTCGTTCATACAGCGCCACATGGCGCTCCTTGCACATCAAGTGGATGGTCTTCTTGTCCAGTGCCTTCATGCGCTGGACGAACTCGCTCATCATCCGCGTGGAGTGGCCTTTACCCTGCTGCGCGGGATCCAGCACCACGGACATGATCACGACATTGGGCGCATCGGCCGAATGCCCCACCAGTTCCTTGAAGGCTTCATCGGACATCACCACTTCGTGGGCGCAGCCACTGTTGATGAAACCAATGACCTCACCATCATCCTCCAGAATCAGAAAGCCCTGCGGGTACTGGGCGATGCGCGTCGAAATCTTCTCCAGGGTCGCGGCTTCGTCGCCTTCGTAGGCGCAAGACTCGATTTGATAGCAGCGCGAAGCGTCTGACGGCACGGCATTGCGAAAGCTGAGGGTGGACATTGCAGTTCCTGATCATGGGTGAAGGCTTACCCTTGGCGATAATCACGCGGCGAGATGCCGGTATGGCGCTTGAAGACTTGGGCAAAGTGGCTCGGGCTACTGTAGCCCACTTCAAGGGCGATTTCGATGATGCTCAAGGTTGACGCCAGAAGGAGCTGGCGTGCCATCTCCATGCGCAGATGGATAAAGTATTGAGACGGTGATTGCCCCGTTGCCCTGCGGAACATGCGACTGAAGTAAAAGTCGCTCATCCCGGCAACTGTCGCCAATGAGGACAAGTTAAAGCCACTCTCAAGGCTCAGGCGCATATGATCAATCACGGCATGTAATTTATAGGCTGGCAACGCATTGCCGCCCTTGAGACCCTCGCGTTCGTCGCGGTAATGCCTGACCAAATGCACGGCAAGTGCTTGGCCGATGCTATGCAGATACAGCGTGCTGGCCTCGCGTTGCGCGGTCACTTCTTGATAAAGGCCTCTCATCAACTGGGATACCTGTGGGTCTCTGGCTCCTGATACGTCCTGTAGACGAAACGGGGCGGCTTGCCCCCCTGAGACATCCCGTGCTGCCAAATCCAGCAGACGCTGGCTGAGGTAAACGTGCACCACCTCAAAGTCCGCGTCACTCTCGGTTTTCCAACGCATTTCGTAAGGTTGTGACGACATCGTGAGGAAGAAGTCATCAGCGGTCACCGCGTTCGCCGTCCAGTCCTGTTCGCCCGTACGTTCTTCCACAAGCGCCCCTCCCGACAGCACTAGGACGAGCAGAGGTTCTGAGACGGCGGGAATGATCAAGTTTTGCAGTGTGCTGCGATGTTTATAGATTTGTATCTGTACATCCGAGTCCAGTCGATGCCCCACCGCTTGATAGGCGGAAGCGGGTAGGTACTCGGGCATTTTGTGCGCAGGAATTCGATCCTGGTGGTTCGTACGCTTTACTTGCTTGAGCTTTTTCACAGTGGGTAA
>Ga0302202_10002903_pt1 | contig 19273 bp, 22 predicted proteins | sample II_Bog_N3_3_FD_194579 | JGI IMG/M metagenome (GOLD analysis project Ga0302202, IMG submission 194579) | Peat permafrost microbial communities from Stordalen Mire near Abisko, Sweden - II_Bog_N3_3 | ecosystem: Environmental > Terrestrial > Soil > Wetlands > Peat | place: Sweden: Abisko...
CTGGATATCCTGGACAGGCATTTGAACGTTCTGCGCGCTTTGCCACAGTTTCCCGATCACCGCCTGATCAGCCAGGCGATGGCCGAGGCGATGGTGTTCGTGACCGCCGACCGGCGCGTGGCCCGCTATGCCGTTGAAACTTTGTCCTGCGGTGCCTGACCGCTTGTCCCCACCGCCCGCAGCCGCCATCTTCTCCCGGCAGGGAGACCGACCATCATGCAGCAACCCGCCCCGAAACCCGATGTCCTGGCCCGCCGCGACGTAATCGTCGCCGGCCTCGCCGCTCTGGTGCCGGAGACCGGCCTGATCGCCGAACCGCTGCGCCTGAAACCTTATGAAACCGACGGGCTGTCCGCCTACCGCCAGGTGCCGCTCGCGGTGGTGCTGCCGGAGACGACCGAACAGGTCGCCGCGGTACTGCGCTTCTGCCACCAGAACGGCGTCCGTGTGGTGCCGCGCGGCGCCGGCACGTCCCTGTCCGGTGGCGCGCTGCCGCTGGAGGACGGGGTCGTGATGGGGCTGATGCGGATGAACCGCATCCTCGACATCAACTACGCCGACCGCTGCGCCACGGTGCAGGCGGGCGTGACCAATATCGGCATCACCAATGCCATGGCAGATCAGGGTTTCTTCTACGCGCCCGATCCGTCGAGCCAGCTCGCCTGCATGATCGGCGGCAACGTCGCGATGAACTCGGGTGGCGCGCATTGCCTGAAATACGGCGTCACCACCAACAACCTGCTGGGTCTGAAGATCGTCACCATCGAGGGTGATATCATTGACATCGGCGGCGCGCATCTCGACGCCGCCGGCTACGACTGGCTTGGGTTGATGACCGGCAGCGAGGGCCAGCTTGCCGTGGTCACCGAAGTCACCGTGCGGATACTGCGTTCGCCGGAGGGGGCGCGCGCGATGCTGGCGGCGTTCCGCTCGAACGAGATCGCCGGGGCCTGCGTCGATTCCATCATCGGATCGGGGATCATTCCGGTGGCGCTGGAATTCATGGACAAGCCCGCGATCCACGCCTGCGAGGCCTTCGCCCACGCCGGCTACCCGCTGGATGCCGAGGCGATGCTGATCATCGAGGTCGAAGGCAGCACCGCCGAACAGGACGACCTGCTGGCGCGGCTGTCGGCAATCTGCAACCGCCACGATCCGATCAGCCTGAAAGTGTCCCAGTCTGCCGCGGAATCGCTGGCGATCTGGAAGGGCCGCAAGGGCGCGTTTGGCGCGGTGGGCCGGATCAGCCCGGATTATCTGTGCATGGACGGGGTGATCCCGACCAGCCAATTGCCCTCGGTGCTGCGCACGATCGGCGAGATGTCCGACAGCTACGGGCTGAAGGTCGCCAATATCTTCCACGCCGGCGATGGCAACCTGCATCCGCTGATCATGTTCGACGCCAACGATCCGGCCAGCTTCCACAAGGCGGAGGAATTCGGCGCGGAAATCCTGAAACTGTGCGTCGCCGTCGGCGGCTGCCTGACCGGCGAGCACGGGGTGGGCGTGGAGAAACGCGACCTGATGCCGGTGCAGTTCGCGGCCCACGAACTGGAGCAGCAGCGGCGCATCAAGTCGGCCTTCGATCCGGAGTGGTTGCTCAATCCGAGCAAGGTGTTTCCGTTGAGGGAGGCGGCGTAGAATGCCCGCTTCCGCGGAGGCCGGCGATCCAGGCTCCGCAACGTCCTGCGCAATCCTTGTATCCGGCCCGGCCTTACGGCGCCGTCGTCACCGACCCCCGCTCCACCCGGTGCACCACCGCGCCCCGGTGCGGCGGCATCGCCTGTCGCAGCCAGGGCTCCGCCGTCAGGGCCACCTTCATGTCGTGATACCCCGCCATCCGGCGCCCCGCGATCGAACTGCGGGAGAATTCCGCATCGCTGTTGGGGATTTGCCCAGACTCCGGGCGATACACGATGTGCACGATATCCAGCCGCTGAGCCTGCCGTGCCGGATCATCCGGCGTCGCCTGCAACCCGGCTGCGTGCCGCAGATTCACTTTGGCGGCGGTCGCGTCGATCGATTGGCTGGTCCGGCTGGCATACTGGATCTGCTTCGCCCGCCACAGCACATCGTTCATGGATGTCGGCAGCGGTCCGGCCGGGTCCCACAAGTCGATCATGAACACGACCATCCGCGGATGCCCGGGCTCGCCGGTGAGCGCATCCAGCGGCGTGTTCGACACGCAACCGCCATCCCAGTAAAGGCCGCCCTCCACCGCGGTCGCCGGGAACCCCGGCGGCAGAGACCCGCTGGCCAGCACGTGTTCCGGGCCGAGCGTCTGCTTGTGATTGTCGAAGAATTCCAGCTCTCCGGTTGCGAGGTTGGTTGCCCCCAGGCTCAACCGCGTCGCCCGGCTGTTGATGCGGTCGAAATCGGCGAAGCGCCGTAAAGTGGCGATCATGGGTGAGGTATCGTAGAAGCTGATTGCCTCTGGTGCCGCCTGTGTCACCAGATAGGGGTTCACCGGCCGCGGCGAAAAGAAGTTCGGCTGTCCGAACACCAGCGCCTCGGCGTTGCTCGCCAGGTTGTGCAGCACTTGCCAGGACGGCAGCGGGGCGGGCAGGTCGGGCCAGGAAATCGCCTCCCACAGGGCGGCCAGTCGCTCCACCCGGGTTTCCGGTGGGTTGCCGGCGATCACCGCGGCGTTGATCGCCCCGATCGAGATCCCCGCGACCCAGTCCGGATGCACCCCGTGCTCCGCCAGCGCCTGGTAGGCGCCGATATGGTAGGCGCCGAGGGCCCCACCGCCTTGCAGCATCAGCGCCACCGATGGGGGTGATTGAACGGGCTTGGGGAGTGGTCTCCGGCCCATGTGGGACCTCCTGTATTGCAGTGCAGCATAGCCGCCTGACCGGCGCCGGGGCGAGGACTATTCACAACCCGGCCCTCCAGCGCCTTTCGCGGCCGGCAAACGGCAGCACGTCCTTGCCGCGGAAACCCGGCCCAGGCAATCGATTCCCGGTTCTGCGGCCCGAAGAAGAAAGATAATCTTTTTGTGCGCCGCATATTGCCTTCTTATGAAAAAATATCCTCTTATGTGGCCGTCCGAAGCCGACACAAGGATTTCCCGACGATGCCGACCCCCTTCACCCCAGCCGCCAGGACAGCCGCCCATGCGCGCCGTGGCGCCGCGCGGGTGATACGGTGCCTGCACGACGAGCAGGGCTTTCGCGACCTCTGCGCCGAGGCGGCCCCGCTGCGCTGTCGCACCTGACCGCGATCCCGCCCGCGCCTCCTGCCTCTCCCAAATGCCGGTTCCGAAAGGACCTCGTCATGTTGCAGTCTCATGTCATCGAAATCGATGGCGTCTTCGTGGGCGCCGCCGTGCGCCTGGACAACGGATACCGCTTCATCGCCACCGACATCCGCCTGGATGATCTCGACGGCACCATCTGGCCAAGCTTGCCGGATGTGAAGCGCCTGGCCCGCCAGCTCTACCTCACCGGCCACTTCGGCGGCCCCCGCCACACCGCACACGCCTCGCAGGCTCGGGCTGCCTGACCGGAGACGCGTCATGTCGACACTGAACGACTATCTGATCCAGAAGCGTGACGCGCTCCAGCATGTCGTGGCGCGTGCCACTGCCCCCGGCTACCAGCCGCACCCGATCAGCGCGCGCGTACGGGCCGAGGGGCGCAGCGGCGTGCGCCGCATCCGCGTACGCGACTTCCAGATCGTCAGCGACAGCCCGCCCGATTTCGCTGGCTACGATCTCGGTCCCTCGTCGCCGGAGATCGTGCTGGGCGGGCTCGGGTCCTGCCTGACCCATACCTGGCTGATCCAGGTCGCAGCGCACCAGTTGCCGCTCGAGTCGCTGGAGGTCGAACTGTCCGGCCAGATCGACGCCCGCGCCGGCAAGCCGGGTTACGAGCACGTGCCGGTCTATCCGCACAACCTGTCCTACACAGTGCATCTGCGCTCGCCCGCGAGTGCGGCCGCGGTGGACACCGTGCGCGCGGCGGTGGAGCGGACCTGTCCGATCCTGAATCTCTTGCGCCACCCGCAGCCGATCGCGGGGACCATCGACCACGTGGTGCCCGAGGCACCGCGCCAGGCTGCCGAATAGGAAACCGATGATGCGTTTTGTCTCCCGCCGTACGCTGCTGGGTGCCGTTCCCCTGGGATTGGTTGCGCCACGGGTGTTTGCCAGCAACCGGCCGGCGATGCCGGTCGCCGATCTGCTGGCGCCGCCGATCTGCCGGTCCGCCGCCGCGGTGCCGCTGACCGTGGTGTCCGGCGCACCCCGCAAGCTGAAACTCACCTGGAATGCCAGTGCGATTTGCACCGCTGGCATTCCGGTCGCTGTCGCCAAGGGCTTTTTCGCCAAGCGCAACCTGGATGTGGAACTGACCAACTTCGGCGGCTCCACCGATCAGTTGCTGGAGGCGATCGCGACCGGCAAGGCCGACGCCGGCATCGGCATGGCGTTGCGCTGGCTGAAGCCGCTGGAGCAGGGCTTCGAGGTGCGCATCACCACCGCGACTCACGGCGGCTGCATGCGGTTGCTCGCCAGCAAAGCCGGCGGGATCACACGGCTGGAGGATCTGAAGGGCAAGACCATCGGTGTCGGCGACCTGGCCGCGCCGGACAAGAACTTTTTCGCCATCCGCCTGGCCAAGCTGGGGATCGATCCGCTGACCGGTGTGGAATTCCGCGCCTTTCCGGCCGATCTGCTGCCGGTGGCGTTGCAGAAAGGCGAGATCCACGCCTTCACCATGGGCGATCCGCTGGGCTGGGTGATCCGCGATCGCGACGACCTGGTGGAGGTCGCAACCAACCTCGACGGCGAATACGCCCACCGATCCTGTTGCGTGCTGGGGGTGCGCGGCAGCCTGATCCGCGACGACCGGCCAACCGCGGCGGCGCTGACCGAGGCGGTGATCGAGGCGCAGGAATTCGTCTTCGCCAACCCCGAGGAGACCGCCGTGATCTTCTCCCCCAATTCACCGGTGGCCAAGCCGGACCAACTGGCGGCGATGCTGCGCAGCCACACCCACGGGCACCACCCGGTGGGCGCGGACCTGAAGCAGGAAATCGCGCTGTATATCGAGGAGCTCAAAGGCATCTCGGTGATCAAGCCGAGCACGAACGCGGAAAAATTCTCCGAGAAGGTGTATGCCAATGTTCTCAGCTAAAACCGTTCAGGCGGAGGACGCGCTGCAATCCGCGGCGCTGCCGTTCGTCGCACCGGTGCCGCGCGTGCCGATCTGGACCACCGGCGTGGTTGCCGGCCTGACCTGGCTGGGCTTCGCCGCCATCACCCAATACCTGCCGGATATCGACGATTTCGAGCGCACCACTTTGCTGGCGCAGATCGCCTTGGTGCTGGCCGCGGCCCTGGCGCTGCTGGTGGCCGTCGCGCCGCTGCAAAACAATGGCGGCGCGATCGGGCGCGGCTTGGCGAAGGTGCGCCACGCCGGACCCTGGCTGATCCTGCTGGCGGTGGCGCTGAGCGCCTGGGAACTGGTGACCGCCAAGTTCCTGGTGCTGCCGCGGCCCTTCTTCGCCTCGCCGCAGGCAATGCTGGAGGTGTTCACCGATGACTATCCGCGGCTGGGCGACAGCGTCTGGCATTCGGTGCTGCTGCTGTCCGGCGGCTATCTGATCGGCGCAGCGGTGGGCTTCAGCTTCGGCGTGGCGATCGGCTGGTCGCGCGTGGTGGGCTACTGGGCGCATCCGGTGCTGCGGCTGATCGGCCCGCTGCCGGCGACCGCCTGGCTGCCGCTGGCCTTCTTCGCGTTTCCGTCCAGCCATAGCGCGAGCACGTTTCTGGTGGCGCTGGCGACCGGCTTTCCGGTGACGGTGCTGACCTGGTCGGGCGTGGCGAGCGTCAACAAGGCGTACTACGACGTGGCCCGCACCATGGGGGCCAGCCAGCGTTTCCTGGTGCTGAAGGTGGCGATCCCGGCGGCGCTGCCGTCGGTGTTCGTCGGTTTGTTCATGGGGCTCGGCTCGTCTTTCTCGGTGCTGGTTGTCGCCGAGATGATGGGCGTGAAGTCCGGCCTGGGCTGGTATCTGCAATGGGCGCAGGGCTGGGCGGCTTACGCGAATATGTATTCCGCGCTGCTGGTCATGGCCCTGATGTGCACCGGGCTGATCACCCTGTTGTTCCGCGTCCGTGACCGCGTGTTGTCCTGGCAGAAGGGGTTGGTCCAATGGTAGCCGCCGCCGCTGTCGCCCCGGTTGCCGCCGGGGCCGCGCTGGATGTCATCGACGTCGGCCACGCCTTCGACCTGGACGGCAAGAAGCTCCATGTCCTGAACCGGATCAGCTTTCGCGCCGAACCCGGGGAACTGGTCGCGCTGCTGGGTCCCAGCGGCTGCGGCAAGTCGAGCCTGCTGCGGCTGGTCGCGGGGTTGGAGCCGCCCTCGGTCGGTTCGGTGCTGGTGGACGACGCGCCGATCACGGGTCCGCATCCGTCGCGGGTGGTGATGTTCCAGGACCCGACTTTGTATCCGTGGCGCACTGTGCGCGCCAACGTCTCCCTGGGGCTGGAGGCGCGCGGGCTGCTGCGCACCCTGGGCGGACGGGTCGATCAGGCGTTGCAACTGGTCGGGCTGACGCAGTTCGCCAGCGCCTATCCGCACCAGTTGTCGGGCGGCATGGCGCAGCGCGTGTCGCTGGCGCGCGCTTTGGTGAACGATCCGCGGCTGCTGTTGCTGGATGAGCCGCTGGGCAAGCTCGATTCGATGACCCGGATCACCATGCAGGGCGAGCTGGTGTCGCTGTGGCAGCGATCGGGCTTCACCGCGCTGCTGGTGACGCACGATGTGGAGGAGGCGCTGTTCATGGCCAACCGGGTGATCGTGCTGAGCGACCGCCCCGCGGCGATCAAGGCGGACGTTTCGGTGGACCTGCCCTATCCGCGCCATCGCGGCGACGCGCGGCTAGCCGAACTGCGTCGCGAGGTGTTGGGGCTGCTGGGGCTGGATGCGAACTGGTAGGCGGCGGGAGAGGGATTTGTCCCAGACGGGCACTGCCCCTCCCCCGTCCTGGCCGGCCTCGTGCCGGCCATCTATCCCAACTCGGTGCTGCGACAGATGGCCGGCACCGCTTTCGAATGAGGCACGCAATGACCACACGTCGAGGTTTACTGAGCGGATTGTCCGCCGCCGCCCTGGGGATCCCATTGGGGATCACGGCATCCCGCAGCCAAGCGGAGCCGACCAAACTGGTGCGCGTCGGCTTCCAGAAGGGCGAACCGATCCTGCTGGCGGCGAAACAGCAGCGCACTTTGGAAACCCTGTTCGCCCCCGATGGCATCGCGGTGCAATGGATCGAGTTCCAGTTTGGTCCGCCCATGCTGGAAGCCATGCGTGTCGGCAGCATCGATATCGGCGCCGTCGGCGATACCCCGCCGGTCTTCGCCCAGGCCGCGCACGGCGACCTGTTGTATATCGCCGCGCAACGCGCCGGCGGCCAGGCGATCCTGGTGCCGCCCGGCTCGACGTTGCAGACGTTGCAGGATCTGCGAGGCAAGAAGATCGCCTTCGGCCGCGGCTCCAGCGCCCATAACCTGACCATTGCCGCGCTGGAAAAGGCCGGCCTCGCCTATACCGATGTCCAGCCCGTCTATCTCGGTCCCGCCGACGCCGGCCCCGCCTTCGAGCGTGGCGCGATCGATGCCTGGACGATCTGGGACCCGTACTACGCGCTGTTCGAGGACCGGCCGGGCGTGCGGACCTTGGTGAAATGGACCGACATCGTCGAGCAGAACTCGTTCTTCATGGCCAGCCGCCCGTTTGTGGAGGCCAATCCGAAGCTCACCCAACGGCTGGTCGCCACCTTCGGGTCGATCGCGGATTGGGCGCGCGGGCACCGGCCGGAAATGGCGCAGGCGCTGGCCGACGCGACCGGCGTGTCGCTGGCGGCCCTGCAACGGTCGGTCGATCGCGCGGCCTTCGTGGTCATGCCGATGGACGATGCGATCACCCGCAGCCAGCAGGCGGTGGCCGACCGGTTCCGGAAGGTCGGGCTGCTGCCGGTGGATGTGAATGTCCGCGAGGAAGTCTGGCGGGCCGGTGCATAGGGCAGCATGACATGACCGAAACATCCAATCCCCTGAACCTTTTCTGGTTCCTGCCCACCAGCGGCGATGGAACCTATCTCGGCACCGATCAGGGCCATCGGCCGGCCGAGATCGCCTACTTGCGCGAGATCGCGGTCGCCGCCGACCGCCTGGGCTACGGCGGCGCGCTGCTGCCGACCGGAACGAATTGCCTCGACGGCTGGATGGTGGGGTCCGCGATCGCGCCCTTCACCGAACGGCTGAAGTTCCTGCTGGCGCTTCGCCCGGGTTTCCTCACGCCCGGTCTGGCCGCGCGTCAGGCGGTGGCGCTGGACCGCATCAGCAACGGACGCCTGCTGATCAACATCGTGACCGGCGGCCAGCCGAAGGAACTCGCCGGTGACGGCCTTCTGCTCGACCATGATGAGCGCTATGCGCTGACCGACGAATTCCTGACCATCTGGCGTGGCCTGATTGCGGACGGGGCGGTCGATTTCACCGGCCGGCATTTGACCGCCCGCAATGCCCGCCTGGGGTTTTTCGATAGCGTGCAGCGGCCCTACCCGCCGCTGTGGTTTGGTGGTTCGTCGCCCGCCGGGATCGAGGTGGCGGCGAAACATGTCGATACCTACCTCACCTGGGCCGAACCGCCGGCGCAGGTCGCGGAGAAACTGGACGCGGTGCGGGCCAGGGCCGCGGCGGCCGGGCGCACCCTGCAATATGGCATTCGGGTCCACCTGATCGTGCGCGAAACGGATGAAGAGGCCTGGGCCGCGGCCGAAAAACTGATCAGCAAATTGTCCGACAGCACGATCGCGGCGGCGCAGAAACGGCTGCGCGAGGACACCGACTCGGTCGGCCAGTTGCGCCAGATCGCGCTGCACGGGGGACGACGCGACAAGCTGGAGATCAGCCCGAATTTGTGGGCCGGCGTCGGTCTGGTGCGCCACGGCGTCGGCACCGCGCTGGTCGGCAGTCCCGAAACGGTGTCCTCGCGGTTGCGCGAATATCAGGCGCTGGGCATCGGCACGATCATCGCATCCGGCTACCCGCATCTGGAGGAAGCCTACCGGGTTGCCGAATTGCTGTTTCCCTCGCTGGGGATTGGCAGAAAGGCGCACGAGCCCGGCCGTGAATTCCGCGAAGCGGCACCGAGGATCGCCGCGGAATGACGACGCGCACCGCACATTGGCTGAAGGTCGTTGCCATGATGATCGACCCGGTTATTTGGCCGCCGGCGGCCAATCTGTGGCTGGAAGAATTCGCCGCGGAGGAGCGCGATCACCCGCCTGCCGAACCGCCGCGAAAAGACGTCAACGTGGAGAACCGTCTGTGAAGCGTGTCCTTCCCTGGATCGTGCCCGTGCTGATCCTGTTGGCCTGGCAGGCAGCCTCCAACTTCGGGTTGCTGCGCAGTCAGATCATGCCGGCCCCGCTGGTCGTCGCCGAAGCGGCCTGGCGCCTGATGCGCTCCGGTGAGTTGTGGACGAACATCGAGGTCAGCGCCTGGCGCGCCCTGCTGGGCTTCGCCGTCGGCGGCGGCATCGGTTTCGCGCTGGGCATGGCGAACGGCTTGTCGTCGCTGTCGGAAACCTTGCTGGACAGCACCTTGCAGATGGTGCGCAACATTCCGCATCTGGCGCTGATCCCGCTGGTCATTCTGTGGTTCGGCATCGATGAGGAAGCCAAACTGTTCCTCGTCGCGCTGGGCGTGTTCTTTCCGATCTACGTCAACACCCTGCACGGCGTGCGGTCGGTCGATCCGCACTTGCTGGAGATGGGACGGGCGTACGGGATGTCGGAACGTTCGCTGTTCCTGCGGGTGGTGCTGCCGGGCGCCCTGCCGTCGATCTTTGTCGGTCTGCGCTACGGACTTGGCATCATGTGGCTGACCTTGATCGTTGCCGAGACCATCTCGGCGTCATCCGGCATCGGCTACATGGCGATGAACGCGCGCGAGTTCATGATGGTCGATGTCGTGGTCGTCTCGATCCTGATCTACGCGGCGTTGGGCAAATTAGCCGACAGCATCGCGCGGTTGCTGGAGCGGACCTGCCTCGCCTGGAATCCGGCCTATGCGGGGGTTTAAGCCATGAACGTCGCATTGATGGATCGGGTCTTGGACACGGAATTTCCCGGCAGCGCGGATGGCGCGCTGGTCGCCTTGCATAACGTACAAAAGTCGTTCGGCGCCACCCGCGTGCTGCACGGCATCGATCTGACCATCCCGCCCGGCCAGTTCGTGGCCATCGTCGGACGCAGCGGCTGCGGCAAGAGCACCTTGCTGCGCCTGATCGCCGGGCTGGATCAGCCGACCGGCGGCAGCATCATGATCGACGGGCAGGCCACGGGCTGGCGCGGCAGTGTCCGGCTGATGTTCCAGGAGCCTCGGCTGCTGCCCTGGCAGCGGGTTCTCGCCAACGTCGAAGTCGGTCTTCCCAAGACCTCTGACCGCCGCGAGCGGGCTCGGGATGTGCTGGCGCAGGTCGGTCTGTCCGAGCGGGAGAACGACTGGCCGTCGGTGTTGTCCGGCGGCCAGAAGCAGCGTGTCGCTTTGGCGCGTGCCTTGGCATCGCATCCGCGTCTGCTGGCCTTCGACGAACCGCTGGGCGCGCTGGACGCGCTGACCCGGATCGAGATGCAGGACCTGATAGAACGTGTCTGGCAAGAAAAGGGCTTCAGCGCCATCGTCGTGACGCACGATGTGACCGAGGCCGTGGCTCTGGCCGATCGCATCCTGCTGCTGGACGAAGGCCAGGTGGCGATGGACGTGACCGTCGATCTGCCCCGCCCGCGCCGTCGCGGTGATCCGGCAGCGGCGGCAATCGAGGGCCGGATCCTGGATCGTTTGTTGCGGCGCTGACGGGAACACAAGGAGACGGCCATGATTGGGGACTGGCTTGCTGCGCTTAGCCGTTTTGTTGCGTCGCTGCGGCACGGTTGGGCTTGGGCGGACTCTGCGGGACCTTTCGTAGACCGGTCCGATGGGTTCGTGCGGCCGCCAGAGCCTGAACGCGAAGAGGACGATGAAGCCCGGCTGCAGGCGATGCTGATCTTTATGACATTCATGTAATAGGAAACCCGATACAGCCAACTCCCCCTCCCCTTGAGGGAGGGGGCAGGGGGGAGGGGGCTCCGCCAGACGGATCTCCATAGCCGCAGCCCACCTCCAACCGACCCCGCCCCCCCACCCCCTCCCGCAAGGGGAGGGGGAGTGTCCTGATCCCCCTTCGGCGCCCTTACTCCACCGGCACGAAAATCGAGTGCCGCATCTTGCCGCCGATCGACTGCGACAGATGCCCCTTGCCGCGCACGTCCTCCACCAGGATGACCTCACCCGCCCCGATCTCGCGCGCCTCGCCGTCGCTCGCGGTGATCTTCACCCCGCCATCCAGGTTGATGATGTATTGCCGCCGCGGCGCCGGGTGCCAGCTCAGGTCGTAATCCCCGCCGGTTTCACGAAAGATGATGCCGGTCGCCGGCAAACGTTCCGACAGCTTGCTGCCGTTGCGTTCCTGTACCCACGCCACCTCGACATCCCGCCAATGCGTTTCGCCGGCGTCGTCCACGTAGATGTTGTGAATCCGCATTGTCCTGTTCCCCTATTTCGGTTCCAGCGGCACGAAGATGGAATGCCGCATCTGATTGTTGATCGATTTCGACAGATGCCCCTTGCCGGTGACATCCTCCACCAGGATCACCTCACCGGCACCGATCTTGCGCGATTCGCCGTCGCTGGCCGTCAGTTCCACCCCGGCATCGAGGTTGATGATATATTGCCGCCGCGGCGCCGGATGCCAGGGCCGGTCGTGCTCTGCCTGCGTCTGGCGGAAGATGATCCCGTAAGCCGGTTGGCGCGCCGACAGCTTGCCGGCCTCGTTTTCCTCCGCCCAGTCGATCTGGATGTCCCGCCAGTGCGAGCTGCCATCGGCGTCGCAATAGAGGTTGTGCACATGCATCGCCATCGTTCCGGTTTCCCCTACTTGTTCCGCCAGTCCGGCTTGCGCTTTTCCGCGAAGGCTTTCGGGCCTTCGATATAGTCCTGGCTTTCGATGTTCTCCTGCTGCGCCGGATACACGGTGCGCATCGCGGTTTCCAGTTTCTGTTCGTCGAGCCCGCGATAGGACGCCTGCTTCGACGCCCGCACCGCCTTGGGCGAGCATTCCAGAATCTGCGCCGCCCATCGCTTTGCCGCTGTCAGCGCCTGGCCCTCCGCTACCACTTCAGTCACAAAACCAAGTTCGAAACCTTCACGCGCGGAAACGCGCCGGCCAGTAAGGATCATGCCCATGGCCTTTTTCATCGGGATCATCCGTGGCAACCGGTGCACGCCACCGCCGCCTGCGATCAGCCCGACCCGCGGCTCCGGCAACGCAAACAGCGCATTCTCCGCCGCGATGATAATGTCGCAAGCCAGAGCGGTTTCGAACCCGCCGCCCATCGCCCAGCCGTTCACCGCCGCGATCATCGGCTTGAACAGATCGAACCGGCTGGTGATGCCGGCAAACCCGTTCGGCCCGTTCGGCCGCCGCCGCCCCGCGGCCTGCACCTTCAGGTCATTGCCAGCCGAGAACGCACGCTCCCCCGCGCCGGTGATGATGCCGACCCACAAATCGTCGCGTGCGGCGAATTCATCCCACACCGCGGCGAGTTCATCGTTGGCATCGGCATGCAGCGCATTCAGCACCTCGGGCCGGTTGAGCGTGACGATGCGGATCCGGCCCTCGTCCTGCACCGAACAGAATTGATGCGTCATTCCGCGATCACCTTGGCGGATTTCAACGTCCCGATCGTGTCGTTGTCCAGCTTCAACCAATCGGCCAGGACCTCGCCGCTGTGCTGGCCCAGCAGCGGCGCCGGACCCACCTTCGGGGGTTCGCCGCCGAAACGGACAGGCCAGCCGCTCATGACATACTCACCGATCGTCGGATGCTGCATGGTCTGGCGAATCTTGCGCTCGCGAAAGGTCGGATCGTCCGCCAATTCACGCGTATCCATGACCGCACCGGCGGGAATGGTTGCGCTGCCGACCAGGTGCATCGCGGTGTGCTTGTCGAGGTTGCGGGTCCAGTCCGAGACCAGCGCATCGACCTCGGCCCGCCGTTCGGTGCGCGCGGCCGGCGTGCTGTAGTTCGGATTGCCGATCAAATCCTCGCGCCCCATCACCTTCAGCAGGCGGTTCCAATGTTCCGGGTTCGCGGCACTGGTGTAGATGTATACGTAATCGTTCGGACCGCCGCCCTTGCAGGGATAAACCCCGATCGGCGGATTGCCGCCACCCACGGTCTTCGACCCGGCGCGCGGCGCGGCCTTGCCGTCGGTGCGTTCCATGAAGGCGAAAGCGTTGCGGATATAGTGCAGAATCGAATCCTGCATCGCCAGTTGCAGGTGCTCGCCCTGGCCGGTGCGCAGGCGGCGCACATAAGCGCCCAGAATCGACACCGCCATCAACATGCCGGTGCCGGTATCGCCGATCGTTGCGCCGGGCTTGCAGGGCGGGCCGTCTTCCTCGCCCGTGATCGACATCAGCCCGCCGCAGGCCTGCGCGATCATGTCGAATGCCAGATTTTTTTCAAACGGACTGCCGGTCCCGAACCCCTTCACCTGGCAATAAATGATCGCCGGGTTCAAGGCTCGGATCACATCCGCACCAAGTCCGAGGCGTTCGATGGCACCCGGTGCAAAATTCTCGATCATGACGTCGGCGTGTTTCGCCAGGCCCTTGACGATTTCCAGACCCTTCGGGTCCTTCAAATTGACCGCCACGGAGCGCTTGTTTGAGTTATATTGCAGGAAATACAACGCATCGAGGCCGGGACCGGTGCGCCCCGACGACCGGCCGGGATCGCCAACCCCCGGGTTTTCCACCTTCACCACATCCGCGCCCATCCAGGCGAGCGCCTCGGTACAGGATGGCCCTGCCTCAAACTGGGTCAGGTCGAGGATTTTCAGGCCGGCTAGACAATTCTCTCCGCTCATGGCTGGACGCTCCCGTTGGACGATTGGGGGCAGCATAGGCCCGAGACCGCCCCCGCGTCGAGGCTGGCCTTGGCGGGCGCAGGCTTTCAGCGTTTAACGGGTGCAAAGTTCGGGAAAGTCCAGCATGCCTCTCACCCTGACCCACGCCTTCACCGCCTTCGTTGACGCCGGTGTGCCGCTCGAACTCGGTGCAGTCGGCACCGGCCGGCGCCGCATCATCCCGATCCTCGGCGGTTCGGTCTCCGGCCCGCGTCTCGCCGCGACCATCCTGCCTGGCGGTGCCGATTGGCAGATCATCCGCCCCAACGGCACCGCCGAGGTCGTCGCACGCTACACACTGCAAGCCACCGACGGGACCCTGATCGCGGTCACCAACACCGGCCTCCGCCGCGGCCCGCCCGAGGTGATCGCTCGGCTTGCGGCGGGCGAGCCAGTCGATCCGGCGGAGTACTATTTCCGCACCGCCCCGGTGTTCGAGGCACCACCCGGCCCGCACGCCTGGCTGTGTGAAACCATCTTTGTCGCGACCGGGGAACGTCACGCGAAACAAGTGGTGATCAAGGTGTTCGCGGTCGACTGACGCGATCTGCGTGCGGCACCCTTGTCCTGCGACGCGATCGCGGCCTAGGGTTGCCCATCGTCAGGGAAGGAAACAGACATGCGCCAAGCCGGAGACTCCAAGGGCGACTATCACGGCACGCAGTTCCGCAATGATACCGACCTGAAAGCGTGGCTGGCCAAACGGCCATCCGAGGCGGCATTGGACCCCGAGCTGCCGATCATCGACCCGCACCATCATTTGTGGGAGTCACAGCATCGAGGGCGGTATTTTTTGCCCGATTTGCTGGCCGATATCGGCGGCGGCCACAATGTCGTTTCCACCGTGTTCCTGGAATGCCAGGCCATGTACCGCAAGGACGGCCCCGCCGAAATGCGGCCGGTGGGCGAGGTGGAATTCGTCAATGGCATCGCCGCCATGAGCGCCTCCGGCAACTACGGCCCCTGCCGCGTCGCCGAGGCCATCATCGGTCACGCCAACCTGACCATCGGCGCGCGCGTGCGCGCGGTGCTGGAGACTGAACTGGCTGTCAGCGGCGGGCGTTTCCGCGGCATTCGGCACGGTGTTGCCTGGGACGGGCATCCGTCAGTCGGCAAATTCGCATCGCGTGCCGTGCCCGAACACCAGGTGCTGGATCCGACGTTCCGCGAGGGCTTTGCACAGCTCGCGAAACTCGGTCTCAGTTTCGAATCCTGGCAGTATCATCCGCAACTGCCCGATGCGATCGATCTCGCACGCGCGTTTCCGGATACGACGATCATCCTGAACCATGTCGGCGGTGTGTTGGGCGTTGGTCCCTATTCCGGTCATCGGCGGGAAATCCTTGCAGACTGGCGCAAGAACATCGTCGAACTCGCCAAATGTCCCAACGTCAACGTCAAGCTCGGCGGAGTCGGAATGGTTTCATTTGGTTTCGACTTCCACGAATGGGACACGCCGCCGTCGTCCGAGGAACTCGCCGCGGCCTGGCGGCAGTATATCGAACCCTGCATCGAGGCGTTCGGCGTTGACCGATGCATGTTTGAAAGTAACTTTCCACCGGACAAGCAGTCAGGCGGTTACACGGAATTGTGGAACGCATTCAAGCGCATCACGGCCGGCGCCTCGGCGGCGGAAAAGACAGCGCTTTACAGCGGGACCGCGGCGCGGGTTTACAAGCTCATCGCACCGTGAAATGTCGCGGGCGGCGCGGTGTCACGCCGTTCCGTCCCGGCAATTGCGACGCCGCCACCAGCGCCGCCGCGGCGATGCCCGCCAACACCCAGAACGTGACAGCATAAGCCTGCGCTGGCACCGTCATCCGCGCCAATGCGAACTGCAAAGCGATTGCCAATCCCGTCGTGCCGGCCGGTCCGCCGAAACGCTGGCAGATGTTGATGGCGGTCGTTGCGTGCCCGAGCGACTCGCGCGGCACCGATGAATAGGCGGCGGCGGCCGAGGGGATGGTGATCGATCCACCGCCAAACCCGCGCACCAGCAGCGCCAGGCCAAGCCACAGCAGTGACGTGTCGGCCCCCGCCAAAGCGAAAGGCACAGTACCCAGCAAAGAAAAAGCCGCGCCGGTGCCAGAAATGGCGCGCGCGCCGAACCGCTCGCTTAAACGCCCCATGATCGGCAAGGCGAAGAATACGCCCAATCCCATCGGTGCCAGCAGCAATCCGGTTATACCCGGTGGCAGATTGCGCACTTTCAGGAAATACAACGGCATCAGCAACTGCCCGCCGAAATTGATCGCGTTCGACAGGAATTGCGTCGTCGCCGCGGCCCGGAACGTTTTGCCCGCGAATAACCGCAGGTCGATCAAGGCCGTGTTCGGCCGGCGCAGTGCATGAACCGTAAACCCGGCCAGCAGCAGGATACTGGCGACCAGACTGAAGGGCGCCTCGGCCTCACCATGCGCCAGCGAGACCAATCCTTGCAGCAGCAGCGCCAGACCTGGCGAGATCATCGCGAATCCCAGCAGATCCAGCCGGCGCGCGCTGGTGATTTCGTCGCGCGGCAACACGCGCCAGGCAAACAGGATCGCCAGCAGTCCAACCGGAACGTTCACAAAAAAGATCCATCGCCACGACAAATAGCTCAGGATCGCCCCGCCCAGGCTGGGGCCCAGCATTTGTCCGATCATGACGGGCATCGCGGCCACGCCGATCACACGTGCCATGTGACGGCCGGCATGACGCGCCATCATCATCTGCATCATCGGCGCCAGCAATCCGCCGGCGATGCCCTGCATGACGCGGCAGGCAATCAGCCACTGCACCGATCGCGTGCAACCGCTCAGGACGGAAAACAGCATGAACCCGGCAAAGCAACCCAGGAAGATACGGCGTGCACCTATCCGGTCGATCAGCCAGCCACTCAGCGGCAACGCGAGCGCAAGCGCCAGCAAATAGCCACTGGTGATCCATTGGATCGTGCCCAACGGCACCTGGAAGACATGGCCGATGGTATCGAGGGCCACATTCACCATCGTGGAATCCAGTCCGGACATCAGCGGCCCGCAACTGCAGGCAGCGGCGATGATCCAGACGCGGCGGTCGACTCGGTCGGTTTGGCTCATGCGGTCCGGGCAGGTTGGCGTGGCGACAATCCCTGATAACATGCGCTCAATCCATTGTCCCGGAAGGACCCGTCCATGCCCCGCATTCCGTTACGCCACGGCGCCTTTCTGCCACCGTTCCATCCGATGGATGAAAATCCCTCGGCCTGCATCGACCGCGATCTGGAGCTGATGCAGTGGCTCGACCGTCTCGGCTTTCATGAAGCCTGGATCGGCGAACATCACTCGGCGGGGTGGGAGCTGATCAGCTCGCCGGAGATCTTCATTGCGGTGGCGGCAGAGCGGACGAAATCGATCAGGTTCGGCACCGGCGTTGTATCCCTGCCGTACCACAACCCGCTGATGACGGCGAACCGTATCATCCAGTTGGACCATCACACCCGCGGGCGGGTGATGTTCGGCGCCGGTCCCGGCTTGCTGGCATCGGATGCGCTGATGCTGGGGATCGATCCGGACACGCAGCGTGACCGCATGGCCGAGGCGCTGGACGTGATCCTGCGGTTCTTCAAAGGTGAAATCGTGACGGAAAGGACCGACTGGTACAACTTCGTCGGCGCCAGAGCGCATCTGCTGCCCTATACGAAACCGTATCCCGAGGTGGCGGTTGTCAGTGCCGTCACACCGTCGGGCGGGCGTCTCGCGGGCAAGTATGACCTCAGCATGATCTGCGTCGCGGCGACGAACCCGTTCGGGTATGACGCGCTGGCGGCGAACTGGAAAATCGCCAATGACATTGCAGGCGAACATGGCCGCGCAATGGATGCATCGCGGCTGCGCCTGGTCGGACCGATGCACATTGCGGAAACGCGCGAGCAGGCCTTCGAGAATGTGAAGTTCGGGTTCGATCGGTATCTGGGCTATCTGAACAACAACCAACCACGCTTCATCGTTCCGCCCGGCCAGGATGCGGCGCAGTGGTTCGTGGATAACAAGTTCGGCGTGATCGGCACGCCCGATGATGCGATCGCCTTGATCCAGCGGCTGTATGACAAGCAGGGCGACTTCGGCGTGTTCCTGCAGCAGGTTCACAACTGGGCGGACTTCGAACAGACCAAGCGGTCCTACGAGCTCTATCAGCGCTATGTGATGCCGCATTTTTCCGGCGATAACCGGCCGCGCATTGAATCATTCGATTGGTGCACAGACCACCGCGACGAACTCTCCGATAAACGTGCCAGTGCAGCTCGGCATATGTTCGATAAGCACGAAGCGGAACAGCGCGCGAAGCAAGCCGCGGCAATGGCGCGTCCGCAACAAGGGCGGGAGGCCTGGTAACGCAGGCAACCGTCTCGCATCACATCCAGTACTGCCAGACTCGGGCTGCAACCTCATGCATCCGCTCGTTTATCGAGCGGTGCGACCAGGCGGCCTGTGTCACTTCGCGTGAGGCGGCGATATCCCGCCGCAAGATCGTTTCCACCTGCCCGGCGGTATCGCGGCCGAGGATAATCGCGTCTACTTCGTTGTTGAACACCACACTCCGGCGATCAAGATTGGATGACCCGATTACCGACCAAATGCCATCAACAGTGACAAGCTTGGAGTGCAACACGGCGTTCTGCACCTCCCAAATGCGAGCCCCCGACTCGAGCAAATCACCGTAGGCCGCCCGAGCGGCATAGACGGCACTTTGAACGTCGCTGTGGCTGGGCGTTACCAGGCGCACGTCAACACCCGCAGCGGCGGCCGCGCTCAGTGCCTCCCGTTCCTGATGCGGCGGCAGGAAATAACCGCTGGATGCCCAGATCCGCCAGCGTGCACTGCGGATCGCCGTGATCAGGGAAATGAAATATAATGGACGCTGCTCGCCTGGTACGCTGCCGATGATGCGGACCGTCTGCACGCCGCGGCGCGGCAACGGCGGAAAATAATGAGCCGGCGCCGTGGGTGGTCCTTTCTGATTCTGCCAGGACAGGAAGAACAGCTTTTGCAGTTCAGCCACCGCGGGTCCCTCCAGCCGCACGGCCGTATCACGCCAAAACGCGTTATCCGTGTCGCCATTCGCCGGTAAACCCGCCGACGGTGGATTTTCATAGGCACGGTCCAGATTGACGCCACCTGTGAATCCGATCGAACCATCCACCACCATAATCTTGCGATGATCCCGGTCGTTCGGCGACCAGCCGGTCCTGGCGGCCAACGGATCGAGCGGGTTGAACTCCACC
>Ga0302202_10002905_pt1 | contig 19271 bp, 9 predicted proteins | sample II_Bog_N3_3_FD_194579 | JGI IMG/M metagenome (GOLD analysis project Ga0302202, IMG submission 194579) | Peat permafrost microbial communities from Stordalen Mire near Abisko, Sweden - II_Bog_N3_3 | ecosystem: Environmental > Terrestrial > Soil > Wetlands > Peat | place: Sweden: Abisko, Stordalen...
AAGACCATGACCTGGCCTGCACCGCACCAGTTGGGCTACAACCCATAAAACTGTGCGTAAGACGGCCCGACCGCGTCGCGACTCTGTTAATTTTTCGTTACTTCCGCGCATTTAATCGTCCTGCAACACTCCTGTAAAAAAAAACGGCGGGAAGGACTGTCATCGTATGCCCATTCCAATTGAACTTGATGGGGTGGACAACATTGGCAAGCCAAGCTGTTTTGAAGATTCGTGTAACCAATTCTCCGCGCCGCTTCGCGTATCTGCTAGCAGCTCTATGTTTGTGGATAGCCTGCGCAACGCTGGCGGTCGGTCAAAGCGGTACCCTGCAGGGCACGGTAGCTGATAGCCGTGGCGGCCTGATCGCCCATGCCGGCGTCTCCGCTCGCAGTGAGTCCACGGGCAAGGTCTACAACGCCATCACCGACGCGCAGGGGCAGTTCAGCTTTGGCGCAGCTCTTCCTGACGGACTCTATGACGTGACAGCGTCGGCCTCCGGCTTCCAGCCGATCACCAGCAAGGCGGTCGCGCAGAACGGGACGGTCGCCATCACGCTGCCGGTCGCCATCGCCACGGCGGACATCACTGTAGACGCCGACCAGACGCACTCGGTCGCGGCGGCGCTGGCGCCCATGGACGCCTTGCTGTCCGAGACCTCGGCGCGTACGGAGATCACCAGTGCGATGATCCACAACTTCATGTCGCCTGTCGCCGACTACGGCGAAGCAGTGCAGATGGTGCCGGCTACATTCACCCTTAACGGCAACGGCGTCGGGCTCGGCCAGTCCAAGACCTACTTCCGCGGCTTTCCCGACGGCGACTACGATATCAAGTTCGACGGCATCCCTTTCTCTGACACCAACTCCGTCTCGCACCACTCGTGGGCGTTCTTCCCGTCCCAGTTCCTCGGCGGAATTGACTTTGACCGCTCCCCGGGCACGGCGTCGACGGTCGGATATGCGCCGTTCGGCGGCTCAATTAACCTTTTGAGTAAAGAGATGAACCCCGTTCAGAACATTCGTGCCAGTGTTTCTGGCGGCAGCTTCAACACCTACCTCTATGACGCCGAGTATGACTCCGGCACCTTCGGTCCCGGCCACAAGTTCAACCTGAACGTGGACGTGCACCACATGCAGTCGCACGGCTACCAGACCGGCAACAACCAGACACGCAACGCCGGCGCGCTCAAGTTCGTCTACGCGCCCAGCAATACCTTCACCCTCACCGGCTTCTCCGGCGTGATCTGGCTCGACTCAAACACCCCCAACATCAATGCGACCCGCTGCCAGATGTACGGTGCGCAGACCGGCTACACCTGCACCGGATCGCTGGCGCCGTTCGCCGGCTCGGGCATCAACTTCCTGCTGACCAACAACGCAGATCCGATGCTCTACTTCGATCAGCAGTACAACTTCTACCATGTGCCCACCGACTTCGAGTACGTCGGCATTCACAAGGAGTTCAGCCACAACATCACGTTGGACGTGAAGCCTTACACCTACAACTACGACAACTCGGAGAAGTACTCCAACGCCGTGCCGATTACGGATAACCCGGCACTGATCGGCACCACCTACGCTCCCCTCGGCGTCACCATCACGGCGCTCTGCAACCAGTTGGTCACAAAGAAGGGGGTCTCTGCGGAGCCCTGCTCGGTAGACAAGTACAACAGCTACCGTACCTATGGCGAGACCAGCCAGATCAGCCAGGTGTCAAAGTTCGGCACTCTGCGCGCCGGCCTGTGGTACATCTGGTCCAATACCAACCGCCACCAGTACCCCACCGACCCGCTGACCAACTATAAGGACCAGGAGCTGCCCAACTTCGCTGAGAAGTTTGTGCAGGACAGCTACCAGCCGTTCATCGAGTTTCAGTATCACGTCACGAAGAAGCTCGACTTCACGCCGGGCGTGAAGTTCTCTTACGACACCATCGGCACGCAGCAGTTCGCCGACAACGGCAAGACCATCGGCTGCTTCCAGACGGCAGCGGCCGGGTGCAATCCCAACACAAACGCCGCCATCAACCCCAACCAGTTCATCGCCAATGGCGGAAGCTACTTCGCCACGCTGCCTTCGGGCAGCCTGAACTACCGCCTGAAGAACAACTGGTCCGCTTATGTACAGGCCGCAACCGGTGCGATCGTTCCTCCGTCAAATGTCTTCGACTTCCAGCAGGGCACCAGCGGCACGGCCATTCCGCCGCAGGTCTTGCCGAAGCTGCAGAAGAACACCACCTACCAGGCAGGCACGGTCTTCAAGCTCAAGAACGTGACCTTTGACGCGGACTACTATCACATCCACTTTGACAACTCGTACTCGAGCACGACAAACCTCACCAACGGCGAGCCGATCTTCTTTGTCCAGCCGAGCTCCATCACGGAAGGCCTCGAAGGCGAGAGCAACATCTACATCAAGTACGGCATCAGCGTGTACCTGAACGCCAGCTATGACAAGGCCTTCTACAAGGGAACGCTGGCCGCCACCTGCACCGGCAGCACCGCTGCCTGCACCGCGGGCGGCACGCTCAACGTCGCCGCGCCTCCTGGCCTCAACGTGCAGCAGACGCCGTCCGACATTGAGACGGAAGGCGTGACGTACCAGCACAAGGCCTTTGACTTCGGCTTCTTCAACAAGCGCGTCGGCACCTATTACATCGATAACGGCGCGTACCACAACCAGGCGACCATCAATCCGTTCACCACGTCGAACCTGTTCTTCAACTACACCATCCGCTCCAACGGACGCTTCGATAACACGAAGTTCCGTGTGAGCTTCAACAACATCTTCAACGACCACAACATTACCGGCGACTCCATTGCGGGCACCGCCAACACCATCACCCTCAATGCCAACGGCACCACATACACCGACCCCTTCAACACCGTCGGCCAAACCCCCATCAACGGCGGCGATGCTGTCACCATTCTCCCCGCCCGCAGCATCATGTTCTCGGTCACCTTCGGCTTCTCGCCCAAGGAGCGCTAGCGGTCAGATCTCAGCCGTAAGCCCCACATCTCACCTCGGAGATGTGGGGCTTTCTTTATAAGTCGCCCATAGCACGAGCATCACAGCCGCTGCACACAGCGGCACGCCCAGCCCAGCGCGCAGCGAGTGCGTCCAGCCGGCGACTGCGCCGGTCAGCAGCGGCAGCGTGGATGCGCCGATGCCGGCCAGCACGAAGATCGCGCTCTGCTCGCGATGCCGCAAAACCGCGGCCACCAACAGCGGATACAGCGGCCCGGTGCCGAAGCCCAGCGCGCCCGCCGCGATCAGCGTCCCCACGCCCGCCGGCCACGCCACCAGCACCGCAAGCGCGGCGGCCACCATTGCGATGCTGCCGCCCACCACCGCGCGCTCGGGCAGCCGCTGCGACCAGCGTGTGGAGTGCAGCGCCCGCGCCGCCAGCGCGCCCGTCCATAGCAGCGTTCCAGCGCCGATCGTCAGCCGCAGCGATTCCCCCGCGCGCTGCGCATAGGCAGTCAGCCATCCGCTGGCCGCCGCTTCCACGCCGGTCGCGAAAAAGACCAACGCCAGCAGCGGCCATGGCACCTGGAGGATAGACAAGCGCGGCGGAGCCACCACGGCCGCTTCCTCGCTGCTGTCTTCGCGTTCGAACAATGCCACCCACGCTGCAAACGCCGCAAAGAGCGCTGTGGCAATCAGAATGGCGTGCTGTCCGCGCAGCGCATTGCCGAACACACTCGCGCGGCGCAGCGCGAGCCACGGCCCCAGCGCCGCGCCCGCAGCCCACACCAAATTCAGTCGGGTCAATTCCAGCCTCCGCTCTCCGGGGAAGCGCTGCGACTGCAACAAGCTGATCGAGGTGATCGTGCTGCCCAATCCGAATCCATAGATGGCGATGGCCGCCATCGCGGTCCACCCACCACCCAGCCCTAGCCACGCTGAAGCGGCCATGGTAATCAGAGATCCGGCCAGCACCCAGCGCAACCGCCTGCCGCGCACCGCCAGCGATCCCAGTGGCGCCGAGGCGTAAAAGCAGAACAGCAGCACGCCACCGCGCGCATCGCCCATCGCCCAGTGGCGCAGCAGCACGGGCATCAGCGCGCCGGGGAGCGACAGCCCCACTCCCGTCGCAGCGAATCCGCAGTACATGGCGGCGCGTCTTGCTGAAGCGACCAGCGGCACGCGTCCAGCCGCAGTGCCCGACTCTGTCTCAACCATCGCGCACCATGAAAGACGAGGCAGAACTAGTAAGAAAAGAAGACAGAACGAATGGCAACAAGATCAAACGGGTGTGCCGGAGCCCCCAGAGTTTGAACTCCTTTGCTGAGAGTGTATCGGAGGCTGAGGCCCTATGCGCTAAGATTGCCAGCATTCTCAAAGGTTTGCAGGGGGTGATGGTTTCACTCGCTGCTACGTAGCTGATCCTGTACTCTGCGGCGCGCCAGCTCTAGTGAAAAATGATGCCGGCGCCGATCCGCAGATTGTTCTGTACATTTTCCAGCGAGTTCGGGAACTGGGTACGGACATAGTCAACCTGCACCACGCGCAATCCCAGGTGGTGCGAGAGGCTGATGTCCACCCCGCCCCCGATCACCGCCGCCAGCGAGTCGGAGCTCGACAAGAGACCGCCCTTGGACGGATAGACGCCGTTGAACCCGTTGGACTCTCCTAGCAGCCCGCGCGCAAAGAAGCTCACCGAGTGCGAGTGCATCGGCCGCGTGAAGGTGTAGCTGGGGCCGAAGGTCTCCGCGATCAAGCTGACGGGGACGCCGCCGCCGCTGTTCCCGGTGTGCACGCCCATCACGCTCGCCGTAGCACCCAGGCCGCGGAAGATCCGCATGTTCACCTCCGCCGCCCCGCCCTGCAACCAGAAGCTGCTGCTGGTCGTGAGGTTACTGCCCTGCACGTCATAGGTAAGAGCGAGTGAGACACGACCGGACGGGCGCGTTGCCGGCGCCGCGGACTGGGCCGCTGCGCCGGCGGCGAACAGCGCCCCTGCGACGAGCAGGCAAACCGGACGGAGAGCGGTGGGCATAACGGCTAGGGTCTCCTTGGAGCTACTGAATCTGAAGCGATACGTTGAGGGTGTGTTGCACACCGCCGCTGGATATAGTGACAACCACGGGATACGTCTTTGGAGCCTGGCCGAAGAACCCATTGCCGTTCGTGCCCGTGCCACAGCCGCTCAGCGCACCGACCGCAAAGATACTCACAACCAGCAGAAGCGTGCCGAGCCAGCGGCGGCGATGGCGCAGTCCAGACAGAGCCAGCAGCGGCAGCAACATGGCTAAAGCCAGCGGAGTGGTACCCGGGCGGCTCGGCGGCGAGTTCCGCACGACCGCCGCGGGCGTGAAGATGGTGACGGTCACGGTCTGCGGGCCGCCGTTGGCCGCGACGCTCGATGGCGTGACGGTGTAGGTCGCGCCGGTTGGCAGGCCGGTCAGGGTAAAGCTCACCGGTCCGGGGTAGATCAGAAACAGCGGCGTGATGTTGAAAGCGAAGCTCCCCGTGGAGCCCGGCACCACGCTGAGGGTGAGGGACGTCAGCGGAGTCAGGGTGAAGTCCAGCGGGGCCACGCTCACGATTGTGGCGGCGCCTGCGGTGCTGGCGCTGGCCAGGAAGTTAGTATCTCCGGAGTAGGTCGCGGTGATGCTCTGCGAGCCGGAGAGCAGCAGCGTCGTCAACTGCGCCTGGCCACCAGCCACCGCCACAGGCGTGCCAATCTGCACGTTGTTGTCATAGAAGGTAACGTTTCCGGTGGGTGTCCCCGTCACGGCAGGAGACACAGCTGCGGTGAGCGTGACGAGCTGTAGCGGCGTAACCGTCGTCGGGTTCACGGAGACCGCCGTCACCGATCCCTGCTTGCCGATGGTCAGGATCGTCTGCGCGTTGGCCGCGGTGTAGTTGGCTGTGGCAAGCTGCGAGGCGTTGAGCGTAAGCGTGCCCGCTCCCGAAAGCGTGACCAGGCCCGTGATGGGATTGATGCTGCCGGGGCCGCCTCCAAGCGAGTAGCTGACCGCGCCGTTGGACGCGGAGCTCGCCGTGGCGAGGAACGGCGCATCGCCGTAGTTATGCGCCGGGACCGCCGCGAAGGCCAGGGTCGGCACCGCCGGCGCGATGGTCACGCTGAAGTTCACCGGCGTAGCCGCCGAGTAGTTGATGTTGCCCGTCTGCGTTGCCTGGAAGTTCACCGTGCCGCCGCCGGTCGCGGTGTAGGGGCCGTTGCCGGAGCCCGTAGCAGGCCCGCTGACGTACGTGATGGTGACGGGAAGACCTGAGCTGGAGTTCGCGCTGACGTTGAACGGCGCTCCGCCGTAGGTCGGCGTGGGCAGCGTGCCAATCGTAATCACCTGCGTCGACGCGGTGACGTTGACGCTGAAGTTCACCGGCGTCGCGGTCAGGTAGTTCGCGCTGCCCGCCTGCGTGGCCTGGAAGTTCACCATGCCCGTGCCGGTTGCGGTGTACGGGCCGTTGCCGGAGCCTGTGGCCGGCCCGCTGACGTAGGTGATCGTCACCGGCAGGCCCGAGTTGGAGGTCGCGTTCACGCTGAACGGAGCACCGCCGAAGGTCGGCGTGGGCAGCGCGCCGACCGTGATGATCTGCGGCGCCTGAGCGATGGTGACGCTGAAGTTCACAGGCGTTGCTGCGCTGTAGTTCGCGTTGCCTGTCTGTGTGGCCTGGAAGTCCACCGTCCCGGCCCCAGTGATGGTGTACGGCCCGTTACCCGAGCCGCTGGCCGGGCCACTGAGGGGCGAGATCGTCACCGGCAGGCCGGAGTTCGAGCTCGCGCTGACACTGAACGGCGCCCCGCCATAGACCGGCGTCGGAAGTGCGCCGACCGTGATGATTTGGCTCGCGGCGCTGACGTTGACGCTGAAGTTCACCGGCGTCGCCGCCGCATAGTTGGCATTGCCGGTCTGCGTCGCGGTGAAGTTCACCGTGCCCGCGCCGGTGGCGGTATACGGTCCGCTTCCTGAACCGGTGGCAGGCCCGCTGACGTAGGTGATCGTCACTGGCAGGCCGGAGTCCGAGGTGGCGCCGACATTGAACGGTGCTCCGCCGAAGGTCGGTGTGGGTAACGCGCCGACGGTAATGTTCTGTGCCGCCTGCGCAATGGTGACGCTGAAGTTCATCGGCGTCGCCGCCGAGTAGCTGGCGTTGCCGGCCTGCGTCGCCTGGAAGTTCGCCGTGCCAGCGCCGGTGATGGTGTACGGTCCAGCGCCGGAGCCCGTGACCGGGCCGCTGACGTAGGTGATCGTCACGGGCAGGCCGGAGTCCGAGGTGGCGCTGAGAGTGAACGGTGCGCCGCCATACGTCGGTGCCGGCAGCGCGCCCACGGTGATGTTCTGTGTGGTCATGCCGATGTTCACGCTGAAGTTCACCGGCGTCGCCGCAGCATAGTTCCCATTGCCGGCCTGCGTGGCCTGGAAGTTCACCGTGCCGCCGCCAGTGGCTGTGTAGGGACCGTTGCCGGAGCCCGTAGCCGGACCGCTAACGTAGGTAATCGTCACCGGCAGGCCCGAGTCCGAGGTCGCGCTCACACTGAACGGAGCGCCGCCGAAGGTCGGCGTGGGCAGCGCGCCGATGGTGATGTTTTGCGCCGCGGGCGCGATGGTGACACTGAAGTTCACCGGCGTCGCAACTCCGTAGGTGGCGTCACCGGTCTGTGTCGCCTGGAAGTACGCCGTTCCCGCACCGATGATGGCGTAGGGCCCGCCGCCCTGCCCAATGGCCGGGCCGCTTAGCAGCGTGATCGTCACCGGCAGGCCGGAGTCTGAGGTGGCGCTGACGCTGAAGGGTGCGCCGCCAAAGGTAGGCGTCGGAAGCGGCGTGCCGACGGTGATCGTCTGGGGGGTGGGGCCGGCGATCTGCAGCGTGTAGTTAATGGTCGTCGTGCTGACCGTGTCCGTCGCCGTGAGGCTGAAAGTGAAGGTCCCGAACTGCGTGGGAGTACCGCTCAGGGTGATGCTGCTCCCCACGGCGCCGAAGCTAATCCCGGTGGGCAGGTTCACGTTGCTAGGGGTAATGGTTACGGCCCCGGTGTTGCCTGCGGCGGTGAATGTCTGCGAGTATGCCTGGTTGTAGATACCGGCGGGCACCGTCGCGGGAAGAATGCCGACCTGCGTCATGACCGTGGTCATGTCGTTGATGTGTACAGCTTCCGGCTCCGGGATCTGCGCACCAAGGATGACCGTGGTCTTGTCGTTGATGTGCACCGCCTCCGGCTCCCGAATCTGCGCGCCAAGGATGACCGTGGTCTTGTCGTTAATGTGTACGGCTTCCGGCTCCGGAATCTGCGCGCCCAGGATGACCGTGGTCTTGTCGTTGATGTGGACAGCTTCGGGGTCCGCAATCAGCACGGAATCCTTCATGATGGCGTCGGTGATGTGTACCGCCTCGCCGATCTTGATGAAGGCAGCGGGCAACAACGTGTCGGCGTCGCTGATGTGCGTCGCCTCGGGGTCGGAGATGTTAGCTGGGCTCGGCGTGATGTTCGATACGGGGAGCACATCGAGCGTATAGGACTGTGTGACCCGGGCACCGGAGGCGTCCGTCACCGTAATCTGCGCGTTAAAGGTGCCGGTGGCGGTGGGCACGCCGTCCAGCGTGATGACGTTGTAGCCGGGATCATAGATGACGCCCGGGGGCAGGTCGCCGCTGAGGGACATGGTGTAGGGTCCCACACCGCCGGCGGCCATCACGGAGGAGTGGAATGGCATGCCCTGATAGGCGGGCGGAAGACCCTCAGTGGGCATGGTCAGCGGGCGAACGCCGGCACTCTGCTCCGCGGCAGCCACCTGCTGCTGCGTCAGCGGAAGCTGCGCGCCCTGCTGCGTCGGCGAGCCGGAGGCGACCAGCAGCATCGCCATTCCCACCGCGCAGCATCGAGTTGTATGCGCTACACGCATCACAGGTCTCCTGGCCGTCGGGCCTCGTCAAGCCTTCCTGTAAGGGAAGGCTTCAAGCCGCCGAGCCTCCGGCGCTAGGAGAAGGTGAATGCGACAGTGATCTGGATGATCTGGCCAGCGACCACCGTGATGGGCGTGATCGTAGTCCCGGACATCGTGCCACCATAGCTGCCGACGATCTGCGTCTCGCATGCCTGCGGTGTGATGGTGGCTGCACCGGTGGGCTGAGGCGGCGTCGTGGTGCTGGAGATGTTGCAGCCGTTGAAGCCGATATAGACGTTCACCACCGCACCGGCCTGCGGAGCGGTAATGGCGCCGACCAGCGTGACGTTGGGCAGACCCACCCCGGAGCCGAAGGTCGGCGTGACCGTCAGGCCCGAGACGCAGACGTAGTGCAGGCAGTGGAAGATGCCGGGCTGCGAGGTCGTGTTCTGCACGATAGAGCAGTACGGGAAGGTGCTTGTCGTCGTGCTCGCCGGTGCCGGGCACACCACGTTGGTGGTGGGGCTGGCGGTAGCCTGCGCGGTGGCGTTGGTGAAGTAGATGGCATAGTCGCCGGCGGCTGCATAGCCGGAGATCAGCCCCGTCAGGTACTGCGTGCCGTCATACTGCAGTTGGTTCTCAAAGACGCTGTGCTTCACCAGCGTGCCATCGGGGTTCTTCACGTCGATGGTCCAGTGGCCGTGCAGCTTGATGCCCTCCTGGGGGCCGCCTGCGTGCGAGAGCTGCCTGACGGGGTCCGCAACCGGCTCGAAGCCCTTTGCCGCAGGGGTTTGAACGGTAGACATGCTGGTAGCGGCGCCCGGAAGCGCCATCGGCGTGCCGTGCTCCTGAGCAGTGGCGCGCCCTGTGAAGAGAAGCACCGGGACCGCCAGCAGAATCGCAGCGATTGGTTTGAGAGCGCGAAGGAAGTGAGGGTACACGGTTGTCATGACATGCTCCTGTTGAAGATTGGGATCCGGATGGCCTGGCGGCTCTATAGCAATACGCGAAGTGTGCTGGCGAAACGGTCGTACTGGGCCCGAGAAGGCAGAGAGGAAGCAGGCGGGGCAGGACGGAATGGATGGGCGAATCCTACCATAGAACCTGCGAAACTGGACGTCCCCTCGGCGCATGGAACCCTAAATGACGCGCGAGCCCGTCGCCCACCCGGCGGGAAAGTGAGTTCCGTGAAGTCCAGAACCGCCCTAACTCTTCCCTGCAAAGCATGTTGGAGACGATAAAGCCCGAAAGTGGATGGTTGGTGGGCCCACCAGGACTTGAACCTGGAACCAACGGATTATGAGTCCGCTGCTCTAACCAATTGAGCTATAGGCCCCCACCGCGATTCTACTTCCATCCGCCCATGCCTTGGCCGCGCGCGCTAAACCCAGCCGGACAACAGGGAAGGCCGGACGTCGCCATCCGGCCCTCTATATAGCTTCGCTATTCGTCCTTCCTAGCTCTTGACCGCCTCAATATCCAGCTCGATCTTCACGATATCGCCCACCATGGGATCGCCGCTGGCCAGGTTTCCGCCCCACACTAGCCCGAAGTCCCGGCGGTTGACCGTGGTGGTCGCCGTAAAGCCGCGATGCAGAATGCCCTTGCCGACGTCCTGGGGCTTGCCGAGCGGGTCCAGGTGCAGCACCACCGGCTTGGTCACGCCGTGCAGGGTCAGTTCGCCGGCCACATCATAGCCGCCGCCGGTGGCGCTTACTCCGGTGCTCTTAAAGGTGATGGTGGGGAACTTGGCCACGTCAAAGAAATCCGGGCTCTTCAGGTGGTTGTCGCGAGCCGCCACTCCCGTATCCACGGTACTGACGTCGATGCTGGCCTCCACGCCCGACTTGCTGAGGTTCGCCGGGTCCAGGTGAATCACGCCGGTCAAGCCGCGAAAGCTGCCATGCACCGTGCTGATGCCCATATGCTGAATCGAAAAATCAGCCTCTGAGTGGTTCTTATCCAGGTTCCAGTCGGAAACCTGTGCTCCCGCTGTTGCCGCGCCAGCCACCAGTACCAGGGCTGCCGCCCAGCCAGACATCTTCATCCTTGCCATGCCAATCTCCCTTTGATCCTGCAACGTACTTGGAAACAGTAGTCCTTGGACGGGACAAAAGCCAAATCGGGCCAGCGGATTTTTTCCAGCAACATCGCATCGTTTCGCGGGTTGACGGATACTGGTAAAGCCCGTCCGGGCAGCGTTCTGCCAACCCGCTGGTAGCTATTGTCCGGAAAGCTGTAATCTGTACTCCCGCTGTGGCCGTCTCTCCGTTATAGATGTACGGCCGGACGGCCCGGCAACAACCCTTCTCTCCTCTACTTCCTACTCCATTCATTCCGCCCTACATCAACTGAACTTGCAGAAACCCATGACAAAATCGATGAACCACCCCAGGCTGATGTCGTTGAGCGCTTCCATGAGCGCCCTTGCTGTCCTCTTCTTCGCCACCGCCCTTCTTCCCGCGCAGTCCACCGCTCAGACCCTCGCCCGGCGCATCGTCTCGGCGATCGACAGCTCCAGCCGCGTCACGCTCCCCGGCTCGCGGCCGACGCGCGCCCTCGTTGCCAATGACATCGGCGCGGTTCCGCAGGACACCCGCCTCGAAGGCATGACGCTCGTCTTCAGCCGCAGCGCCGCGCAGCAGGCTGACCTCGACGCCCTGATCGCTGCGCAGCAGGACCCTGCCTCGCCGCAGTTCCATCAGTGGCTCACGCCCGCGCAGTTCGGCGCGCGCTTCGGCATGGCCGACTCCGACCTCGCCGCCGCCGAAAACTGGCTCCAGCAGCAGGGCTTCACCATCGACAGCGTCTCGCCCAGCCGCGACCGCATCCACTTCTCCGGCAGCGCCGCCCAGGCCAATGCCGCCTTCGCCACCGAGCTGCACTACTATCGCGATCCCGCTGAGACCCAGCTCGGTGCCCAGCCCCACATGGCGCCCTCCACGGACATCTCCCTGCCCGCCGCTCTGCAGCCCATCGTCATCGGCGTCGCGAATCTCTCCGGCTTCCGTCCCCACGCCCAGATGGTGCAGGGAGTTCGGCCCAACTTCACCTCCGCTGTCACCGGAAACCACTACATGACGCCGGGCGATGTCGCCACCATCTACGACATCAACAACGCCTACAACTCCACCTACATCGGGACAGGTCAGTCGATCGCCATCGTCGGGCAGTCGGCCATCGTCACCACGGACATCACCCGCTTCCAGACCGCCGCGGGCCTGCCCACCAAGCTTCCCACCCTCGTTCTGGAGCCCGGCACCGGCACCTCCACCATCTACTCCGGCGACGAGTCCGAGTCCGACCTGGACGTCGAGTACTCCGGTGCCATCGCCAAGGGCGCAACCATCTACTTCGTCTACACCGGCAACGGTAACTTCGGCACCTTTGATGCGCTCGACTACGCCGTTCAAACCGACCTCGCCCCCATCATCAGCGCCAGTTACGGCTCCTGCGAGCCCGGCCTCGGCTCGGCCAACTACGCCACCTACAACGGCGACCTCCAGCAGGCTGCTACCCAGGGGCAGACGGTCGTCTCCGCCTCCGGCGACGCCGGCTCCAGCGACTGCTACGGCGAGTACACGCCCGTCAGCAGCTCCACGAACACCGCCAACAACGAGCAGCTCGCCGTCGACTTCCCCGCCAGCAGCCAGTACGTCACCGCGCTGGGCGGCACCGAGTTTCCCGCCGCGGACGTCGCCTCGGGCAGCAACCCCTACTGGGCCGCCGCCAACGGCACGGACGTCGTCGCCTCCGCCCTCTCTTATATCCCTGAGCAGGTATGGAACGACGACAGCCTCACCGTCGGCCTCGCTTCGGGCGGCGGCGGCGCCAGCATCTACACAGCGCGTCCAAGCTGGCAGGCGAACACAGTCCCCGGCATCAGTTCCATCATCGGCGCCTTCCGCCTGGTGCCGGATATCTCGCTGGACTCCTCGCCGTTGAACGCGCCCTACGCCTACTGCACCAGCGACACCACCTCCTGGGCGTCGGGTCAGGTCAGCAGTTGCACCAGCGGCTTCCGCGATAGCAACTCCTCCGGCGACCTCACCGTCGCCGGCGGCACCAGCTTCGCCGCGCCCATCTTCGCCGGCATGGTCGCCATCCTCAACCAGGCCAAGGGCTACACTGGCGGCCAGGGGCTCATCAACCCCACGCTCTACGCACTGGCCTCCAATCCCGTCACTTACTCAGGTACGATTACCTCCGCCTTCCATGACATCACCGTCGGCAGTAACGAGTGCCTCGCCGGCACCAACTACTGCAGCGGCCTTCCGCTCACCGACTACGCCGCAGGCACCGGCTACGACGAGGCCAGCGGCCTCGGCTCGGTCGACTTCTTCAACCTGCTGACCGCCTGGCCCGCCAACACCGTCGCCACGGGCAGCAAGTTCACCATCAGCGCGACGAACGTCACGACAACCAACGGCACCACCGCCACCTCCACCTTCACCGTCACACCGGCCGGCGGATACACCGGCGCCGTCGCCTTCCGTATCTACTCCACGGTGCCGGTGCCGTACGCCTGCTTCTCGGCGCCCAACGCCAACATCACCGGCGCGACGGCAGTCACCGCCTCGGCCACCCTCACCACGGACGTCTCCGCCTGCCCCAGCGGCACGACTCCCCTGACCGTCGGCTCCGGAACAACAGTGGCGTCAGCCCAACCGCCGCAGCACGCTCCCGAACGGCGGACACCGCACCCGGCCCCACTCGCTGCAGCGCTGGCCGGACTGCTCTGTCTGGCGCTCTTCCCGCGCCGCCGGTTCCGCCGCGGAGCGCTCACACTCGGCCTGCTCGCCGTGCTGGCACTGGGCCTCTCCAGCCTCGGCCTCACCGGTTGCAGCAACGGCGCCACCGGAACCACCACCACGACCACCACCACGACCACCACCGTCACTACGACCGCCGGCACCTACACCCTGAACGTCACGGCCTACAACCCGTCCAACACCACGCAGACCGCCACCACCACCTTCACCTTCACGGTGAACTAGCGCGACGGCGGCGCTTCATCCGCTGGGCAACACAGCAAGGGCACGGCACACCGCCGTGCCTTTGCTGCGTTTGCACCCGGGAGCAGAAAAACTTCTCCCCGCCAAAAGGATTTCCCCCACCCCCTCCGTTCTAGCTCATAACCAACCGGCTTCACCGCCCCAACACGACGAGTCTGCCGTGCTGCCGGTTGGCCCCCGGCTGCCCCGGCCTGTCGCAAGGCGGTGCAGACCTATTTGAGCCGCTATCGGAGGTTTGTGATGAATCACCGCAACTATAAAACCTATATCTTAAGCGGGAAATTTCGTTTGCATCTTACGAATTTCCTGCTACGCTACTTGCACTTCTCCGCACGGCCTGCTCCACCCACAGCACCACGGCTCTTCAGAAGCCCGGCCCCCGATGTTGTCTCATCGCTGAGCAAATCTCATCTGGAGTGTGTCCCCGTGCGCCTGTCTGCCTGGATTCTTCCCGTCGCGTTGTTCGCTACCAGCGTCAGTACCTTTGGACAAATCACCGCGCCAAAGCCGCTGCCTTCGAAGGTCCCTGAGAACACGGCCGTCACGGTCACCGTCAAAGGCAAGCCCGGCCATTCGGTCACTGCGTTGGCCGTGAATGGCACGGTCAGCTCACCGGATTCCACGAAGCTGCCCGCAACTGGAACTGCGACCTTCACGGTGACCTTTACAGCAGACCCTGGGATCCTTTGGGTTTCCGATACGACGGATCTGTCTGTCAAGGCGTTCGAGGGGAAGACGACCGTAACGGCGGAAGCGATGCCGGTCGCCAGCATAATACCCGCCGCTCCAGCTCCAGCCGCTGTGACTCCGGTAGCCGCTGCCCCAGCCTCTGCCGCGCTGCATCCCGCCGCCCCTACACCCGCCGCCCCAGCCGCACCTGCACCCGTGGCAGCGGCAGTTGTGATGCCCGCTGGTCCCGCCGCCAAGCCGTCCATCTCACCGGCTCCAGTGGATGGTGACTCCAAGGTGACGATTACCACCGCCCCGGCCCTACCGGAGGACACCATAGCGATCTTTCCGGCGACGGTCACACCCGCAGTAGCCGCGACAGCCGCTGCTCCGGCGGTGCCTGCCACGGCCACCGCTCCGGCAGTGCCTGCTACGGCCGCTGCGCCAGCGGTGCCGGCTTCAAGTGCGTGCAATGTCAAAGCTACTCCCCTCCCCCTGGCCCCCAATACCAGCGCCCTTGTCTTGGGCGGAAGTCAAACCACCGTTCTACTTAAAGATCCACTTGTGGAAGGCCAGCAAATCTGCGTTGCCATCACTCCGAAGGCGGGACCTCCGGCGATTCTCTCGGATCTAGTGACGGTGGGTTCCCCGGCGGCGCCGCCGGGTTTTGATTGGGGGCTGGTCCGCGCCTACTTCACTCTCGGCGCGCTCACCTCCCAGGAACGCGATCAGTTCTCGCACGAGGACCTCTTCCTTTCCTTCCATCTCGACAAGTCGTACATCCGCTTAGCGAAGCAGTTAGACGGCAGCGGCAAGCCTTTGCCCGATACCTACCGGCATCATCCCGGCCTCAACACCTTCTTTGACACGCGCCTGACGGCGCTCCCCGTGGCCGTCCAGAACTGCACCCCCAGCGCGGCGGGTGTCACACCGGTGGTGACCTGCTCCAATGCCAGCACCGGTGCCGCCGCCGCCACGGCAACGCCCACTGCTGAGGCCTTCCTGAACTCGCAAAAGAGCGCGCGACTGCAATTCGGTCTCTACTCGCCGATCATTCTTCATCAATGGCACGTTGCGGCGCGGACCGGCTCGCAGACAAACGAGGTTCCCTATGCGCTGTTCATCGCACCAATGATCAAAGTCGGCTTTGACACCACCCTGAACGGCCTCAATCAGACCCAACAGAGCAGCTCCACGCCTTCCTCCGTTCAACCCATCGGCACCTCCAGCGAGTTTTATAAGTTCTACGATTATGGATTTCGCCTGGGCCATTATGCGATGACCGCTGACCCCGATGTGGCCCCGAAGCTGCTCAGCTACATTGATGTCTCGGTCGGACGCTTCGGCAATCTCGCCTCGCTGCTCTGCAATACGGCCCTGTATACCTACAGCCCGAGCGCCAATACCTGCAGCCCGGCAGCAGGGGGTGCTTCGCTGACCGGCATTCTGCCGTGGAACCGCGAACTGCGTCTCAACGTGGAGGGCCTGCTCGAGATACCGGCCACCAAGGGCTTCAGCGTCGGTTTCAGCGCCAATGTCGTCTTCGATCCACTGGGCCGCAACGGCAGCGGTGCCATCAAGTACGTCCGTCCTGCCGACGACCTCCGCTTCCTCTTTGCGTACAAGTTCGACATCACCAAGATTGCCGCAAAGCTGGCCCCGCAATTTTCAAATTAGCGTGGATCACTATGAGGAAAGATTCGATGCCCGAACGCGTTGCCATTCTCGTCATCCATGGAATCGGCCAGCAGAAGCCCTACGAGACCCTCGATCAGTTCACGCGCAACCTACTCAAGAACTTCGGTTCCGGATGGACGGTCACGCCTCAATTGGATCAGGCGGTAGATCCTACTCATGTTGATCGCTCTTGGGTGCGCACGTCCTATCGCATCTCGCCGCCTGCGGGCCTCCAGAAGCCTTTTGAGAGTGACTCCAAGAGCCAAATAGTTTCTGCGGGCTGCCCGCAGCCTTCTTGCAGTGACTCCAGCAGCAAGAAAAAGGACATCACCTTCATAAAGGACATCACCCTCTTTGAGTACTACTGGGCACCCATTACACAAGGCAAGATCACCTACCGTGGCAGCCTGTACTTTCTTATACGCGCGGGCCTGACGCCTTTCCTGTTCTTGGTTTCCAATATTAATGTCATCAGGCAGGCTGGCGGAGGTCCCTTTATTTGGGTCTTGCTGAAAGAAATTTTCCGTCAGCTCTGCCTCTTCCTTCCCTTGCTTGCGATCCTTGTCATTTTGCTCTTCTGGCTCAGCGACCCTAGCGGACTGCTGGCTCACTACACCCATCATCTCAAGACAGCCACGGCCGTCACGATAGGTTTTCTCGCGCTCCGCTACCTCTATCTGATCTCGACGGTCCGAACGCTTCGGCAGACCTTTAAGATTGATACGGGATGGCGGAGCCGCAAGACATGGAAGCTGGTTTTGTTCCTTACGGTACTCATCCATATCTTTGCCTGGCCCCTTGCTCTTGCACCCGTTATCCACGGGATCGCCTCCGGCTGTGCGCACATCTCGCATCACTTGTCAGATGTGCTGGCCAACTTTGCGGCACCACTTCACTTTCCTTATCAAGGCCCATGGCGTAACCAACTTAAATCGCTTCTTTTCTTTGACCCCAGCTTTGCGAACTATACCGTTCCGGTTCTCCTGGCGTTGCTGGTCTTCTGGCTGCGGAATATCCTTACCAACCTGGTCGGCGACATCGCGGTCTACTGCAACTCCGACACATTTGCTTCAAGCTATGCGGCCAGAACTCAGATATTGGAAGAGTGTTCCGCAGCGCTCACGGCAATTTTGAAAGAGAATAGCGAAGACATCCCAGGCAGCCCGAAGTATGACCGGGTGCTGATTGCAGCTCACTCGCTCGGCTCGGTCATCGCTTATGACACCATGAACCAACTGCTCAATGTGGCCCGTACCGCTGCTCCGGGCGCCCCTGTCGCTACAACATTGATAGCAGCAGACCTCGATCGTCTGCGTGGCCTGGTAACCTTCGGCTGCCCGCTCAATAAGATCTTTTATTTCTTCCGCCCCTTGGACTCTCCGCAACTTACACTAAGAGCCCAAACCCTCAACCTGCTGCATGGCTTCCGGCTCAAAACTAAGCTGATGCGTAATGCCGAAATCGTCCCCAAGCTCTATCCCTTCCAGCCACCCCCAAGTGAACCACTTGCCTGGAAGGCTGCCGAAGAGGCATTGGAGAAGGGGTTTACCTGGATCAATGCTTACTCGCCCATGGATCCCATCAGCGGAAATCTAATCTTCTATTGCGTAGATGCCCAGAAGAGCATTAATCATCTTCCCCCGCTGGTCGCCCATGTACGTTATTGGGAGGATCAGTCCTTTTACGAGTTCGTCAGAGCCAAGCTACTGTAGGCGCGTCCCGCTTTCCCACACCCTCCCCCCATTTCCACCGCACTTCCTCCTTGCTTCCCTCGCCCCGCGGACGTACCCTGAATCCCGTCGCCACCATTTTGCTGACAAAAAACCCGCCATTCACGCGGCTGCAACGAACTTTCCACAGCAAAACCCCAGAAAAACCGAATCCCGTTTCAATCCCGTGCCCATTTGGGGAGTATCTGCATCGTCACCACAACATATAGTTGATTTATACTTGACGTGTACCAGAGCTGGCGTTACTTTCAACCTCACCGTAACTCTGGTGAAGCGCCTGTCTCCTTGGCTCACACCCTGACAAGGACCCTTCGACGCCCCTCCAGCCTCAGCGGCTAGACGAGGCTGTCTCGCGTCGCAGAAACCAGTCTGCACGTAGTCTCCGGCACGTCCCCGGGCTCACCCCTGGGTAGGCACCTAGCTTTCATTTTTACGATTTACCGTCTGTTCATCAAAAACAAGAGAGGCACCACCGCCATGTCCGATTTCACTCCCACCACCACCACCACCGCCGGAACCGACACCGCCGCCGCCAGCTCCAACCTCTCCGGCACCGTCGCCCCAGGCCTCCACTTCTCCCGCCACTTCACCAAGCCCGGCGTCAACCCCTATGACGAACTCCAGTGGGAACTCCGCGACGCCATCATCCAGGACTTCAAGGGCAACCTCGTCTTCGAGCAGAAGAACGTCGAGGTCCCCAGCGACTGGTCGGTCACCGCGACCAACATCGTCGCCAGCAAGTACCTGCACGGCCAGGTCGGCACGCCGGAGCGCGAAAAGGGCGTCCGCGACCTCATCTCCCGCGTCGCCGAATCCATCCGCGACTGGGGCAAGCGCGACGGCTACTTCGCCACCGACGAGGACGCCGAGATCTTCTTCGCCGAGCTCACCCACCTGCTCGTCAACCAGAAGGCCGCCTTCAACTCCCCCGTCTGGTTCAACGTCGGCTGCGACCGCCTCGAGCCCAACTCCGACGCGCAGAACTGGCACTGGGACGCCGCGCTCGGCAAGGTAGCGTTCTCCGTCACCGGCTACTCGCGCCCGCAGTGCAGCGCCTGCTTCATCAACTCCGTCGACGACTCCCTCGACAGCATCCTCACGCTCGCGAAGACCGAAGGCATGCTCTTCAAGTGGGGCTCCGGCGCGGGCTCCAACCTCTCCGCGATCCGCGGCAGCATGGAGACCCTCTCCGGCGGCGGCACCGCCAGCGGCCCGCTGAGCTTCATGCGCGGGTTTGATGCCTTCGCGGGCGTCATCAAGTCCGGCGGCAAGACCCGCCGCGCCGCCAAGATGGTCATTCTCAACGTCGACCATCCCGACATC